>Ga0208864_1000193_pt1 | contig 19959 bp, 18 predicted proteins | sample CryBogmetaGMA05M_FD_184542 | JGI IMG/M metagenome (GOLD analysis project Ga0208864, IMG submission 184542) | Freshwater microbial communities from Crystal Bog, Wisconsin, USA - MA0.5M (SPAdes) | ecosystem: Environmental > Aquatic > Freshwater > Lake | place: Crystal Bog, Wisconsin, USA...
GGTCTGCTTCGACACGACGCGCGACTACGCGAAGTGGTGCGCCGCCCTCTTCGAGCGACTTCACGACGCCTTCGGCAACTTCTGGACGAAGGCGGGGCTCGAGGTCGTCGATCCCCCGCGGCCGCTGGTGGTGGTGATCTTCGCCGACCGCGCGGCCTACGAGGCCCATGCCGCGAACGATCTCGGGGCGGCGGCCGATCGCGTCGTCGGCTACTACAACCTCCTCTCCAACCGCGTCACCACCTTCGACCTCACCGGCACCGACGGCCTGCCACGGCCCCGCGGCGGCACGGCGGCGCAGGTGATGGCCAGCCCCGCCGCCGCGGGCCTCGTCGCGACGCTCGTGCACGAGGCCACGCATCAGATGGCCTTCAACAGCGGCATGCACCGCCGGCTCGCCGCCGTGCCGCTCTGGCTGAGCGAGGGCATCGCGACCTACTTTGAAACGCCCGAACTCGACAGCGACCGAGGCTGGCGGGGCATCGGCGCGATCAACCGGCCGCGACTCGACCGCTTCCTCGCCACGCATCGCCGCGGCGACCTGGCGGCGCTCGTGGCCTCCGACGATCGGTTTCGCTCGGCCGACGCCCCACTCGATGCCTACGCCGCCGCCTGGGCGCTGACCCGGCACCTGGTCGAGACCCGCAAGCGGGAGTTCATCGCCTACCAGAAGCTCCAGGCCAACAAACAGCCGCTCGCCGACGACTCGCCGGAGGCGCGGCGTCGCGACTTCGAGGCGGCGTTCGGGGTGACGCCCGAGGAGATCGAAGCCGACGTCGTCAAGGCGATGGCGCGGCTCGCGTCGCGTCCCGCCCGATAGCGCGGCAGTGGTACAGTGTCGGCGCCAGGATTCCCTTCCTCGTCAGCCCCGGAGGCCCACAGCCATGACCGTCACGAGCCGTTCTTCCGCCCGTCCCGTCAGCCGGCGATCGTTCCTCGAAGGCTCGGCGGCCCTGGCCGCGGCGGCCGCGCTGCCGGGCGGCGCGTTCGCCTCCGGGAGCGACCGGATTCGCATCGGGCTCGTGGGCTGCGGCAGCCGCGGCGTGGGGGCCGCGGCCCAGGCGGTGGCAGCCGACGACGGCGTGGTGATCGCGGCGCTCGGCGACCGCTTCCCCGACCAGCTCGCTGCCGCCACGGCCACGCTCTCGGCCACCTGCGGCAGCCGCTTCGCCCCGACCGGACTGTTTCACGGCCCCGACGCCGCCGACCTCGTGATCGCGGCCGACCTGGATGCCGTGATCCTGGCGACGCCCCCAGGATTCCGCCCCGCCGAACTCACCCGGGCCGTGGAGGCTGGACGGCACATCTACGCCGAAGCCCCGCTGGGGATCGATGCCGCGGGTGTGCGGGCCGCGGCCGCGGCCGTCGAGGAGGGCCGGCGGCGTGGTCTCTCGCTCGCATCGGGGCTGCACGCGCGGCACCTTCCAGCGGTGCGTGAGACGGTGGCCGCGATCGCGGCCGGACGCATCGGCCGGGCACTCCGGGGCGTGGCGATCCACCATCTCGGGCTTCCTTGGATGCGGCCGCTCGAGTCCGGCTGGTCTGCCGACGAGGCGCGGCTCCGCAACTGGATCAACGACGAGCAGCTCTCGGGGGGCGGCTTCCTACACCACCTCGTGCACGCCCTCGACCGCTGCTCGTGGGCCCTCGGCGATGCGACGCCGCTCGAGGCCACGGCCGTGCTGCCGCCCGCTCCCCTGCCCGCGCCGCCGGCCCACGGCCCCGCGGCGACCGCGCGGATCGTCTTCACCGACGGCACCACGCTGGAGGCCGGCATCATCCGTCGTGCGGGCATCGAGGATCGAATCGAGGAGGTGATCGAGGGCAGCGGCGGCCGTGCGGATCTCCGCCGCGGCACGGTCGCCGGCGTGCTGGTGCCGGCAGCCGGCGCGGTCGGCGGCGGCCATGCCGCGTGCATGGCGTCGTTCCTCGCGTCGCTCCGCGGCGGCCCGGCCCGCGCCGATCTCACCAGCGCCTGCCGCAGCACGATGCTGGCGGTGATGGCCCGGACGGCGGTCGCGACCGGAGCGGCGGTGGCCTGGCACGATCTCTGGCAGGCAGCCCCGGCTCCGCGGTCCGCACGACCGGTACAATCGTCACGGGTGTGAACCGGCCGTCGCGGCCGAGACGATGACTGAGCCGATGTCCGGCACCAGCGGGCGCGGGGAGGGATGCGAACGATGGCGAACACAAACCCCACGGTCTACAGGCTGAGCATCGCGCTCATCGTGTTCGTGCTGCTGACGTTCATCCTCACGATCACCACCTACCTGTTCTTCAAGCAGCGGTCCGACGAGCAGGCCCGGGCGCGGGCGGCGGAGAAGTCGGCCTCCGAGAAGCAGGGGGCGTTGCTCACCGCGCAGCAGGAGACCCAGAAGCTCCGCGAGATCATCGGCGCCGCCGAGGGGTCCACCCTCGAGACGATCGAGACCGACCTCAACAACCTGTTCACGAAGGACTTCGCCGGCTTCAACGAGGAGCCGAAGTCGTACGGCCGGCTGGTGGCCTGGCTCCGCGGCCAGTTTCGCGACAAGGACCAGGCGGTCCAGTCGGCGAAGACCGACCAGGAGCGGACGAAGAAGGAGACCGAGCAGCAGCTCGCCGCGGCGCGTGACCAGCAGAAGGCCGCCGAGCAGGCGAAGGCCGCCACCGAATCGAAGCGGCAGCAGCAGGAGCAGGACTTCCAAACCCGCTGGACGGGCCACGAGGCCGAGCAGACGAAGCTGCAGGAGCAGAAGGAAACCGCCGAGAAGCGGGCCGACCGTCTCGAGCTCCTGATCCGCGAGATCGCTTCCGGCGGCCAATACCTCCCGTCGAACCGTCAGAAGGACTTCACGGCCAAGGAGTCGGCCGAAGACCGGCTGAGCCTGATCTACGCCGAGCTCCGCGAGCGGGCGCGGGTGATCGACGAGCAGAACCGCCTCCTCGCCTCCCTCCGGGTGGCCGACCGCGAGCTCCAGCAGACCGTGCTCGCCGCCACGCCGAAGGACGACCGCATCGACGGCTTCGACGGCCGCGTGATCTCGGTGGACGAGCGGGAGCGGAGCGTGCTCGTGTCGTGCTCGTCCACGCGGGGCATCCGCCCCGGCATGATCCTCCACGTGTTCGAGCCCGACGACGAGCGGCCCCAGGCAGGCGACCGCAAGGGCGTGGTCGAAGTGACCGCGGTCGAGGGGCCGGCGCTGCTCCGGGCCACAATCCGGCGAGATTCGACGCGGTCGCCGATCCTCGCCGGCGACGGCGTGGCCACGAGCCTGTGGGCGGCCGGCAAGGCCCCGGAGGTGGTGATCGTGGGCTGGGTGAACATCGACGACTCGGGCGCCGAAGACCGCGAGCAGCTCGCCGAACTGGTGCGGCGGGCCGGTGGCCGCGTGGTCGATGCCGTCACGCCGACGACGGCGATGGTGGTCGATGGCGGCAAGCCGCCGCCGGAGCGGGGCGAGGCGGGCTTCGCGGAGGAGGCGCGGCGGCAGTCCCGCAACCTCGCCACCGCCAAGCAGTATGGCGTGCGCGTGGTCGGCATCGACGCGCTGCTCGACATGCTGGGCCTCTCGAAGGCGGCGCTCTCCTCGAGCGGACTGCCGCGGGCCGAGGCGCGGTAGTCCCGCGGCGTGCCCGCCCCCGGCCTGCCCGCGCGGGGGCGTTCGTGGCATACTCTGATCGGCCGGCGGGGTTGCGTCGTCGGCATTCCCCGTCGGAGGCCGTGCCCGTGTTCGCCGCGCTCGTTCGTCGTGTGCCCCGCCGTGCTGCGGGAATCGCCGTCAGCCGCCTGGTCGCCTGCCTGGTGATCACCGCCGCCTGTTCGAGTGGAGCCGTCCGCGGCGACGAGCCGGGCGTGCCGCTCTTCGACGGCACGTCGCTGACGGGCTGGGAGGGCAAGCCGGAGTTCTGGCGGGTCGAGGACGGTGCGATCATCGGCGAGACCACCGCCGACAAGCCGACGAAGGGCAACACCTTCCTGATCTGGCGGCAGGGGCTCGTGGACGACTTCGAACTCACGTTGCGCTACCGGATCACCGGCACGCCGAAGGCCAACAGCGGCGTCCAGTATCGGAGCAAGGATTTCGGCGAGTTCGTCGTCGGGGGCTATCAGGGCGACTTCGAGGCGGGCACGAACTACTCGGGGATCGTCTACGAGGAGAAGGGCCGCGGCATCCTCTGCCAGCGCGGGCAGCGGATCACGATCGCCGCCGACGGCACGAAGGTGGCGGGCGAGCCGATCGGCGACACCGCCGAGCTTCAGAAGGTGATCAAGCCGGGCGAGTGGAACGACTACCGGATCGTCGCCCGCGGCCCGAAGCTCCAGCACTTCATCAACGGCCAGCTGATGTCGGAGGTGCTCGACGAGCAGGCCGACAAGCGGTCGCTGCAGGGCGTGCTCGCGCTCCAGCTACACGCCGGCCCGCCGATGAAGGTGGAGTTCAAGGACATCCGGCTGGCGCGGCTGAAGCTGAGCGACGGCCGCAAGAAGCTCGTGCTGGTGGCCGGCCGCGCGAGCCACGGCCCCGGCGAGCACGAGCATCGGGCCGGCACGCTCCTGGTGGAGAAGTGCCTCGATGCCCACTTCTCCCAGGCTCCCCTGCCGCAGCTCCTCACCGAAACCTACACCGGCGGCTGGCCGGCCGACCCGACCGCGTTCGACAACGCCGACGGGATCTTTTTCTTCGCCGATGGCGGCAATGGCCATCCGGTGCTGCAGAGCAACCGGCTGGCGCAGATGGATGCCCTGGCGAAGCGGGGCGTGGGCATTGCCTGCCTTCACTACGCCGTGGAGGTGCCCAAGGAGAAGGGCGGTCCCGAGTTTCTCGCCTGGCTCGGCGGCTACTTCGAGCCCCACTGGTCGGTGAACCCTCACTGGAAGCTCGCCCAGACCGAACTCGCCCAGGGCCATCCGATCACCCGCGGCGTGCAGCCCTTTGAAACCGACGACGAATGGTATTACCACATGCGGTTCCGCGACCCGCCGGAAGGCCTGACGCTGATCCTCACCGCCGTGCCCCCCGACGCCACCCGCGAGAAGCCCGACGGCCCGCACTCGAACAACCCGACGGTCCGCGCCGGCAAGGGAGGCCGCGAGGCGCTCGCCTGGGCCTACGAGCGGTCGGGCGGCGGCCGCGGCTTCGGCTGCACCGGCGCCCACTTCCACCGCAACTGGGCCCACGACGACTTCCGCAGGATGATGCTCAACGGCCTGGCCTGGACGGCCGGCGTCGAGGTACCCGCGGCGGGCGTGGCCTCGACCGTGTCGGCCGACGACATGGCGGCCAACCTGGACGACAAGCCGGCGAAGAAGTGAACCCCTGAGGAGAATCCGCGATGCCCACGCTGACCGTCGAAGGAAAAGGCTCGTTCGAGGTGCCGGCCGGCAAACGGCTGGTCAACGCCCTGGTGGACGAGTGCGGCAGCGACCAGCTGCACGCCTGCGGCGGCGTGGCCCGCTGCACGACCTGCCGCGTGGAGTTCGTGGCGGGCGAGCCCGCGACGCGCACGCAGGCCGAGAAGGACGTGCTCGCGGCGAAGGGGATCACCACGCCCGGCGTGCGGCTCTCCTGCCAGATCACCTGCGACGCCGACATGACGGTGCGGCTGGTGAGCCGGTTCGAGGGCTCGGGGCGGAAGGACTGTGGCGGCCGCTGCGCCGACGAGATCCAGCCGCCACCGCAGTGGGCGTGAGGTCGGCCGATCCAGTGGCTGCAGGTTTGCAACCTGCACATGCCCACGCTGGTTCTCCGCAGGTTGAAAACCTGCGGCCACTCTTCCCGAAGTGGGTGCAGGTTGTCAACCTGCACTCTTCCGCTCCGCGGCGAGCATCCGCTCCACGATGCCGGCGATGTCGGTCATCGCGAGCGACTCCGCGTCGGTCACGTCCGACCGCGATGCGATGAAGATCGTCTCGTGGGGATTGGCCGGATCGACGGCCCCGTGCGAGCCCTTCACGAGCGACGGATCGAGCGGGATCGCGATCTGCGGCAGCCGGGTGCGGTCGAGGTGCAGTTCGAGCGGGTCGTAGCCCGGCTTGCGGTGGATGTCGATCGTGCGGGCGAAGGCCGGAGCCCGGGCGTCGTCGAGCCAGTAGAAGTAGGTCTGCCACGAGTCGAGCGTGCTCTCGATGACGACGTCACCGCAGCGGCGGGCCTGCCGCGGTTCGTCCGCCGCGACGAGGCCCGCCGCGACGAGCTGCTCACCCATCAGCACGCGGCCGACCCCGGCCCTGCCCTGAAAGAGCCCGGCCACCGTCGCCGCGTCGGCCGGATCGCGGAGATAGACGTGCCCCACCTGGTGATCGGCGAGCGTCCAAGCCCGGCTCGCGGCGAGGTCGAGGATCTCCCCCTCGGGCGTGTCGCGAACGGCGAGCAGGCCCGCCTCGCGGAGGATGCGGTTGGGATGAAGGGCGTGCGACACCGGACGGATTCGGTACTCGCCCGCCACGAGCACGGTGAGGTGGTCGCGGCCTACGATCTCCGCGAAGCCGTCGATGAGCGTGCCGATCTCCGCGTCGAGTTCGCCGCAGGCGGCGTGGGCCGACGGACTGTCGGGACCGGTGCGCTGCGAGGCGTAGTCGAGGTGGGGCAGGTAGACGACGGCGAACTGTGGAGCCGCCGGGCGCGACGCCTCGACGAAGCTCCGGGCGATCCACCGCGACGACTCGATGCCCGCCACCGGGCCCCAGAACTTGTGCAAAGGAAACTCACCGAGCGTCTCGCGCAGCGTCGCGTAGAGGGGCTCCGGGTTCGTGTGGCACCACATCGTCTCGCTGCCGTCGGGGTTGTGCTTCGGCGCGGGCAGGCAGACGAGGTCGGCGGTGGCGTGCTTCGACTGGAGCAGAAACCAGGCCGCGGTCCGCAGGCCGGGGTCGGCGGCCGCGAGCCGGTCCCAGAGCCGCGGGGCGCGGTGCACGCCGTCGGGGCTGATCCACATCTCGAGGTGCTGCGATCCGCGGTCGAAGAGGCCGTTGGCCACGATGCCGTGGGTGGCGGGGAGCGTGCCCGTGGTGAGCGCGGCCTGCACCGGGCAGGTGACGCCCGGAAACCCCGGGGCGAGCGGCACGCAGCGACCGACGGCGGCGAGGCCGGCGAGCACCGGCATCCGGGCGAGATCCTCGGCCCGCAGGCCGGGAATCGAGAGCAAGAGGACATGCATAAAGGTGCCAGCCACCAAATCTGGGGAATATGGGTACGTCCGCAACTTACCCAGATTTGGTGGCTGTCACCATTTCTCCTGGGGAATCAAGGCGGCGAGCACCGTGGCCGACTGCCGAGCCGTCTCCAGCCAGCGGTGCGCCTGCCGCGGCAGTTCCACGTGCAGGCTCCCACGGTAGCCGGCGGCCGCAAGGGCCGCGACCGCTGCGGTGAGATCGACGTCACCGCTGCCGAGCGGCAGGTGCTCGTGCCGGCAGGCGAACATGTCGTCCACGTGCACGTTGGCGATCAGGCCCCGCCAGGGCTCGAGCCGCGCGGCGAAGGGCCACTCCCCCAGGCACTCGAGGTGGCCAACGTCCACGGTAAGCCGTAGCTCCGACGGACGGCCAAGGTGGTCGAACAGGGCGGCCGCGCGGGCCAGGGTGTCGATCACCATTCCGGGCTCGGGCTCCAGCGCCACGATCACCCCGCGGCGGGCCGCATGCTCGAGGATCGCCGCGAGCCCGTCGGCGAGCCGCTGCCAAAAGGTCTCCGCCGGGGCGGCGCCGCGGCCGATGCCCGACCAGAGCGACACGCAGCCTGCCCCGAGGTCGGCCGCGATCTCGATGGCCCGCCGCGTGAACTCGATCCGGCGGGCCCGCCCCTCGGGATCGGCCGACACGAGCGTCGGCTCGTGCTTCTGCGTGGTGTCGAGGAGGTGCCGCGCCCCCGTCTCGATCACGCAGCCCATCCCCGCGGCCGCGAGCGCGTGCCGCCAGCGATCGGTGCGGGTCGCCACGTCGGCCGCGAACGGATCGAGCGTGTGGTGGTCGAGCGTGAGGGCGAGCGACCGGTAGCCGAGGTCGGCGAGCAGCGGCACCGCCGCGAGCGGATCGATGTCGCCGATCGAGTTGGTGCTGAAGCCGAGGAGCATGGACGCGATTCAGGTGGGGGGCACGAGCCGGCGGCCGAGGAGAAACCAGCCGAGCAGCGCGAGCACGACGACCGCCCACCGCTCGCCGCAGGCGGCGAGCACGAGCACGGCGTCGAGCGTGATGATCGACATGATCGCATTTCCCACTGCCGCCCGCACGCGAGACGCCGCAGGATTCGCCACAGCCTGCGCCGCCCGGAGCACGATCGACGCCGCGAGCACGCCCCAGAGCGTGAGCCACGTGGTCGCGGGGAGCGTGGCCACGTGCGCCGCGCCGTCGAGCAGCGGCAGCCAGACAAACCCCGCCGCCACCGCGAGCCCGAGGGCCATCGCCATCGCCCCCGCGGCCACCGTAGTCCGCCGGCTCCGGCCCGCCTCGTCCCGCGCGACGAGCGTGATCCCGGCCACGTAGATCGCCATCCCCAGTGGGATCGCCCACTGGTGAGTCGCCGTCGGCCCGCCCGCCGCCGTCATGCCCAAAAGCCAGTTGAGCCCGCGGCAGGCTCCCATCACGGCCGGACCGGCCGGCGTGTGCTTCGCATGCCGGTCGTAGAGCCAGATCGCCGCGGTGAGCACCGCCCCCACACCCGCGGGCCACGGCGTGTTCGCCATCACCGCCGCGGTGCAGGCGGCGAGGCCGCCTGAGGCCATCAGCAGGCTGCCGGCCAGCGCGGCCCGCGGCACCGGGATCGCCCCGCTCGGCAGCGGTCGCTCGGGCCGCTCCTCGCGGTCGATCGCCACGTCCATCACGTCGTTAAGCACCATGCCGGCCGCGTACAGCGCGAGCGAGGCGAGCACGGCCAGCCAGCAGGCGGCCGGTGGCCAGGCGAGCGCCGTCAGGCCCGCAACCACGAGATACCCGGCCAGCGAATCGGCCGCCGCCGTCGCCAGGTTCGGCAGCCGCACGAGCCGCAGCCAGGCGAGCATCTCAGGCGAGCTCCACGCCGGCGGCCTGGGCGACGCCGAGCAGATGCGCCCGGGCCGCGCGAGCCGCGTCGTCGGGCCGGTCGCGGTAGGGATAGAGCTCGACCGTCACCCAGATATCGGGCGTGTGGGCCGCGATCGCCGCGAGCGTGGCCTGGAAGTCGATCGCGCCTTCGCCCGGCACGAGGTGGTGGTGCACGCGGCTCGCGGCGATGTCTTCCACGTGGTAGTGCCGCGTGTGGGCCTTCATCCGCGGCACCCACTCGGCCGGGTCCTCGCCCACGCAGTAAGCGTGGCCGACGTCGAAGTTGAGGCCGAGCGCCGGATGGTTCACCCGCTCGGCGAACTCGAGGTACTGGCCGAAGGTCTCGATCAACAGCCCGGGCTCGGGCTCCACCAGCAGCGTCACGCCCACCGCGGCAGCCACGTCGAGCACCGGCATGATCTCGTCGTAGAAGATGTCGCTCGCCTGCCGGCGGGTCTGCCCTGGCTGGATCTCGCCACCGGGCTCGGTGGAGATGTGCGGGGCGCCCAGTTCCGCGGCGAGCTTCAGGGCCCGCTTGGTGTGCTCGCGGCGGATCGCCCGGTAGTGCGGGTTGGGGTCGGTCCAGCCGGGATGCCAGTAGGGCTGCCGCGGGTCGGCGATCGCGTTCATCATGAACGCGTTGATGTTCGAGACGACGAGGCCGGTCTCGCGGAGCGCGCGGCGGATCGACTCCTTCTGCACCTCGAGGAGCCCGGCGGGCCAGGCATGCGGCACGTCGGCGAGCAGCTCGATGCCCGCGTAGCCGAACCCGGCGATTCGCTCGATCGCCCGCTCCACGGGCACGTCGAGGTAGGCGTTGGAACTGAAGGCGAGGCGGAGGGGCATGCATGAAACTCCACGGGGCGAGACCCCGAAAGGATAGCCGACGCTCGCAATCCTCGCCCCGGTCCCTCTGCCTGCGCTCTCGAACCTCGGTGGAGCAGCCCGTCGGGGAGCACGCGCAAGAGCCGGTGAGATTTGCGCCTCGCCGGACTCGCTCAATGCCGTTTGGGAAGCGACCTCGCAAATCCCGCCGGCGATGAGCATGCCTCCCCGACGGGCTGCGGCGTCTACCTTCAAGGCCAGAGGATCACGCGATCTTCACGCTTCAACTCGACGCCGACCGATACCGCGACAGCGCTCGCTGGAACACGATCCGCGAGACCACGAGCGACGCGATCGCCCCCACCACCGCGGCCACGACGCCGATCCACGATTCGCCGGTGAACGGCTGGGCGATCACCCGCGCCGGCACGTTCACCACCAGCAGGATCGGGATCACGAACGTGCAGATCATCCGCAGCGGGCCGCCCCAGGGGCCGGCGTAGATCTCGGCGGGATAGCGGGAGAAGTTGGTGAGGTAGAACCAGAAGTCGTAGAGGCTCTGGTTGCGGCCCATGAGGATCGTGGCGGCCGCAAGCATGATCACGAGGCCGTAGAGGATCGCCACGCCGCAGAGCACGAGCAGCGGATAGAGCAGCCAGGCGATCGGGGGCGGGGCGTGATCCATTCGCCCGAGGGCCCAGGCGAGCAGCCCCACGCCCACCGCGCCGTTGGCGAGCGACGAGAAGTCCACCCGGTGCATCGAGAGCAGAAACTGGGCGTCGAGCGGCTGCACGAGCACGGCGTCGAGTCCGCCGGTGCGGACCATCTCGGTGAGCTCCTCGGCGCTCGGCATGAAGAAGGCCTGCACGACCGAGTTGATGATCAGGCCGGTGGCCACGAAGGCGAAGAAGGGCTCTTTCGACCAGCCCGTCCCCTTGCCGATCTCGGAGGTGTAGGTGAACACCAGCAGGTAGAAGGCGAGGTTCATCGACATCCAGCCGAGGCTCGTCAGGCACTCGAGGATGAAGTTGGCGCGGAACGTCATGTCGCGGACGAGGCACGCCCGGGCGAACGTCAGGAAGATGGCGAGATAGCGGCCCACGTCAGCCTCCGAAGGCGCTGTAGCGCCGCGTGCCCCGCCACCAGGCCACGCGGCAGGCGACGGCCATCACCACCACCCAGCCGGCCTCGATGAGCAGCGCGTTCACGAGCGCGGCCCCCTGCACCTTGCCGAGCCAGATCGCCGACGAGAAGTAGGCGGTGTATTCGAACGGCAGCCAGTGGACGACGTCGGCGAGGCTCACGCCGGAGAGCCCCGTGGGGACGGTCCGGAGCAGGTCGATCGGAAACATGTGGCCCGAGAGCAGGTACTGCACGAGCATATAGCCGAACACGATGCTCGACACCTCCATGAACCAGAAGCCGAGCATGCCGAGCGTGGCCTCCATGAAGAAGCCGAGCAGGAACGAGAGCGCCAGCGAGAGCAGGAAGGCGGCGATCGTGGTGGCATCCGGGATCGGCGGGAAGTAGCTGCGGCAGAGGAAGAACACCAGCGCGAAGGGGATCGTGGCCACGGCGTAGTAGACGAGCTTGTGGGCCACGCGGGCGGCGAGCAGGAACGAGACGTAATCGACCGGCTGGATCAGGAACTTCTTCACCGAGCCGTCGCGGACGCTGCGGGCGATGCCGCCGGCGAGGCCGGGCATGCTGGAGAAGGCCCGCGTGAGCATCGTGAGCAGGTAGTAGGCCACGATGTCGTTCCGCGAGTAGCCGGCGATGTCGCCGCGGCTCGTGGCCCCGAACACCGCCGTCCAGAGAAACACCTGCGTCACGATCGGCAGGAACCGCATCAGCGTGCCGAGCGCGAAGTCGCCCCGGTAGACGAGGCGTTCCTCCAGGCAGATCTTCAGCATCGTCCACCAGGTGCGGAGGCCCTGGAGCGGCCCTGCGGGCCGGACGGCGTCGCTCATCGCGCCGCCTCCGCCACCGCCGCCGCGCGGGAGTCGGCGCGAAACAGCTCCGCCACGATCTCCTCCAGCGGTACGTCTTCCACCGACACGTCGCGGACGCCGGCCGCGCCGAGGATCCCCGGGAGCACGTCGGCGATCCTGGTGCGGTCGATCCGCAGCACCACCTGCGGCCCGCGAAACTCGCACGGGAACCCGAAGCGTTCGATCAGGCCGCGGTCGGGCGCCTCGTCGAAGTCGAGCGTCACGATCTTGTGGGTGGTGAAGCGATCGACGATCTCGGCGAGCGAGCCGTCGTAGAGGATGTCGCCGCGGGTGATCACCACCACCCGCTCGCAGAGCGCGGCCACGTCCTTCATGTAATGGGTGGTGAGCACCACCGTCATCCGCCGCCGCCGCTGCACGTCGCGGAGAAACTCGTGGATCGTGTGCTGGGCCACCACGTCGAGGCCGATCGTGGGCTCGTCGAGAAACAGCACCTCCGGCTCGTGGAGCAGGGCCGCCACGAGTTCCAGCTTCATCCGCTCGCCGAGCGAGAGTTCGCGGACCGGCTGGAGGATCAGCTTCCGCACGCCGAGCAGGTCGACGAGCTCGTCCCGCGTCTTCTCGAACCGGGCGGGGTCGATCCGATAGATCTCCTGGTGCAGCCGGAAGCTCTCGGCAGCGGGCAGATCCCACCAGAGCTGGTTGCGCTGGCCCATCACGAGGGCGAACCGGCGGCGGAAGTCGTCGGCCCGCTCCCAGGGCACGTGGCCGAGCACGGTGGCGGTGCCGCGGCTGGGCGTGATGATGCCGGAGAGGAGCTTGAGGAGCGTGGTCTTGCCGGCGCCGTTGGGGCCGAGCAGGGCCACGAACTCGCCGCGGCCCACCTCCAGATCGACCCCCTTCACCGCCTCGACCACGCGGCTCGTCCGCCGAAACAGCGCCCGGATGCTCGCGGCGAGCCCTTCGGGCTTGTCGTAGACGCGGTATTCCTTGGCGAGGCCGGCCACGCGGATGACGGGCTCGGCGCGGGAGGCCCCGGCGGGATCGGAGTTGTGCATGGCGGGAGTATAGGGGAAAACCCTGGTCCCCCCCGCTGGAGACGCCGCGCATGTTCCGCATCGGACTCGGTCACGACACGCACCGTCTCGGCCCCGGCGCCGGACTCGTGATCGGCGGGATCACGATTCCGCACGACCGCGCCGCGATCGGCCACAGCGACGCCGACGTCCTCCTCCACGCGATCACCGACGCGCTCTTGGGCGCCGCCTCCCTGGGGGACATCGGCGAGATGTTTCCCGACACCGACCCCGCGAACCGGGGCCGCGATTCGGCCGACATGCTCCGCCGGGCCGCGGCCCGCGTGACCGAGGCCGGCTGGCGGGTCGTGAACCTCGACTGCGTGGTCTTCGCGCAGCGGCCGAAAATCCTTCCGCACCGCGCCGCGATCCGCGAACGGATCGCCGGCATTCTCGGCCTCACCGACGAGGCGGTGTGGCTCAAGGCCAAGACGGGCGAGGGCGTGGGGCCGATCGGCGAGGAGCTCGCGATCGCCGCCGAGTGCGTGGTGCTCATCGAGCGGGCATGACCGCCGCCCGAAGTGGGTGCAGGTTTTCCGAAGTGGGTGCAGGTTTTCAATCTGCACAAAGGCCACCCCAGACCTGGACTCCCCGCAGGTTACAAACCTGCGGCCACTCTTTCCGACGTGGGTGCTGGTGTCCCGAAGTGGGTGCAGGTTTTCAACCTGCACAAGTGCCACCCCGGACCTGGAATCCCCGCAGGTTTAAGACCTGCGGCCACTGCGGCGGCGAGCGGCCTGTAACGAATCGGCCCGCGCGGCGTTGTCTTGGTGTCGGGCGATCCGATCGCGGATAACCATCCCCGGGCACCGACGGCACGCGAGGACCAGGCCATGGCGGCGAGCAGCGAGGCACACGGCTGGGTGTTGGAGGCCGTGGAACAGTTCGAGCAGCCGCTCACGCGGTACGCCCGGCGGCTCCTCGGCGACGTCGATCTCGCGGCCGACACCGTGCAGCACGCCTTCATGATGCTCTGCGGGGAGTCGCGAACGCGGGTCGAAGCCCACGTCGCCCCGTGGCTCTTCCGCGTGTGCCGCAACCGGGCCCTCGACCATCTGCGCCGCGCCGGCCGGGAGCGGTCGCTCGACGACGACGCGGCCGTCGAGTCGGCCGCGTCGATTCCCACCGATCGGCGGCCCGATCCCGCCGCTGCGGCCGAGGCGCACGATCTCGCCGCGCGACTTCGCGTCCTCCTCAAGGATCTGCCGGCACCGCAGCGGGAGACGATCGACCTCTGGTGCGAGGGGTTTTCCTATCGCGAGATCGCCGAGATCTCCGGCCGCACCGAGGGGCACGTCCGCGTGCTCGCCCATCGCGGGCTCACCGCCCTCCGCAGCCATCCGCTCGTCCACGATCTCCTGCCCACGCCCACCACCGTCTTCATCACGAGAGAGCAGCCATGACCCGCGACCACGCCCCCGGCACCGGCAGCCCCGACGACCGGCTCACCACCCATGCCCTCGGCGAGGGCACGGCCGACGACCGCGCCGCCATGGAGCGACTCCTCGCCAGCGACGAGGCCGCGGCCCGCGTGGTCGCGGACCTCCGCACGATCGCCACCGAACTGAAGTCGGCGGCACGGAGCGAGCTCCCCCCCCGCTCCCCCGATCTCCACCGGGCGGTGCTCGCGGCCGCGGCCCGCGGCGCCGCGCCTCCGCCGCGGCGCGCCCCTGGCGGACGCATCCGGTGGCTCATCGCCGGCCTCACCACCGTGGCGGCGGCCGCGCTCGTTGCGTTCATGCCTACGCTCCTGCGCGATGCCGGACCACGGCAGGTGGCCCACCGCCGCGCCGAGGTCCCGGCGGCCAACGCGGCGGGCGGCCTTGCAGGAGCCACGCCCGTGACGACGGACGCGAAGAGCGACAGCGGACTCGTGGTCACGGAGCCGCTCGCGGCAGACCAGCCCTCGCGGCCCGCCCCGGCGGTTCCGGAACCGAGACTGCCCCCTCAGGAAGCGGCTGGCAAGATGGTCGCGGCACTGGGCGAGGAGGCGGGTGTCGCCGTGAGACGGCAAGAAGCCCCGCCGCCCGCCGCGCTGCCGGCCATCGCCTCCTCGGCGCAGCCCGAGTCATCGGCCCGGGGGATGGGGAGACTCGGCGGGCGGAACGGTGCCGATGCCTTCCTTCTCGATACGGACGCACTCCAGCGCGAGCAGCCACGGCGCCGGGACGAGCGGGGGCTCGATCACCAGAACCGCGAGCGGTACGACCAGTTCACGGAGAACCGCTTCCTCCGCGCCGCCGACGCGCCGCTCTCGACCTTCTCGATCGACGTCGATACCGCCTCCTACGCCAACGTGCGCCGGTTCCTCTCCGCCGGCCGACGGCCGCCCCGCGACGCCGTGCGGATCGAGGAGTTCGTCAACTACTTCCGCTACGGCTACCCTCAGCCCGAGGGCGACGATCCCTTCTCGGTCACGGTCGAGGCCGCGGAGTCCCCGTGGCGGCGGGGCCACCGGCTCGTGCGCATCGGGCTCCGGGGCCGCGACGTCGCCCGCGACACCCGGCCGGCCGGGAACCTCGTGTTCCTCGTCGACGTCTCGGGCTCGATGGGCGATCCCGACAAGCTGCCGCTCGTCAAGCAGGCGCTCCTGCTCCTCGTCGAGGAGCTCACCGAGAACGACCGCGTGGCGATCGTCACCTACGCCGGCGACGCGGGCCTCAAGCTCCCGTCCACGAGCGGCGACCAGAAGGCCGCGATCCGCGCCGCGATCGAGTCGCTCGCGTCGGGGGGCTCGACCCACGGCAGTGCCGGCATCGCCCTCGCCTACGAGCAGGCCGCGGAGCGGTTTATTCCCGGCGGTGCCAACCGCGTGATCCTCGCCACCGACGGCGACCTGAACGTGGGCATCACCGACGACGCCGCCCTCGTGGACCTCATCACGTCGAAGGCGAAAGGGGGCACTTTCCTCACGGTGCTCGGCTTCGGCCAGGGCAACCTCCAGGACGAGAAGATGGAGAAGCTCGCCGACAACGGCAACGGCGTCTATGCCTACGTGGACGGCGTCCGCGAGGCCCGCAAGGTGCTCGTCGAGCAGCTCACCGGCAGCACGATCGCGATCGCCAAGGACGTGAAGATCCAGGTGGAGTTCAACCCCGCCGTGGTCGCCTCGTATCGCCTGCTGGGCTACGAGAACCGGGCCCTCGCCGACGAGGACTTTCGTGACGACACCAAGGATGCGGGCGAGATCGGGGCCGGCCACACGGTGACCGCGATCTACGAGGTGAAGCTCGTGGACGACGCCACGGGCGGGCCGGGCCGCGGCGCCGAGCCCTTGAAGTATGGCCGAGAGGCGGCACCGGCGACGACCGACACGCCCCGCGACGCCGCCGCGAGCGACGAACTGCTCACCGTGAAGCTCCGATTCAAGCAGCCCGAGGGAGACGCGAGCCGCCTGGTGGAGGTGCCGCTCGCGGATCGTGGCGGGGCCTTCGACGACGCCTCGGCCGACCTGCGATTCGCCGCGGCCGTCGCCGCGTTCGGGATGCTGCTGCGTGGCAGTGAGCACGCCGGCGAGGCCACTTTCCCGCTGGTGGCGCGGATCGCAGGGGCGGCCGTCGGCGATGATCCCGGCGGCTACCGCGCCGAGTTCCTCGATCTCGTCCGCCGGGCCGAGTCGGCGCACTGATCCCCCAGGCCACGCGACCAGCCACGCGCTCGTCACCCGCGGCGCACGCCCGCGGCGGTCATCCTTTCCCAGGCGGCGAGCGAGCCTGCCGTGTCGATTCCGCGGCAGCCCGCCTCGACGACCGTCACGGTGTAGCCCAGGCGACAGGCGTCGATCGCGGTGTGCGCCACGCAGACATCGGTGGCGAGTCCGGCCAGCACGAGCGCTCGCACCCCGGCCGCCCGCAGCAGCTGGTCGAGGCCCACCGACGTCGTGCCGTCGGCCTCGAAGAACCCCGAGGTGCCGTCGCGATGCCGATGCATCCCCTTGCGGATGATGCCGGCGTGCGGCGGGATCGTGAGCTGTGGATGGAATCTGGCGCCGGCCGAGCCGGCGACGCAGTGGTCGGGCCAGAGCATCTGCGCGCCCGAGGAGAGCATGATCCGACTGAAGGGCTACCTCCCCGGATGGCTCGATGCAAACGACACGTGGCCGGGCGGATGCCAGTCTTGCGTGAGGATCACGCGGTCGAACTCCCCCATCAGCCGGTTGACCACCGGCAGGATCGCGTCGGCGTCGGGCACGGCCAGGCTGCCGCCAGAGCAGAAGTCCACCTGCACGTCCACGATCACCAGGGCGGCCGTCATGGGCACGATCCTCGAGGGCTCCGCCAAAATCCTACCCCGGCATGCCACGGCCCACCGCCCCGGGAGGGAGGCCGAACCTGCATTGCGCGATCGCCGCCCTGAAGTGGGTGCAGGTTTTCAACCTGCACAAGCACCACCCCGGACCTGGACTGACCGCAGGTTAAAAACCTGCGGCCACTCTTTCGGACGTGGGTGGCTCATCGGTCGGGCCATGCTTCGTCGCGTGCCGTGGGCCGGGCTAGCCCTCACGATGAACGCTCGCGAAGGTCCTGGAGCAGGTTCTGCAGGCCCCGGAGTCGATAGCTCGTACACACTCGCTCAACCTCGGCGAGGTCGCAATCAGGGTTCCGGGCGAGTAGTTCGACGATGTCGGACTTCGACTTCATGCCGCCCGCGTAGAGCTTCAGGGCCACGAGTTGCGGAAGCGGAACGATTCGCAGCGGACTGCCCTCCCGAACGACGAGTGACGCCCCACGCACGGCGTCTTCGATCACGATCGGAAATCGATCGGCGTAGCTGACGATTTGCACGAGGCCAAAAGACCCCGTCACATCGATGACTCCACCGAGCGGGTCGTCCCCGTCCGGCTCCCGCAACACGGCGGCGAAGCCGGACTCGTGAAGCGAAGTGACGATCCGGCGGAGCGTTGGCAGATCGGCATTGACGCCCAGATCAATATCGTCGGTCTGCCGAATGTAGCGATACGCCGCCAGCGCGACCGCACCGATCACGACGGCATCGACGGTGTGTCGACTCAAGAGCCCGGCGACCTTCTCGGCCGCGTCGAGGTTGGCGTCAGGGTCAACCATTCCGCGGACTCACCGGCACCGGCTTGAGCCAGGAAAACCGGTGCCCCATCCGAAGTGCGGCCTTGATCCGCTCCTCGACCGTCATCTGCCCGATGCGGACGACTTCCGCCTCGCGCGCACGCTCGGCGCATGCACTTCGACGCGATTGCAACGGGTGTGAATCGGGCTGTGTCATGGCATTTACCATCGTACCACCCATGTCCACCGCGTGAAAAACCGTGAGCGACCGCGGCGGTCATCCTTTCCCAGGCGGTGAGCGAGCCTGCCGTGTCGATCCCGCGGCAGCCCGCCTCGACGACCGTCACGGCGTAGCCCAGGCGACGGGCGTCGAGCGCGGTGTGCGCCACGCAGACATCGGTGGCGAGTCCGGCCAGCACGGTTGAAAACCTGCGGCCACTTCTTTGAAAAGTCCACCTGCACGTCCACGATCACCAGGGCGGCCGTCATGGGCACGATCCTCGAGGGCTCCGCCGGAATCCTACCCCGGCACGCCACGGCTCACCGCCCCGGGAGGGCGCGATTCTCGGGCCAGCGTGCGACGTGCTGCGAAACCATCGCGTGCAGCGCGTCTCTTCGCGCCGGCGAAGGCACGCGTCGGAAGGAACCGCGAACGCACGCTGCCGGTGTATACTTGAAACATGAGCGAATCCACGGGTTCGTCGATGGACCAGCCGAACGAGACGACGCGGGAGAGCCAATCCGCTGACCGTCTCGATCGGTCGTCGTGGCCCGTCTGGGTCGGTCGGGTCGGGGGCCCGCAGCCCAAGGCCGATTACTCCGCCCTCACGCCATCGGAGCGGATCGCTTTGTGCTGGGAGGCAACCAAGCAGGCGTGGGCCCTCACCGGAAGGGACCTGGATGAATCGGCATTTTGTCGAGATTCTGAAAGCCTTTCGCGACGAAGGGGTTGAGCACCTCGTCATCGGCGCTCATGCACTGGCCGCCCATGGCCATGTGCGGGCGACGCTTGACATCGACATCTGGGTGAAGCCCACGGATGAGAACGCGGGTCGCACGTGGCGAGCCCTCCAGCGGTTTTGCGCACCGCTCTCCAAAATGAAGCCGGGTGATTTCGCCGAACCGCAGGTTCTCTATCAGATTGGCCTGCCACCAAGTCGGATCGACATCATGACGAGCGTCACGGGACTCGAGTTCGACTCGGCGTGGCTGAATCGGATCATGGCGACGTTCGGCGATGTCGTCACTCCCGTCCTCGGACTCGACGACATGCGCACGGCGAAGCGGGCAGCGGGGCGACTCAAGGACCTCGCCGATCTCGAGGAACTGGGCTAACCTCCGTCGGATGACTGAAACGCGGGGTCGCGCCATGCCCGCCCCGGTCATGGCCTCGAAGAACCTGCATTGCGTGATCGCGGCCCCGGGGGCCACAATCGCCGCGGTTCCGGGCGGCCGATGCGCCGCCCGCGAGACAGGACAACCTGACGGAAGCGGAGGCGCGATGGCGACGGCGGAAGCGACGAACGGACTGCCGAAGATCGAGGTCTACAGCACCCTCACCCGGGCCAAGACGCCGCTGGTCACGGTCAAGCCGGGCCACGTGGGGATGTATCTCTGCGGGCCCACGGTCTACAAGCCGAGCCACATCGGCCACATGGTCGGACCGGTGATCTTCGACACCGTGAAGCGCTACCTCGTCTACTCCGGCTGGCAGGTGACGTGGGTGGTGAACGTCACCGATGTGGACGACAAGATCATCGCCGAGAGCGCCGTCCGCGGCACCACGATGGCGAAGCTGGCCGAGGAGATGACGGCCGACTACCTCGAAAACCTCGCCACGCTCGGCGTGACGGGCATCGACCAGATGCCGAAGGCCACCGACCACATCGGCACGATCATCGCCTTCATCGAGGGACTGATCGCCAAGGGCTGCGCCTATGCCAGCGACGGCGACGTGTACTTCGACGTCACCCGCGACCCCGACTACGGCAAACTCACCAACCGCTCCGTCGAAAGCACGCAGGGCGAGGGTGGATCCACGGCCGACCGCAAGCGTTCGGCGGCCGACTTCGCCCTCTGGAAGA
>Ga0208864_1000196_pt1 | contig 19914 bp, 19 predicted proteins | sample CryBogmetaGMA05M_FD_184542 | JGI IMG/M metagenome (GOLD analysis project Ga0208864, IMG submission 184542) | Freshwater microbial communities from Crystal Bog, Wisconsin, USA - MA0.5M (SPAdes) | ecosystem: Environmental > Aquatic > Freshwater > Lake | place: Crystal Bog, Wisconsin, USA...
GCATCCCCAATGCGGCAATCTCGGCTCGGGGGCCGCTGCTGTCACCAAACCCGTTGAGCACAATGTTGGCGCCCTGGGCAGCCAGGCATTTGGCGATACCCAGGCCGATACCACTCGTGGAGCCGGTGACAAGTGCAGTTTTACCGTGGAGCATGTTGCGTTCCTCTAAACAGGGAGGTGGATTGAATTAGGATGGAGCCATTATCAAATACCCCGGTGCGCCATGACAGATCCTGTGTCGAATTTCATTGACTGTCCCGATGCCGCATCGGGACACCGCATGGCCTATTGGCAGTGGGGCGACCCCGACGCCAGGCATACCATCGTTTGTGTCCATGGTTTGTCGCGCCAGGGCCGGGACTTTGACGTGCTTGCGCGGACGCTGGTGGAGCGTGCACGGGGCGCGGTACGGGTGGTGTGTCCCGACGTTGTGGGGCGCGGCCAGAGCGACTGGCTGAAGGATCCCCAGGCCTACCAGGTGCCCACCTACGCGGCAGACATGCTGGGGCTGTTGCGGCACCTGCAGCCCCGTACGCTGGACTGGGTCGGCACCAGCATGGGCGGTCTGATCGGCCTGGCCGTCTGCGCGCACGCCCAGGCCGCAGGCGTCGCGGTGCGCCGGTTGGTGCTCAACGATGTGGGGCCGGTGATCGAGTGGGAGTCCCTGGTGCGCATAGGCACCTACCTCGGAGCCCACATGCGATTTGATTCCATGCAGCAGGCTGCTGATGCGATGCAGGCGGTTTCGATCAGCTTCGGTCCGCATACCTCTGCGCAGTGGCTGGAACTGTCGCGTCACATGGTCAAGCCACTGCCCAATGGGGAGCCCGGGGTACGCCTGCACTACGACCCTGCGATTGCCCTGCCCTTCAGGGCAGTCACCCGGGAGAGCGCCCAGCAAGGAGAGGCCATGCTTTGGCAGTTGTATGACGCTATCACGGCGCGGACCTTGCTGGTGCGTGGCGCCGAGTCCGACCTGCTGTCTGTTCACACTGCACAGGCGATGACGCAACGCGGCCCGCGGGCTGAATTGATCGAGTTTGCGGGTGTGGGCCATGCGCCCACGCTGATTGCACCGGACCAGACGGATGCCGTGGCATCGTTCCTGATCGGTTGATGCGCGTGGCAGCGCCGCTCTCGCCATGAAAAGCCTGCCGGGCGCACCGGCCCCGGTGTCAGCGCCGCGCGTACTGGCGGCCACGGCGGACGATGGCCCGGCAGCAGCGGGTGCCTTGGCGCGTGCGCGTGCCTTTGCCGAACCGCTGCTGGCCGCTCAAACGCTGGACACCGGAGAAAACGCATTGGCTCACGCCGATGCAGTCGCTGCGATCCTGCGGGGCATTGGTGGCTCTGAAGCCATGCTGGCGGCCAGTTATCTGGTGTACACCTGCGACCACCTGCACAGGCCGCGTGATGTCATTGCCAAGGCGTTTGGCGACAGCCTGGCTGAATTGGCAATGGAAACTACCAAGCTGGTTCGCTTGCAGCGCATGGCGCGGGTAGCCCAGGCCGCCGCGCAGCGCGCCGGAGCGGCAACACCCATGGCCCAGACTGCGGCTGCCCAGACCGAAAGCGTGCGCAAGATGCTGCTGGCGTTTTCGCGCGACCTGCGCGTGGTGATGCTTCGCCTGGTGTCGCGCCTGCAGACGCTGCGGCACTTTGCCACCTCCAGGCTGGCGCTGCCCCCTGGACTGGCACGCGAATCGCTGCAGGTGTTTGCACCGCTGGCAAACCGGTTGGGCATCTGGGAAATCAAGTGGGAGCTGGAGGATCTGGCCTTCCGCTTTCTGGAGCCTGAGACCTACCGCGAGGTGGCCCGCCTGCTCGATCAGAAGCGGACGCAGCGCGAGGCCTCGGTGGAGCGCCTGCGCGCGCAGGTCGCGGCTGAACTGGCGGCGCAGGGGATTACGGCGACGGTGCAGGGCCGCCCCAAGCACATCTACAGCATTGTCAAAAAAATGCGGGGTAAATCCCTGGTGTTTAATCAGGTCTACGACATCCGCGCCTTGAGGATTGTCGTGGCAGACGTGCCTGCCTGTTATGCCGCCCTGGCATGGGTTCACAGTCACTTTGCGCCAGTGGCATCGGAGTTTGACGACTACATCGCCCGGCCCAAGCCCAATGGCTACCAGTCGCTGCACACCGTGGTGCGCGATGCCAGCGGCGGGCCGATCGAAGTGCAGGTGCGCACCCAGGTGATGCACGACCAGGCCGAACATGGCGTGGCGGCGCACTGGGCTTACAAGGAAGCCGGGACCAAGGGTTACGCCGGGGTGTCTGCAAGCAGTCCCTACGACGCCAAGATCGCAGTGCTGCGCCAACTGCTGGCCTGGGAGCGCGATCTGTCGGGAAGCGCAAAGGGCACGCCCGGGCAAGGGACGGGTGTCCTTGATGACCGGATCTACGCACTGACGCCAGACGCAGCGATTGTCGAACTGCCTCAGGGCGCAACGGCCGTGGACTTCGCCTACAGCGTGCACACCGACTTGGGCCATCGCTGCCGCGGCGCCCGCGTCGACGGCGCCCTGGTGCCGCTCAACACCCCCCTGAAGAATGGCCAGACCGTAGAGATCACTGCCGCGCGTGAAGGCGGGCCGTCGCGTGACTGGCTCAATCCTGACCTGGGCTTTTTGGTCAGCCACCGTGCCCGTTCCAAGGTGCGGGCCTGGTTCAATGCGCTGGCCCTGGGCGAGACCATCGCCAAAGGGCGCGAAGCCGTGGAAAAACTGCTGCAGCGCGAAGGTCGGACGTCGGTCAGGCTCGACGACCTGGCGGCCCAGCTCGGCTTCAATGCCGCCGAGGACCTGTTTGAAGTGGTGGGCAAGGACGAACTGTCCCTGCGCAGCATCGAAATAGTGCTGCGGCCAGCCGAACCGACCCCGGCGCTCGATGAGCAGCCGCTGCTGAAAAAGCCACGCCAGGCCGGCCATGCTGGTGCGGGTGCGGGTGGCGTGCTGGTGGTGGGGGTGGATTCGTTGATGACGCAGTTGGCCAAGTGCTGCAAGCCCGCTCCGCCCGATCCGATTGCCGGTTTTGTGACGCGGGGCAAGGGCGTGAGCGTGCACCGCGCAGACTGTTCCAATCTGCGTAATATGGTGCAGCGCAGCGGCGACCGCTGCATTGAGGTGGCCTGGGGCGGTGCGCCGGGCGCGGTTAGCAGCGTCTATCCCGTGGATGTGGCGGTAGAGGCCACTGACCGGCAGGGCCTGCTGCGGGACATCTCCGAGGTGTTCGCGAAAGAAAAAATGAACGTGATTGGCGTGCAGACACAAAGCGTGCGCGGCACGGCGTGGATGACCTTTACCGTGGAAGTTGCCGCCTCGGTGAGGCTGACCAAGGTGTTGGCCATCGTGGCCGAGCTCGAGGGTGTGCGCTCGGCGCGGCGCCGTTAGTCCGACTTTGGCTCGCCTGCGTTACTGGGTGCCGAAAATCCTGTCACCCGCATCGCCCAGCCCCGGCAGGATGTAGCCGTGCTCGTTGAGTTCGCGGTCAATGGCCGCTGTGTACACCGGCACATCCGGGTGCGCGTGGTACATGGCGTTGATGCCTTCCGGACAGGTCAGCAGGCACAGGAACTTGATTGACTTGGGGTGGCAGGCCTTGAGCCGCGTCACCGCTGCTACGGCAGAGTTTCCGGTCGCCAGCATGGGGTCGACCACCACCACATCGCGCTCCTGCATGTCCTTGGGCATCTTGAAGTAATACTCCACGGCCTGCAGCGTGGCCGGATCGCGGTACAGGCCGATGTGGCCCACGCGCGCGCCGGGCACCACGGACAGCACACCGTCCAGGATGCCGTTGCCAGCGCGCAGGATGGATACAAACACCAGCTTCTTGCCATCGATCGTCTTGCCCGTCATGGTCTCCAGCGGAGTTTCGATCACCAGGTCCTGCAGCACCATGTCGCGGCTGACCTCATAAGCCATGAGGCTGGAGAGTTCGCCAAGCAGGCGGCGAAAGCTGTTGGTGCTGGCTTCCTTCTTGCGCATCAGCGTGAGCTTGTGCTGCACCAGCGGGTGTTCAATCAGGTGCACATTGGCGCGGGCGGCAGGGTCGATGGAGATCATGGTCGTGGTAACGCAGGTTAGGAAGGGCGGCGGTTTACCGGGTTGAGTGAACCCAAACTCTAACCCAATTGCAACGCTTTTCCTTGCGCAGCCCCGCACCGGCGGGCATCTTGTGGCGCTGGTGCCCAAGGTCAAAAGCACGGGAGGGTGACATTGGGAGTAGCTACGCAGGTTGAAGGCAACCAATCGGTGTTCAGATTGCCGGTGCAGTTCCAGGCCGTAATCGCGCCGTTGACCGTGGTGGGCGTGAATTTGATCCTAAAGTCGTTGCCGCTCACGATGGAGCCAATCAGTATCACCTGGCCTGTGGAGTCACAAACGCTGGCGGTTCTCGCATATTTGCTGGCTGTAAAACCGCTCTGGCACAGCGTTTGAACGCCGGTGAACTGTCCGCTGGTCTCGTGATATTCGTGCACACGCTGGCGGATACGGTGAGCGGCCATCATCACCTCAGAAACCTTGGAGCGATTGACGTAGTCCTGGTAGGCGGGTAATGCAGTTGCGACAAGCACGCCGATCACAACCACCCCGACCATTAGCTCGATCAGGGAAAAACCATTTTGATGACGTCCCAAGTTTTTCAGTCCGCCCATTCCCACCGCTTCGCTTTTCTATTTTCAGGGGATCCCAAACGTACAATTGGGGCATTATCTTAGAGAAAATCAGAGGGATTTCGCGTGGCAGGACACAGCAAATGGGCCAACATTCAGCACCGCAAAGGGCGCCAGGATGAAAAGCGCGGCAAGATCTGGACGCGCATCATCCGTGAAATCACAGTGGCGGCCCGTGCTGGCGGCGGGGACCTGAGTGCCAATCCGCGGTTGCGTCTGGCCGTAGAGAAGGCCAAGGCCGCCAATATGCCGGCCGACCGCGTCAAGTATAACATCGACAAGGCCACCGGCAACGCCGAAGGCGTGAGCTACGAAGAAATCCGCTACGAAGGCTACGGCATTGGCGGGGCAGCCATCATGGTCGACACCATGACGGACAACCGGGTGCGCACCGTGGCGGAGATGCGCCACGCCTTTAGCAAGCACGGAGGCAATATGGGCACCGAGGGCTCAGTGGCCTTCCAGTTCAAGCATTGTGGCCAGCTGATTTTTGCACCCGGCACCAGCGAGGACAGGGTCATGGAGGTGGCGCTGGACGCGGGCGCCCAGGACGTGCTGAGCGATGACGACGGTGCCATTGAAGTGCTCACCGATCCTGCGGACCTGGAAGCAGTGCAGGCCGCCCTGGTAGCGGCCGGGCTGTTGCCCGAGGTCGCTGGCGTGACCATGCGGCCGGAAAATACCATCGAGCTCTCATGGGAAGACGCGCAGCGCATGCAAAAATTACTGGACGTGCTGGAAGACCTCGACGATGCGCAAGAGCTTTACCACAACGCTGCCCTGTAAGGCTTGACATGAATATTCTGGTCATCGGCGGTGGCGGACGGGAACACGCGCTGGCATGGAAGCTGGCGCAGTCGCCCAAGGTGCAAATGGTGTACGTCGCCCCGGGCAATGGAGGCACCGCGGGAGACGCGCGCCTGAAAAACATTGCGATCACCGATGTGCAGGCCTTGCGCGCCTGGGCGCAGGAGCACCGCATTGCACTCACCGTGGTCGGGCCCGAAGGGCCGTTGGCGGCCGGCGTCGTCGATGAGTTCCGGGCCCACGGCCTGCGTATCTTTGGCCCCACCCAGGCGGCGGCCCAACTGGAAAGTTCGAAGGCGTTTTCCAAGGCTTTCATGCGGCGCCACGGCATCCCCACTGCGGCCTACGAAACCTTTTCCGACGCAGCACGGGCCCACGCCTATGTGGAACGCATGGGTGCCCCCATTGTGGTCAAGGCCGATGGGCTGGCGGCCGGCAAGGGGGTCGTGGTAGCCTTGACCGTGCAGGAGGCGCATGAGGCCATTGACTTCATGCTGGTCAACCATGGACTGAAAGTGGCGCATGCCGAAGGCGGCGCCCGGGTGGTGATCGAGGAGTTCCTCGAGGGCGAGGAGGCCAGCTTTATCGTGATGTGCGATGGCAAGAACGTGGTGGCATTGGCGACCAGTCAGGACCACAAACGTCTGCAGGACGGCGACCAGGGCCCCAACACCGGTGGCATGGGCGCTTATTCCCCGGCGCCGGTCGTCACGCCGGAGGTGCATGCGCGGGCCATGCGCGAAATTATTCTGCCCACGGTGCGGGGCATGGAAAAAGACGGTATCCCGTACACCGGTTTCCTGTACGCCGGCCTGATGATCGATGCCAAGGGCCACCCCAAGACGCTTGAATTCAACTGCCGCTTGGGCGACCCGGAGACGCAGCCCATTTTGATGCGACTCAAAAGTGACTTGGTCGATGTGTTGTGGGCGGCAACGGAAACTGGTGTGCAGGGTCGTCTGGATACGGCTGAACTCTTGTGGGACCGCCGCACCGCGCTTGGCGTGGTGCTGGCTGCGGCTGGATACCCTGTGAATCCCCGCAAGGGAGACGCCGTCACAGGACTGGGCGTCGAGAAGGACGATGCGATGGTGTTCCATGCGGGTACCGCCCTGCGCGATGGCCAACTGCTCACCACCGGTGGTAGGGTGTTGTGCGTGACCGCGCTGGCCGATGGTGTGCGCCAGGCGCAGCAGCGGGCCTACCAGGCGGCGCGTGACATCCACTTTGACGGCATGCAGTACCGCACCGATATCGGAATGCGTGCGATCAAGGCCTGAACCGGGCCAAGGACTTTTGCGATGACAGATTCAGTGACTTCTGCCCTAGACCCTGCCACCGTGCGTGATTTTCTGCTCGGGCTGCAGACCCGTATTACCGATGCTGTGCGTGCGGTCGATGGCGGTACGTTTGTTGTGGATGGCTGGGAAAAGCCCCCGGGCGACATGCTGCAGGGCAACGGCGTGACCATGATTCTGGAGGGCGGACCGGTCTTTGAGCGGGCAGGCTGCGGCTTTTCGCATGTGACCGGACCGAAGTTGCCGCCCAGCGCCACGCAGCATCGGCCGGAGCTTGCAGGGGCCCCGTTCGAGGCGATGGGTGTATCGCTGGTGTTTCATCCGCGCAATCCTTATGTGCCCACGGTGCACATGAACGTGCGCATGCTGGCTGCCCAAGTGGCCGATGGCGCCCCGGTGTGCTGGTTCGGTGGCGGGATGGACCTCACGCCTTATTACGGCTTTGAAGAAGACGTGCGGCACTTTCATCAGACGTGCAAGGACGCGCTCGATCCGTTTGGCCAGGACAAATACCCGCGGTTCAAGACCTGGTGCGACGAGTATTTCTTTCTCAAGCACCGGAACGAGGCGCGCGGCGTCGGCGGTGTTTTTTTTGATGACTTCTCCGAGCTGGGTCCGCAGCGCAGTTTCGCCATGTTGCAGTCGGTGGCCAACGGCTTGTTGCTTGCCTATATGCCGCTGGTGCAGCGCCGCAAGGACACGGCGTACGGGCAACGTGAGCGTGACTTTCAGTTGTACCGGCGTGGTCGCTACGTGGAATTCAACCTGGTCTGGGACCGTGGCACCCACTTCGGCCTGCAGTCCGGCGGGCGCACCGAATCGATCCTCTTGTCCATGCCGCCGCACGCGACCTGGTCCTACCAGAACCAGCCAGAGCCTGGTTCTGCCGAGGCGGCACTGTACGCACAGTTTTTGCCGCGCCGGGACTGGGTGTGACTGCGACAGCCGCATCGGTCTTGCGCATTGGTATTTTTGGTGGCGCCTTCGATCCGCCCCACGACGCCCACCTGGCTTTGGCGCGTGTGGCGCTGGCGCAGTTGCAGCTCGACCGTCTGCTGCTCATTCCGACCGGCTCCGCCTGGCACAAGCCCCGGCAACTGACCGATGCCACACATCGGCTGGCCATGTGCCGTCTGGCGTTTGCGGCGTTGCCGGGGGTGCAGGTGGACGACCGCGAAATCCGGCGCAGTGGCCCGAGTTTTACCGTGGACACCCTCTCCGAGCTTGGCCGGGAGTACCCCGGGTCGAAGCTCTTCTTGATCATGGGGGAGGACCAGGCCCATGCCCTTACCGGATGGCACCGATGGCAGGAACTGCCCCGAAGCGCTACAATTTGCGTAGCGGCACGCTTCGATTCTTCCGGGGCTGCGGGCCAGTTTGATGCATTGAAGCAGCAGGTGGCCGGTTTGCAACTGCTGCAAATGCCCCCCATTCCTCTGAGCGCCACCGAGATCCGCCACAAGGCGGCTGGTCGGCAAGACGTTGCCTCACTGGTCCCAGATGCCGTGGCGCGGTATATTGAACAAAATCACCTTTACAGAACTGCCTGATGACTACTTCTCCCGTTGCCAAGAAAGACACCCAAAAGCTCCAGCGCGCCATTGTGGACGCGCTCGAGGACGTCAAGGCGCAAGACGTCGTGGTGTTTGATACGGAGCACCTGTCGGCCCTGTTTGAACGTGTCATCATTGCCTCGGGCACGTCCAACCGGCAGACCAAGGCGCTGGCCGCCAGCGTGCGCGATGCGGTCCGGGAGGCGGGTTTTCCCAAGCCACGCATCGAAGGGGAGGCCAACGGGGAGTGGATCATTGTGGACTGTGCCCAGGCAGTGGTGCACATCATGCAGCCCAACTTCCGCCAGTATTACCATCTTGAGGAGTTGTGGGGTGAGAAGCCGGTGCGGCTCAAGCTTGGTGCCGCCAAGCCCAGTGGATTTGCCAAGGCGGAATCGGCCAAACCCGCCGACAAGGCGCCAACCACCCTGCGCCGCTCGAGCGCGGCGAAAAAGGGTGTGGCAGAGGAATTCCCGTCCAAGGCCCAGGTGAAGAAGAACTTGGCGGCCAAGTCCGCCGCCGCCAAGCCAGCGACCCGACCAGCCGCCAAGGCGTCGGCCAAAGCTGCACCCACCGCGGCGGCGAGCAAGGCGCCGGTGCGCAAGCTGGTAGTGCCGGCCCCCCGCAAGGCTGCCGCGCCCAAGGCCGATGTCAGCAAGGCGCCGGCGAAAAAATCGCCAGCCAAAAAGGCCTCCAGCAGCAAGCGCTGACCCCGGCTGTGCGCCTGATCATTGTGGCGGTCGGGCAGCGGGTGCCCGACTGGGCCCAATCCGCCTGGGACGACTATGCCAAACGTTTTCCCCACGAGATCAAGATTGAACTCAAGGCCGTCAAGACTGAGCCGCGCGGCTCGAAGTCGCTAGAGACCCTGTACGCGGCCGAGCGCGGGCGGATTGAAGCGGCCATTCCCAAGGGCGCGCGCACCGTGGTGCTTGACGAGCGTGGCACCAGCCTGACCACCCAGGCGCTTGCAACCCGCCTGACCGACTGGCAGTTGGGCGGCGTTGATGTGGCCCTGGTCATCGGTGGGCCCGACGGCATCGAACCTGCATTTCGCCTGGCAGCCCAGGAGCGCATCCGGCTGTCCGATCTGACCCTGCCGCATGCCTTTGTGCGGGTGCTGCTGATCGAACAGTTGTACCGCGCATGGTCGATCAATGCCGGCCATCCTTACCACCGCGAATAAACTCAGTCCGTATGCAGCCGTTTATCTACCTCGCCTCCCAAAGCCCGCGCCGCAGCCAGTTGCTCCACCAGATCGGCATGGCGCACACGCTGCTGCTGCCTGAGGCGGACGAAGATGCCGAAGCGCTGGAAACGGTCATGCCAGGCGAAGCCCCTCAGACCTATGTCCAGCGGGTGACCCGGCTCAAACTGGAAGCTGCGCTGCAGCGCCGGGAGCGCCGCGCATTGCCACCGGCGCCCGTGCTGTGTGCAGATACCACCGTGGCGCTGGGCCGGGAGATGTATGCCAAACCGGTGGATGCTGAGGATGCCGCTCGCATGTTGCGCGCATTGGCCGGCAAAACCCACCGGGTACTGACTGCGGTGGCCATTGCCGCCGATGGCAGGACGCTGCAGTGCTGCAGCGAGTCGCGGGTGACCTTTTCGCCCCTGTCGACCGCCGACATTGACGCTTATGTGGCGTGCGGCGAGCCCATGGGTAAGGCCGGCGCATATGCCGTGCAGGGCAGGGCGGCAGCATTCATTGCGCGTATCAGTGGTAGTTACACTGGCATCATGGGATTGCCATTGTTCGAGACCGCACACCTGCTCAGGTCGCTGGCGTGAGTACCGCGCAGGACATACTTATCAATTGGTCGCCCCAGGAAACCCGGGTGGCGGTGGTGGAGCACGGCGCGGTGCAGGAGATCCATGTGGAGCGCGCGCTTGAAGGTGGTCTGGTTGGTAATGTGTATCTGGGCAAGGTGGCCCGCGTGCTGCCCGGAATGCAGTCCGCTTTCATCGATATCGGCCTGGAGCGCGCCGCATTTTTGCATGTGGCCGATGTCTGGCACCCGCCACAGGAGGGCGAAACGGTCAGCGCCGCACGGGCGGCGCAAGCGCAGATTCCGATTGAAAAGCAGGTGTTTGAGGGGCAGTCTTTGATGGTCCAGGTGATCAAGGACCCCATCGGCACCAAAGGTGCCCGGCTTTCCACCCAGATCAGCATCGCCGGACGCTTGTTGGTGTTCCTGCCGCAGGACGACCACGTCGGCGTGTCACAAAAAATTCCGCTGGCGCAGCGCGAAGAATTGCGCGCACGGCTGCTGCGCCTGGCCGGACCCCAGGGGGGAGGCTTCATCCTGCGTACCAATGGCGAAGACGCTTCGGAGGCAGAACTGTCGGACGATATCGCCTACCTGCGCAAGGCCTGGGCGCGTATTCGCGATGCTGCTGTGCGTCTGCCCGCCACCAGCCTGCTGCACCAGGACCTGAGTCTGCTGCAACGGGTGCTGCGCGATCTGGTGGGCGAGGCGACCCAGACCATCCGCGTTGACTCGCGCGAGCAGTACGACGCGCTGAAAGCGTTTGGCGCCGAGTTCATGCCGCTGGCGGCAGGGAAGTTGCAGCACTACAAGGGGGAACGGCCGATTTTCGACCTGTATGCCGTGGACGAAGAGATCGCCAGGGCACTGGGGCGGCGGGTGGAACTCAAGTCGGGCGGTTACCTCATCGTCGACCAGACCGAGGCGCTTACCACCGTTGATGTCAACACGGGCGGCTTTGTCGGTGCGCGCAATTTTGATGACACCATATTCAAGACGAATCTGGAGGCGGCAGGCGCCATCGCACGGCAGCTGCGCTTGCGCAACCTGGGCGGCATCATCATCGTGGATTTCATTGACATGGTGCGCGAGGACCACCGCGAGGCGGTGCTCGCAGAATTCAGGAAGCAACTCACGCGCGACCGAGTCAAGACCATGGCCGGGGGATTTTCTCAGCTAGGGCTGGTGGAAATGACGCGCAAGCGCACGCGAGAGTCACTGGCGCGCATGCTCTGCGAGCCCTGCCCGGTCTGCGAGGGCAAGGGCAGCGTCAAGACCGCCCGCACCGTCACCTACGACATCTTCCGGGAGATCCTGCGCGAAGCACGCCAGTTCAACCCGCGCGAATTCCGCATCGTGGCCTCTCCCATGGTGATTGAGCTTTTTCTGGACGAGGAGAGCCAGCACCTGGCGGGACTGAGCGAATTCATCGGCAAACCTGTGTCCCTGCAGAGCGAAGCTGCCATGGCGCAGGAGCAGTACGACATTGTGCTGCTGTAACGGCAACGTATATCGGCATGCGCAGTATCCCCATACTGACCTATCACCAGATTGCAGAGGCACCGGCCAAGGGAGTGCCCTATCGCAGCCTGTTCGTGACTCCAGCTGCCTTTGGGTGGCAGATGGGCGTGCTGAGAATACTGGGTTACCGGGGGCTTTCTCTGAGCGCATTGCAGCCTTATTTGCGTGGCGAGAAGGTTGGCAGGGTAGTGGGAATTACCTTTGACGATGGCTATGCCAACAACCTGGTCAACGCTTTGCCCGTGTTGAAGAAACATGGCTTTTCTTCAACCTGTTACGTTGTCAGTGGCCTGCTGGGGCAAACCAATCGCTGGGATCTCCACACCGGCATTCTTGCGTCCCCTCTGATGGGGGAAAAAGAATTACGCGCCTGGATTGGTGGGGGGCAGGAGGTCGGCGCCCATACGCGCAGCCATGCAGATCTCCATCAAATCGATGGGGCTGCCAGCCAGGTCGAGATTGGTGGCAGCAAATCAGACCTCGAGTCACTCTTGGGCGTGCCGGTATCCAATTTTTGTTACCCCTATGGACGCTATCACCCTGCCCATATTGCCCAGGTGCGGGCGGCGGGGTTTGCCAGTGCAAGCACAACGGTGCGGGGCCGTGCCACTGCTGCATCGGATCCGTTTGAACTGCCGAGGGTGCCCGTGCTGCGCACCACTACTTTGCCCGTGTTTTTGTTAAAGCTTTTTTCAGCCTACGAAGACCGCAAATGAGCGAGAGATTGCCAGACGCGGACGTGCCGGCCAAGCGCTTGCGTATTGCGGTGTTGAATCGCCTGTTCACACCCACGGGCGGCGGCGCCGAGCGATATTCCATCGCGCTCGTGGAACATTTGGCGCAGCGCCATGAGTTTCATGTGTTTGCCCAACAGATCGACCACAGCATGCCGGGTGTGACCTATCACCGGGTGCCAACACCATTCACCCGGCCGCGCTGGATCAATCAACTTTGGTTTGCACTCGCCACCTGGTGGCTGACGCGCACAGGCTTTGATGTGGTGCATTCGCACGAATTCACCTGGCACGGTCAGGTGCAAACCGTTCATGTGCTGCCCATTGAGTACAACCTTTTCAGAGGCCGCACTGGTCTGACCTGGGCCTTGCGCTGTCTGAAGGTGCTGACCAGTCCGCGTCTCTTGGCGTACATCGCGTTGGAGCGCATGCGTTATCGTCCATCTCCCGGTAAATGCATTGTGGTGACGGCACCAGGCCTGCGGGCCACCATGGAGCAGACCTTTCCCGCGAGCGCATCGTCCCTGGCCGTTGTCACGCCCGGTGTGAGTGACGTACCGGGCCCGTGCACGGCGCAGGAAAAGGTTGCTGCTCGGCAGATGTTGGGATTGCCAAAGGTGGGCAATTGCATTCTTTTTGTCGGCAATGATTACCGCAAAAAAGGACTGCCGGCGCTACTGCAAGCGCTGCCGCAATTGCCTGCGGACAGCTTCCTGGCTGTGGTGGGCAACGCGGCCCAGATTGCCGAGTTCAGCGTGCAAACGCAAGCGTCCGCTCTGCAAGATCGGGTGTTCTTCCTCGGCGCATTGCGTGACATCAACACGGCCTACCGCGCAGCGGATTGCCTGGCGCATCCCACGCTGGAGGATACCTTTGGCATGGTGGTGCTGGAGGCGATGGCGCACGGCTTGCCCGTGGTGGTCAGCGGCGCTGCATACTGCGGCATTGCCGTGTTGTTGACTCACCTGCACAATGCCTACATAGTCCCGGACCCGCGCGATGTGGATCTACTGGTCAATGGGCTCTCTGCCATTCTGTCACCCTCTGAATTGGGCCCTAGGCTGGGCACCGCAGCCCAGGTTTTTGCCCGCTCCCATGTGTGGTCTGCGCAGGCGAAGCTTCAGGAGTCCATGTATCTGCGTGTGGCTGGGCGCTTCGCGCCGGAATAAGGCCGGTGTTCGTTCAAACGTCGGGGGCCAGAAAGTCGCTCTCAGATTGCCTGCCGAGGTTGTAAAGGCGCGCATAGGCGCCGCCCAAAGCCAGCAGCTCTTGGTGTGTACCCGTCTCGATGACGCGACCGGCTGCCATCACCACCACGCGGTTTGCATGCTGTATGGTTGAAAGGCGGTGTGCAATCACGATCGTGGTTCGTTCGCGTATCAGGGCCTGCAGGGCATCCTGGATAGCGCGCTCGGACTCTGTGTCCAAAGCGGATGTGGCTTCGTCGAGAATCAGGATCGGCGAGTTTTTGTAAAGTGCTCTCGCCACAGCCAATCGCTGGCGCTGGCCACCTGAGAGTTGCACGGCATTGTGTCCAACGGCGGTGTCGATGCCTTGCGCCAAGGTGGCAACAAAGGCGCTGAGGTTGGCCATTTCCAGGCACCGTGAAACTTTGACTCGATCTACCGGCAGCCCCAGTGCCACGTTGACCGCAATGCTGTCGTTGAGCATGACGACGCTCTGGCTGACAAAGGCAAACTGGTGGCGCAGTGCGTGCAAGGACCAGTCGCGAATGTCGTGCCCGTCCAACAGGACCTGACCAGACTCAACGTCCACAAACCGAGGCAGGAGATTGGCCAGGGTTGTTTTGCCGGAGCCGGAGGCGCCCACCAACGCTACGGTTTCTCCAGGAGAGACTTCGAGGTCGAGGTTCTGCACTGCGTAAGCGCTACTGCCTGGGTAGCGGACGCTGATGTTTTGAAACTTGATAGACCCGGTGGCAATTTCCTTTACAAAGGCTCCACCCGTTTCACTCTGGATGCCATCGATCAAAGCCAAGCCACGCTCAAGAGCGGCCAGGCCGCGTGTAATCGGGCTCGATACCTCGGAGAGTTGGCGAATGGGTGCAACAATCATCAGCATTGCCGTGACAAAGGCCACGAAACCACCGACGGAAGTGCCACTGCTGCTGCTTTGAATCAGGGCCACGGAGATAACAGCGGAGAGGGCCACCGCAGCAAGCATCTGCGTCATGGGCGTCATGGCTGCACCCGCGATGGTGGACTTCAGAGCCAGCCTTTGCAGGCCTTCCCCCAGTTTGGCAAAACGCTCCATTTGCAATGGCTGGGCTGAATGCAAACGAATTTCACGATGTGCCAGCACATTTTCTTCCACCACATAGGCCAAGGCATCGGTGGCCTCCTGGTTGGCCTTGGTCAGCCAGTGCAGCCGCCGGGTAAGCACGCGCATGACCCATGCGACTGCTGGAAAAACTGCGGCCACGATCAGTGTCAGTTTCCAGTTCAAGAAAATCAGGTAGCCAGTCAGTGCCAGCAACGTCAGTCCATTGCGTGTCAGACTAAGCAGGGAGTTGACCAGCATGGTTGCACCGGTTTGAACTTCGTACACCACCGTGTTGGAAAGGGCGCTTGAACTTTGGTCCGCGAAAAGCGTCAGACGGGCGTCCAGAATTTTTTTGAACATGGCTTTCCGCATGCGCACCAAGCCTTCATTGGTGATTTTGGACAAACCTATTTGTGAGGTGTAACCTGCAAGTCCGCGCACGCCAAACAGCATCAGCAGCGACGCAGGCACGGTCCAGATTTCCAGTGCGCCCTGTTGAAAGCCGCTATCGAGTAGGGGCTTGAGCAGCGCCGGTATGAGCGGTTCGGTGGCTGCTGCGACCACTGCGCTCAGCGCTACCAGCATCCAGGTTCCGGGAAGGGTGCCGAAGTAAGGCGAGAAGCGCCGCATGCGCACCAGCAGACGGTCTGCTTTCGCACTGACTTCCACTGTCTCTTGCGAGCGGTTTGCTTGCTTCGTTGTCATTGGTTTTGTGCGTGCGTTGAAGCAGGGGCTGGGGCTGGGGCTGGGCTTATTTCTGCCATTCTGAGCGATGCAGTCCCAAGGCCATCAGCAACCCTAGTGTCGTGCAGAGAAAGTCCCCGATCAGGGCATCATAAAGCGATGAATTGAAAAGGCATGCAATGGCCGTCACCGCGATAGCCGAGAAGGTGGCCCGCCGCAAAGCCGTTGGAAAATTTTTGGCATCCATGGCCATCGCGACAAACAGGGCGACAAGCAACAAAGGGCCAATGGAGCCCAGTTCAACACCCCAGAGAAGATACTCTTGGTGGGGGTTGCTGGAGTTGCCCGGTCCAAAGTCACGCAATGCATTGTCGCCATCGAGTCTTTTCACTGCGGGTGACCAGCTTCCAACGCCGTAGCCGGTCAATGGCTGGGCCTGAATCGCTTGTATGGACCTGTGCCAAGCGTTGATTCTCCATCCTGAAGAGGTGCTGGTGTCACCGTGCTGCGTATATTCATGTGTTTCCTGGATGACCTTGGATGCGCGCATCGAAACGTTCTCAAACCCTGTCGTAAAGAGCAGGACGGTGATCAGCGCGGAGCCAAGAAGAACTGCCACACGGCGCGCTCTTTTGGGAATGCCCCAGGCAAGCGCCATCAACACGACGGCGAGGATGGCCAGATGCCCCGTGCGACCAGGTAGCAGGGCCAGCACATTCAGAATGGCCGCGATCGCCAGAAGGCCTGCCAAAAGACCCCACCATTTCCCCGCAGGCCGCACATGCCAAATGACCGGGGAAAGAACTGCGAACATGATGGACTGGTCCAGATAGCTTTCGCTAAAAACCACATAGCGCACCCCAATAGAAGCCTGATCATTTTTCACCCAGGGTAGGGCCACGCCAGCTGCAAGCAGCCACGAACTGACCAGGACAAATACTTGGGTGTAAACAAATACTTTAAGCGCCAACTTTGCTTCGCGCGCATTCCGGATCAGGCAACAGAGCAAAAGGATTTGCAGCAATTTGGCGTGCTTGACGAGCATGGCAATTGCAAAAGGCGAGTCAACCTCAGTCCAAAAAATGCTGATTGCAAAGCCGCACACCGTCAGCAGCACCATCCTGGATGTCAGCCGGGGAAGCGTGGCAGGGGGGTGACCCCCCTGCACAGCCCACACTGATAGGTACACCAGACAAACGGTGAAAAGAAGCAGCTTTGACAGACTGACCCATGCCATGGGCAGGCTGGCGCACAGCGCTACAAAGCACACCGTGAACAGGCGCAAACTCCAGAGCTTTTCTGTTTTTTTAAGGGTCAACACGAAAGCTATTTTGAGAAGCCGGAAAGTGTGAATGTGAAATCCATTGTCATGCGCAATGAGTCACGTGGGCGCTTTCCAGGCCTCACCCTTTTGCGCTTCCAGCGCCTTCACGTAGCGGAAAAATGTGCCTTCAAAGTTCCCGAGTGCAATGACGAACCCGGCCCAGCCGTCGAGGAACCCCAGCTTGAACACATAGTGCTTTACAAAGGACCAGATGCCATGGAGCAGCGCTGACCCCATGCTGATGCGCTTGTGCTTGATTTTCTCCGCGCCCAGCGAGGAGTAACGGTTGGCCTTGTGCATGACTTCGGCCATATTCTTGAACGGGAATTGCCAGATCGCCTGTTTCATATGCCCCACAGGACGGCCGGTGTGCAGCACGAAGCCTTCGTGCACCGGTTTCTGGTCGTAACTCATCGCACCCTTGCGGAACAGTTGAGGCTGGCGGTAGTTGGGGTACCACCCGGAATGGCGGATCCATCGGCCCATGAAGAAGTTGCGGCGCGGGGTCCAGTAGGCGTCCAGCGCATCCGGGTCCTCGATCAGGGCCCGAATCTCTTGCGCGGCCTCTGGGGTGCATCGCTCGTCGGCGTCAAGGCTGAAGATCCATTCCTGCGTACAAGCCGCTGCGGCCTGGTTTCTCAGGTCGCCAAAGCCCTTGAAATCCACCTGCACCACCTTGGCGCCCATTGCCGCAGCCAGCTCGGCCGTGCCATCGGTGCTGTGGGAGTCCACCAGAACTACTTCATCGGCCCAGCGCACGCTCTCGATGGCCGCGCGCACCTTTTCGGCTTCATTGAATGCGATGATGTAAACGGAGATGCGCGACATGTGCGGGTGGTAGGATTCGGCGGTGAAACCAGGCGGCCTAGTCTATTCCATAATGTCCCGCTCACCCTCTGTCTCTGTGGTCATCACCACCTACAACCGCAGTGAGGCCCTGGTGCAGGTCCTGCGCGGTTTGGCCTTGCAGGACGACCGTGACTTTGAAATCGTGGTGGCCGATGACGGATCGACGGCCGCGCATCAGCAGCGTATTCGCGCGGCGGCATCGGAGTTGGGGCTTCGGGTGACGCACGTCTGGCATCCGGACATCGGTTTTACGGCTGCGCGCATCCGCAACCGGGGCGTGGCAGCAGCCACGGGCGCCTACATCATCCTGCTCGATGGCGATTGCGTTCCCGAAACCGACTTCATCTCCCAGCACCGGCTCCTGCTGGAGCCTGGCTGCTTTGTCAATGGCAGCCGTGTCATGCTCAACGAGGCCTTGGCCCGGGCGGCGATGGATGGCTCCGTTTTAATCGTTGGCCGCTCACCCTGGTTCTGGCTGCGGCAAAGGCTCCGTGGTGCTGCTGGCAAGCTCACAGGCCTGATCCGGCTGGGCAATGGAGTAGGACGCAAACTCCAAGGCTTTGCCTGGAAGGGAATCCGCAGTTGCAATATGGCGGTGTGGCGCAAGGATTACCTGGCTGTCAACGGATTTGACGAGTCCTTCGTCGGCTGGGGCCACGAGGATGCAGATTTCGTCCTGCGGCTGCACAATGCCGGTATTCAGCGCAAGAATGGTTTCTGTGCAACCGAGGTGTACCACCTCTGGCACCGTGAATCCAGCCGGTCGTCAGAGTCGGACAATGCCGCCCGTGTTCGCCAGCGAATGGTATCGGGCGATACCCAGCCGACCCTGGGGTATTCGGACAGCGTTCAGGGGGCCGATGTGGTGGTGCAGAGATGGGGATAATGGAATGACGATGAAGAGAGCGTTCCTTTTTGTGATGGGTGTGGTGTATAGCCTGGGGGCGGCAGCGCAGTTCCGCGTGGAAGTTTCCGGCGTCGGGCTGACGCAGGTGCCGATTGCGGTAACCGTATTCCGTGGGGAAGACGCAGCGGTGCAAAAAGTGTCTGCGATCCTTCTGGCGGATCTGGAGCGCAGCGGACGGTTCCGGGGCATTGATGCTGGCGGCGCGGCGCTCGATGAAACCTCGCGCGTGGAGTTTTCTGCATGGCGGCAAAAAAGCGCGGACGCACTGGTGACGGGGAGCATCACGCGGCTGGCGGATGGCCGGTTCGACGTGCGTGCCCGGCTCTGGGATGTGGTGCGGGGGCTGGACTTGGGGGGGCAGAGCCACGCCGTTGCGGCCGGTGACCTGCGGCTTGCTTCGCACCGCATCGCTGATTTTGTCTATGAAAAGCTGACCGGCGACAAGGGCGCTTTCTCGACCCGCATCGCCTACGTCACCAAGAACGGGCCGAACTTCAATTTGTGGGTTGCGGACTCGGATGGCGAGGGAGCCCAAAGTGCCCTCAACAGCAGTGAGCCCATCATTTCTCCGGCCTGGTCGCCCAACGGCGGCTCGCTCGCCTATGTATCGTTCGAATCACGCAAGCCGGTGGTGTACGTGCACGATGTGGCATCCGGCAAACGCCGTCTGGTTGCCAATTTCAAGGGTTCCAACAGTGCGCCCGCCTGGTCTCCGGATGGAAAGACACTGGCGGTGACGCTGAGCCGCGATGGTGGCGCCCAGTTGTACCTGATCGATGCGTTGGCCGTGGGTGCCGAGCCCCGGCGCTTTGCCCAATCTGGCTCCATAGACACCGAGCCTGCCTTCAGCGCCGATGGCAAGTTCGTTTATTTTGTGAGTGACCGGGGCGGCTCGCCACAGATCTACCGGGTCAGCGTCGCCGGCGGCACTCCGGAGCGCGTCACTTTTGCCGGCACTTACAACATTTCACCAGCGCTCAGCCCGGATGGCCGGTGGCTGGCGTACATTTCCCGCATGAATGGGGGCTATAAATTGCACGTGATGGACCTGGCGTCCGGCAATGCCACCGCGGTGACCGACACGACGGCGGATGAAAGCCCCAGTTTCTCCCCGAACAGCCGCATGATCATTTACGCCACCCAGCAGCAGGGCCGCGAAGCTTTGATGACCACGACGCTCGATGGCAGGATCAAGGCGCGCCTGGCGAGGCAGAGCGGCGACATCCGGGAGCCGGACTGGTCCCCAGTTCAGAAATAGTGAAATTTAAAGGAGGATGAAATGAAGCAATGGTTGTGGCTGGTATCCGTAGCCGTACTGCTGGGGGCGTGCAGTTCCCCAGTCAAGCTCGACAATGTCCCGGTAGAGGACAAGAGCGGCGCTGCAGTGTCCGGTCAAGGTGCCACAGCCAAGACCGATGTCGGTTCTGGTGTCGGTGTCGGTGCTACTCCGGTGGCCAAGGGGGGGGTGACCACGGTCGATGTCTCGCGCGGTGCGTCCGACGCGGCC
>Ga0208864_1000197_pt1 | contig 19832 bp, 18 predicted proteins | sample CryBogmetaGMA05M_FD_184542 | JGI IMG/M metagenome (GOLD analysis project Ga0208864, IMG submission 184542) | Freshwater microbial communities from Crystal Bog, Wisconsin, USA - MA0.5M (SPAdes) | ecosystem: Environmental > Aquatic > Freshwater > Lake | place: Crystal Bog, Wisconsin, USA...
GTTCTGGGCGTGGTACCAACTCCTGCGCAGCCGCTACCGCGACTTCCACCAGTCCTTTGATCCCGCCGCAATCCCCGAAGACAGCCCGGGGGATCACAGCAGCTGGACGGTTTTCATCGAGCAGCGCCTAGAGGCCAGCCGCGATTTGATGCTGGTGGCGGGCATGCGCCAAACCCAGCGCCTCAAGCTCAAGGCCGCAGGCGTGAACACCATCGAAGAGTTGGCTGCCCTGCCAGGGGGCTCTGCCATTGCTGGCTTGAATTCAGAAGCGCTGCATGAGCTGCGGCAGCAGGCAGAACTCCAGCTCACCCCTGTTGATGACAATGGCAGGCCGGCCTACCGGGTGCGGCCCGTGGTTCAAGGCAAGGGTCTTACAGCCCTACCAGCGGCAGATCCAGGTGATCTCTGGTTCGACATGGAAGGCTTCCAGGATTCGGTCGCTGCAACCAAGCTCGAATACCTCTTTGGCGTTTGCTATCGCGACACGCCAGACGGCGAACCCTTGTTCAAACCCTGGTGGGCCCATGACCCCCAGCAGGAGAAGAAGGCCTTTGAAGACTGGGTCGATTGGGTGGAGCAGCGGCGTCTGCGCTATCCACGGCTGCACGTCTACCACTACGCCAGCTATGAGAAGACAGCGATGCGGCGCCTGGCGCAGCAGTACTCCACCCGAGAAGCGGTGATTGATGAGTGGTTGCGCTCAGGCCTGCTTGTCGACCTGCTGCCAATCGTGACCAGCTCCATCGTGTTGGGCGAACCCAGCTACTCGATCAAGAAGGTCGAGCACCTCTACATGGAGCAGAGGGAAGCCGAGGTGACCAATGCCGGCGACTCGGTGGTGGCCTATCTCAACTGGATGGGTTCTGAGGAGCCCCCTCTGCCAGGGAGGTTGCCAGAGGGCAGCCCCCAGCTACTCGCAATTGAGAACTACAACCGCGAGGACTGCGAGTCAACGGTGTTTCTGCACGACTGGCTGCGGCGGTTGCGCCAGGAGCAAGGCCTGCCAGAAGAGCCGCTGGAGCCGCTGCTCGATGAAAAGCCCACCAAAGAGCCATCTCCTTTGGAGGTTCTAGCCAGCCAGCTGATTGCTGAAATCCCTGAGGCACTGCAAAGCGATCCACCTGCCAATGCCAGTGAGGAGCTGCTCACGGCCCAGGAGGTGCTCGGACCACGGGGCTTGAGTTGGCGGGTGCAGCGCCTTGTTGCCCAGCTGCTGCCGTTCCACCACCGGGAAGCCAAGGTGGCCTGGTGGGCCTACTTCGATCGGCGCAACAAGGCCCAACTCAGCCCCACGGAGCTCGTCGATGACGGCGAGGCCATTGCAGCGGCCCAGTGGCTGAGCGTTCAGCCCCGCGAGAGCAAGCGCACTGGCGCCGACTTCCACACCTTTGGCTTTGATCCAAGCCAGCCCCTCAAGCTGCACGCGGGCCAAGGGGACAGTGGCCTGAGCCTGGAGATCCCTGAAACGGGCCTCAAGCTCGCCGTTGACTCCCTCGATGCTGAGCGGGGCCGCGTCACCCTCAAGTACCCCTGGAGTAAGCGCGATCAACGCCAGGCCAATGGCCTGCCCGAGGGCATCCCCAAGGGAGCGACCTCCCTGATCAAGGTCCCAGCCGACATCAGCGAGAAGCTCAGGGAGAGCTTGCTGGAGCAGGCCAATCAATGGCTAAAAGGCAAACCGCCTATCCCCGCGGCCATACAGCAACTTTTGGAGCGGCGGCCGGTGGAGGGCCTAGCGGCTCTCAATAGCGCGATCGAGGCGGAGCCTGCGGCTGTGGCAGAGCAGCTGGCGGAGTTTCTGGTGAGCCACTCCGGTTGCACCATGGCCCTGCAAGGGCCGCCGGGCACAGGAAAATCCACCGTCACAGGCGCTGTGATCGCTGAGCTGGTGGCCAAGGGCAAGCGGGTCGCCATTAGCTCCAACAGCCACGCAGCCATCAACAATTTGCTGCTCAAAGCCCAGGCCACCTGCCAGAAGCGGGGATTGCCCCAGGTGGTGGTGAAGTGCAGCAACAGCAAGGAAGAGCCAACGCTTGCCGAACGCGGTATTTCCCTTGTGGCCCCAGCAAAGTTGGACGAGGGGATGGCTGTGGTGGGTGGCACCACCTGGATGTTCTGCCGCGAGGAGCTCGCTGATCAGTTCGATCTGCTCGTTGTTGATGAAGCCGGCCAGATGTCCTTGGCCAACCTGTTGGTGATGGCCCGCTGTGCCAAGACAATCCTGTTGGTGGGCGATCAACAGCAGCTCGCCCAGCCGTCCCAGGCGGATCACCCTGGGGACTCGGGCCTTTCCTCTCTCGAATACCTGATGCAGGGGGCCCATGTGGTGCCTCCTGATCGCGGTGTGTTCCTTGCCACGAGCTGGCGGATGGAACCAACGCTCACGGCCATGGTGTCTGAGCTCTTTTATGACGGACGCCTGCGGGCGCATCCGGCAAACCAGATCAATGGGATCCAGTGGCGCCAGCCCTGCTTAACCGCGGGCGGTAAAGAGTTGCCAAGCCAAGGGCTGGTGTTTGATCCAGTGGTCCACAGCGGCTGCAGCGTCTGCAGTGACCCCGAGATTGAGCGCATCAGCCAGATCGTCGATCACCTGCTTGGTAGCCGCTACGTCCGCGCAGAAGCAGGCGGCCAAAATCAGGGGATCCTTGGCCCCAATGACATCTTGGTGACCGCCCCGTACAACGTTCAGGTCAACCGCCTGCAACAGCGCCTCCAAGGCAAAGCGCGGGTGGGCACAGTGGACAAGTTCCAGGGGCAGGAAGCCCCTGTCGCCATTCATTCGCTGACGGCAAGCGATGGCGATGCTGCACCCCGCGGATTGGGTTTCCTGCTTGAGCCCAACCGACTCAACGTGGCCATTAGCCGTGCCCAGTGCCTGTCGATCGTGGTGGGATCGCCAGGCCTGGCAACGGGCATCGCCAAGACGGTGGAGGAGGCGGAGCAAATCAATCGGCTGTGCAAGGTGATGGCCATCGCTGATTAGCCCAATTCGCGGCAAAGAGCTCTTGTGAGCTGCCTCGCTACGCCATCTCCGGCGCCCACTCCTTCTTTTGTTGCAGGCCAGCCATCCAAGTGCGTCGATGGTCCCACCCGTGGCTACGACCAAGACAGCTGCCATCGATGCCATGGCCCTGATGTACGTCCTGCTTGTCGACACGGAAGACGGAACCACCACGGTCCAGATGGAAACCAACAGCAAAGAAGAGGCGCTGGAGAGCGGCCAGGAGCTCTATCCCGTATGCCGACAAGCGCTCGTGAATCCTGAACCGGGTGAGCACAAGGGCTGAGCGCAAGCCTCAGACAACCAAAAACCCCCGAGCAGCGCCCGGGGGTGATGGATTAGTGAACATTCCAATAGCAGTGATAAGAAGCTGCTGGCGTTGGCGCCTGGGGCCGAACGTTCCAGGTGTGGGCCGTTGGTTCTCCAGAAAGGGCACCTGCGGCGGTGCAGATGGAGTGTCGATCAGTCAGGCGCACAAGGTGAGCTGCACTGGGGAATGCTGCTCTCTTGCCCGGCTGAACGACCCGCCCACGGTTAGGTAAAGACTGTTGGAGCAGGGGCCTGCAGTCAGCGGTGCTTCTAGATCTGCTGTGTTGGGGTAACAGCCATTTGGGCTCCTCCCTTGGTGAATGAAGGCAGCATGGCCACCCGATTAGGGCTGGGGCAATCGGTCTTTTGACGCATTGCCCTCGCCGGCGAGCAGGAGCAGCGTGGGTGATTTGGGCTGAAGGCACGCTCGGTTTACAGCTGCAGCAGTCGTGGTGGATTCCACTGCGGTGCGCATGGCGTCCAGCCCTCGGCCCGTCGCTGTTTCCATAAACGGATCGCCTGTTCGCGGCTGAGCCGTGTCCGTCGCTGTAGCAACGGGACCTCTTGATCCGGCAACAGCTGGCCGCTCGTCACTTCCAGTGCCTGGGTCCAGCGATCCCAGATCAGCGCTCGAAAGTGCAGCACCCGCTGGCCATCGCTTAGCCAGGCCTCAGCTGGTGACGCCGGAACCCTGGGGACTGGGACCACCGTCGCGAATCACGCCGCCTCCGGCGCCCAGCCCCTTTGGGCTGACAGATCCTGGGTCCAGCGGGGGCAGCGGTGGGTGAGGTGATCACCGTGGCTGATCAGACCCTCGTGCAACTGGCAGGTGAGCAGGGGGATGCAATTGACGCCAGCGTGGTGGCGGAACCAATGGCAGGTCATGCAGACCTTGCGGCTACGGCTGGATAGCAAGACCTCCTCATCGAGGTAGGGCCAAGCGTCAATGGGGACCTCTCCGGCGGCGGGATTACTGCTCAAGGCACGGGATGGAACGCGGGACGGGGTCATAGCCGATGCCTTGCAGAAGTACGTCTGTACTAGCAGGGATGATCGAATTTGGCGAGGGGTGCGGGGCTTGGTGCCCCTCTGCCGGGTCGTAGGTCCCAGCGCTGAGCAAGCAGGTCGGAACCCTTTAGGGCCTTACACCGTTTGTCTTGTTCCCCGTCTTCCACCGATCCCTCGCCCTGATTGGCTCCCTGTTCCACCAACAACAGCCCTGCTCCACCTCTGACCTGCTTCCCTGCCGGGAGCTCCATGCCCTTGCCGCCTTTGAGCAGGGCGATTGGCTCACAGAACTGGATCTCCTCCACCTGGGCGATGCCCTGCAGCGCAGCGCTCTGGCCCACAGCGGTTACGACGACACATCCTTTGATGTGATGGTCGGTATTGCCGACCTGCTCGAAAGCGACCACGGCTGGAGCACCGAGCAATCAGAGGCCTGGCTGGAACGCATGGGCCTTTGGGAGGAGGACTTCTAGATCCTCAAAACCCCGCCGGTAGCCTCCTGCGCTGCCGGCGTTAGTGGGTGGCGGCCATCACGCTTGCCCGCGCGAAAGCTGCGGCTGTGTTGCTCGCAGAAGCCCATGGGTAACTGCGCAAATGCACCTCAAGCGAGTGGCCCATGCTGTGGGCCATAGCCCCCGCATCGATTCCGCGGCGGTGCCCGCGCAGGCTGTAGGTGTGCCGGAAGCTGTAAGGAACAAGCCTGCTTCCTTCCTGGCTTGCGTCATCACGAACCTTCGTCCAACCGGTCTGACGATTCAGATAGGTCCCAAACGAATCCCCGGCACCGTTGCCGCTCCGGAGCGGAGGAAGCTCTATCTCCCCTGCCTGCCAACGACTCAGAAGCTGCCAGTCGGTCAGGCCATCAATGCCATCTAGGGGCAACGGGAACACCCGACGCGCTGCGGTATCTCCGCCTCCCGATCGCTTCTGGTAGCTACACCACCAGTAAGCCTCGCCCGTGGTTCCGTCAGTTCGAACCGACAGGTGAAGCAACTCGATCGGCCGTAGTCCAAGTTCTGCCAGCAACTTCAGGGCATCGCACCAACGCTTGCCTGCGCCATCTGTGGGCAGTGCCTCTAGGAGTTCAAGGATCTGTTGATCTGTGGTGAAAGGATCACCCTTCTGGATTCGGTTCACTGTCGCGTCCCTGCGGCCGACATGGCGTTTCAGGTCGGCCGGGGGTAGCCACAGGTCGGGGAATCGTTCTCGCTGAACGCAGTGGTTCAAGAACTGGGCAAGCGACTGGGCCCGGATCTGGCGCATCCGACTGCCTGGAACCCAGTCGCGGATGCAGGCGTCCAGAAGATCGGCAGGGTTGCCTGGAGGTTTGCGCCCATTGAGGAGCTCAACAGCCATTGAAACCACCGGCTCATAAGCGTGGTTCCAGGTGCTCTCCTTGATGTGGTTCCCGTGGTTGCGCTTCTGCTCCTGAAAACGGGCTGCCGCCTGGCGCCAGTTCAGAACGGTGCTCGGCGACTTGCCGTCAGCCAGCTCCGCAGACGCGCGCAGGGTATTCCCCTCGCCCCAGTGCACATAGATGTTGCGGATGCGCGTATACGCATCGCCGCGGGTAGCCCGGTCCCAGGCAAATGGAAGCGTGATGCTCTCCGGGGTCTCGCCACGACGCCGGACTGTCAGTCGCACCTTTCCATAGTCTTCTCGAACGGTCCAGCCGGTGGCTATTCCGCTCACCTCCTCACGGAAGAGAGCCTCCCAGGCCTGTTGCCGTCTGATTTCTGGCATCGAAGACTTCCGCTCAAATCCCGCTCAAAACTAGCCAATTCTGGCCAGACAGGCCATGACAGCTTCCGCCAAAACCCAGGCTATGACTCAGATAGCAGTTCTGGACTCAACCTGTTATCTGCTTTGGGAGCACTAGGTCGCAGGTTCGAATCCTGTCGCCCCGATCTCAGTTACAGCAAGGGCGCTCGGGGATTCTCGAGGGCCCTTTTTTATGCGGTTGGACGGGGGTGGTTGGACGAAAGTTGGACAGGAAGCCGCGCTAGAGGGCTGTAGGGCTTGTTTTGCTTCCCGGAGTGGTGGGTTCGGAAGTGTGTTGCTGCAGGGAGTTGCCGGATCTTGGAGCGCAATTCGACCTGGGGGCTCCGTTTTTGCGCGCCCATGGCCAGAGAGCCCTGCTTTATGCGGCGCCAAGGCCTTCCGGAAGTGTGCCAGTGACCAGAGAGGCCGGCTTGGTGCTTGCAAAGGCCTCTATGGCTGCTTTTATTGTTCTGTGAGGAGTTAAAGGATCGCCTCTGAGGAGTCGAAACGAGGACAGACGCCCTTAAGTGATCCATCCCTAGCCCTGCCTTTGGCGGGGCTTTTTTGTTGCCCCCAGCTTGATTGGCTCAGGGTTGCTGCCCATAGGCATCAGCACTCGTCCTCCTTTGGGTCGTTCAAGCCGCCTCCTGCGCTCAGCCCCTTTGGGCTGCCAGATCCTGGGTACAGCGGGTGGGTAGAAGTGACAAAAGGCGTGCCGTTAGGCAGCTGGCTGGCAGCCTCGAAGTCCACCAACGAGGAGAGGCTGGGCAAGGACGGGGGTGGGGGGCAGACGTTGCCACAGCTGGCAGCAGAACAAAGTCGACGGTTTCAATAAGATATCTTAAGAGGGTCCACGCCCTTGCCCGTCGGGGCCTTTAATGCTCCAGCTTTCAATGCTATTGGTCACTCTTTGCTTGTTGTTGAACCGAAGTCAAAGGCAAAGATCCTGGTAGTCGACGACGAGCCAAATGTATGCCAAATCCTAGAAACTCGGTTGAGAATGGTCGGCTATGAGGTCGCCACAGCAGGAGATGGACTTGCAGGATTGCAGACTTTTGGGGAAGTTAACCCTGATTTGGTAATACTCGATTTGATGCTGCCACATCTGGATGGCTTCGGGGTCTGCGAAAAATTGCGTATTCGCACCAGTATCCCGATCCTTATGTTATCGGCGATTGATGATGTCTCCCAAAAAATCGCCTGCTTGCAACTGGGCGCCGATGATTACATGGTGAAGCCTTTCAGCCCTAAAGAATTGATTGCCCGCATTGGTTGCCTTCTGAGAAGGCGGGCCGGCATGGACCAGGGCAAGGCGCAGGAGATCCCAGTCAACAATCTCTTGGTTGCCGGCGATTTGCGGATTGATAGAAACAGAAGAAAGGTCTACAGGGGAGTTGAACAGATTCGCCTCACTGAACTGGAAATTAGCTTGTTGGAGGTGCTCGTCGAGAATGCTGGCAAGCCAATCGACCGCAGCGAAATCCTTAGGCACATCTGGGGCTATTCCCCAGAAAAGCACTCAGAAACACGGGTTGTGGATGTGCACGTGTCCCGATTGCGCTGCAAAATCGAGACCGATCCAGAAAATCCAGAACTTATTTTGACCTGCCGAGGGACGGGATATATGTTTCAACGCCTGAATGACCATTAGGAGCAGTCGCATCCGGTGGGGATTCAATAAGAGACGAAAATAAACCACCTCAAAAAAGATAACTTTGGCGATTCAAGGCCCCGCAGATCAGCACGGTGCTAAACGAGCAGAGAAAGCTGGCAATTGCCATTGATCAAAGTCGTCGCAAGCCGCTCAATAAGACAAAAATCAATAGAGCTTCATGGATCGAAAATGGACGGCCCGCTTGCATACGTTTTGTACGGCTAGAGCAGTTTTTAGCGATAGGTGATTTAACCTATTGACGAACGTCCATTCAAGGTCATGGCTCTAACTTTGCTTTCTTACCCATTGGTTTCGCAAAACGCTCGTGTCAACGGCATGCTGGTGGGAAGTGATGAAAGCAGTCACGTGCCCATGGCAGAAAAACGACTCAGTCCTGGCGCTATTGATAGCCTGATTGAGGGTGCCTATCGCCAACTCTTTTTCCATACCTTTAAGGCCGATCGCAATCTGTCCCTGGAGTCCCAGCTGCGCAGCGGCCAGATCACCGTGAAGGACTTTGTGCGGGGTCTAGTGCTCTCGAATCGCTTTGTTGATGGGGTTTATAACTATAACGGGAATAAGGAAGTTGCACGCCACCTGGTGGAACGGGTGCTTGGCCGGCAGATCCACGGGCAAGCCGAGACGATTGCCTGGTCAATCGTGATTGGCGAGCAAGGGGTGCGCGCCATGGTGGATCAACTGCTGGCATCAGAGGAATACACCAGCAATTTTGGCGAGGACACCGTTCCCTTCCAGCGTCAACGGGTGCTGCCCGGTCGCAGCCTGGGTAATCAGCCACTCAACATCACCCTTCCCCGTTACGGGGCCTATCACCGCGAGGTGCTTGCCAGCTTCCCACCCAGTCAGTCTGGTGGCTTCCGGGTTAGCGGCGGCATGCCCCCCAAATCGGTGCAAAAAATTTGGTACGGGCTGATCTTGGTTGGTGGATTTGAAGTGGTGAGGGTTCTGGTCACCATCATGGGCGCCATGCTTTCTACGGGCGCTAACTAAGCGATCTCGGCAGAAGCGCACACGGGGAACTCTTGGGGCTCCCCGTTAAATCTCTATAGGATCGCCACTTACAGCGAGACGTTTCACCGGCTCCAGCTGGGCAGAAGAACTCTCCTCAGCGCCCCCTTGCCTGCCAAAGCGAGCACCGTTGCACTGCTGCCATAGCGCCCGTCAATGCCTTCTGCCAGATCGAGCAGATGCCATGGGGACCAGAGCGCCCCGTGAAGTGCCTACAGGTCTCACAGGAGTTCAAGAGGCCACCGAGGAGTATGCAGAAGGCGCATAGCCATAAATGCGAGCAAGAGCAGTCATAAGCACTGGGGACCTTTAGGAAGTCTTTCCCCACAAAGTGCTTCTACCAGCAACTATCGGGAGCACCGACCCCTCATGCTTGAACCAACGCAGTAGCGACTGAATGGACCATGACCAGAATCAGGGGACACCCCTGACCTCCCTGATGAATTGGGATCAGGACGGAGAACTGCGCTCAGAGGACCTCGAACGCCTGCTGGAGCGTCTGCAGGCAATTGAGGTCATTCCCAGAGGCAAGAGGGAACCGCTCAGAGCAGGCTGTGATCACGCCACCTCAGGACACGAACCAACCACAACCTCCTGCCCAGGGATCCACTGAGAGCACCTTGAACCAACGCCATGCCCCTGACGGTTCCATCGCTCTTGTCCCGAAGGTCATCGCATTGGTCTCCGAAGACCGTCCTCGCCTCCTCAATCGACTGGTAGTTCCCGACCTTCACGATGTCCCAGCAATCGTGGGTGTTGACCGCTTATGTCATCGCATCAGGTAGTGATGGATATCAGGTTGAGATTGCTTTGGGAATCCATCGCACACAAGATCTCAACCCAACCTCAGTCACCTTGCCAAGAAATGTCAAGAAACCATCAACCTAGACGATCTAAACCCTTCTTGCAGACATGAACAACCACATCCTCAATCGATAATTTTTTATCTTTTGCCATCTTGATCAAATTCGAATAGACTTCTGGAGGGAAACGAACGACCACCATATATGCTTCCGCTCCTACTGGTTCGCTACCCATTCCCGATCCAGAACCGAAAGGAATAACCACAATCTTCTCCGCGCCTGAGTCTATCCTTAGGATAAGTCGTCAGGGGCGATCAGGGTTGAGCGGAACTACTGCGCTAAAGAGTGCATTATGGGTCTATTTGCATCACTCAGGAGTACAAAGGAATCATCGTCGAGAACCCGAAAGGGAAAGCAGCAGCAACCGCAGACGGGCAAAGCAATTCTGTTAATCCTGAGAACCCCATTCAAGTGCTTGCTCCAGGAGAAAAGCGGCAAGATTGCTCACAGATCTACCTTCAACAAGACTCCGCTTCAATAGCTTCTTTAATGTCATAGAAGGCACCGTAATGGTGACACGCTGGGGAGAAAGAAATCTATTCACTTTACCCGTGTCCTTATTGATCCCTGACGAGGCATCCATTGCAACTCCCCAATGCTGAAGAGCATTTTTACGGTAACGCAGAATACCCGGAATGCATGAGCATTTCTACCTATGACTCAAGCCGCTCAGGATTAAATTTTTCAGCACCCTGGGCAAGGATGACGGCAGCGGATTCAGAAAAAGATCTCCCTGATCTGGCGCTGATTGCCTGAATATGGTCGACAACCCTTTCTGAGACAAAGACGTCGATCCTCTTTGGGAACTTGGCAGGATCCAGCTTGAATCGATCGACATCGCTGGTGTGGTCAGACATTGTGATCACCCCAAGGAAGGTCAAAACTTTTTCGTGGGAAAACTAGTCGATTCACCAAGATGCTTCCAGGGGGGAGGGCATGGCGTAATACATCTATTTAATGAGTTACCAAACGAATCACAATCCTGAGGAAGGAGGCCAGTGAAAACCGGAATGCGTCACACCGCCTCCGGACACCAGCGTGGATATGGAATTCGGAGCACGATTTGGCTCACGGGCTTGGCCTAGAGGCTGGAGTCGAAAACCGGCTGCTAACAATTTCAGTTTTGTTTCGAGGTAATGAAGTTGTTGATTCAGCCGTTTCTGGTTTGGCGTGACCGGCTATTTAATGGCTTCTACGCAGTTGATCGCAGCGGCTCCAGCCAGCAGCTAGCGAGATTTGAAAGCGAGCGGGCCTGGGAGAGGCTTTCTTCCACCAGTGCCTAGTGATCGCAGTACTTAAGCGGGAGCCCCAGGCGGAGCTGCAGGCCCTACTTGATGCGCTTGAGCCTGTGGCGCTTGCGGCAGGCATGTCGTGGCCTGAGGGCTCACGCTTTGGCGAAATAGTGAGGGCAGGGAAATCCCTACCCTTCCCGCCGTGCCTAACAGGCACCGGGCAAGGAACCTCCGAGGCCACGTGTGAGGACAGCGGCTGTGGGGGTACGGAAACCATGGCTGCGTTGATGCCTGGGGGAGGTCCTGTTCAGCGGTTCTGCGGCATGGGCGCCTAATCGACCAGGTGGTGAACGCCAACGGTTACAACCCCAAGAATCTCCGGGTCTGAACCCTGGCCGAACCAGATCGGGGGCGTGCCCCGGTCGGTAGCCAAAAGCATTGGACTGCTAGTGGTTGCGTTTCCTGAAGCAAAACCGAAAAAACTCCAAGCTTCACCTCCCAGCCAGCAATCCCCAATAGTGTTCAATCCAACACAGAGAGGGGTCTGCGATGACTTTTGAAGCCCGCTCGATGCAAGAACGCGTCAACTGTCTTGGAAGCTCCTGCATGAAGTGGGGAGCCGACGGGGAGCTATCGCCAAATGACTTGCAATCCATCCTGGAGCGCCTTGGCGCTGTGGACAATCAAGCCTCCGGCCTAATGAACTGTGCAATCGACCACTGCGATTCGCCCGCCTAGCTCGCCTTGAGGGATGGCTAGTGGCTAGTGCCCTAAAAGAGGGCTTCTACGCGGTCTGACGCCACGGGGAACGCTGCAGAGCTAATGCGGGTCTGGGGAGACCTGCGTAGCCAACAGCGGTCGCCATCGTCTTCGATGCTGACCAGCTCGTAAGTAGTGGCCTTGTCATCGGCCAAGCGCACCAGCGTGCCGCTTATGAATTCCACGGTGCTCATTGCAACTTGCGACAGTCAAGCTCTTTTTCTTGGGTTGACATGATAAAGGGCTTATGCGTCAGGGTTTTAGGACCAATATGCCGGCGCTGACCCAGCCACCTGGAGGGCCTGCCACCGGAGAGGCGGACCCCCGAGGGTAGTACGCATAAACTATGAATCAGGCCGGTGGCAGTGGCGCGGATGGTGTCAGGGAGGCAAGCCGAGGGGCGCCCCAGTAAGCCGGCATCATGCGGACGGTCAGGACATCCATGCCCAAGTTCGCCGTGTTTTTCAGTGACGGTGCCGGCTATGGCTTCGAAATGGTGCAGGCGCTGGACTCTGCCCACGCCGTAGGCAACCTGGCCGACCGCCTGAGCTGCCGTGCTTGCACCGGTGAACTGGTCAGCAGCAGTCATCTAGATGCCTGAGCACTCACGGCTTGGCGCAAATGATTAGGGCAGGAGAGAACCCCTGCCCTTCCCGCTGTGCCGTGAGGCAGCTAGCTGGGAACCTCGAAGTCCACCAACGAGGGCGGGGCTGGGAGGTAAATGAACCATTGCTGCGTTGATGCCAGCGGTAAGCCTGTTCAGCGGCTCTGCGGCATGGACGCCTAGTCGATCAGACAGCACACGCCAACGGTCACGGTGCCCAGGATTTCCAGCTCAGCGCTGGCTGTTCTGGGAGGCCCGCATCAGGCGCCCCATCGTGGCTCGGTCATTCGCCGGCAAAGGTTTGGGCTGGGCCAGGGGATCCCCATGGTTGTGGGGGCCCTCCGGGCCGCTGGCCGGCGCGGCCGTGATGCGGGCCAATTCCTGGGCCGAAATCCGGTAGACCGGCTGGCCCTCCTTGATCGTTTCCAACACCCGGATCCTGCCGATGCTGCCGGGCTCCACCTTGAGTGGATTGCGCTCGATGATCACCAGATCGGCGAGCTTGCCGGGCTCAAGACTGCCCTTGCCCTTTTCCTCCTTGATCTGATAGGCGGCCATCACGGTCACGGCGCGCAGGGCGTCGTAGGGACTGATCCGTTCGGCCGGTCCGATCACCCGGCCGCTGGCGGTGCGGCGGTTCACGGCGGCATCCACCAACCCCAGGATCGTTGGCTGGGGGGACACCGGAGCGTCGTGGGAGAGGGTGTAAGGCAGGCCCGCCGTCTGGAAGCTATGGGCGGCGGCGGCATGGGCGGCCCGCTCCGGGCCCCATAGCCGTTCCACCGCGTCACCGGCGGAGGCGATCGAGGCGACCAGGAAACTCGGCACGGCGCCGATCGCCTTCATGCGCTGGATCTGATCCGGCCGCAGATAGGTCGCATGGATGAAGACCGGACGGTGGTCGCTCCAGCCTTTTTTCTTGATCACCGCTTCGATCACGCGCAGGGCCTGATCTGCGGCGGCATCCCCATTCATGTGCATGTTGAGCTGGATTCCGGTGTTCCAGAACCGCTCGACGCCGGCCAGCAGCACCGCATCGGGGATTTGTTCATAGCCGCGATAGACGCCGCTTTTACCCGGGGGATTGGTGGTGTAGGGCTCGGTGAACCAGGCGGTGTCCACGCTGCCATCGAGCCAGTACTTGATCCCCCCCAGCCGCACCCGGTTGACGTAGCGGCGATCCAGATCGGGCCTGGCCGCCAGCAGCAGAGCGGCGGTGCCGGTGGAGGAGGGGGTGTAGGCCCGGGAGACGCCGTAAGCGGCATCGATCACATCATTGGTGGCCGAATCCTTGGCACAGATGTAGAGATCGATCGGCAGTAATTTCTTGTCGATCGCATTGCGCACCACCGCGATGTCGTCGGCGCCTAAACCAATGCCGCAATCCTGGGCGGTGGTCTGGCCAAAGCGTGCCCAGGCGGCGGCGCCAGCCAGTATCGCGTCGTCGGCCTGCTTGCCGGAGAAGGCAGGCCGTTGGCTGCGCACCAGATTGAGCGCCGTTTCCTCCATTGGACCCAACGGTTGCCGGCTGCCGCTTTGGCGGGCAAAGGCCCCACCGGTGGGATCGGCCGTGGCAGCGGTGACTCCAGCCAGCTTGAGCAGGGCGTTGTTCGCCGAACCCAAGTGGCCCGAGGAATCGACGATCATCACGGGCCGATCAAGCGACACCCCATCCAGCTCGAGCGCTGTGGGGGTGCGCCCTTCTCCCATCGCTTTTGCCTGATAGCCAAAACCCACGATCCAGGCTCCCGCCGGCACCGAAGCGGCATGGACCTTTAGGCGGGCTACCAGCTCCGGAATGTCCTTGACGCCGAAGAGATTGGCATCCATCTGGTTCTTGCCGTAAGCGACCATGTGGCCGTGGGCATCAATGAACCCCGGCAACAGGGTGTGGCCGGCCAGGTTGACCCGTTTGGCACCGGCTCCGGCCGCCTTGATCGCTCCCGCCAGGGGGCCCACATAGAGAATCTTGCCGCTCTTCTCCACCAGCGCTTCGGCGTAGACCGGCTTCGGGCCGGCCATGGTGAGGATGTCGCCGCCGCTGTAGAGGGTTGCGGAGGCTGGGGCAAGGGCAACCGCTACCACTGGCGGCAAAGGAATATGCAACAGCATTTTCTTGTGGCAGCAGGGTTGATCAGGCTATTGCGCGTTCCTCTGTATCGGCTGCCCAGCTATCCGACCTGCATTCAGAGTTGCCGCCGATCGAGGGCATCGGAAAGGCGAGTGACTGCAGAGGCAAGCAGAGCCTGGGTGTCGGGAGCGACCACAGCATCCTTCTTGCGATACAGCGCCTCGATCGAGCGGACGATCAAGAACACGACAAAGGAAATCACCAGGAAATTGATCAGCGCAACGATTAACGCGCCGGCCGGCCAGTTAGTGATTGCACCGACGTTGGCAGCCTTTAAGGCCGGTTGCAGCACCGCCCCCATGACCAATGTCACCACCGCGTCTACAACCTTGCCAAAGGCACCGCCGATCACAACCGCGACGGCAAGTTCGACCACGTTGCCGCGCTTGATGAAAGCCAGGAAATCGGAAAAGAAGGTGCGAGAGCGGCTCATGGCTGAGAGTTGTAAGGGCAGGTCTTGGGCAGCGGAAATCATGATGCAGGACTGATCCGATTCATCGCGATCCGTCACACCAGAGCCCAGCCCCTTTGGGCAGCCAGATCCTGGGACCAGCGGATGCCGGCGGGAAGCCTGTTCAGCGCGTCTGCAGCAGGCGCCAAGTCGAGCAGGTGGTGCACCCCAACGGTCACGGTGCCCAGGATTTCTGGATCAGAACCCTGGCCGAACCAGATCGGAGGTGTGATGCCATCGGCCGCCACCAGCGAGAGTCTGTGCAAGCAGGTCGGCACCCTTTAGGGGTTCAAACCTTTTGCCTTGTTTCCCCTATTCCATCGATCCTTTTCTCCGATTGCCTTCCTGTTCCAGCAACAGCAGTGAGGAAGGCCAACTTCCATACTGAATAGGCAATTTTAAGACTCCTGAGGCCTCTTTTGATTGCGGTTGTTTCGGCACCGATCAGAGCAATAACGCACGTCGTCCCACACATCTTTCCATTTTTTCCGCCATTGAAAGGGGCGCCCACAGACCGCGCAAACCTTGGTGGGGCGATCGACATGATGGGCCATTAAAAAAGCTGAGGGTGACCTCAGCAGGGATAACGGTGATTGTTCGTATTCAAGCTCCGCCTCTCTCCGGAACCAGGAAGGATGTCAATCCTTCATCCGTACATCCTGGAGCATCTTGTGACGCAGGGGTGGCTTGACCTCTCAAGTGGAGGTTGCGCCACTCGATCAGGAGCCCTTTGCCCGGGGGTTGGGTGTGGGCGACACTAAGTCTTTAAAGCTGCATACCCGTAGGCCTTGCACCAGTTGTGCTATGCAAGCACTAGGCCTTCTTCTAAAGCACTGCACTGCAATGGTTCTCAGCTTTCAAGAATCTAAGGTTGGACAAAGGTTGGAGGGCTATCTTCCGTTCCTGCTCCGTTGCACTGACTGAGTCTTCGATTGCTTGGGAGCGAACAGTTGGGGCGCTGAGACCCCGACGGGGCCGCCTTGAGGTGAGAGGGCTCATTCCGCCGGTAGGAGTTGCTCTGGGGTGAGATCCATGCGGCGTACCAGCGCGAACACGGTGCCGGCATTGCCACGGCAGATCCGTAGCCAGTCATCGAGATAGGTGATGTCCAGCCACGCCGGAAAGCTTTGCCCCACCTTCGCTAGTAGCTCTGGCCTAAAGGAACCCAACCTGGGTCCAATCCAGCCACCACGTTGGAATTGCACAGTCACCCGCTGCTCCCCAGCGACGTCGACGTGGGCAATCACGCTGATGGCTGCAGCAACGCCCATGGGCCCTTTAAGGCGTAACAGATTCATACCAAGGTTGTTGATTGGATCGAGCACCTGCAAGTTCTCCAGCACTGGTCCCTGCATCAACCAAGGCTGAGAAGAGCTGCTCCATCGCAATTCCCAGACACCCCTGAGCTTGCTGCTGTCAGCTGTGAGGTTCGCTGGGTGCTCGTCCTCGAGCTGTTCCACCAGGGGGCGGATCCTGGGAGAACGAGGCGTTGAGCGCAGTAGCGCCATGAGTTCGTCCCTGCCTGGGGGTGATGCCGTGCTCATGGAGGGATTGTCTGTGTATTCAGCTTGGCGCTCTTAGCGCTTGGGGGTGTCGCAGCCGACTACACGTCATTGGCATGCCACTGCTCCAATAGCGGTGACTTTCCTGAAAGTCATCGAGAGAACAAGTGGGCAATAGCTGCTAACGAGATCGCTGAGAGGCGGGACAAGGCCTAAAGCGATCGGATTGGGCATTGGTTTTTTTGTACTGCAATGGTAGGTCCTCCTTCCTTTTGTGACCCACAGCAAGTTCTCCGGTCCTGCAAACGATTGCATAGAGGACCAGATCGACCTGGACAGGGAGTTTGTGCCCTTTGGCCGACTGAGCCCAGAGGCTTGGCTTAGTTACTCGACTTGATGACCCGCTCGTTCAGCGGTTGCAGCGGCCGCGCATTCATTGGGAAGAGCTTTTGGAATGTTGCCAATTGCTCGCCTGAGATTGATACGGGCTGCTTGAGGATGTAAAAACGCACGCCTTCAGTACAAGGGGGCGTGGTGAGGGAACCGGCGTAGCTGTAGTACTCCAGCGAGGCAGGTAGCAGCTCCTTCAAAGAAGGAAGTTTGACGCTGATGCTGCCCCCTTTCTTGGCAGGAAGTTTGTTCCAGAATGAAGCGAGATAGGGATTGGCTGCACCTTTTTTGAAGTTCACGCCAATCACAGCCAGGCGACCCTTGGCGTCTTGGTGCACCAAATGCACGTTGGCGTCGTAATGAACGCCGTTGATAGCTTCTTCACTGGGGGTGTGGAAGTGGTATTGCAGCAGCTTGTACGGAGTGGTGCCGATTTTGAGATTGCCCGAAGTATTCACCTGAATGGTGGTACCGGTGTTCACAACAGTGCCGGTGGTGGCGACGTAGTCAGGCTGCAGGGCTGTAGCGGTTGTCTTCTTCACCGTGCTTTTTGACACGATGTTCACGGGGGCTTGCTCTGAGCCGTCGGAGCAGGTCCGGTATTCAGAACTCAGCTGGCCCCATTTCTCTGGTGCGACGTTGCCGGAGTAGCCGTATTGGGGCTTTGCAAGTGCACCAATGGGCGAGATGGCTGCGCCTGAAACGACCAGCGCAATGGAGAGAGAGAGGCGCTTGGAAGGCTGCATCCGATGTTGCAAAAAAACCGATATGGAAACCATAGAGAGATCGGCCAAAATGCGCAGCAATGTTGCGATCGCATTACAAACTTGGCTTTGAACCAGGCCGCCCAGGGTGTCGCTTGTGCCTACCGATGGCATCACGCCACCGATTTGGTTCGGAGAGGGTTCTGACCCTGAAATCCTTGGGGTTGTCACCGTTGGGGGGCACCACCTGTCGATTAGGCGCCCATGCCACAGACCCGCTGAACAGGCTTCCCGCCGGCAGTAGCGCAGCAAGGGTTGGTCACCCCCAGCCCTGCACTTGTTGGTTGACTTCGGGGCTCCCAGCCAGCTGCCTCACGGCACTTCTTTTGTCACTCCCACTGGTTCCGTCACCACGCCTGCTTCAGCTGCATACACCTGCTAGCTCCACGAATGCCTGATCAGCCACCTTGTTGTTGAAGCCTGCGTTCAGCCCTGGGCCTAGCGCTTGTACTCCTGCCGCTCTTCCTCCCAGGCCCGCTGCAGGTCCATGCGGGTGATCCGATAGCCGAGACGCCGTGCAGCCTGGATCAGCTCCAAACCCCGCCATCCAGCTCGATTCAGAAGAGCAAGAACTGCTGAGCGACTCCGACGCCGGTGCCTGGCGCAGTGTGGCCACACCTGGGGTGCTCCAATCGCTGCGTGAGGCCGCCCGGGCGACGGGCCAGAAAGAACAGCTGGTCATCCAGGAGCAACCGGCCATCCAGGCAGCTCGCTGAACCTGCACGGCACCCCCTGCCTGAGCCCGGAAGGAAGGCTGCGCGCTTGGCATCTCCAGGATCGTCCCATTGATCAGTCATCGAGGCCAGCTGGCAATGACGTCAAGAGAGAGATGTTTGCGGCCTGCCTAGAAGATCAGGCGGTCTTCAGGCCTCCGCACTCCTCCCAGGCGCTCAACAGCTTGCCCAGCTCTGCCTTCATTGCTGCAAGCTCAGTCAGACGTTGTTCGATGGAACGAATGCGTCCCTGAATGCTGCTTTTGAGGGCGCCGCAGTTGCAGTGACCGGAGCGCCGCACATCGAGAATTCTTTTGAGCTCAGGAAGGGGCACATCCATGGCTCTCAGCGTTCGGATCAAGCCCAGCTCCCCTACGACGGAGGGATCGAATAATCGGTAACCCCCAGGGGAGCGGCAAACGATGCCGATCAGACCTTCGTCGCAGTAGAAGCGCACCGTCTTCACGGGCAACCCAGTGGCCTCAGCCACCTGGCCGATTCGCAGGGCCGGAGCATCCATGCGATAACCCTCCAGACAAAGCAAACTTCACCCAACTTTAGGCAAATAACCCGGCTGGCGATCTGACGACACCAACACTCCATTGGCTCCTACCTGCTAGAGACTTGCGTTAGCTTGCAGCTTTCGCCGAGCCACCGCCCTCTCGATCTCCGTGACCGGAATCTTGATCTTCTTCCATTGCGATCAGCGGACTTGTCGTTCCTCGGCGTAAAAACTATCCACAAATTGGACAACCTATGCAGCGGTGCTTCTTTCCATCGCTGGTGTGTTCATTGCCTTTGGGCCCTTGGGGCTACTAGCTGCGGCGGCAGGGGCGTAGAGCAATTCAGCGCTGATATGACTTCCCCATGGGACGCCTGACGCAAATAGCCCTAGTGGCCCAAGCAGCCCTGGGGCTTTTCACCACGGCCTCTGCCCATGGCACCCACAAGCAAGAGGGTGTCAATGCGCTCTATGCGACCAAGGGGGAAGCAGAGGCTGCTGCCAAAAGCTTCCACTGCACCGGCACCCACCAGATGGGCGACAAGTGGATGCCCTGCGCCGTCCACCCTGGTAATCAGCCCTAAGCGATCGACTTGGCTCTGGAGACTTCTAGGCCTCCAGAGCGCACCTCATCCCAAGCCTCAGAAGCGGAAGGTGGTTTTCACCAAACCGCCGGTGGAGCTGGGGTTGGTGCCTGAACCATCGATCCAGAAGAAGGCCGGCGTCACCGAGATGTTGTCGCTCATCTGGAACTTGTAGTACAGCTCGTAGGCGTAGGTGCCTGGATCGGTGCCCGCCGTCTGGGTGTCGCCGTAGGCCATGCCCAGGGCGTTCCCCTTGCGGAAGGCGTCGCTCCACACCAGGCCCACCATCCAGGTGGAGGTGCTGCCGCCTCCGTTGTAATAGGTGCTGCCAACGCCAGCGCTAATCGAGGGAATAACGCCTGTCTTTTCTGGCTCCCAATAGGCACTGAATCCCAGGTTGTTAGCCCCAGATACCTCATAGCCGGCATTGGGATCGATCAGGGCAACGCTGTTGGTGGCCTGGGTGTAGTTGTAGGCAAAGGCCATCCCCCAGTTCTTGGCGGCGTAGCCCACCTGGGCCGTGGTGGTGGCGCCACTGCCAAAGCCCGACACGCTGGTTTCCGTTGCCGTAT
>Ga0208864_1000200_pt1 | contig 19776 bp, 14 predicted proteins | sample CryBogmetaGMA05M_FD_184542 | JGI IMG/M metagenome (GOLD analysis project Ga0208864, IMG submission 184542) | Freshwater microbial communities from Crystal Bog, Wisconsin, USA - MA0.5M (SPAdes) | ecosystem: Environmental > Aquatic > Freshwater > Lake | place: Crystal Bog, Wisconsin, USA...
CGTGGAGCGGCTCGAATCGCGGCTGGTGATGGCAGCCGACCCCACGCTTCCGATGCTCGACGTGGGGACGCCCGACGTCGTGGATCTCTGGGTGGATCCCGTGGGGGGCCGTGATGCGGCGACCGGCGCGACCCGGGATCAGGCCCTCCGCTCGATCAGCGAGGCGTGGCGACGGGTGCCGATCGGCGTGCCCCTCACGACGGGATTCCGCGTCAACCTCGTGGCCGGCACCTACGACGAAGCGAGCGTACCCGCCTACTGGGAAAGCCGCCGTGGCACGGTGACGGCGCCGGTGATCGTGCGGGCCGCCGACGGCCCCGGCACGGCGCGGCTCCCGGCCATCAACGTCTTCAACTGCCGCCGCCTCTATCTCGAGGGCCTCGACATCTCCGCCCGTGGCGGCGACGTGGCACACTTCGAGGCCTGCACCCACGTCCTGCTCCGCGACTGCACGCTCCGCGGCCTCGGCACCATCGCCACCTACGACGTGCCGCAGGAGACGCTCAAGGCCAACCAGTGCCGGTTCATGAACGTGGAGCGGTGTGACATCTCCGGCGCGTGGGACAACGCGATCGACTTCGTCGCCGTGCAGGGGGGGCACGTGGTGGCCAGCCGGGTCCACCGCTCGGGTGACTGGGCGATGTATGCGAAGGGCGGATCGGCGAACCTCGTGGTGGCGGGCAACGAGTTCTTCGATGCCGGCACCGGAGGATTCACGGCGGGACAGGGGACCGGATTCGAGTTCATGGTGGCCCCGTGGCTCACCTACGAGGCGGAGTCGATCACCTTCCGCAACAACCTCGTGCACGACGTCGAGGGGGCCGCGGTGGGCGTCAATGGCGGCGCGGAGATTCTCATCCAGAACAACGTGTTCTACCGCGTGGGTGCCCGCAGCCACGTGATCGAGGTCGCGTTCGGCTCGCGAACGTGCGACGGCAACGTGGCGGCCTGCCAGGCCCGCCTGGCCCTCGGCGGCTGGGGTACGACGACCGTCGGCGGCGACGAGCCGATCCCCGACCGCAACGTCTCGATCGTAGACAACGTGCTGCTCAACCCCGACGGCTTCATGAGCCAGTGGCAGCAGTTCTTCGTGCCGCTGCCGCGAACGCCCACGCCAGGGTCCAACATTCCGTCCCCGGCCCGCGCCGACGACGGCCTGCTCGTCGCACGAAACGTGATCTGGAATGGCCCGGCCGACCATCCCCTGGGCATCGAGCAGCCGGCGCTCGCCGCCGCCGTGCGCGCCGGAAACGCGATCAACACGCTGCGTCCTGTGCTCGTCGATCCCGCCCGCGGCGACTACCGGGTGGTGGCCGCGCCGGGAATCCCCGCCAGCGCCGGGCCGGAGGGCGACATCGGGCCGCGGACTTCGGCGCTGACCGCCGCCTTCGGGGGCGTGCCGGCCGACACCGCCGCTCCGCTGACGACCGTGACGATCACGTTCGCCCGGCCCGTGACGGGCGTGACGCTCGACGACTTCGTGCTCAAGCGGGGCACGGCATTTCTGCCGCTGGGCGGGATGACGCTCACGACGAGCGACAACCGCACGTTCGTGCTGGCGGGCATCCCCGGCACCACCGTGACCGGCACCTACCTGATTCGCCTCAAGGGCCAGGGGACCGGGATCGTCGACGCCTTCGGCCTGTCGCCCGTCCCGCCGATCCTGGCCACATGGCGGATGACGCAGACCGTGGGGTGACCGATCCCGCCCACGACCTTGACGGTCGGCGGCAGGGGGCTATTCTCTATTCGTTATCCAAATGATGCACGGCGGCATCATTTGATTTCGTAATCAGGGATGAGGCGGATCGGCGTTTTCGGGCCGCTTGGTGGCGGATTCCGGTGAACCTGAAGTCTCTGAAAATCTTCTGCGACATCGTCTCGCGGCGCAGTTTCTCCAAAGCTGCCGCCGATAACGGCGTTTCGCAGTCGTCGGCCAGCCAGGTGGTCGGGCAGCTCGAGGCCCACCTCGGCGTGCGGCTCATCGACCGCTCCACCCGGCCGCTCTCGACCACGCCCGAAGGGCAGTCGTTTTACGACGGCTGCCGGAAGATCATCGCCGCCTACGATGCCCTTGAAGATCAGGTGCGTACCCTCCACGACGAGGTCGCAGGCCGCGTGCGGGTGGCTGCGATCTACTCGGTCGGCCTCCATCACATGAGCCGCTACGTGCAGGAGTTCATGAGCCGCCATCCGAAGGCCCACGTCCGGCTGGAATACCTCCACCCCGATCGCGTGCTCGAGTCGGTCGAGCAGGGCCAGGCCGACATCGGGATCGTGAGCTATCCGCGGAGCACCCGGTCGGTCGAGGCCGAGCCCTGGCGGGATGAGCCGATCGTGCTGGTCTGCGCTCCCGGCAATCCCTTCGCCGGCCGCGTGCAGGTGGCGCTCGGCGAACTCCACGGCCAGCGGGTCGTCGCCTTCGACAGCGACCTCGTGATCCGCCACGAACTCGACCGCTCCCTCGCCGCCGCCGGCGCCGAACCCGCCGTCGTGATGGAGTTCGACAACATCGAGACGATCAAGCGAGCCGTCGAGATCGACGCGGGCGTGGCCCTGCTCCCCGAGCAGACCGTGGGCCGCGAACTCGCCGCCGGCACGCTGTCGATGGTCCGCCTCTCGGGCGACGACCTCGTGCGGCCGCTGGGCATCATTCACGCTCGCGGCAAGCCGCTGGCCCCGACCGTACAGCGGTTCGTGGAGCTCCTCCGCGGCCACGCCCACGACCTCGACGCCGCAGCCGTCCTCCCGGCGACGGCCGCCCCCTGAATCAAGTCACCGCGGCAGCCCGCTGCGGCATCAACCACTCCCACCGTTCCTCCGCTAGCACGCCACGAGCACCGCCATGACGCGACAGCCCGCCACGCCCGGCCTGCCCCCCAAGCAGGGCCTCTACGATCCCGCCAACGAGCACGACGCCTGCGGCGTGGGGTTCGTGGTCAACATGCACGGCGTGAAGAGCCACGACATCGTCCGCAAGGGCCTCGAGCTGCTCGAAAACCTCACGCACCGCGGGGCCTGCGGCTGCGACCCGCTCACCGGCGACGGCGCCGGCATCCTCATGCAGACGCCGGTCGAGTTCTTCGCCGCCGTGGCGCCGCAGGCGGGCATCAGGCTGCCGGCGAGCGGCGACTGGGCCGTCGGCAACGTGTTCCTGCCGCCGTCCGAGGGTGATCGCGAGACCGCCGAGCAGTTCTTCGAGAAGGTGGTCCGCCAGGAGGGGATGGAGTTCCTCGGCTGGCGGAGCGTCCCCACCGACAACCGCTCGATCGGCGGCACCGCCCGCGAGGTGGAGCCCGTCGTGCGGCAGGCGTTCATCGGCCGCGGCACGAAGGTGGCCCGCGACCACTTCGAGTGGAAGCTGTTCGTGGCCCGCAAGCGGTTCGGGATCGAGATCGGCAAGCAGGGGCTCGTCGAGCAGGCCTTCTGCTACGTCTGCTCGCTCTCGTCCAAGACGCTGATCTACAAGGGCCTGCTGCTCGCCGACCAGGTGAGCAAGTACTACCCCGACCTTTCCGACGCGCGGATGGTCTCGGCGCTGGCGCTCGTGCACCAGCGCTACAGCACCAACACCTTCCCCACCTGGGACCTCGCCCATCCCTTCCGCTACATCGCCCACAACGGCGAGATCAACACCGTTCGCGGCAACACCAACTGGATGCACGCCCGCGAGAGCATGCTCGCGCATCCCGTGTTCGGCCCCGACCTCGACAAGATCAAGCCGGTGATCCGCGAGGGGGGCAGCGACTCCGCCACCTTCGACAACGTGCTGGAACTGCTCGTGCTCGCCGGCCGGCCGGTCGAGGAGGCGGTGAGCATGCTGATCCCCGAGCCGTGGAGCGGCCACGAGAGCATGGCCGACGACCTCAAGGCCTACTACGAGTTTCAGGCCTGCCTGATGGAGCCGTGGGACGGCCCGGCGGCCCTGGCCTTCACCGACGGCGTGCGGATCGGCGCCACGCTCGACCGCAACGGCCTGCGGCCCGGTCGCTGGTGGCAGATGAAGGACGGCCTGGTGGTGATGGCCAGCGAGGCCGGCGTGCTCGAGCTCTCGGCGGGAGAGGTGGTCCGCAAGGGCCGGCTCCGGCCGGGCCGGATGTTCCTCGTGGACACCAAGGAAGGCCGGATCGTCGAGGACGACGAGATCAAGCGGAAGCTCGCCACCGCCAAGCCGTGGCGGGAGTGGGTGGCGGCCAATCAGGTGCGGCTCGACGCGCTCCCCGACCCCGCCCACGTGGAGGAGGTGACCAAGAGCCGCGCCGTCGAGCCTTCCGAACTGCTCGCGAAGGGGAGCGTCGACGTGCACGCGCACGCCCTCGACCCCTGGCGGGCCGCCGGTGTCGCGGGGGAGCACTCGAGCCTCGTGGAGCTCCAGCGGGCCTTCGGGTTCACCCTCGAAGACCTGAAGGTGATCCTCGCGCCCATGGCCACCGATGGCGCTGAGCCGATCGGCTCGATGGGCAACGACACCCCGCTGGCGGTGCTCTCCGACCGGCCGCAGCTGCTCTCCAACTACTTCAAGCAGCTCTTCGCCCAGGTCACCAATCCGCCGCTCGACGCGATCCGCGAGGAGATCATCACCTCGATGATCACCACGATCGGCTGCGAGGGGAATCTGCTCGACTCCACGCCCGATCAGGCCCGGCTCCTGCGGCTCGAGACGCCGGTGATCACCAACGCCGAGTGCGCCCGGATCAAGGGTCTCGACCAGCCGGGGCTGAAGGCCGCGACGATCTCGCTGCTCTTTCCGGCGGCCGACGGCGCCGCGGGCATGCGGAAGCGGCTCGACCAGATTCGCGCGGAGGCTTCGGCGGCCATCCAGGCAGGCGCCACGATCCTCGTGCTCACCGACCGCGGCGTCTGCCGTGAGCAGGCGGCCGTGCCCGCGATCCTCGCCACCGGCGGCGTGCACCACCACCTCGTCCGCGAGGGAAGCCGCACCCGCTGCGGCCTCGTGGTCGAGACGGGCGAGGCCCGCGAGGTGCAGCAGTTCGCGCTGCTCACGGGCTACGGCGCCGGGGCCGTGAATCCCTACCTCGCCTTCGCCACGATCGACCAGATGCAGGCGGAGAAGATCATCGCCGGCGACTACCCGCGGGAGAAGCTCCACAAGAACTTCGTCAAGGCGGCGACGAAGGGCCTGCTCAAGGTGATGAGCAAGATGGGCATCTCGACCCAGCAGAGCTACCGCGGCGCCCAGATCTTCGAGGCGGTGGGCCTCGATCGGACGCTCGTGGACGAGTTTTTTGCCCGCACGCCGAGCCGGATCGGCGGGATCGGCCTCGAGGGCGTGGCCGCGGAGATGTTCCGCCGTCACGAGCATGCCTGGCCGCAGACCAACGTGCCGCAGACGCTCGAACTCGACGTAGGCGGCCGCTACGCCTGGCGGCGGAAGGGGGAGGCCCACGTGCTCGCCCCCGAGGTGGTGTCGTCGCTGCAGCGGGCCACGCAGATCAACAGCCGGGAAGAGTTCCGCAAGTATCAGCGGCTCATCGACGAGCAGCAGACGAAGCTGCTCACGCTCCGCGGCCTGCTCGACTTCCAGTGGGCCGAGCAGCCGATCCCGCTCGATGAGGTCGAGCCCGCGAAGGAGATCGTGAAGCGGTTCGCCACCGGGGCGATGTCGTATGGCTCGATCTCCAAGGAGGCCCACGAGACCCTGGCCGTGGCGATGAACCGCCTCGGCGGCTGGAGCAACACGGGCGAAGGGGGCGAGGATCCGGTCCGCTATCAGCTCGAGCCGAACGGCGACAGCAAAAACTCGAAGATCAAGCAGGTGGCCAGCGGCCGCTTCGGCGTCACGAGCCTGTATCTCGTGAACGCCCAGGAGCTGCAGATCAAGATGGCCCAGGGGGCGAAGCCCGGCGAAGGCGGCCAGCTCCCGGGCCACAAGGTGGACCGCGAGATCGCCCGGATCCGGCACTCCACGCCGGGCGTGGGCCTGATCTCCCCGCCGCCCCACCACGACATCTACTCGATCGAGGATCTCGCCCAGCTGATCCACGACCTCAAGAACGCCAACCACCACGCCCGCATCAGCGTGAAGCTGGTGGCCGAGGTGGGCGTGGGCACGGTGGCGGCGGGCGTGTCGAAGGGCAAGAGCGACGTGGTCTTGATCTCGGGCCACGATGGCGGCACCGGGGCGAGCCCGCAGACGTCGATCATGCACGCCGGCCTGCCCTGGGAACTCGGCCTCGCCGAAGCCCACCAGGTGCTGGTGATGAACGACCTCCGCGGCCGGATCGTCGTTCAGACCGACGGCATGATCCGCACCGCGAAGGACGTGGCCGTGGCCGCGCTCCTCGGGGCCGAGGAGTTCGGCATCGCCACGGCCTCGCTGGTGGTGATGGGCTGCATCATGATGCGGAAGTGCCACCTCAACACCTGCCCGGTGGGGATCGCCACGCAGGACCCGGAACTCCGCAAGAAGTTCACGGGCCAGCCGGAGCACGTCGTCAACTTCTTCTTCATGCTCGCCGAGGAGCTTCGCGAGCTGATGGCGAAGCTCGGCTTCCGCACGATCAACGAGATGGTCGGCCGGGTGGACCGGCTCGACACCCGGGCCGCGATCGCCCACTGGAAGGCGAAGGGGCTCGACTTCTCCACGATCCTCCACAAGCCGGAGGTGCCGGAGCGGGTGAAGACGTTCTGCCAGGAGAAGCAGGATCACGGCATCGCCGAGTCGCTCGACATGACCACGCTGCTGGGGCTCTGCAAGCCGGCCCTGGAGCGGGGCGAGGCGGTCGCCCTCGATCTCCCGATCCGCAACATCAACCGCACCGTGGGCACGATCCTCTCCAGCGAGGTGACGCGCCGCTACGGCGCCGGCGGCCTGCCTGACGGCACGATCACCATCAACTTCCGCGGCTCGGCCGGCCAGAGCATCATGGCCTTCGGGGTGCCGGGCGTGCAGGTGACGGTGGAGGGCGACGTCAACGATTACTGCGGCAAGGGCCTCTCGGGCGGCCGCGTGATCGTGAAGCCCGACCGGACGGCCCCCTTCAAGGCCGAAGACAACGTGATCGCCGGCAACGTCGTGGGCTATGGGGCCACGAGCGGTGAGATCTTCATCCGCGGCATCTGCGGCGAGCGGTTCTGCGTGCGGAACTCCGGGGCCGAGGCCGTCGTGGAGGGCACGGGCGACCACGGCTGCGAATACATGACCGGCGGCCGGGCCGTGGTGCTCGGCGAGACGGGGCGGAACTTCGCGGCCGGCATGAGCGGCGGCATCGCCTACGTCTGGGACGCCTCCGGCACCTTCAAGCCGAAGGTCAACAAGGAGATGGTGGAGTTCGAGGAACTCGACCAGTCTGACCTCGACTACGTGAAGGGCCGGATCGAGAAGCACGTGGCCCACACCGACAGCGCCCGCGGCAAGGCGATCCTCGCCTCCTGGCCCGCGGAGCAGAAGCGGTTCGTGAAGATCATGCCGACCGACTACAAGCGAGCCCTTGCCGAGTTGCGGAAGCTCGCGGACCAGGATCAGCAGGAGGCGAAAAAAGGTGACAGCCACCTTTTCGCCGCGAAAAGGTGACTGTCACCTTTTTCGAAGGCGTAGGGACTGAAAGTGGGTGCAGGTTTTCAACCTGCACAACGGAATCGAATCACGATACGGAGTTGACGACCGATGGGTGAGCCGCGTGGATTCATGAAGTACGAGCGGAAGGTCTCCGGCTACGCGCCGGTGACGGACCGCCTCAAGCACTACAACGAGTTCCTCACGATCCTCCCGCCCGAGGAGGTGAAGACGCAGGGTGCCCGCTGCATGGACTGCGGCGTGCCCTTCTGCCACACCGGCTGCCCGCTGGGGAACATCATTCCCGACTTCAACGACCTCGTGTATCGCCAGCAGTGGCACGAGGCCAGCCAGCGGCTGCATGCCACCAACAACTTCCCCGAGTTCACGGGCCGCGTCTGCCCCGCGCCGTGCGAGACGGCGTGCGTGCTGGGCATCAACGAGGATCCGGTCGCGATCAAGCAGATCGAGATGGCGATCGCCGACAAGGCCTGGGACGAGGGCTGGGTGGTGCCCGAGGCGCCCAACGTCCGCACGGGCAAGCGCGTGGCCGTGGTGGGCAGCGGCCCGGCGGGGCTCGCCGCCGCCCAGCAGCTCAACCGCGCCGGTCATCTGGTCACGCTCTTCGAGCGGGCCGACCGGCCGGGCGGGCTGCTGATGTATGGCATTCCCGACTTCAAGCTCGAGAAGTGGCGGGTCTGGCGGCGGGTCGAGCAGATGCGGGAGGAGGGGGTCGAGTTCCGCTGCGGCGTGGACGTGGGCACCGACATTAGCGGGCAGCAACTCGCCGAGGAGTATGACTCCGTCGTGCTCACCGGCGGGGCCACGCTCGGCCGCGACCTGCCGATCCCGGGCCGGGAGCTCGAGGGCGTGCACTACGCCATGGAGTTTCTCCCGCAGCAGAACAAGAAGAACGCCGGCGACGAGGTGCCCAGCCAGATCGTCGCGGCGGGCAAGGACGTGATCGTGATCGGAGGCGGCGACACGGGCAGCGACTGCGACGGCACGAGCAACCGCCAGGGCTGCAAGAGCCTCACGCAGTTCGAACTGCTCCCGCAGCCGCCGGACCTCGGCAAGTATCCGCGGCGGCACGAACGCCCGGCGCACACGCCGTGGCCGCTCTGGCCGCTGATGATGCGGACGAGCTCGTCGCACGAGGAGGGCTGCCGCAGAGAGTTCGGCATCCTCACCAAGGAGTTTCTCGGCGACGCCGCCGGCAAGCTCCGCGGCCTCAAGACCGTGCGGATCGAGTGGTACACCGACGAGGCCTCGGGCCAGCAGAAGTTTCGCGAGCTGGCGGGCACCGAGCAGGAGTGGCCCTGCCAGCTGGCGCTCTTGGCGATGGGCTTCGTGGGCCCGGAGAAGCACGGGCCGATCGCCGACCTCGGCCTCGACCTCGACCCGCGCGGCAACGTGAAGGCCGGGGCCGACTTCATGACGAGCCGCGAGGGCGTGTTCGCCGCGGGCGACATGCGGCGCGGCCAGTCGCTGGTGGTGTGGGCGATTCACGAGGGCCGCGAGTGCGCCCGGGCGGTCGATCTCTGGCTGATGGGCCAGACGAATCTCCCGAGCACCACGGCCGGCGAGTTCGCCGTGCACGCGGCCACGTCCTGAGCGGGTCCTATCGCGCCGGCTGAATCTCGACGCGGAGCGACCCCGCATCGTCGGCGAGGTCGCCGGGCGGCTCATTGAGCTTGAGGAACAGGGGCCCGTCGGTCGCCGCGGTGATCGTGGCGGATCGCCCCTCGCCGAGCACCACGAACCGTGGCCGCCCGCCGTCCGGAGGCGAGTCTGTCCACTGCGCCGCGAGCAGCCGGCCGAGCGGCCGGCCGCGATACCAGTCGAGCGAAATCCCGGCGGCCTCCGTCTCGATCGTGGTGTCGCCGATCCGGCCGAGCGTGCAGCGGCCGGAGGCCCGGAGGGCGTAGCGACGATCCTTGGCGAGCGTGATGCCGGCGTTCTGCCAGCCGCGACCGGCGGCCACGTCCGCGCGGTGGGGGCCGGCCAGGAGCGGCCCCGCCGTCCAGTCGATCGCCGACCGCGCGAAGTCGTAGCCGTAGTCGAGGTCGTCGGTCAGTGCGTCGAAGTCGCGGGCAGCGCGGCGGGCGTCGTAGCCCGGCATCGCGGTGAGCCTCGCGTTGAAGTCGGGCCCGAGCGGCCCGCGTTCCAGTGCGGCGAATGAAGTCGCGTAGGCCGGATGCCGGGCGAGGAGCACCACCGCCGCCCAGCTGGTGGCGTAGTCGGAGAGCAACCGATGGTTGCCGGGCGGCAGCGCGAGCACGTCGTCGAGCGCCGCCATGCGGCCTTGCAGCCGCAGCCCTCGAAGCTCCTCGATCCGCCCGAGCTGCTCCACGTCGGCCGCTCGGGCCGGGATCGGCGTCAGGGTGACCGCCGGCCCGTCGGGCCCGTCATCGAGCCGGTGAGTCGCCAGGTATTCGGCGATGCCTTCGTTGTACCAGACGGGCGTGGCGAGTCCGCGGACGGTGAGCGTGAACGCGTGCACGCCCTCGTGCAGGAGAAGGTGGCGGCGATAGGCGGGATTCGACTGGTCCTGGAGCCAAAACACGTTGGCGTCGCAGAAGCCGTTGACGAACTCGGGCACGGTCGGCGGCAGGAGGCCTGCGGCACGGAACCGCTCGCGATCCACCACGAGGCAGCCGCAGGCCCGCCAGTCCGGCACCGACTCGGGGGCGAGCCCATAGTGGTCACACCAGGCGGCGAACGCCCGGTCGAACACGGTGGGCAGGCCGTCCACGCCGTCCCCGTCCCGCGGCGGGCGATCGGTGACGAGCACGAGCCGCTCCGACTCGAGCACCCGCAGCCCGGCGCGTCGTGCCTGGGCCGCGAGGGCATCGACCGGCCGAAAGACGCCGGGGTCACCCGTGGCTGCGAGCGGTGCGGCTGCGACGAGCAGGAGCGCCGCCACGATCGTTCGCCGGCAGTCGTGCATGTTTCCCAGTTCACCCAGACGTCGCGGATTCGACAAGGCGGCCGTCCCGGGTGCCGGTGGGCTGATGGACCGCGGCCGAAATACCGATCGCAGAGAGTGGGTGATCGGTGCTACAAGCCTCGCGACTTCGACGAACCTTCTCGGGACAACGTGCTCACGTGCCGCTGACTCCCCTGGACCGCGCCGGTATCGGTCGGAGGCTGGGTGTGTTCCTGGCCGCGGCGGCCTGCTTGGCGGTTGATGGGACCGTGCTCGGGCAGGCCCCGTCCGACGAGGCCACGACGAGTGCCTGGGCGACCGGTGGCACGTCGGCCACCGCCAAGCCGGGAGACATCGGCGGCGCACCCGCGAGCGGCGCACTTCCCTACTGGCAGGCGCCGGCGGTGCCGCAGGCGGTCGTCCAGGGAGGCGCGATTCCGCCGGGATGGCAGCCGCAAGCGATTCCCTATCACGGCATCGGGCCCGACGGGAAGCCGGTCACGATGTATGTGGCGCCGACGTATGTGTTCACGTATCAGGCGGGGCCTCCGGTGCTCGGCGTGCCGGCGGCGACTGGCGGCGTGGCGCGGCCCGTGCCACCAGCGGCTCCCGCGTCGGGCTGGAACTACGCCACCCGCGGGGCGCCGCCGGTGAATCCGGCGCTGCCGGCGGCCACGGTCGCCCGCTATCCGCCCACGCCGTACCTGTTTCCCGCCGACTCTCGCGCGCTCACCGGCACGCCCATCGTGCCGCCCGCTGGCAGTCCGTCGCCCGTGTCGCCACCGCCTGCCATGGCGGCGGCGCCCGCCGCAGCTCCAGTGGCGCCACCGCCCACGCAGTGGGTCTCGTCCACGCCGCCTCCCTCCGCCTTGCCTGCCGCACCCCCGCCACCGTCGTCGGGTGATTGGGTGACCGTCGTGCCCCCGGCGGTTGCCAGTGCGGCGCTCGCTGCCGGGGCCACCACCGCCGGATCCCAGGCCTCGAACCCGGCGCTCGCGTCCGTACCTGCACCGGCATCCGCGCCTCCGGCTGGCACGCCTGCCCAACCGGTGAGCACCGGCCTGTCGGCGCCGCCGTCGTCGGTCGCCGCGCCGCATCTCTGGCGGGTGGTGGGCGTGCAAGATGGCGACACCCTCACCTGTCTCGACGAGAGCAATCAGCAGCAGAAGATTCGGCTCTCCGACATCGACGCGCCGGAGATCGGGCAGGACTTCGGCAAGGCGTCGCGCGAGGCGCTCGCGGCCCTCGTGTTCGGCAAGACGGTGGAGGTGGTGGACCAGGGCCGCGACGAGAGCGGTCGCTGGATCGCCCGCGTGATGGTCGATGGCATCGACGTGAACCGCCAGATGGTGGCCACCGGCAACGCCTGGCACTACGCCGCCTACTCCAATGACGAAACCCTCGCGGCCGTGCAGGCCCAGGCGCAGAGCCTGAAGCAGGGGCTCTGGGCGACCGCCTCGCCGACCCCGCCCTGGGTCTACCGGCAATCGGCGAACAACACCTGAGTCCCCCGGCTGGCCCGAACGACTCCCCCGGACGGCCTTGCCGCCGTCGCGAAAAACGGGGAGCGATCCGGGCCTCCACGCCTGGTTTGACGCGGCGGCCAACGTTCCGTATTCTGCCGAATGTCGACGTTTTTCTGGGGTGATGGGGTTTTCCGGCGGGGAGTACGGCGGTCCATTTCGGGGCCGAACGTCCGCCGGGCCCGATCGATCGTGGAGGGGATATGAACACCGTTCGCACCGTTTCTGGTCCGTGCTCGCCTTCGGTCTCGAGCCGTGGTTTCACGCTGGTCGAGTTGCTCGTGGTGATCGCCATCATCGCGACGCTCATCGGGCTCCTGCTGCCCGCCGTGCAGTCGGCCCGCGAAGCCGCCCGCCGCAGCGCCTGCTCCAACAACCTCAAGCAGGTCGGTCTCGCGATCGCCAACTTCGAGTCGGCGAAGAAGGCGTTTCCTGCCGGATTCTCCTTCTTCACCATCCCCGCCAGTGGCTACGGCGAGCAGTGCTGGGCTTGGTCGGTATTCATCATGCCCTACATGGAAAATGCCACGCTGTACGACGGCCTCAAGCCCGACACCCGCAAACTTGTGTCGATCTACACGTCGGGCGCGACGGCGGCCGACAAGGCTCTCTTGCAGTCGCCGCTCTCGGGGTATCGCTGTCCATCCGACGACACGCCGGCTCTCAATACGCTGATCGACCCGCAGACGAATGCGGCGGTGGCGTTCGGGGCGTCGAATCCGTTTCCGCTCGCCACGTCGAACTACGTCGGCAGCGCGGGCAACCTCGTGGACCTCGTCAACTCGGGCACGGCTTACAACGCCGACCAGGACGACACCGACACCGGCGGCGTGTTCTTCGGCGTCCGGGATCGCAAGGCGACGCCCGCCGGCCGCGGCCCGCTGGGCATTCGCCGCAAGGACGTCCCCGACGGCATGACCAAGACGATCGCAGTGGGCGAGCGGGGCAAAGTCAACGTGTCGGCCGTCTGGGCCGGCGTCGGTGGCAGCCACTCGTACGGCACAGCCGGTACGGCCCGCGCGATGGCGCGGCCGCAGTTCGGTTTCACGCACGACTACACCCAAGACTCGCCACCGCACCCTGAGAACCAGGGCAAGGGGTTTGGCAGCGGCCACCCAGGCGGTTGCAACTTCGTGTTTCTCGACGGGTCGGTGGCGTTCGTGAACGACACCCTGACGACCACGGAGTTGGGCTACCTCACCAACCGGGAAGACCTCATTCCCTACTCGCTGCCGAAATGATGACGCGTTCGCATGGCTTGAGTGGCGCGTCCGTCGCCCCGTCGATGGCCCGGGTTGGCTCCGTAGGCACGCGGCTGGCGGTCGCCGTCACCGCGCTGTTTTGGTGCGGGTGCGGACCTGGCACGGCCGACGTCACCGGCACGGTGAAGGTCGATGGCAAGCCGATGGCTGGGCTCCAGGTCGAGTTCGCGCCGGCTGATCAGGGGGGCGCGAAGCAGCGTCCGGCCTACGGAGTGACGGAGCCAGACGGGAAATACACGCTGACCATGAAGGGCGGCGAACGGGGGGCCGTGGTCGGAAAGCACACGGTGCGCGTATCGAACATGGAGGGTGGCCCGATCCGGTCCGGCGGGAAGCCGCTACCGCCGGTCGAACTGGCCCGCGAGGTCAGCTCGGGCCCGAATGTGATCGACATCGACCTGACGTCGAAGTGAGTGCGGCCCCGTGAGGTTGGTTCGTTCGTGGCCCGCACGACATCCTCGATGTCCTGCGACTTCGCCTTGTGCATCGCGTGGTTTGGCGTTTTGCCTCCCGTGCTGTGGTCTACCGGAACCCGGAGTACTTCCAGCATCTCGCGTGCAGGATCGGCAGGCCCGCACACGTTGTCGTCCCTGTACAGTTCCGGTCCGATTTTCCGAAAGGAGTCTGGGGCCGCGGCCTCAACAGGCCATCTGACCGCCTTCAGCAGATCGCGGCCCAGGATTATCAACTCCGCAGAACGCTGTCGCGACGCTGCTCCATCGCTTGGTTCGGGGTGCAGTCGGCCTCCCACGCACGCGCTCGCTCGGCCATCGCAGGGAGCGGTTCCGGCCAGTCGTGAAGAGTTGCCGGATCAAAGTCAGCGCCATGAGGCCAAACGAGGGTGTGAACCTCTGGGTCCAACCGAACCTGCTTGAAGAGCTCCGGGTCACGCAACGGCCCGAACAGCGATCCGGCCAGCACGGGCTGGAAATCGATTTCGCGCACTAGGCCGTCGCGGAACGAGACTCGCAGCCGATGCGGACCGATCACTTGGAAGTCCGTGACGCGGTGGAGGGCATGAATCATGGCAGCACCTAAGGAAGTGGATCGATCGGCAACGGTTCCGTTTCGGACTGCAGGCGGTTCCAGTCAGCGAGCAACTCGGACTGACGCAACTCAGCCCATGCCTCCACTAGCTAGCCTGACGGCGCGGAAGGCTACCGGCGAGCAACTCTATGGGATCGAGTGGCCTCATCGTCACCGTGATAGGCATGGAAATGGGGCGAATGGTGCGGCCCCACTTCGCAATACATGCGAATGATGATCCCGTAGAAGCGACTAAGCTCAGGCATAGCTACTCCGTACGAGCCGCTCCATCCAACGTGTCTTTGATACCCCGAAGGGCCGCGATCAATGGCCCGCGGCTCACGGGCTCGCCACCACGCATGACGATGACCGCGAGTGCATTGCATCGCGTGGTTCCACATGAATCGTCCTATCGGCCCATAATCAGGTCGATGCCGGAAAAGACGCCCTCCATCTGCTTCCGGGGCACTTTCCCGGCTCGCTCAGTCAGCTGCCGCTTATCGATAGTGACGAGCTGCGAAACATTTGCCACTGAGTCGCGATCAAGCCCGGTGTGCTTAGCGGTGAGCAGCACATTGCCTGGAGCTATAGACCAACGAAGATTGCTCGTCAGGACAACGCAAACGACCGTGGGAATTTGGCTTCGGTTGAGGGGGTCAGACTGAAGGACAATTACCGGCCGACGGTAGCCAGGTGCTGAGCCGATGGGCTCAGCAAGGTCGGCCCACCAGACTTCGCCCTGTGCGATCACCATTCGGCCCGCTGTACAACTTGCTTCGCAGCCGCCTCAAGAAAGGGATCGCCTTTCCCTCCGGCCTCAAGCACAGCCTGGTCCATGAGCGCTGTGACCCGATCATCGTCATGGCGGGCCACGAACTCGGCGAGAGCACGGGCGTAAAGTTTGCTGCGCGACGTCTGGAGTCGTGAGGCGAGTCGCTCAGCGTCCTCGAAAACATCGTCCGGGATAGAGACAGCCGTCTTCATACCAAAAGTATAACCGGGGGTCCTCGCCCCTTCAAGGACGGTGGAACGACAAAGCTGATCATCGGCGGACCATGGGCCCCGCTTTACCGCTGGACGCTATCCGCCGCCTGATTCAGCGACTGGTTAGCTGGCCTTGGCCGAAACGCGTGGGGCTGGGGCGCCGCGAAGCAGGCCTTCGACGCTGAGATCCTCATCGATCTCTGGCCAGTGAATTCCATATCCAGCGCCAGCGATCACGCAGTTGGATCGCTGCTGAGGGGTCGCATGCAGAAGGCGGGGATACCACGCCAGCGGAGCAGAGACGGTCCGGCCGTCTGCCAGCTCCACAAAGACGGAATCCTCAGTGCAGTTAGCCCGCATGATTCGCTCACCCGGATGCGCCATGGACTGCCTCCCACTCCTTCAGCAAATCATCGACGTGATCCTCGATCAATCGCTCGACGTCGCGTAACTCTGGGGCTCGGAAACCAAGATTACTCGCCAGGCTGACGGGGGACAACCAAAACTTGCACGACGCTTGATCGCGGTCGACATGGACGTGCGCGGGCTCGTTGGACTCGTGCGAGTAGAAGTAGACGCGGTATGGGCCACTTCGCAGCACAGTAGGCATTGGGCGTCCTTGCTTTGACTACTGGGAGACGATGCGAAGCCAGCTAACGATGGCGATCTATGGCTCGCGGCCACTGGATGAAACATCACTCAGGACGCTGTCCGCGAGTCCGTTGCATCGCTTGGTTCCGTGTGCTTCTTCACAGAACCGGACACGACCCGGCGGCCTGACACGCTCTGCCTCTCACGCAGTCGCTGCCGAAACTTTGCGACATCACCGCCGCTGGCTTCCAGCAGGCGACGGCGCACCTCGTGGATTTCAGCAACCACGGGATCGGCGTAAAGGGGCTCAACCGGCATCGGAAAACTCCTCAGGCGTGACGATGAGGGGCGGCGGGAATCCTTCGGCCCTGAGTGTCTCGTACAGCGCGGGAAGCAAATCCGCATTCGCGATGTGTTTGCAGTTCCAAGTCAGCAGGTAGTCTACGCCGGCCGTGGCGGCCAATGCGACGTGCTGAGCATCTGCCGCGGCTTTTGGCAGCAGGAGGTGCCTCGCGAGCAGCAGGTCGGCAAGCCGATCGGCTTCCGCAGACTCGCCAAGGAGCGGCAAGCCTTCGAGTAGACGCAGGCGATCCGCCGCTGCCGTCGGATCACCCGCCCCGGCTTCATCCAAAACAAGTTGGCTGATGTAGAGGTCGAAGCCCTCGCGACGCTGCTGCCACCAGCGACGCGTCAACTCTTGACGGGCTTGGAAAACTACGTCGGACGCCGATCGCGCGGTGAGGTAGCCGACGATCGAGGTCTCGACGTAGATCGCACTCATGACGGATCCAGACGTTTCACGGAACGACCGCGATGAGCAGACCCCTGCATTGGATTCTCAACTCCGCAGGACGCTGTCGCGATTCTGCTTCATCGCTTGGTTCGCCATGTCCGCGGACGTTATCCCCGGGATTGCCATGTTGAAGGGTCGCGAGCGCTGTGGAGGACGGCTAGCACCTCGACACGGTCGGGGAGCACGATGAAATAGACGATGTACCTGAACTGCTTCAGCCTTGCCGCACGCACATCTTCCCAGACCGTGCCATGTAACTCCGGCATCTTCTCGATGCGAGTTAGCACCTCCCGAATGCGGGAAAGAACCTGCTTTCCAAGACCTACGCGAACAGCTTCAAGGTGATCGCGGGCTTCTTGGGTATCGATTTCTGCCTCTGGCCTAAGGATTAACGGCAGAGTCACGAATCGCCCTCAAGACGCTCCAGCACTTCCCGCCACGGCTTGCCCACGCCGGGGGTCTGTGATGCACGACCGCGGCGGGCGGCAAGTTCTGCCAGATGCCAAGCCGGTATGTCCTGAGATTCGACCTGGTCCGGGAGGCTATCCCAGATCTGTTCGATGAGATCGAGGCGATCACTCACGCTCAGGCGATCGATGCCCAATGAATCGATGCGAACGGCCACGGCTTTCTCCTCGTCGGTCGAAGCGTTACGAACGCAGTTTACCGCATAGGCGCGGAACCAGAAACAGTGCTGGCTGGCCCCGCTTGACCGTGATCCCTACTGGCGAACGACAACGCTGATCAGCGGCGGCCTAGTTGATTCCCCATACCGCTGGACGATGGCCGCCGTCTGATCCAGCGTCTGGTGTACGCCCGTCACGGGCGTGATTGTACGGGGTGCAAGTCCCCTGTGCGAGATTGGGAGCCTGAAGGAGATCATCAGTCCAAGTGACACCTCCGATTGGCAAAGCACGAGGTGAGGGCAACTGCTCTGGGGCGACCCAGGGTGGGAAGGAAGCCTGCGGGTGCGTCGTCAAGCTGACAAGAACAAGCGTCGTCAGCCACATCCACACCAGCGTCGCGAGGTTACGAACAGAAACGTGCTACAAGGCCGGTGAGGCGAGGCGAGTGGGCACCACACCACGAAGCCGTTCCCAGACAGCCTCACAGGTAAAGCACGAGCCTGTGCGACGACAGATCACGTTCTTATCCGGGGAGATCTGCCCCGCCCCAGGGAGTAGGGCTTGCCCGAAAGCCTGGAACGCCACGGCGCAAGCTGCGGCGCACGGGGCAGAAGTCAGCAGAGGTCGTAGTACCGAGGCCGCACTGCCAATGCGGACGGGAAGGGCCGAACGACGAAGAACAAGGAGGAGCCATCGCACGGCTGGACGCGAGCGGAACCCCTCGTCGCCCACGCCTGTGCGTGCGGTCGAGGAGACCACAGGTTCACTGTCCCGACCGGGACGCACCGCGGCGGCGTTGTGCGAGAAACCACGCCTTGGCTTGCTGGCCAGAATTCCGGAGGACAGCGGCAGGCGATGAGTCCAACATCGAGGCCGCCCCAGCCGACGGAACGACGGCTCCCGACTTCCAGCCTTTGTCGAACCGCCTGGTGCGGACCCGCATGCCAGGTGGTGTGGGGGGCGGGCGGCGAAAGCCGCCCGCCTACCCGATTCGCAACGACCGGCTCACCAATCTGGAAGCGTTCGCAGACTTGGGTGTCACTCGCTTTGCTTCCTGACAATCGTCACGTCGTCTTGTTGAAAGCCGCCCTCAAGCGAGATGCGTCGCGTATGGCGCAGGCTACGCACCCAGCCAGTAGACATCTCGAGCACGAACTCGGCATGGTCCTCCATGCTCATATTCTTCAGTTTAGAAAAGTTATCCTTCACCACGCTGCTCGCGATTCCTCCGATGACTCGTTGCAACTGCTCCGGATCGACTGATTGTTCCCAGGTAATGATGACCTGATCGGATGCGCGATCCATTGATCTCAAAGAAAATCGTGCGTGTGTCGGCAATGCCTCGCCACCGAAGGGGCTTTGCAGGTGATCTTCGTATTCGAGCGGCTCAGACGGGCTCAACGTTGCGCCGTGGGCCATGAAGAAGATTCTCGCCTCCGGAATGCACGTTTGTTCGACTTGCTTCTGCGTTGAGAACATTGCGACGGCCTGTCCGCGGACCTTCTCAGTCACAGTGGGATCAACTCCGGCCGCCGCCAGTTCCTTTGCAGTCCCGTCTATTACCTTCGTGCTTGCGGCCCTCAGTTCCTCCCAGTTATGCACTCCCTTGATCGCGGCAAAAACATCGAGGTCGAGCACGATGCGCTGGCCCTTGATCAGATTTGCCATCTGCTTGATCAGTGGATTTCGCTGCTGCTCCGGGTCAAGGAATGTTGTCTCGCCAAATGTCCACGCGACCGAATAGCCCTCGGCGGTTTTGTCCAGCACCTCGATGACGAGGTCGGTTCGGGACGTCGCATTTAGTGCATCAGACCCCTTTTTCTCCTCCGTACGGGTCTTTGTGATCTCGTAGCTCGCTCTTGCGCCTTTCTCCCAATGCGGAACTATTTCGATGCGGTCGTCTGCGCCAACTGCCAATGGTGTCGGCCCAACCCGTAAGAAAAGAAAGGCGACGGCGACCCAGGAAAGCCAACACGTCGCTATGGTCCGGCCATTCATCCGTTCGTCTCCATCTTGGGAATCATTGCGAACGGCCCCGATCAATGGCTCGCGCCCGCAGGATTATCCACGCAGTTGGGCTGCATCGCGAGTCCATTGCATCGGGTGGTTCGCAAGCAGCCCTTCGCTCGCTACTGGATCCCTTGGCCCGAGAACGCAATCCAAAGCGATACCGCATGGATCGCACAGATAACCAGATTCCACCACGGAACAGGATTCTTCCAATCCGCAACAAAAAATACGGTGAGCATCTTGTAGAGAATCTGAAGCGGCAGCAGCACAACGACAATCCCCATCCGCAGCGGCGCGACTAGCAAAGCCACCGCGCTTACTGCGGCGATTGCCAGATAGAGGCAAGCCAGAATCCGCCGCGAGGGCGTGTCGGGCCCAAACACGACGTCAAGCTTCGGGAGTAATGAGTTGAGGCTGAACCCGGTCGTGAGGCCAAAAAAACCGGCGACAAGCACATTGATCACAAGGGAAGCCAAGATGATCGGCATGTAAGAACTCGACTCGATACTGTGAACG
>Ga0208864_1000203_pt1 | contig 19664 bp, 13 predicted proteins | sample CryBogmetaGMA05M_FD_184542 | JGI IMG/M metagenome (GOLD analysis project Ga0208864, IMG submission 184542) | Freshwater microbial communities from Crystal Bog, Wisconsin, USA - MA0.5M (SPAdes) | ecosystem: Environmental > Aquatic > Freshwater > Lake | place: Crystal Bog, Wisconsin, USA...
GGCGATGACGGGAGGGGTGGACCGGGGCTCGGCGAACCGGACGACCGGCGCCCGGCTACCGGACGCCCGTCACCTCCCTGATCTTATGGTGTCGCGCTTCGCAACGCACTCCGACGGCCCCTCGCGCCCTGGAACGCCGGGGAAAATGTCCTCCGGGGGGCGCGCACACCGCCCGCGGGTGCGAACGACTCGCCCATATTTTCAAAGAAGCGGGCCGCTCCCGGTCGATAGTGCCGGTGAGGGCGACTCTGCCGGATGCGCCGGCATTGCGGCCGCGGCCCCGTGGCGGCCACCCCGCGTGTCCGCCAGCCCCGATCGCTGCATCGAACAGCCCCTTGGAAAAACTTCCGATGCGCCGTCGTCTCCACACCAGCCTCGCGGCCCAGCTTGTCGTCGGTTTGGCGGTCGCCATCGGGACCGTCGGCGCCGCAGAAACCAATTCCCGCAGGCCCGGCCGCGTCAGCCCCGCGGCGGGCAAGCCGATGCCCCCGGCCGGTGGCCAGCGGGGGGCGGCTCCGGGCACGAGGATCGATCCCGCCGTCACGCAGGCCGGCGGACACGTCGGCGATTGCGGGCACTGTCGCCGCAGCGCATGCCCTCAGTGCCGGCTTCCCGACGCGGATCACGGTCCCATGCACGGTCCCTGTCAGCACGGGCTGTGTCCGGCGCACTGTCCGGTGCGGCCCGACGTGTTCGGGTTCTATGGCACCCAGTGGCGGAAATGGCCGGGATCGGGCGTGGTCCAAACGTCGGGTCGTGACGAGGCGACGCCCGCGCGGCCGCCGAAGGCCGAGGTGCCGCAGCCTGCGGAGGAGTCGCTCCAGCCGCCGCCGGGAAGCGAGCCGCCTCCGGGCCGCCGTGACGACGGGGCCGCGGGCGCGGGCGACGACTCCGGCGACGGGGCCATGAACGCGGCGGAGGAGAGCCCCGCGGCCGACACAGGCAAGGTGGGCAAGGACCGGGCGGCCCGTGAGCCCCTTCCGCGGCCGTTTCCCGAGGTGGACGACGGCGCGACGATGCTTCCGCAGCCCACGCGTCGTGTCCGGCGGGTGATTCCCATCGGCGGGCACTCCGGCGCGCGGCTCGTCAACGGTGTCGAGGAGGATCCCGTCGTCGACAGCATCGCGGAGATCGCCGACGAGCCGGGCGGCGGCCGCGCGGCCGGCGGCCGTGCTCCCGCCGGCGACGGACGTGCCCCGGTGGTCGATTCGGCCGACGTCGGTGCGTCGGGCGGCGCCGACGAGAAGACCGTGACGCGGAGTTCGCCGTGGCGACGATTCCTCGCCGCGGACACTGAGAACGGGAGCACCGCGGTCGGGCGGTGACCCGAGGCGATTCGTCAGCCGCCGCGCGGCGCGGGCCCGCGGGCCGGCGGCAGGGCCGTGCGCCATGCGAGAGGCGGGAGTCGAACCCGCACGCCTTGCGGCACTGGAACCTAAATCCAGCGCGTCTGCCAGTTTCGCCACTCTCGCGGACGGGGAGGTCCGTCACGGCCAGTCTACCGTCGTCCCCCGGGCGGCCGCGGCGCGGGCGGTCGCGTCGTCGCCCCCGGCGTCGAGCAGGCGGTCGAGATTGCCGCGGCCGGCCGGTGATCGGGGAGGCCAGGCCGCCAGCAGCAGTTCGTGGAGCGTGTCGTCGTCGGCCGTGCGGCCGCGCCGCGCGAACCGCAGCTCGACCGCCACCACCCGCGCCGTGGCGGGGTGGCGCCGGTTCCAGTCCTCGGCCAGCGCCGCCGTGAGCGGCGCGGCGAAGACGCGGTGCTCCGGGCGGGGAAGATTCCAGAGGAGCTTGTGCCAGCGATGGTGGGGGAGCGACGTGAAGCCTCCGCTGGGGCGTTCCGCCTCCAGCGGGCGGCCCCCGCGCAGCAGATCCACGACCCGCCCGTCGGCCAGTTCGGCCCGCGCGTAGGCCCACTGATCCTGCCGCTCGACGGTGCCGAACATCCGCCACCGCTGCTGCAGGCAGCCGAGGTTGGCGAGCTGTCGCAGCGGTGCGGGCTCGGGCCGCTCGCGGGCGGGGCCGAGATCGTGGGCCAGGCTCGCGACCGACACCGCTCCGGCCGCGAGGCACGCGACCGTCACCGGCCATGAACGCCCCCACGCCAGCACGGGGGGCGGGCCGGCCGCGCCTCGCCCCCACGTGCCGGACGGCAGGAGCGGCATCCAGGCGGCCATGCCGACGTAGCCGAAAAGTCCGATCGAGAGCGTCAGGCACGAGACCGCGTGGAACGTGACGAAGGCCGCGGCGAGCGGCCCACGGAGGCCGGGGCGGGCGATCAGCAGCAGGGGGCCGGCCAGCTCGAGGGCCACGAGGCCCCACGACAACGGCCGCGTCAGCGGGCCGGCGCCGAGCAGCCGCTCGCCGAGCGGCGTGCCATGGTCGTGCACCGACACCGCGAAGCGGATGGCGTCGCCTGACAGCCATGAGTCGTTGCATTTCGCGAGCCCCGCCGCGACGTAGACCACGGCGATCTGCAGGACGAGGGCCACCGTCGGCGGCCCGATTACGGTGGCCCGCACGGTGGCGGGGAGCCCGCCGGCCGCTCGCGTCGGCGTCGGCGACGCCCCCTCCCGGTCCGTGGCCGCGATCCGGGCCGCCGGACGGCGGGCATCCCATGACCACGCGGCGCCGAGCGGCAAAAACATCCCCCAGAAGAGCAGGCAGGCGAGCCAGGCGTCGCCGGCGTTGGTGGCCGGGGCGGTGCGGCGCAGCACGCTCACCACGGCCAGCCATGCCGCCACGGTGGCCCAGCGGGTGTGCCAGCCGGCGGTCAGGGCGACGCCCGCCGCTCCCTCGAGCAGCAGCACCGCAGGTCCGCACCAGGCGGCGTCGACGAGCGTGGCCAGGGACCAGCAGCAGGGGTCGCCCTGCCAGGCCCGCAGCACGTCCGGAGGGATCGCCCCCTGCGGCGCGAACAGCAGGGCGAGGTCGCGGGTGCGGAGCGTCGCGTCGGCGGCGACGATCGCGCCGACGGCCGCGCGGAAGGCGGCCAGGCTCCTCGTGTCGAGGCCGAAGGCCCGTTCCGCCCACGAGGGAGGCGCGCGGCTCGCGGTCGGTGGGCAGGCATCGGCCACGGGGCTCCTCCGCGACGGGCTCGTGTTTCTTGAACAAGCCCGGCGACGAAACTACAACAGCAGGCCGTCGTCGATCGACCCCAATCGTCAAGGAGACCCGCGAGCGATGCACGTTCCACTGGTGGTGCTGGGCGGCGGTCCGGGCGGCTACGCCGCGGCGTTCTTGGCGGCCGACCTGGGCATGCCGGTCACGCTCGTGGAGCGGGACGAGCGGCTCGGAGGCACCTGCCTGCTGCGGGGCTGCATCCCGTCGAAGGCGTTGCTCCACGTCGGCCGCGTGCTGGCCGAGACGCGGGAGATGGCGGAGTGGGGGCTCGTCTTCGAGCGGCCCGCGGTGCATCTCGACGCGCTCCGCGCCCGGAAGGACAAGGTGATCGCGGCCCTGACCGGCGGGCTCGGGCAGCTGGCCCGGCGGCGGAACGTCACCATCGTCCGCGGCGACGCCCGGTTCACCGGATCGACGACGCTCGAGATCGCGCCCGCCGGAGGGGGCCCGGGCCAGACGCTCTCGTTCGACCACTGCATCCTCGCGTCGGGCTCCCGCCCCGTGCGGGTGCCGGCCTTCGACATCGGCAGCCCCCTGGTGATGGACTCCACGGGCGCGCTGGAGCTGGCCGACATCCCCTCGTCGCTCTTGGTCGTGGGGGGCGGCTACATCGGCCTGGAGATGGGCACGGTCTACGCGGAGCTCGGCTCGAAGGTGTCGGTCGTGGAGCTCACCGACACGCTGCTGCCGGGCGCCGACCGCGACCTCGTCAAGCCGCTGCAGCAACGGCTCGAGAAGCTGTTCGACCGGTTCCACATGCGCACGAAGGTGGTGAAGCTCGAGGAGGTGCAGGCGGCCGACGGCAGGCGGGCCGTCCGCGTCCACTTCGAGGGACCCGACGGCCCGAGCACGCACGACTTCGCGCGGGTGCTCGTGGCGGTGGGACGGCGGCCGAACTCCGACGGCATCGGCCTCGAGAACACCCGCGTCACGATCGGCGGCCGCGGATTCGTCGAGGTCGATGACCGGCAACGCACCGCCGATCCCCACATCCTCGCCATCGGCGACGTCTGCGGGGAGCCGATGCTGGCCCACCGCGCCAGCCACCAGGGCAAGGTGGCGGTGGAAGTGCTCCACGGGGAGCCGGCCGTGTTCGCCCCGCGGGCGATCCCGGCGGTGGTGTTCACCGATCCGGAGATCGCGTGGGCGGGCCTGACGGAGAACGAGGCCGCGGCCGCCGGCCGCGCCGTGGAGATCAGCCGCTATCCCTGGGCCGCCAGCGGCCGGGCGCACGCGCTGGGCCGCACCGACGGGATGACGAAGCTGCTGGTCGATCCGGAGACCGAGCAACTGCTGGGCGTCGGGATCGTGGGCGCGGGTGCCGGGGAGCTGATCGCCGAGGGCGTGCTGGCCATCGAGATGGGGTGCTCCGCCCGCGACGTCATGGAATCGATCCATCCGCACCCGACGCTGGGCGAGACGGTGGCGTTCTCCGCCGAAAACTTCTACGGGCTCGCGACCGAGATCTACCGGCCCCGCGCCGAGGCGGCGAAGTAGCCCGCCGCGGCCGGCGACGCCGATCCGTCGCCCGGCGGCTTGCGAGGCATCCAGCTTCGCGGGGCCGGGTCGTGCGGGGCGGGACGAGTTTGCGGCCGGAGTGAGCGGGCGATACGGTGGATGGCATAGCGGGTGGCATGGCGGGACTTCACGTGGGGTCGCGCCGGCCGGGCCTCCGCGGGAGCCGGGGTGGGCAAGTCGGGCTTTACGGCCCCGGAAAGCGGCGGAATAATGCCGCCAGACCGCCCACCTTCCCGGAGCACACCATGGCCCGCCCCCAGATCGACCAGACGCCCGCTGAGGCTGCCGAGGCGTTCCGGGCCCTCGGCACTGCGGGAGGCACGGCCAACGGGCAGGGGGGCGGCGCGGGCGTGGGCGGGACCGCAGGCCACGGGCCGATGTCGATCGGACAGGCGGGCGACTCGGCCGCGGGTCAGCCGGTGCCGTCCGACGGGGTTTCCTCCGTCGATGCCGATCCGACGGAAACCCGCGAGTGGCTCGACTCGCTCCGCTACGTGATCTCCAGCCGCGGCGGCGACCGGGCCGCCTACCTGCTCCACGCCATCGAGCAGGAGGCCTACCGGCTCGGCGTGCCGATCCCGTTCTCGGCCACCACTCCCTACATCAACACGATCCCGGCCGACAAGCAGCCGCCATTTCCCGGCAACCGTGAGATCGAGCGACGGATCAAGAGCATCATCCGCTGGAACGCGATGGCGATGGTCGTCCGCGCCAACCGTGAGGACAAGAGCATCGGCGGCCACATCTCCACGTTCGCGTCGTCGGCGACGCTCGTGGAGGTGGCGATGAACCACTTCATCCGCGGCCGCGGCGACGACTATTCCGGTGACCAGGTCTATTTCCAGGGGCACGCCTCGCCCGGCATCTACTCCCGGGCGTTCCTCGAGGGCCGGCTCACGGAGAAGCACCTGGAAAACTTCCGCCGCGAGCTGGCGCCCGGCGGCGGGCTCTCGAGCTATCCGCATCCCTGGCTGATGCCCGAGTTCTGGGAGTTTCCCACCGTCTCGATGGGACTCGGGCCGATCATGGCCATCTATCAGGCGCGGTTCAACAAATACCTGCAGGACCGCGGCATCAAGGACACGAGCAAGCAGCACGTCTGGTGCTTCATCGGCGACGGCGAGACCGACGAGCCGGAGACGCTCGGGGCGATCTCGCTGGCGGCCCGCGAGCAGCTCGACAACCTCGTGTTCGTCATCAACTGCAACCTGCAGCGGCTCGACGGCCCCGTCCGGGGCAACGGCAAGATCATCCAGGAGCTGGAAGGCTGCTTCCGCGGTGCCGGCTGGAACGTGATCAAGGTGATCTGGGGGGAGGATTGGGATCCGCTCCTCGACAAGGACGACGAGGGGCTGCTCGTCAAGCGGATGAACGAGGTGGTCGACGGGCAGTATCAGAAGTACGTCGTCATGCCCGGCGGCTACATCCGCGAGCACTTCTTCGGCGCCGACCCCAAGCTCCTCGAGATGGTGGCCCACCTCTCCGACGAGAAGCTCAAGAAGCTCAAGCGGGGCGGTCACGATCCCGAGAAGGTCTACGCCGCCTACGCCGCGGCGATGAAGTGCCACGGCAAGCCGACCGTGATCATCGCCAAGACGATCAAGGGCTACGGCCTCGGCGAGGTGGGGGAGGGGCGGAACGTCACCCACCAGCAGAAGAAGCTCAACGAGGACGAGCTGCGGGCCTTCCGCTCGCGGTTCGGCATCCCGATCTCCGACGACGAGGTGGCGAAGGCGCCCTTCTACCGGCCGCCGGAGGACTCGGAGGAGATGCGTTACCTGCGGGAGCGGCGGGCGGCGCTCGGCGGCCAGGTGCCGAGCCGGCCGAAGCAGGGGCCGCTCCTCGAGACGCCCCCGCTCTCCGACTACATGGGCTTCATCGAAAAGAGCGCCGGCCGCGAGGTGTCCACGACGACCGGCGTGGTCACGCTCATGGCCTCGCTGCTCAAGGACAAGCGGGTGGGCAAGTACATCGTGCCGATCGTGCCCGACGAGTCGCGCACCTTCGGCATGGATCCGCTCTTCAAGCAGTGCGGGATCTACGCCCACACCGGCCAGCTGTACGAGCCGGTCGATTCCGACCAGCTCCTCTACTATCGCGAGGCGAAGGACGGGCAGATCCTCGAGGAGGGCATCACCGAGGCGGGGAGCATGTCGAGCTTCGTCGCCGCGGGCACGGCCTACGCCAGCCACGGCGTGCCGATGATCCCGATGTTCATCTACTACTCGATGTTCGGCTTCCAGCGGATCGGCGACCTGATCTGGGCCGCCTGCGACAGCCGGGCCAGGGGCTTCCTGCTCGGCGGCACGGCCGGCCGCACCACGCTCAACGGCGAGGGCCTGCAGCACCAGGACGGCCACAGCCAGCTGTTCGCGATGGCCTACCCCACGGTCAAGGTCTATGATCCGGCGTTCGTCTACGAGTCGACGGTGATCATGCTCGCCGGGCTCGAGCGGATGTTCGCCAAGGGGGAGGACTGGATCTACTACCTCACCGTCTACAACGAGAATTACGAGATGCCGCCGATGCCCGCCGGCTGCGAGGAGGGCATCCTCAAGGGGATGTACCGGCTCCGCGACGTCGCGGCGAAGGCGGGCGCGACGCGGCTGCCGCGGGTCAACCTGCTCGGTTCGGGGGCCATCCTCCGCGAAGTGCTCCGCGCGGCCGACCTGCTGGCCGAGCAGTTCGGCGTCGACAGCACCGTGTGGAGCGTGACGAGCTGGAAGGAACTCCGCCGCGAGGCGCAGGAATGCCGGCGCTGGAACATGCTCCACCCGGAGGAGGCGCCGCGGCAGAGCTACCTGGAGACGATCCTCGCCGGCGCCACCGGGCCGTTCGTGGCGGCCAGCGACCATGTCCGCGCCGTGCCCGAGCAGCTCGATCCGTGGATTCCCGGCGGGCTCTTCGCCATGGGCACCGACGGCTTCGGCCGCAGCGAGCTGCGGGCCCCGTTGCGGCGGCATTTCGAGGTCGACGCCGAGTGCATCGCGATCGGCGCCCTGTCGCGGCTCGCGGCCGAAGGCGCCATCGGCGGCCACGTCGTCACCGACGCGATCCGGCGGCTCGGTGTGAACCCCGACAAGATCGACGCCGCCTCCGCCTGATGGAGCCCCACCGCCGAAGCCCGGTGGCGGCGCCGCGACCGCCACGGCCGCTGCCATCCGGTTCTTCGCCGCGGGCCATGCACGATCCGATCGACGCGATTCTTTCCCGTCTCCTCCGCACCGACGTCAGCCCCCACTGAACCCCGCGAGCCACTTCCTGCCATGTCCACCGAATTCAAGCTGCCCGACCTCGGCGAGAACATCTCCTCCGGTGACGTCGTCACCGTGTTCGTCTCCGAAGGCGACGTCATCAGGCCGGGGCAGGCCCTGTTGGAGGTGGAGACGGACAAGGCGGTGATCGAGGTGCCGTGCCCGCCCGGCGGACGCATCGCCCAGGTGCTCGTCAAGAAGGGCGACACGGTGAAGGTGGGACAGACGCTCGTCGTGCTCGACGCGCCGGGGGCGCCGGGGGCGGCGAAGCCCGCGACGCCGGCGGTGCAGCCGGCCGCCGCGCCGGCGGCGGCAGTGCAACCGGCCGCCGCGCCGGCGGCGGCAGTGCAACCGGCCGCCGCGCCGGCGGCGGCAGTGCAACCGGCCGCCGCGCCGGCGGCGGTGCAGCCGGCTGCGGCTTCCCGGCCGCAGCCCGTCGTCGCCGAGGCTCATGAGCCTCCGGCGGCGGCCGCCACGGCCACGGTCGATCCCGCGGGGCCGGCCGTGCGTCGTCTGGCCCGCGAACTCGGCGTGGATCTGGCGCGTGTCAAGGGCTCGGGGCCGTCGGGGCGGATCGTCCGCGAGGACGTGATCGCCGCCGTCAGGCAGTCGAGCGCCCAGGCGGCCGCGCCGTCGCGCGGCGGCTCGCGGGCCCGTCCGGCGTCGGGAGGCGGGGCCGATCGTGACGACTGGGGCCCGGTCCGGCGCGAACAGCTCTCGCGGATGCGCAAGACGATCGCCGCCAACATGGTTCGCAGCGTGTCGACGATCCCCCATCTGACGAACTTCGACGACGCCGACGTCACGGAGCTCGAGCACCTGCGGAAGGCGAGCGCGCAGGAATACGCGAAGAGCAACGTCAAGCTCACGGCGCTGGGGTTCGTGATCAAGGCGGTGAGCCTGTCGCTACGGCAGCACCCCGAGGTGAACTCCTCCATCGATCTGGAGAAGGGCGAGATCATCTACAAGGACTACGTCAACATCGGCCTGGCCGTGGACACGCCCCGCGGGCTGGTGGTGCCGGTGCTCCGAGACTGCGACACGCTGTCGATTCCGCAGCTCGCCCAGGCGGTGGCCGAGACGGCCGACAAGGCCAAGAACGCGCAGTACGGGCTCGAGGACCTGCGCGGCGGCACCTTCACGATCAGCAACCTCGGCGCCATCGGCGGCACCTACTCCACGCCGATCATCAACTGGCCCGAGGTGGCGATCCTCCTCGTGGGCCGGTCGCGCAAGCTGCCGGTGGTCCGCGACGATCGCATCGAGGCCCGGCTGATGATGCCGCTGTCGCTCTCCTACGATCATCGCGTGATCGACGGCGCCGCCGCCGCGCGATTTCTCAAGGAGGTGATCGGCTACCTCGAGAGCCCGGGGCGACTGCTCCTGGCCATGTGAGCCCGCGATCGCCGGCCGGAAAGCGTCGCGGCGGCCGCCGGCACCACCCTCCAACAGCCACTCCCCGACCCCGACCAGAATTGCAAGGCAAGACGTGAGCACGACAGAAGGCACAGACCGGATCGACACCGCAGGCACCGCGAGCCTCCCCTTCGTGGAGGAGCTGTTCGAGCAATGGCTCCACGATCCGGCCAGCGTGCCGGCCGACTGGCGGGCCTATTTCGACGCGCTCGGCGGGGCTGCCGGCAACGGCAGGGCGGGCGTCGTGCCGGTCTCGGGCGGTCGCGCCGCGAACGGTCATGGATCGTCGAACGATGCGTCGGGCACGCTTGCTTCCGGCAACGGGGCCGCAGACCACGGCGCCGCAGGCCACGGGGCCGTCGTCGGCCGTCCGGCTGCGAACGGTGACGCCGGGCACGCCAGGGCCGCGGCGGAGGAGTGGATCGACGAGAAGCTCGTCGCGCCCGACGGCATCCCGACCGGCCACGCGGTGGCGCTCGCCAACGGCGCCGTGCGGCTGCCCGACGCGCCGGCGGGCGAGGCGATGCCGCTCCCGCTGCCCCCGGTGGCCACGGGCTCGGCCGGCGAGGAGCGGGTGGCCTTCCTGCAGGACCGCGTGGATCAACTCGTGCGGGCCTACCGCGTCCGCGGCCACCTGATGGCGGAGATCGATCCGCTCGGCCGGCCGCGGCCGGGCCTGCCGGAACTCGATCCGCAGTTCTACCACCTCACCGAAGCCGACATGGATCGGGCGTTCTCCACCGACACGATCGAGGGGCCGCAGTCGATGTCGCTGCGGCAGATCATCAAGCGGCTGCGGAACACCTACTGCCGGTCGATCGGCGTGCAGTTCATGCACATGGACGACCTGCGTGTGCGGCAGTGGCTGCAGGTGCGGATGGAGGGCTGCGAGAACCGCATCCAGCTCGATCGCCGGCAGCAGCAGCGGATCTACCGGCAGATGACGACGGCGGCGGTGTTCGAGGAGTTCATCCAGAAGCGGTTCCTCGGCGCCAAAAGCTTCTCGCTCGAGGGCTCGGAAAGCCTGATCCCGCTGGTGGAGATGGCCATCGAGCGGGCCGCGTCGCAGGACATCGGCGACGTCGTGCTGGCGATGGCGCACCGCGGCCGGCTCAACGTGCTCGCCAACGTCATGGGCAAGAGCCCGCAGCGGATCTTCCGCGAGTTCGCCGACCTCGATCCGGAGCTGCACGTCGGCCGTGGCGACGTGAAATATCATCTCGGCCATTCCACCGACCACGCGGCCGGCAACGGCCGGAGCGTGCACCTCACGCTCTGCTTCAATCCCAGCCATCTCGAGTTCGTGAATCCCGTGGCGATCGGCCGGATGCGGGCCCGGCAGGACCGCTCCGGCGACCAGGCCCGGCAGAACGGCATGGTGATGCTGATCCACGGCGACGCGGCCTTCGCCGGCGAGGGCATCATCCAGGAGACGCTCAACCTGAGCGAGCTGGAGGCCTACCGCACCGGCGGCACGCTGCACGTGGTCGTGAACAACCAGATCGGATTCACGACGGCGCCGCGGGAATCGCGGTCGTGCACCTACGCCACCGACGTGGCGAAGATGCTCCAGATCCCGATCTTCCACGTCAACGGCGAGGATCCGGAGGCGGTGGCGCAGGTGGTCAACCTGGCGATGGACTTCCGCGCGGAATTCCAGCGGGACGTCGTCGTCGACATGTACTGCTTCCGCCGCCGCGGCCACAACGAGGCCGACGAGCCGGCGTTCACGCAGCCGGCCCTCTACCGGGTGATCGAACGGCGGCCCAGCGTCCACGAGAGCTACCTCGAGAAGCTGCTCAAGCTCGGCGGAATCACCCGCGAGGAGGCGATGCAGATCGCCGAGGAGCACCGCGCCAAGCTCGACAAGGAGCTGTCGGCGGCCAAGAGCGACGACTACGTCCACTCGAGCGACGTCGGGGGCGTGTGGTCGTTCTACATCGGCGGCCGCGAGCGGGAGGCGGCCGACGTCGACACGGGCGTGCGCCGCGAGGTGCTCACCGGGCTGCTCGACCGGCTCGTGCAGCTGCCCGACGGCTTTCAGCCGCACGCCAAGATCCAGAAGTTTCTCGAATCGCGGCAGCAGATGGCGCGGGGCGAGGTGCCGCTCGACTGGGCGGCCGGCGAGTCTCTGGCGATGGCGACCCTCGCCGCGCAGGGGATGCGGGTGCGGCTCTCGGGGCAGGACAGTCAGCGCGGCACCTTCAGCCACCGTCATGCCGTGATCCACGACGCCGTCACCGACGAGACCTTCTGCCCGCTCGAGCACCTGTCGCCCGACCAGGCGCCGGTCGAGATCTACAACAGCCCGCTCTCCGAGGCGGGGGTGCTCGGATTCGAGTACGGCTACAGCCTCGACTGCCCGGACGGCCTCGTCATGTGGGAGGCGCAGTTCGGCGACTTCGTCAACGTGGCGCAGGTGGTGATCGACCAGTTCATCGTCAGCGCCGAGGACAAGTGGAATCGGCTGTCGGGGATCGTGATGCTCCTGCCGCACGGCTTCGAGGGGATGGGGCCGGAGCATTCGAGCGCCCGTCTCGAGCGGTTCCTCTCGCTGGCCGCCAAGGACAACATCCAGGTCGTGCAGCCCACCACGCCCGCGCAGATCTTCCACTGCCTCAGGCGGCAGGTGCTCCGCGTCTGGCGGAAGCCGCTCATCGTGATGACCCCCAAGAGCCTGCTCCGCAATCCGCAGTGCGTCTCGCCGCTCGAGGAGTTCGTCAAGGGCTCCTTCCAGCGGGTGATCCCCGACGGCTCCGGCACTCCGGCCAGGGACGTGCGGCGGGTGTTGCTCTGCTCGGGCAAGGTGGCCTACGAGCTCGACAAGAAGCGGCAGGAACTCGGCCGCCGCGACGTGGCGATCGTGCGGGTGGAGCAGCTCTATCCGTTGCCGCGCCGCGGCCTCGAGACCGCGCTGGCCGGCATCGCCCCGGGCACGCCGGCCGTGTGGGTGCAGGACGAGCCGGAGAACATGGGGGCCTGGCGGTTCTTCAAGATCCACTTCGGCGAGAAGCTGCTCGAGAAGTTCCCCTTCAGCGGCGTCTGCCGGCAGAGCGCCGCGAGCCCCGCCACGGGCTCGAAGAAGAGCCACGACCTCGAGCAGAACGAACTCCTGACCGCCGCGTTCAACAGCTAGTCTTCCGGTATCCTCACTCGATCCCGATTCGATCCTGCTTCTGCCGGCGATCCCCTCGGCTTGCATCCGCCGGCAGGCACGCGTCCACCATCTCCCCACCCCTCTGGCACTGCGACCCTTCCATGGCCATCGAACTGAAAGTCCCCGAAGTCGGCGAATCGATCACCGAGGTCATGATCGGCACCTGGAAGAAGCGCGAGGGGGACGGCGTGGTCGTGGACGAGCCGATCGTCGAGATCGAGAGCGACAAGGCCACCGTCGAACTGCCGGCGCCCGTGGCGGGCACCGTGTCGCGGGTGCTCAAGGGGAGCGGTGAACGGGCCCGCGTGGGCGAGGTGATCGGCTACATGGAGCCGGCGGGGGCCGCGGCGGGAGCCGCGACACCGGCGCCTGCCGCGCCGGCGCCGCAGACGACGGTGGACGTGAAGCGCAAGGAGGGCCGCACCGACATCGGCTCGGTGCAGATGGCGCCGCCCGCCACTCAGGCTCCCCGGGTGATGCCGGCCGCGGCCCGCGTGCTCGGCGAGGCGGGCGTGCCCGCCGGCGCCGCCACCGGCACGGGCCCCGGCGGTCGCGTGACCAAATCCGACGCCGTCGCCGCCGTGTCGCGTCCGGCCGTCCCGGCAGCGTTGCCGCCGGCGGTGAAGCCCGCTGCTGTCACCCTGCCGGCCGCCCGCGGCGCGGCGGTCGCGGGATCCCGCGAGGAGCGGTACGTGCTGATCAGCCCGATCCGCCAGCGGATCGCGGAGCGGCTCGTCGAGGCGCAGCAGCAGGCGGCGCTGCTGACGACGTTCAACGAGGTCGACATGTCGGCCGTGATGGGCCTGCGGGCGAAGTTCAAGGACGTCTTCCAGGAGCGGCACGGCGCCAAGCTCGGCTTCATGTCGTTCTTCGTGCGGGCCGCCGTCGAGGCGCTTCGCGCGGTGCCGCAGGTCAACGCCGAGTTCCGCGCGCCGCACATCGTCTACCGTGATTACTGCGACATCGGCATCGCCGTGGGGGGCGGGAAGGGGCTCGTCGTGCCGGTGCTGCGGAACGCCGAGGCGATGTCGTTCGCCCAGATCGAGCTGGCGATCAACGATTTCGCGAAGCGGGCCGCCGACAACAAGCTGAAGCTCGAGGAGCTGCAGGGGGGCACGTTCACGATCTCCAACGGGGGCGTTTACGGCTCGATGATGAGCACACCGATCATCAACCCGCCGCAGAGCGGCATCCTCGGGCTGCACGCCATCCAGGATCGGCCGATGGCGGTGAACGGGCAGGTCGTGATCCGGCCGATGATGTACCTGGCGCTGACGTACGACCACCGGCTCGTGGACGGCCGCGAGGCGGTGACGTTCCTCAAGCGGATCAAGGACACGATCGAGGATCCGACGCGGCTGATGCTGGAGGTGTGAGCCGACGGACGCTACGGACGACGTGGCCGGGCGGGGCGGCCGTGTTCATCGCAGCGGGATTTCCGAGCGGGCCCGGGGGGCGGCTGGAGGCGCGGCGGCCGGGGCGACGGCGGTTTTGGGAGTGACGCGGGGAACGGCACCGGAAGAGGGAATCAGATGGCGACAGCGGACCTGGTGGTGATCGGCGGCGGCCCCGGCGGCTACGTCGCCGCGATCCGGGCGGCGCAGCTGGGGATGACGGCCGCGGTCGTGGAGCGGGAGGACCGTCTCGGCGGCACCTGCCTGCGGGTCGGCTGCATACCCTCGAAGGCGCTCCTCGAATCGAGCCACAAATACGAGCTGGCCGGCGGTGAACTCGCCCTTCACGGCGTGAAGGTGGGGCCGGTGTCGCTCGACCTGCCGGCCATGATGCGGCGGAAGGACGAGGTGGTGGGCACGCTCTGCAAGGGCATCGACTCGCTGCTCGCCAAGCACAAGATCGCCCGGCACCGCGGCACCGGCCGACTCGCCGGTCCGGGGCGGGTGGAGGTGACCGCGGCCGACGGCGCGAAGACGGTGCTCGAGGCGCCGCGGATCATCCTCGCGGTGGGCAGCCAGAGCGTGGTGCTGCCGGGCGTGGAGGTGGACGGCAGGCGGGTGGGCACGAGCACCGAGGCGCTGGCTTTCGACGCCGTGCCGCCGCATCTCGTCGTCATCGGCGGGGGCTACATCGGCCTCGAGCTCGGCAGCGTCTGGCGGCGGCTGGGGTCGAAGGTGACGGTGCTCGAGTACGCCGACCGGATCCTCTTGGGCATCGACGGCGAGATCGCGGCCGACGCGCTGGCGCTGTTCCGCAAGCAGGGGCTCGACATCCGGCTGGGGACGAAGGTGAAGAGCGCCCGGGCCGCCGGCGACGGCTGCGTGGTGGAGTGCGAGGGCATGGAGCCGGTGCGTTGCGACCGGGTGCTCGCCGCCACCGGCCGGAAGCCGGCGACGGCGGACATCGGCCTCGAATCCGTCGGCATCGTGCCCGACCGGCGGGGCTGGATCCCGGTGGACGACCACTTCCGCACGTCGGCGGCGGGCGTTTACGCGATCGGCGACTGCATCCCCGGGCCGATGCTCGCGCACAAGGCCGAGGAGGACGGCGTGGCCTGCGTGGAGGGCATGAAGACGGGCTGGTCGCACGTCGACTACGACCTCGTTCCCGCCGTGGTCTTCACGCATCCCGAGATCGCCGCCGTCGGCCGGACGGAGGAGCAACTCAAGGAGGCGGGGGTGGCCTACAAGAAGGGGGTCTTCCCGTTCCGGGCCAACGGCCGGGCCCGTACGATCAACGACACGACCGGGAAGGTGAAGGTGCTGGCCGACGCGACGACCGACCGCGTGCTCGGCGTGCACATCATCGGCCCGGCGGCGGGCGACCTGATCGGCGAGGCGGCGGCGGCGATGAGCTTCGGGGCGACGGCCGAGGACATCGGCCGCGTGTGCCATGCGCATCCGACGCTGCCGGAGGCGCTCAAGGAGGCGGCGCTGGCGGTGGGCGGCGGCGCGATCCACGCGTAGCGCGAGCCGGCGAGGTCCGGCGCGGCGGCAGGCAACGCTTGGTCGGGCGTGCGGCGCCAGGATGGAATACGCCCGGCTGGACTCGAACCAGCGACCCTGGGATTAGAAATCCCATGCTCTATCCAACTGAGCTACGGGCGCGAATGCTTGTTTTATAGGCTTTGTTGTGTCTCCGCTCCAAAAGGATTCTCGGGATTCCGCCCGTGACTACAACCGCGCGTGAGCGGTGGTGCGCACCGGGCGGCACCTCCGACCTGCACGGTGACCTTGTTTAAGCCGTCCTGGAATGTGGCTCAAATGGAGGGCTCCTTCGGGGAAAGGGAACCAGCGGGGGAAACCCGCATCGCCGCCGAACCGGCAATTCCGTTTCGGCAGGCGAGTTCGGCGAAGTCGATCCGCCACCAGGCGTCCCGCTCGAAATCAAAAAGCTCGACGGCCTCGAACAGAAAGTTCGGGATCGGCTCGAGCCAGAACCGCCACGTCGCCGGATCGCTGCCCATATCGAGGCCGGAGAAGCGCAGGGCGGCACATGTCCTCACGGAGGTGTCGGCAAGCTCACGGAACCGCCGGACGTCATGCGGGGCACAGGTGACCGGGATCCTGATGTGGGCGAGGCCGCCTTGTGCGTGGGCGGTGATGCACTGGCCGAGCAGGCCAGGCTCTGGTAGGGATCTCCCCAGCGTGGCGCACCCGCTCCTCGCGGACCTGCCAGTCCTGCGAGGAGTAGCTGTCACGGACCGCCGCGTTGAACGCGGACGCCCCGACCTGCTCCACGATCCGGCGGTTGAGACCGTCGTACTCGTACCTGGCGACCTGTGCGCCGTCGCTCGCATACACGGATCCGAGCCGGTTCCAACCGTCGTAGATGAGCTGGCGGCCAAGCTCGTTCGTCGTGAGGTTGCCATTCGGGGAATACGTGAGCACAGCGCCGCCCACCCGTGGGAACTGGTTCTGGGCGTTTGCCGTGCGGCTCTGGGCGACGCCATTGGTGGTCGCGCGGGTCCGGTTGCCCGCAGCGTCGAACTGCCATTGCTGGCTCTTCGTGGTGCCACCCGAGCGGTTGAACGACTACAGCTGATCGAGCTGGTCGGAGGAATATGTCTCGCTGAACGCGGCGGCGAGGGCGTTTCCGCGGGTGAGCCGGTTGCCGTCGCGGTCGTACGTGTAGGTCGAGCGGTCCACGACCGCGCTCGTGTCCGTCGTGCCGTTTGTCCAGCGCTGATCGACCACACGGCCAAAGCGGTCGGGGCCTGTGCACGTGTCGCCCGCGTCACCCTTGGTGCCGGAGAAGCTCGCCATGGAGAGCGTCACGTTCACTTCCCCCCGTGAGCGTTCGACCGCCGTGCCGGCGCCCAGATGCACTACGGATGTGCCCTGGCATGGCGGCATCTACCGGTAGGCGGTGGCCTCTGACGGTCGTGGTTCCGCCGCGCGTATCGCGATCTGCCGCCGCCGGACCGCATTCGTCGCTCCGCGGACATCATCCGCGCGCAGGGCGAGCCCGCGGACAGTCGCAACGCGAACGGCCTGCATGATCGCGAGCCGCCGCGGGCCGCGACCGGGCCCGACACCGCCCGTTCCCCGCCGAAACACGGATCCGCCGACGCTCGGCGCGGCGTGGGCGCAGTGCCGCGGGGTCGGCGGTACACTGCATCGGCTCCGACCGTGAGACCGCTCCCGTGAACCAAGACGCCACATGAACCGGGACATCAGGCGAAAGATGGCGGCCGAGGCGTTCGGCAGCTTCGCGCTCGTGTTCGCGGGCACCGGGGCGATCGTCGTCAACGAGACGGCCGGCGGCACGGTCACCCACGTGGGCATCGCCGTCACGTTCGGGCTGATCGTCCTGGCCATGATCTACGCGATCGGGGACGTGTCGGGCTGCCACTTGAATCCGGCCGTCACGCTGGGGTTCTGCGTCGCCCGCCGCCTCGAGCCCGGCCTCATCCTGCCCTATGTCGCGAGCCAGTGTGTGGGAGCCCTGCTCGCCAGCGGCGTGCTGCGGCTGCTCTTTCCGACGAGTCGCACCCTCGGCGCGACGCAGCCGGCCGGCGGCGTCATGCAGTCGTTCGTGATGGAGTTCCTGCTGACGCTCATCCTGATGTTCGTGATCCTCTGCGTGTCGTCGGGATTGAAGGAAAAGGGGCTGCTCGCCGGGGTGGCCATCGGCGCCGTGATCATGCTCGAGGCGATGTTCGCCGGACCCGTGAGCGGGGCGTCGATGAATCCCGCCCGATCGCTGGCCCCGGCGCTCGTGTCATGGCGGCTCGACAGCCTGTGGCTCTACCTCGTGGCCCCGGTGCTCGGCGCCGTCGCCGGCGTCGCGGTGAGCCGCGGCGTGCTGGCCCCCGGATGCGGCGATGGGACGGACGACGGAGGGAACGCATGAAGAAGGTGCTGTTCGTCTGCGTGGAGAACTCGAATCGCAGCCAGATGGCCGAGGCGTTCGCCCGGATGCACGGCGCGGGCGCGGTCGAGGCGGCGAGCGCCGGATCGCGGCCGTCGGGGCGGGTGAATCCCAAGGCCGTCGAGGCCATGCGGGAGCTCGGCTACGACCTGACCACGCACGCCTCGAAGGGGCTCGACGCCTTCAACGGGCGGGATGTCGACGTCGCCGTGACGATGGGCTGCGGCGACGAGTGCCCGCTGGTGCGGGCCGGTCGCCGGGTCGACTGGAGGATCCCCGATCCCCGCGACATGACCCCCGAGGAGTTCCGGGGGGTGCGCGACCTGATCGAGCGGGAGGTGAAGAGCCTGCTCGCCTCCCTGGCAGCGCGTGGAAAAAGTCCTCCAGACGTTTTTCACGGATGAAAACCTCCGGTTTTCGCGGGAGCTGCGCACCCTTGATCGCATCCATGCGATCAAGCAGGCTGTTTGTCCACAGCCTGCTAGCCGGACTGCCCTGATCGCCCCGCGCGGCTGCCGCCCCGCGTCAACCCACCGGAACCACACCGGACCGCCGCCATGATGCCCTTCGTCTCGTTGGCGGTGCAGCTCGGCATCATGCTCGCCTGCGCGGTCGTGGGGGGCGCGGTCATGCGCACGCTGCGGCAGCCCGCGGTGCTCGGCGAGATGCTCGGCGGTCTCGTGCTCGGCCCGACGATCCTCGGGGCGATCGCGCCGGAAACGCAGGCGAGCCTGTTTCCGGCCGCGGGGCCCGCGGCGGCGCTCCGTGGCGGGGTCGTGAAGGTGGGCATGCTGCTCTTCATGTTCACCGTCGGGCTCGAGATCAATCCGCGGGCGATCCTGCACAACGGCTGGACGGCGCTCGGCGTGGGCGTGCTGGGCACGCTCGTGCCCCTCGCGGCGGGCGTCGCGCTGGTCAATGCGCTGCCGGGGCTGTTTCCCGCGGTCGACGACGCGACGCGTTTCCACTTCGCGTTGTTCATGGGCGCCGCGCTCGCGAACTCCGCGAATCCCGTGCTCGCGCGGATCCTGTCGGATCTCGGTCTGCTGCAGAGCCGGCTCGGCGCCATCATCATGTCGGCGACGGTGATCGACGATTTGATGAGCTGGACGCTGCTCTTCCTCGTGTTCGAGCGGGTGGCCGCGGCGGCAGGGCCGGTGGGCACAGGCGGTGCGGCCGCGGGCGGTGCGGCCGGCTGGCACGTCGGGGCGGTCGTCGGCTTCTTCGTCCTGACGGCGGCCGTCGGCTGGGCGGCGTCGCGGTTCTTCGCCTGGCAGCACCGCCGTCATCGCGAGGACGTCGCCATCCGGATCGGGGTCGTCGGTGTGCTCGTGTTGCTCTCGGCGGCCGCCGCCGAATGGCTGGAGTTGCACGCGTTCCTCGGCCCGTTCGTCGTCGGGATCGCGATGATGCCGCCGGCTGACGACGCCGACGACGAGGCGTGCGCCGCGATCCGCCGCTTCGCCCACGGCTTCTTCGCGCCGCTGTATTTCGTGTCGCTGGGCCTGACGACGGATTTCGCCCGCCATTTCGCCTGGCCCCTCGTCGCGGCCGTCACGGTCGTCGCCACGGCGAGCAAGATCCCGGCCGCGTACGCCGGCGGGCGGCTCGGGGGGCTCGATCGCCGCACGGCCTGGGCCGTCGGCTGCGGCATGAACGCCCGCGGCGCGATCGGCATCATCCTCGCGAACCTCGGGCTCGAGAACGGGATCATCGACGAGCCGACCTACGTGGCGCTCGTGACCATGGCGATCGTCACGTCGCTCCTCGCCGCGCCGACGATGAAGGCCTGCCTGGGACCGGGGGCGGGCGGCTCCGGAGCCGCGGCGGGGGCGGCGGCGACCGTGGTCGGCTGATGAACGGTTCGGCTG
>Ga0208864_1000206_pt1 | contig 19505 bp, 16 predicted proteins | sample CryBogmetaGMA05M_FD_184542 | JGI IMG/M metagenome (GOLD analysis project Ga0208864, IMG submission 184542) | Freshwater microbial communities from Crystal Bog, Wisconsin, USA - MA0.5M (SPAdes) | ecosystem: Environmental > Aquatic > Freshwater > Lake | place: Crystal Bog, Wisconsin, USA...
CGCCGCCTCAGGCACCGCGGTCGGCGGCAGCGGCACGTGGGGCAGCGTCGGCATGCGGTGGGTGAACGGCACGGGGCGGATGTCGCCGGTCACCACGGCGCGGGCGGTGTTCAGCGGTTCGGCCGGTACCGTGACCGTGTCGGGCAGGGTCGGGGCCTCGGGCCTCGGCTTTCAGTCGAACGGGTTTCTGCTCGCAGGCGGCACCGTGGCCCTCGCCTCGGGCTCGTCGCGGCCGGCCATCGACGTGGCCGCGGGGGTCACCGGCACGCTCACCGCCGCGCTCTCGTCCACGAGCGGACTCGTGAAGACGGGATCCGGCACGCTCGCGGTGACGCGGCCGCTCGCGGTGACCGGCACGGTGCAGGTGGCGGCGGGCCGGCTCGCCGTGTCGGGGTCGGCGGCCGTGCCGCAGGCGGTGCTCAGCGTCGCAGCGGGGGCGAGCGTGATGCTGCCCGACGATCCGCTCTACGAACTTCGTGTCGCCGGGCTCACGATCGCCGACGCGGGAGGCCGCATCGACGTCGGTCCCGGGCACGTGACGGTCGCCCCCGGCGGCATCAGCCAGGCCGCGCTCGTGGCCGACCTCGTGGCGGGACGTGGGGCGGGCGACTGGGCCGGCGTGGCGGGGTTTGTGTCGCGGACGGCGACCGCGGCGCTCGGGGCCGGGCAGAGCCGAAGCCTGGGCTGGGTGGCAGGGGGCGACGGCTCGTTCACGGTCGGCTTCGCGGCCGCGGGCGACACCAACATCGACGGCCTGATCGACATCCTGGATGCGGCCGACGTGCTCTCCTCGGGCCGCTTCGACAGCGGCGCCGCAGCGATCTGGGCCGAGGGAGATTTCAACTACGACGGCGTGGTGGACGTGCTCGACGTCGCCGACTCGCTGGGCACGGGTCTGTTCGACTTCGGACCCTACGGTTCGTCCGCGATGGCGGCCGGCAGCGGCGCGGTGGCCGGGCCGGTGGCGGCGGTGCCGGAACCGGCTGCCGGATGGCCGGCGGTGGCCGGGATGGTTGCCGTCGCAGCCCGGGCGTGGCATCGTGTCGGCTCCGCCCGTCGGCGGACCAGGAGGCCTTGAGCGTGAACGAGTTCGTCGAGCCGTTGGGCATGCGGGTGTTGATTCGCAAGGACGAGAGCCGCACCACCACCCGGGGCGGGATCGTGCTGCCCGAGCAGGCCGAGATTCCCACGATCACCGGCCGCGTCGTCGAGGTGAGCCTCCAGGTGGAGCGCGACGCCGACTTCCCGATCGAGAAGTACGACAAGGTGCTCTTCCATCCGAAGAACTCGATCCCGGTCGATTTCGAGCAGGACAACCTGCTCTACGTGGTGCCGATCGAGGACGTGGTGGCGGTGTTCCGCCGCACCGACGACCCGCAGCCGCGCCGCCGCGGCAAAGCCGGCCGCGAGGGCGACGCCACGGAGTGAGCGGCTGTCCCAGGCCCGAAGTGGGGGCAGGTTTCCGAGTGGGTGCAGGTTTTCAACCTGCACAGGAAGCGGAGCCGGGCCCGAGCCTCCGCAGGTTGCAAACCTGCGGCCACGTTCGAGCCTACTGCCGCTTTCGCGGCGGGCGATCTCAGAGTGCCAGGCAGGCGGTGGCGAGGAGTGCCGCGGCCACGGGAATCCACCAGCGTGCCGCGGCGCCGGGGAAGCGTCGCCGCGCGGCCACCGCAGCCACGAGCACCAAGGCGACGGCCGCGGCCTCGATGGCGAGCACGCGCGGCGTGGCGGCCTGCAGCCAGCGGATCGCGAGGAAGGCGGTCGCCACGGCGCCGCCGGCGGCCAGGCAGGCGAGCGGTTGGGTGACCGGCGGCAGGGCCGCGGTCGCGGCGGCGAGGTGCATGGCGAAGGGGAAGTAGAGCTCGCGGTTGCCCGTGGCTCGCGCCGCGACCGCCCAGGCGAACGCCGGGGCGAGCGGGGCGAGGCGGGCAGGCCGCAGGCCACCCCAGGCATGGGCCACGCAGGCGATCACGGTGAGCGCGGTCCACGGCGGTCCGCCGAGCACGTGGGCTGCGGCGAGCAAGGCGAGCTCGATGGCGATGAAGGCGGCGGTCCGCATGGCGGCGCGGGCGGGTCGGCTTGGCGGCGGCGGTGACGCGAACCAGCCTACGCTTTTCCCGGGCCGCAGGCGGCAGACCACGGAGTGGGTCCGATGCACGAATGGATCGCCTTCGGGATCGTGGCGGTGATCTGCGGGCTCTTGGCCTGGCTCGTGAATCTCTCCGGCGACGGCGACCATCCCCCGGGCGAAAACGATTCATAGTCGTGTCGCCATATTCCGATACAATCGACCGTGGCGGCGCTCGACCGGGTCCGTCGGAGGTGCTGTCCGTGGTCGATGCCAGCCGCAAGACCGTCCGTCCGTCGCGGCTCACGAGCCTCGAGTGTCTCGGAGAGGCGGCGGAGTGTCTGCGGACGCTGGCCCATCCGCATCGGCTCCGCATCGTGCAGATGCTCCTCGCCGGCCGCTACACGGTGGGCGAACTCGCCGAGGCCTGCGGCATCCCCAGCCACATGGCGTCGGAGCACCTGCGGCTCATGCAGCGCTGCGGCTTTCTCAACGTCGAGAAGGAGGGGCGCTGCGTGTATTACACCGTCGCGGAGCCGCACCTCGCGAGCATCATGAGCTGCATCGAAGACCGCTTCGGCGGGGCGAAGACCACGCGGACGGGCGGCTGACGACCGCGGTCGTCGCGTCTCGGTGCGGCCCATGCCCGTCGCCGGACGTTTGCCCGCATCAGGAAGCCCAATCGCGTAAGCGATGGGGACCTCGTAGCGTACCGCCGCTCGGGGCTGCCCGTGCCCCGTCGCCGGACGTTCGCCTCGGCCCTCCCGGCCTCGGCTCTCGGGCACGGGCAGCCCCGAGCTCCCTTGCTGGTGGTTCGTGGCACGCGATGAGCACGCGGAGACAGTGTCAGACCGCGTGCGAGGAAGCCGTGACGAGGCGGCGGAGCGCGGTGTAGTCGGTCTTGCCGGTGCCCAGCACCGGGATGCGGTCGAGCCGGCGGACCTCGTCGAGCCGCATCACGCCCCGCAGGCCGTCCGCGAGGAGGATCTCGGCGGCGGCGCGGAGCGGCAGGTCGAACGTCGTGAACAGGACCACGTGCCGACCGTCGGGCGTTTCGATTCCCTCCACGGCCACCCGGGGGCCGTTTTCGTCGGGTGGGTAGCGCTTCTGAAACGGCTCTTCGAGCGCCGGCAGCGAGATCATCTCGCCGCCGGCCTTGAGAAACCGCTTGAGCCGGCCACGGAACGTGAAGAAGCCGTCGTCGTCGGCGGAGACGAGGTCGCCGGTGCGATACCACGATCGGCCTTCCGCTTCGACGAAGGGGGAGGGGCCGTCGTGGCGGTGGTAGCCGTTGAAGATCGACCGCCCGCGGACGAGGAGCATGCCCGTGCCGCCCTGGGCCACGGGGGCGTGGGAGTCGGGGTCGACGACGAGCGTCTCCACGTGCTTCACGGGGCAGCCGATCGAGCCGGTCTTCACGCGGCCGAGCCGGTTCGCCGCCACCACCGGCGAGCATTCCGTGATGCCGTACCCCTCGAGAATCACGGCCTCGGGGGCGAGCCGTCGGCAGGCGGCGAACGTCGCGTCCGGGCAGCGCTCGGCCCCGGTGATGATCTTCCGCAGGCTCGCCAGTTCGCTGCCGGAGCAGGCGGCGAGGATGTAGCCGAGGAAAGTGGGCGTGGTGAAGAGCATCGTCGGCCGGTAGGCCTCGATCAGCCGCACGAGCCCGCGGGCGTCGGTCGGGTCGGCGTGCCGCACGGAGCGGATTCCGGCCACGACCGGCAGGAGCACGTTGCCCGTGAGCCCGAAGCTGTGGAAGGGTGGCAGGAAGCCGAGCAGGGAGTCGCTCGGGTCGGGCTCCAGCACCTCGAGGCCCGCCGCCACGTTGGCGAGCAGGTTGTCGTGCGTGAGCGGCACGGTCTTGGGCGAACTCTCCGAGCCCGACGTGAAGAGAAACACGGCCGTGTCGCCGGGCCGCTGCCGCGGCAGGCGGCGGAGAAAGCCGTGCGGCGCGATGCGCGCGGCGAGCATCGTGCCCGCGGCCTCGAGCCGACCGATGCCCGCCTTGATCTCTTCGAGGAACGCGAACTCCGCGCCGTCCACCTCGATGCCGAGCCGATCGACGAGCTTGCGGGAGGTGAGGATGCGCCTTGTGTCGGTGATGCGGATCCCGTGGGCGAGATTGGCAGGCCCGGTCGTCCAGTTCATCATCACCGGCACCTTGCCGGCGAGATGGAGGGCGTAGAAGACGATGTCGGCGGCGGCGCTCGCGGGCAGCATCACGCCCACGTGCGGCTCGGGATAGGCCGCGAACCGGCGGGACATCAGCACCGCGGCCACGAGCAGCCGCCGCGCCGAGAGCACGCCCGACGTGGCGTCGGCCACGGCCACCTCCTCGGGGGCCGCGAGCACCCGGCGGACGAAGGCCTCGGCGACGGTATCGGCGAGCACGGTCCGCGGGGCCGGTGTGGCCGGCTTCGTCCACGCGGCCGGGGCCGTCGCGGCTTGGCTCGGCCCCGCGGCGGCGGCGAGCTTGCCGTCGGCCAGGGCCCAGAGCCCGCCGAGCGTGTCCACCACTGTGTCGCTGCGGAACCCGAACTGCTGTTCGATCGTGAGGGCGAGTTCCATCCGGTCGAGGCTGTCGAGGCCGATGGCGTCGAACCGCGTTTCGGGACGGAGTTCGTCGGCCGTCAGTTCCCGCTTGAGGTGCGCGGCCAGGAGGTCGTTGACCAGCCGAATCGTCTTCGGCGCGATCGTGGCGGGATCGACGGCGAGACCGCCTGCCGCCGCCTGGAAGTCGCCCGACGACGGTCCGAAGAGGGCGTTGTAGCGGACGAACAGCGGCCGCTGGCCGCCGTCGGCGTCGTACCACGATTCGAGGAAGGCGTTGAACTCCTCCCGCGAGCCGAGCGGCAGGCGATCACGGGGCATCACCTCCGCGTGCAGGTGCACCGGTCGCCGTGGCAGGAAAAACACCAGGCTCGCACAGCCCCAGCCGATGGCGGCCAGGGCGGCGCGGCCGAGGTCGGGCAGCACGCCGCGGCGGGCGCAGCTGAACATGCTGCCCCACGGACCGCGGGTGCGGATGAGGACGATGTTCACGTCGGGGCAGCGCACGAGCAGCTCATGGACCACCCGGGCCGAGCCGACGATCTCGCGGTCGCCCCGCTGGAGCCGGCCGGAGGGATAGATGAGGAAGCTCTCGCCCGCCTGCAGCCGGGCGGCGACCGAGTCGATGAGTTCCCGCGTTCGCGCCGCTGCGTCGCGGCTCTGCGCCGAGAGGTCGGGCACCTCGAAGGCCCGGACGAGCTTCATCAAGGGGAGCAGGGGCAGGAGCCGGTAGGTGCCCGAGTAGACGAGCGGCCGCAGGGCCGTCGCCAGCGGGACGTGCGACAGCACGGTGGGCGGATCGACGTAGGCCGGATGGTTGGGAAGGACGAGCGTGGGGCCGCGGAGTTCCTTGACCGCCGCCATGCCGTCGGTGGTGACGCGATACCGGAGGCTGAGCAGGGTGCGGACGATCCACCAGAAGATGCGATCCATGCGGCAGTTCATGCGGTGAGCCTCCCCGGAGTAGGATAGCGTCCCCACCCGCCCGGCTCGGATTCGGTCTCACGCATGCCCAGCGTCCGTGCCCTCGCCGCCCAGTTGAAGGTGTCCGCCGCCACCGTATCGCGGGTGCTCAACAACCATCCCGACGTGGACGAGGCGACCCGCCAGCGGGTGCTCGCCCGGATCAACGCCACGGGCTACGTGCCGAAGGTCGGTCGGCGGATCACCAATGTGATCGCGCTGGCCTATCCCGACGAGCCGGTGCGGTCGGAGTACGGCTCCTTCGAGCCCTCGCTCCTCAGCGGCATCATGCGCGGCCTCCAGGAGCACCACTACGACCTCAAGCTGCTGAGCATTCGTCGCGACAAGCTGCCCGCCGAGACCTACACGCAGTTCTTCCTCCGCAAAGGGATCCAGGGGGTGCTCCTCCGCTGTGTGCACCAGAGCGGCACCATGATCGCCCAGATCGCGAAGGAAGGGTTTCCGAGCGTGGTGGTGGCGGCCCGGTTCGACGAGCCGGCCGCGAACTTCATTCACGCCGACTCCTATCCCAGCAGCCGGCGGGCCGTCGAGCACCTGATCGGCTTGGGACACCGGAGGATCGTGTTGGCGATCCACAACGTCGCCGACACCGACCACGCTGATCGCCGCCGAGCCTACGAAGACGCGCTCGCGGCGGCCGACCTGCCGCTCGACTCCACGCTGGTCATGGAACTCCGCGACAGCCTCTCCTCGGGCGAGCAGGTCGTGGACGCAATCCTGGCGATGCACGACCGGCCCACCGCCGTGTTCGCCACCAACCCGATGACGGCGCTGGGCATCATGCGGCGGGCGCAGGAACGCGGGGTGACGATCCCGGCGGAGTTGTCGGTGGTGGGCGTCGACGACAGCGACGTGCGGATGCACGTCTGGCCGAGGCTCACGGCGGTCACGCAAGACGCGTCGACCATGGGCTACGAGGCCGCGGCATGGCTCACGCGGGTGCTATCGCAGGAAGAGTCGCCGAAGAGGTTTCGGCGGACGATCCCCACGACGTTCGAGGTGAACGGCACGACCGCGGCCCCGCCGGCGATTGGCGTGAAGCGGCGGCCGGCCGCCCGTCCGAGGCCGTCCAAGCGACCGCCGACCAAGGCCAGCCGCAAGCGGTGAGCCTGTTCGCGGGCCGGCGGTCCGCCCCTGCCGGGAGCTCGTCCCTCATGCCGTCGCTCCCCGAAGTTCGTGCGATCCTCGTCACGGGGGCCTCGTCGGGGATCGGCAGGGCGACCGTGCACACGTTCGCCGCCGCCGGCTGGCAGGTGGCGGCCACGATGCGCCGCCCCGCGGACGCGGATGACCTGGCGATGCTCACGGGCGTGCGGGTGTTTCCGCTCGACGTCACCTCGACGGAGAGCGTGGAGCATGCCGTGGCGGCCGCCCACGCGGCCTTCGGCCGGCTCGACGCGGTGGTCAACAACGCCGGTTTCAGCGTCGATGGCGTGTTCGAGGCGATGGACGACGCGCTCATCCACCGGCAGTTCGACACCAACGTGTTCGGCCTGATGCGGGTGACACGAGCGGTGATCCCGCTGTTGCGCCGGCAGCCGACGAGCACGCTCGTGCAGGTCTCGTCGATGGGGGGTCGGGTGACGTTTCCGCTCTACAGCCTCTACCACGGGACGAAGTGGGCGGTGGAGGGGTTCAGCGAGTCGCTCGCCTTCGAGCTGCGGCCGTTCGGCATCCGGGTGCGGCTGATCGAGCCCGGCAAGATCCGCACCGACTTCTACGGCCGCAGCCGCGCGCGGGCCGCCACGCCTGCCGACGGCGGATACGACGCGTTCGTCGCCCGCTGCGAGGCGATCTCGCTGGCCACCGGCCGCGACGCCGGAAGCAGCCCCGAGGTTGTCGCGGAGGCGATTTACCGCGCGGTCGAGGATCGTGGCTGGCGGCTCCGCTATCCGGTGGCCCCGCCGGCGCCGGTGCTCATGCGGCTGCGGCGGCTCCTCCCGGAGTCGTGGTTCCTGCGGATCATCCGCCGCCGCTACGGGATCGAGGGGGGGCATCAGGGCGCGAGGTAAACGACCGGCTCGGCGGGGCGGAGTTTGTCGCCGATGTCGCCGGAGAGTGCGTAGGCCTTCTCGCCTTCGAGGGCGACCGAGCGGATGCCCGAGCCGGGCGCGAAGTCGATCGTCTTCAGGTCGACGCCCACCACGTAGGGGCTCAGGGCGCTCTCGAAGTAGTAGACCCGCCGGCCGTGGTCGAGCACGGTCCGCCAGTAGGTCGGAGCGATGTTCGGATGCTCGGGATCGGGCGCTCCCCACGGCACCGACACGTTGCGCATCACGCTCATCACGCCGGCCACCTGCCGCCGCGGATCGGTCTCGGCGTCGCCGAGCCGCTTGAGGTAGTAGCTGGCCCGCACGAACCGGTCTTCCGACTGGTGGGAGCCGGGGAGCATCTTCGCGCCGTCCATGCGTTCCCAGTAGCGATTGAGGGCGAGCTGCTGCTCGAACACGGGGCTGTTGGTCATCACCTGGAAGCGGCGGTCGTGGTGGATGACCGGCTTGCCGGCGATGTATTCGATGATCGCCGAATCGCCCGAGGCGTCGGTGACCGAGAGGTGGATCGTGGGATGGCCGGCGCCTCCGGGGCCGAAGTTCGCCGGCACGATGAAGAGTGGGTCTTTCTCGAACTCGGCGACCACCTCCGCCACCGTCGCGTGGCGGGTGAGGACGTAGGTCACCCACGCCCCGAGCGAGATCTTCGGCTTGGGGGGCGACGGCTCCTTCCCAAAATCGGCCTCGGCGAGATAGAGGAGGTTGGCCCCGAGGCCCTTTTCGTTGAGCCCGTCGAACGCGCCGTCGATCGGTCCACCCGGGGTCATCGATCCAGCGCCGACCACGGCGCCGTACCGGCTCTCCCACTCCAGCCCACCCTTGATGCCCACGTTCTTCGTGCCCCGCGGGATCACGTAGAAGTGCGTGTTGAAGTCGTAGGGCCAGTCCATCGAGCGTCCGGTGATCACGCTGCCGTCGCGGCCGAGCCACGTCGCCCGCGAGCAGGCCGACACGGCGGTGGGCCGGGCGGCCGCGATCGCCATGAGCACGAGACAGAAGGCAATCGTGGAACGAGCGACCATCATCAGCTCCGCTGCAAGAGTGACACGATCAAGGCGATGAGCGGGTGATCGCCGCGGGGCACAACCACCCGCTCCCAGGTCGCCGATTATGACGGGCGTCGGTCGATCTGCCAGGGTCGGGGGCTGCGAGCCACGGGGAACGGCCGGCGGGCTTGGTATCATCGGCGTGCCATGCCCACGTCCCTTCACGCATCACCGGAGCCGCGCTCGGCGTTCGCCTGGGTGACGCTCGCGCTGGCCACGCTCGCCGCCGGCTGTGCGCGGCCGGCGCGGCAGGTCGTGGAACTGCCCCCGCCCGAGGTGACGGTGGCCCGGCCGGTCGCCCGCGAGGTCACGGAGCAGGTCGAGTTCACGGGCAACGCCCTGGCGGTCGAAATGGTGGAGATCAAGCCGCGGATCTCGGGGTTCATCACCAAGGTCCGCTTCGCCGACGGCCAGGACGTGAAGGTGGGCGATCCCCTCTTCGACATCGACGACCGCCCCTCCGTGATCGCCCGCGACAAGGCCGCGGCCGAGGTGGACCGGAACGTCGCCGAGCTCAAGGAACTCGACAGCGAGGTGGCCCGCAACGAGCCGCTCGTGCCGCGCGGCGTCGTCACACGCGAGCAGTTCGAGATCCTCCAGGCGAAGCGCGACATGTCGAAGGCGACGCTGGCGGCGGCCCGCGCGGCGCTGGCGCAGGCGGAGCTCGATCTCGGGTTCTGCCGGGTGACGTCGCCGATCGACGGTCGGATCGGCGCCCGGCGGGTGAACGTGGGGGATCTCGTGTCCGGCGCCGCGGGCTCGGCGACGCCGCTCACCGTCGTCGTGGGCACCAGCCCGATGTACGTCTCCTTCGACGCCGATGAGCGGTCGGTGCTGATCGCACGGGCGCAGGCCATCGCGGATCGGAAAGACGCCGGGTCCGACGGGACAGCGTGGCGCGACATCAAGTCGCTCGGCATCCCCGTCGAGATCGCCCTGGTCACCGACGAGGGCTTTCCACGACGGGGCGTTCTCGATTTCATCGACGTGGCGGCCAAGGCGGCGACCGGCACCATCCGCTGCCGGGCCGTGTTCGACAACCCCGACCGGCTCATCGCCCCGGGAATGTTCGTCCGCGTGCGGCTTCCCTTCGGGGATCCGGCGGCGGCGCTCCTCGTGGCCGACCGGGCGATCGGCACCGACCAGGGCCGCCGCTACGTCGCGGTCGTCGGCGCCGACGACCGCGTGACCCACCGCACCGTCACTCCCACCTTCCTCGACGGCGGCCTGCGCGTGATTGCCGCGGGGCTCGAGCCGGGCGACCGCGTCGTCGTGGGCGGGCTGCAGCGGGCCCGCGAGGGGATCGTCGTCCGGCCCACCGAGGTCGCGATGGAGCGGTGATGTCGCAGTATTTCATCGACCGCCCGATCTTCGCGACGGTGCTCTCCCTGGTGATCCTGATCCTCGGGGGCGTCGCGCTCGTGGCTCTGCCGGTGGCGCAGTATCCCGACGTCACGCCCCCCACGATCCAGATCCAGGCCTTCTACCCGGGCGCCAGCGCCCAGGTGGTCGCCGACACCGTGACCGCGCCGATCGAGCAGGAGGTCAACGGCGTGGACGACATGCTCTATGTCTCGTCGCGGAGCACCGGTGACGGCCAGAGCGTGATCGACGTCACCTTCAAGCTCGGCACCGACGTCGATCAGGCGCAGGTGCTCACGCAGAACCGCGTGGCGGTGGCGCTCGCCAAACTGCCCGAAGAGGTGAAGCGACAGGGCGTGGTGACGAAGAAGAAGGCGTCGAGCATCCTGCTGTGCGTCAACCTGTTTTCGCCCGACGGACGCTACGACCAGCTCTACCTCTCCAACTACGCCCTGATCCAGGTGAAGGACGCGCTCGCCCGGCTCGACGGCGTGGGGGACGTGTCCTTTCTCGGGGCCCGCGACTACGCGATGCGGGTCTGGCTCGATCCCGATGCGCTCGCGAGCCGGGGGATGACCGCCGGTGACGTCGTCCGCAGTCTCCGCGAGCAGAACGTGCAGGTCGCCGCGGGCCAGCTGGGCCAGCCGCCGGCCCCGCCGGGGATCGATTTCCAGGTGCCGGTGAGGGCCTCTGGTCGGCTGCTGACGGCCGAGGAGTTCGCCGCCGTGATCGTGAAGGCCGGTGGGCCGGGCGGGGCGGCGAAGGGCCGCGACGGATTCGTGACCGGTGGGGAGATCGTCCGCCTCTCCGACGTGGGCCGCGTGGAGCTCGGCGCGAAGAACTCCGACATGACCAGCCGGCTCGACGGCGGCGAGAGCATCACGATCGCCGTCTTCCAGCGGCCGGGGTCCAACGCGCTGGCCACGGCGGCGGCGGTCCGTCGCGAAATGGACCGGCTGGCCGGGGAGTTTCCCGCCGGCCTGGCCCACGCCATCCATTACGACACCACCGTGTTCGTGGACGAGAGCGTGCACGAGGTGTTCAAGACGCTCTTCGAGGCAGTGGTGCTCGTGTTCGTGGTGGTGCTCGTGTTCCTGCAGTCGTGGCGGGCGACGATCATCCCGATGATCGCGGTGCCGGTGTCGCTCGTGGGCACCTTTGCCGTGATGCGGGTGCTCGGCTTCTCGCTCAACAACCTGTCGCTGTTCGGGCTCGTGCTCGCGATCGGCATCGTCGTGGACGACGCGATCGTGGTGGTGGAGAACGTGGAACGCTGGCTCGCGCAGGGGCTGTCGGCCCGCGAGGCGGCCCGCCGGGCGATGGGGGAGGTGTCGGGGCCGGTGGTCGCGATCGCGCTGGTGCTCTGCGCCGTGTTCGTGCCGACGGCGTTCATCCCGGGGATCAGCGGCGAGTTTTACCGGCAGTTTGCCCTCACGATCGCGGCGAGCACGGTGATCTCGGCCTTCAACTCGCTCACCCTGTCGCCGGCGCTGGCGGCGATCCTGTTTCGCGGCCACGAGCAGACCGCGGCCGCCGCGGACGGGCACCCGGGCGGCTCAGCACAGCCACTGCCGGCCCTGGGGCTGGCGCTCGTGGGCGGCCTGTTCGCGATCTGGCTGCTGGAAGACCAGGCGGTGGTGCGGGCGGGTCTGGCGGCGGCCGGCGTGCCGAACGAGTGGCTCGTGTGGGGCGTGCGGCTGGCGCTGTTCGCCGCCGGCGGCCTGGTGGGGTTCGTGGCGAGCCCGGCGATCAATCCGCTGCTCGCTGGCTTCTTCCGGCTCTTCAACCTCTTCTTCGGCGTCGCCACCGGGGCCTACGGCGCGGTCGTCGGCCTCCTGCTCCGGGTGAGCATCGTGGTGGTGGCCGTCTACGTCGGGCTGATGGCGCTCACCTACTACGGCTTCACGACGGTGCCGGTGGGCTTCATTCCGGAGCAGGACAAGGGCTACCTGGTGGTCAACGCCCTCCTGCCGGACGGCGCCAGCAGCGAGCGGACGGGGCCAGTGGTCGAGCGGCTCACCCGCGAGGCGCTCGACACGCCGGGCGTCGCCCACGTGATCAGCGTGAGCGGGTATTCGCTGCTCACGAGCACGAACCTCCCCAACGCCGGCGGGATGTTCGTGCTCCTCGAGCCGTTCGCCCGCCGGAAGATCGATCCCGCGCTCCATGCCTCCGCCATCGCCAAGACCCTCCGGCGCCGGTTTGCCGCGGTGCAGGAGGCGCAGGTGGTGGTGTTCGGGGCGCCGGCGGTCGAGGGGATGGGCAACAGCGGCGGCTTCAAGCTGCAGGTCCGGGACCGCATCGCGCGGGGGCCGGAAGCGCTCGCGGCCGCGGTGGCGAACCTCGCCGAGGCGGCGGCGGCCCAGCCCGGCCTCGTCGGCCTGTTCTCCAGCTTTCGGGCCAATCAGCCGCAGGTGCTGGTGGAGGTGGACCGCGCCAAGGCGAAGGCCCAGGGCGTCGATCTCACCGACCTCAATCAGACATTGCAGATCTTCCTCGGCGGCGCTTACGTCAACGACTTCACCGCCTTCGGCCGCAACTGGCAGGTGACCGCGCAGGCCGACCAGCGGTTTCGGATGGAGCCGGGCGACATCGGCCGGCTCAAGGTCCGCAATGCCGCCGGCGACATGGTGCCGCTCTCGGCCTTGGTGACGGTGCAGGAGGCGAGCGGCCCGTCGATCGTGACGCACTACAACCTCTATCCCTCGGCCGAGCTCTCCGGCAACACGCTGCCGGGCACGAGCTCCGGCGACGCCATCGCGCTTCTCGAGACGCTCGCCGCCCCACCGCCGGCAGGCCGCGGCCTCCTGCCGCCAGGCATGGACTTCGAATGGACCGAGCTCTCGCTGCAGCAGGTGCTCGCCGGCAACACGGCGACGGCGGTATTCGTGCTCGGCACGCTGTTCGTGTTTCTGGTGCTGGCGGCCCAATACGAGAGCTGGTCGCTGCCGCTGGTGATCATCCTGATCGTGCCCCTGTGTCTCTTGGCCGCGGTCGCCGGCCTGTGGATCGCCGGCCTCGACAACAACATCTTCACACAGATCGGCCTCGTGGTGCTGATCGGGCTGGCCGCGAAGAACGCGATCCTGATCGTCGAGTTCGCCAAGGCGCGGGAGGCGGCGGGCGTGCCGCGGGCCGAGGCGGTGCTCGAGGCGGCGAAGCTGCGGCTGCGGCCGATCCTGATGACGTCGCTGGCCTTCATCCTCGGCGTGGTGCCGCTCGTGCTCGGCAAGGGGGCCGGCGCCGAGATGCGAGTGGCCCTGGGAACGGCGGTGTTTTCCGGGATGCTCGGCGTGACCGTGTTCGGCATCTTCTTCACGCCGGTCTTCTATGCGGTCGTGATGTGGTTCACGCGTCAGGGTGACTCATGACAATTCCTGCCAATGCCGTCCGCTGGTTCGAGATCTACGTCCAAGACATGCCGCGGGCCAAGGCCTTCTACGAACGGGTGTTCGGGAAGACCTTCCTGCAGCTGTCGCTCGGCGGTGCTGACCAGCCCGAGATCTGGGGGTTCTCAGGGCACCCGCAGGGCGCGGGGGCGCCGGGAGCGCTCGTGAAGATGCCCGGCTTCGAGAGCGGCGGCAACTCGGTGATCGTCTACTTCAGTTCCGAGGACTGTGCGGTCGAGCATGCCCGCGCGCTCGAGGCCGGCGGGCAGAGCATCAAGCCGAAGTCCGCGATCCCGCCGTTCGGGTTCATCGCCCTGATTCGCGATCCCGACGGCAACCGAATCGGCATCCACTCGAACGCCTGAACTCACTCGTGTTCGCCGGCCACCCGCGGTTCACCGTCGGGGTCGATGTCGACGTGCAGCGTCATGGGATGGCAGCAGACCGGGCAGTCTTCGACGTAGTCCTGATGGGCTCCGGCGGAGATGTCCACCGGCACGACGATCTCCTCGCCGCACGAGTCGCAGATGTAGACCGCTTCGGCATCGACCGGCCGCCCGGTGACGCCCGGCGTGCGCCGGCGCTTGCGTGTCATGGCAGTTCCTCCGAGGGTGCACGGACTCCGGAAAAGACCGGCCGTGCGACACTCGGGGGACGTCGCGTCGGGTATGCTCCCACGCACGGCGTCTCGACCCGATGCCGGGCCAGTCTCAAGAAAGGATACCGCTTTCCATGCCGGAGTTTCAGATCGAGGGTGAGACGGAGATTTTCGACGCCGCCGATGACATCGACGTGAACGGCGAGATCAGCCGCTATTCGTTCGTCACGGCGGAGAAGGGCAGCGACAGCGTCGTCGTGCTCTCCCCCGTTGAACTCAAGGACCTGCCCGAGTTCGAGGGCATCCTGTTTCAGGTGGACGTCAACGAAGAGGAGGACGTGGTGATCCTCCGCCAGGTGCAGATGTTTTTCTGGCCGTGGGAAGACGACGTCGAGTTCGAAGACGCCGCCACCCCGGACGACGATGCCGACCTGGCCTGAGTTTTCACCGTCAGCCCCGTGCCTCCCGCCGACCCGCGACCCCAACTGTCTCGGAACCGATCGCCCTGGGGCCCGCGTGAGGCAGGCAGCGCTTGCCCGGCGGCGTCCTCGGGCCGGATGATGAATTTCGGGACGGCGACAATCAGCCGACGTTCAGCGGCAGGTCCGCCGCCCCGGGATCGCGAGGGCACAGGTCGTCACGGAGGGCGACATGAACGGCTTCAACTGGAACGGACTCATCCAGGCGCTGGTGCTCGTGCGCATCGGCCAAGAGCTCGGCACCGACTCCAGGCTCGCCAGGGCACTGCACGACTTCGTCTACGCACTGGTTTCCGTCTGGCAGTGACCTACACCGACTTCCGCAGATGCGTGTAGTGGTTCGTCGTGATTCCCCACGCAGGCCCGTTTGACGGCTCGGCGCCGTGACCCGCAGGCCCGTTGATCATCAGGACGAGGGTGTCGGTTTTGCGGTCGTACCGGCCGGTCGCCTCCCGCGTGGGTGCTGCGGGGTCACGCAGGATGACACTGTCTTGGAACGGATTGACTTGAACGACCCAGTTCACCTTGTGAACGGTGGGGTCACTGTCCGAGAGGACGTAGGAGTTGACGGCGGCCAGCTGCGTCGGACTTGTGACGGAGAACATGTAGTTGTTGCCGTCGGTCTTCTTGATGGACGTGACCTTACCCCCTTCGACCACGTTGATGTCGCGATGGGTGCTCATCCACTCGCCATCGGTGAACAGCCGCTGCAGCGCTTGCTGCCTCCTGAGATATCGGGCGGCGTCGCTGTTGGCGTCGGCTTGCTGCCGCTTGGTGAGCTGGGAGAGGTGCAGAATCGGCTCGCCGTGGGCATTGATCACGGGTTGGCTCTTGCCCCGGACGCGCGTGTAATAGTTCGTCGTGATTCCCCACGCAGGCCCGTTTGACGGCTCGGCGCCGTGACCCGCAGGCCCGTTGATCATCAGGACGAGGGTGTCGGTTTTCCGGTCGTACCGGCCGGTCGCCTCCCGCGTGGGTGTGGCGGGATCGCGGAGAACGAAGGTGTTTTGGGCCGGATCGACCTGCACGATCCAGTTCACCGTGTGGACGGTGGGATCGCTGTCGGAGAGGACGTATGAGTTGACCGCGGTAAGTTGCGTCGGGGTCGCCAGCGAGAACATGTAGTTGTTCCCGTCGCTTTTCTTGACCGACGTGACCTTTCCATCCTCGAACACGTTGATGTCGCGGTGCGTGCTCACCCATTGACCATCGGCGAGAATCTGCTGGAGGGACCGATGCCCCTTCAAGTAGTTCGCTAGGTCGGTGCTCGCGTCTTTCTGCTGGGCCGTCGTCAGCTGTTCCATGTGCAGCATGGGGTCCGAACTTGCGAGGCCCGCCATGGCATGACGCGGCTCGAGTGACTCGCCCGCGACGAGCGTGGCCTTCTTGGCCGGGCGAGCGCCCTTCGTGCGAACGGATCCGTTAAAACGTCTGACGAAGCATGAGACCTGCGGGAAGAATCGTCCGTCCTACAGCCCGGCGACCCCACCAAGCGACAAGGAGCCCCTGCAAGTTTTTGGCTCGATGGGCGACGTGTGGAAACCGTAAGCGACACGGTTGGGAGGCTCACACTGATCGCGTACACTCCCCGCGGCGAGTGGCAGTACTCCGGTCTCATTCCTTTCGTGAGGTGTTCCATGGCGAGTAACGCTGGAGTTGCAATCGGTTTCGTCGCGCTGGTGGTTGGACTGTGCGGCGTTGGCGAATCGTTCGCCGCCCCGAGCGCCGGCGCGAAGGCGAGCGGCCAGTTCAATTTCTACGGCAGCAGCTCGCGGAGCGCGCTCTCCGGTGCCCGCGAATACGCGGGCAATCTCCGCCGCTACACCGAAGCCGTTCCTTCGAGTGGCGGCACCATGGACGCCGGTCGGGCGGCCGACGGCCGTGGCGCGGGGGGCATGATGGGCGTGAGTCCGATCGTGTCGAAGGAGGCCGTGGATGCGATCGAGCACGGTGTCGCCAAGTCGGAGAAGTATCTGGCCGTGGCGCGGCGTCACGCCGAAGCGGCTGCCGATCAGGACGCGGTCGCGGTGCTCGATCAGATCAACGCCCATGTCGCCGAGGTGAAGAAGTGTTGCCGCGAACTCGCCGAGTGCTGCGAGATGGATGCGATCGACGGCAAGCGGTCTGCCGCCTGCTGCAAGGAGCTGGAGGCCGCACTGGGGAAGGCGATCGCCGCGCACGACAAGCTGGTGCCGCCCGCTCCGGCCGCCGGCCACGGCGCCATGCCCGCGATGCCGGCCAGTCCCGCGATGCCGGCTGGGGCTCACCACCCGTAGCCGCCGCGTCGCGGTCGATCCGCAACGACGCTCCGCTGACGTCATCTTAGGAGGTATGACACGCATGAATCGCCTTGCCGGGCCGATGCTCATCGTCGGGCAGTGCCTCGGCTTGTGCGGCGGTCTCACGCACGGCGCGTCCGCCGATCCATTCAACGGCTACGCGGGGTTCGATTCGTCCTACACGATTCCCTTCGCGTATGGCGAGCCATTTCTGGTGAACACCACCATCGCCGGCACGACGCTTCAGATGCCACTCGATACCGGTTCGCGCGGGCTCATGCTCTCGACCGGCTTGGTGAGCACCGGCAGCCTCTCGACGGCGACGCAGTTCGGCAGAGGCGCCATCTACTACAACAGCAGCGGGCGAATCTACGAGGGAACATGGTATGGGCTGCAGGTCTCGTTTCCCGACGCCACGTACCATGCGGGGGCGACGTCGAGATCGGCTGCCGCAGCGGCCCAGATCCCGGTGCTGATCATCGACACGCTGGCATCCTCGACGACGCCGGCGCCCGGTCTTCTGAGTGGTTCGACGACCTTCGGCACGCTGTCGGAATCCGGAACAGTGACGCTCGTGGGAGGCTCCACGGCCACCTACAGCAGTGGGGCATTGACGTTGTACGGGGGACAAGCGGTCTCCCTGGCGACGAATCCGGGCGTGTTCGAGCCGATCTATAACTGCGGCATCGGGTTTGATCGATCCGGTCATGGCACCAGTCCGGACGATAACTCGGTCAATCAGCAGTACAACGCCTTCCTCAACATCTCCGAGATGACCACCGGCCAGATGGTGCCGGGCTTCGTGCTCAGCGGCGAGCGAGGCGTCCAGCTCGGACTCACCACGTCGAACACCGGCTATGCCTACACGAATCTGCTGCCGACCGGATTGGCCCAGCCGGCCCCGAACGTCGTCCCCGACTGGCAGGCGCCCACGGGCACGTTGACCTACGGCGGCACGACCTATGGCACCGGGCAGGTCGTCGTCGACAGCGGTCTTGGTGGTCGAGGCATTCTGACGCTTCCCGGCCAAGAGACGTCGGGAACCGTGCCGCTGTCGCAGGCCACGCCGCTGGTGATCCATCTGCTCAACGGTGGCGTGAGCTACACGATCAACGGTGGCACCGACAACTTCGTCGCGCCCACGGACGTGAAGTGGTTTCCGCCCCTCGACGGTCGGTTCTCGGAGAACCAGCCGCCAGTGCAGGACGTCTTCTTCAACGCGGGTGCGAACCCGATCCGGGGATTCGATTACCTCTACGACGGGCTCCATGGGTACGTCGGCCTTCGGCCCAACGGCACTGTGTTGCCGGTGTCGGCCGACGTGCGATTCACGCCCGGCTTCGCTCCCAATCCCCTTCCCGAGCCATCCAGCTCCTCGGCTCTCTTCCTCGCCGGTCTCGCGGGGGCGGGTTATGCAGTGTTCCGGCGTCGGCGGCGCGCCAGCATGTGCGAGCGAATGATCGGGGCGGCGGTGTTGCTGCTCGCCGTGGCGGCCTCGGAGTCACGGGCGGTGGACACCGCCCCCAGCTACGAGATCCCGATCTACGTCCAAAACAACCGAGCGCCGTCGAACTACTGGATCTACGTGAGCCAGGCCGCGAACGGCGGCAACGCCGTTCCCTACCTGTTCGACACCGGCTCGCCGAACATGTTCACGGTGCAGGGATCGAATACGGCCACCCCGGCGACCGGCACCTTCGCCTTCGGCAACGGCAGCTTGGCGTACGACTACTACGTCGCCGGACAGAACCTCACGCTGACGGACAACGGTTCGACACCGCTCACGCCCACCGTGCCCGGTTTCAATACGGCGATGATGGTCGCCATCAACGGCACCGCGATCGGCAACAATCGTCTCCCCGACGGCACCTACGGTGATTTTGGGGCCGGCTTCTACGGCACCCCCACGCTGAGCACGCTGCTCATGGCCGTGCCCCTCAGCCCTGGATCCAGGCTCGGATACGTGGTGGACGTCGCGGGAATCACGTCCGGCACGGGGTCGCTCACCCTCGGGCTCACTCCCGACAAGATCGCGGCGATTCAAAGCCTGCCCGGCGCGGTCCAGATGTCGATGAACCATTCGGGCCAGCAGATCCAGGGGCCTCTTGGCCTGATCGAAGGGTACGCGAAGGGCCTCGTCACCAGCACCGTGACGGTCAACACGCATCGCGGCCCCGCTTCGGCGGCGCTGCCCACCGTGTTCGACACCGGCGGCGGTCCGAACGGCGTGATCTACTACAGCGGCAGCAGCGCGGACCCCACCCGCTTCGACGGCGTCATCGCGAGCGGCTCGTCGGCCTCCTTCGCGCTCGACTATCAGGGGCACGTGTTCGACGCCTGGACGGGGTCGAGCCCGTGGGGCGGCGTCGTGGTCGTCGAGTCGGGCATGCCGCCCGCCGACAACCGGGTGAACACGGGCGGCTACCTCTATCAAAACTACGTCGTCATGGTCGATCTGGAGAATGCGACCCTCACCCTCGCCCCCGTTTCGGTTCCCGAACCCGCCGCCTTCGGGCTGCTTGCCGTGGCGCTCGCGGTCGTTCCCGGCGTGGGGCTCTGCCGTCGGCAGGCCGCGCGGCGACGGACGCGGCGTGGCGGCACGTGCCGGCATGCGGTGAGTGCGGCGTGTGTGGCATTGATGACCACGCTGCCGTCGGCGGGCTCGACGAACGCCGCGGGGATCGAGATTCCGCTCGAAC
>Ga0208864_1000207_pt1 | contig 19459 bp, 16 predicted proteins | sample CryBogmetaGMA05M_FD_184542 | JGI IMG/M metagenome (GOLD analysis project Ga0208864, IMG submission 184542) | Freshwater microbial communities from Crystal Bog, Wisconsin, USA - MA0.5M (SPAdes) | ecosystem: Environmental > Aquatic > Freshwater > Lake | place: Crystal Bog, Wisconsin, USA...
CTCTCCATGGCGAACGTGCCGTGGTACTTCTGCAAGGAAGATGGCTGCTACCGGGTCCGAGCCGGCTTTCGGTTCCCAGGGACTGAAGGGCCAGAAGAGCCATCGCCCGCCGCGAACCCCGCGGCACTCAAGGCGATTGTCGACGTCCTACTCAAGGACCTGACTCGGACGGTGGAATCTCTCACCCGCATCGCCCACAAGCTCTCCCAGCACGACGACGCCTCCTGAGTCGCCACTGCAGAGCTGGCGGGAATGCTTTCCGACGGGTCAGAACTCGATGCCGTTCAGTTGGGTGATTGCTGAGACGTACCAGAAGCCACGCCGGTCTCTGTCCACCACGACGTGTCCTTCACGATCGTTCACGAAGCCACCCTTGCTGACGTACCGGCATTGGTAGAAGACCATCATTGAGTTGGGATTGGGCGGACCATTCGCGAGCTGAAACGGCTGCACCCGTGTTCGTGAGGCCTGTTCGACCACACCGTCAGCAATAAGACGTTGCACATAGCGGTCGGCGACGACCTCGAACTGCCCGTTCTGCTGACGAAGCTGCTCTAAGGCGGCGTATTCCTTTGGTGGATAGATCACACCGCCATCCTCGACGTACTTCAGATCACCTGGCAACGGGTGCTGAAGAATGAGTCGGTAACGAGCCTGTTCGTGCTCGTGCGGGAGCTGCTTGAGCTTCTCCTCGATCTCTTCGACGCGTCTGTCGGCCTTCTTCTTGACGTCCAGCAACTTGCCTCCCTCGCGGCGGATGGTGTTTGCCTGCGAGGTGGTGCGTGCCCTCGCGAGCCGCTGTTCGAGCTTCTCTACCTTCTGGCCATTTAAGGAAGCCACTTCCTTCTGCTTCTTGAGTTCGTCCTTCAGACCCGCCAGCTCGGTCTTCTGGGTGGCATCGAGGTCGGCAAGCAGTTTCTCACGATCGGCAACGGCGTCTGCGAAGGCCAAGGAGCAGCCCAGCACTATCACTGTGGAAAGAGATCCCAGTTCACGCGCGACGAGCAGCAGTCGATGTCCCATTCCATCCTCCGAGTATGCCGAGGAATCTAACGGGGCGATCTCGACACGCATGGTGATGCCTGGCCCCGTCAAGGCGGGAGGATGGGGTGCCGCTCTGCCACGTGCGGGTCAGTCGCTCTTCAGTACTGAAGAGTGCAGGTCGCCCATAATGACCGCCGAGTAGAGAACTCGAGAGGAGATGCGATGACCTATGAGCACGATGTAGCGACTGACCTCGAGGATGAACAAGACGAGGCCACGATCTACGTGGAGATTGAAGACGAGGACCAGGACGAGGTGTGGATCGTTGTTGGGGAAAGCGTCGACGCACATGACCGCCTTCCCACATTCTGAGCCACTTCTTGCGAACGACGCCTCGTGCCTCGGCGGAGGCGGGGATGGGTTCTCCGATGACAAAGCGATGCAGTGCAGAGCAGATCGTGGGCTTGCACCGGCAGGCTGACCTTGCCCTTGGGTGGTGACCTGACCCCCTTAAACGAGACCACATTCGGAGCGAGAATCCGGGTGTGGTTGCAACCGAGGGAGGTCGATGATGCCACGAGGGAAGAAGTTTACGGCGGAGCAGATCATTGGGAAGCTCCGCGAGGCTGAGGTCGAGCTGGCTCGGGGGAAGACCGTGCCCGAGGTGGTTCGCAAGCTTGGCGTGACTGAACAGACCTACTACCGCTGGAAGCGGGAGTACGGCGGACTTCGGACGGACCAGGCGAAGCGGATGAAGGATCTCGAGAAGGAGAACGCCCGGCTGAAGCGGCTCCTAGCCGATGCCGAGCTCGACAAGGCGATCCTTCGAGAGGCTGCCTCGGGAAACTTCTGAGCCCGGCGAAGCGGCGCCAAGCAGTCGAGCACGTGCGTGACACGCTCGGCCGTGACGTGGTGACCGAACGCCGGGCATGCCGCGTGCTGGGGCAGGTCAGGACCACGCAGCGTCGGAAGGCGTGCGTTGCCGACGACGAGCCGCAACTCGTGAAGCGGATCGTGTGGATGGCCAGCGAGTACGGACGCTACGGATACCGCAGGATTACGGCCCTTCTACGGGCCGAAGGCTGGTGGGTGAACCACAAGCGGGTGGAGCGCATCTGGCGACAGGAGGGCCTGAAAGTGCCTGCGAAACAGCCGAAGCGGCGAAGGCTCTGGCTCGGAGATGGGTCGTGCATCCGACTGCGGCCGACGTATCGGAATCACGTCTGGACCTACGACTTCGTCATGGACCGGACAGCGGATGGTCGGTCGTTCCGGATGCTGACGATCGTGGACGAGTACACGCGTGAATGCCTGGCGATCGACGTATCGCGGAAGCTGACCAGCGAGGATGTCTTGGAGCGGCTGAGCGACCTGTTCGTGCGCAGGGGAGTACCTGACCACATTCGCAGCGACAACGGCAGCGAGTTCACCGCCACGCGGGTGCGGAACTGGCTCCAGAGAGTTGGCGTGAAGACGCTCTACATCGAGCCAGGATCGCCTTGGGAGAACGGCTACATCGAGAGCTTCAACGGGAAGCTACGGGACGAGCTCTTGGCTCGCGAGGTGTTCGACACGCTGCTGGAGGCGAAGGTGCTGATCGAGCGCTGGCGGAAGACGTACAACACCGTCCGGCCGCACAGCTCGCTGGGGTATCGGCCCCCGGCCCCGGAGTCGCGCCGCCCCTGTCCGCTCGCTTCGGCTACGCCTCAGCAAGCGGACAGGGGCGATCCCTTGGCAGGGCTACCCTGGTGATAGAAACTGGTTCCATTCATGGGGGCAGGTCACACCGCGAAGCTGAGCGGATCAAACTCATCGCGGAGATTCTAGTTCGGCTTGCGACCACCGCCGGAGCGACAACAGCGGGTGCACCGCCAGGCGGATGCGGCGGTGACCGTGGTGACGGGCTTCGCGACTGACGCGCCGAGTCAATCGTCCGACCGCCGGGCATCCAGAGACTCCGCTCAAGGTCAACGGTGGCGACGCCTCGATGGCGAGTCTCCAACCGCAGCGTCGCTCACCGAGGCCTCGCGCACGACACCCGTCGTGACACTTTTGTGACACTCGACGGCTACGTCTCTGGCCGTCGTGTGCAGGTTGCAAAGCCTGCAAAGACACGGGCTTACGCCAGCTGATCCACGCTTGGCACTAGCCCACCCCGGCCGACCACGGGCATACGTGGAGAGTGCTCACTTCGAGTGCTCCACAGTCTCATGTCCGGAGGTCGTTATGTCCAAGCATGTGGTGACGCGTAAAAAGACGGTTAGAAGAGTCGCGGTTTACTCGGGCCCCGTGCCCGCCGACTCACAAACTTATTGGACCTGGAGCGAAGTCTTCGAAGCTGAACGCTTCGCGGATCGTCGCAGGAACGTCTGGGATTTTGACACAGCGGTTCGCTTCCTCGACACGCGCGAGACGTGCAGACGGGAGCGGGACCGGCTCATGCAGGCGATAGCGAACAGGGAATTCACGGACGTCATCGCGTTCGAGCAGAACCGGGTGGCCGAAACCGAAGAGGAGTTTAACGCGATCAAGAACTTCTCCAAGCAGAACGGCGTGACGTTCCACCTCGCGAAGAAGCCACTATGCAAGCCGCAGCCCAGTGAGCCAGGCGTCGCCACGTAGGAGTCGTTTGTTCGTTCCCGCAACTCGTGTGGGGCCAATCACCCGGTCCTACACGGGTTCGCGGCGGCTCTCGAGCCCGCTGCGGGTGAGGCTTCGCTCAGGCGAAGGACCGGCGATCACCAAACGTTCTGGAACCGCGATCCGGCGTACATCCGTCAGGACGACCACCCGATTCGGGTCCTGTCCCTGCTGACCCCAAAAACGTGTCGTTGATGGAGCAGTGGCAGTCCAGCAGCCCACGATCGCACCGAATCGCTCGCCCAACGTTCGCGCGGTGCCGAAGCACGGCCGCTGTTCCCGCATCGGATGTGGTAGGCCGAGATCGTAGGCGAGAGCGGCGCTGACCCACCGTGTGACAGGAGTGTGACGGGTACTGTGACAGGCGGGAAACCCTCACGACACTCCGGGCGGCCGTAGACCGCGGAAATCCCCGAGGGTTTTCGACGTCACGGATTTGGGCTCTCGGAACCGGGGGCAGTCAGCGGCAAGTCCTTGCCAATGGTAGGGAAGCCTCATGGTGGGGCCCCCGAATCCATCCCGCGAGAAGTACCCCATGATCAGTCCATCCGAAGCCGCTCCAGAGCTTCAGCAGTTGCTTGCCGAAGTCGTCAGAACCATCCGGGCCGAACTCAAGCCGGAGCCGGCCATCACGCTCCCCAACGGCAAGCTCGCCGTCGACGAGAAGGAGGCGGCAGCGCTCCTGAGCCTCAACTCATGGCAACTGCGGGACCTCCGTCGGAGTGGACAGATCGAATGCACACGGATCGTGGGTGGTCGGGTCAGGTACACAGCCGACCATCTTCGGGAGTACCTGGCTCGCGGCCACGAACCCCCGGCCGGCAGGAACCGCCGCAAGCCAGCGTGACGTCCTGATCGACGGGCTGCCTTGCCATGAACAAGAAGGTTTGGATTTTCCAGTACTCCAAGGAAGTGCGGGAGCGGGGCTCCGACCGTGCCTCGTGGTACGTCGGCTGGTATGACCTCGACGGAAAGCGGCACGCCGAAAGCTGCGGGTCGGGATCCAGGGGCAAAGACGCAGCCTTCAAACGCCAGCGACGGCTGTTCGCCGAGCTCGACCTGCTCGTGCACAAGCCACGTTCACGCGTGCTCTGGAGCGATTTCCGGAGCGAGTTCGAGGCCGAGGTGCTCAACGGCATGGAGCCGACCACGAAGGTGGCATTCATGGGCTCGCTCGACGCCTTCGCCAAGCACACCCGCATCCGGCGGATGTCCGAGATCGACACGCTGCTCCTGGATCGCTTCACGCGCCTCCGGCAGGGCGATCCCGGCCGTAAGCCCGGCAGCACGCTCTCGAAGGCCACCGTGGCCAAGGACCTCCGCATGCTCAAGGCCGCCCTGGCGCGGGCAGTGGACTGGGGCTACCTGGCGGCCATGCCGAAGATTCGCCCGCCTCGGCACTCCGACAAGCTGGTCCGCTTCGTCACGGACGAGCACTTTGCGATCCTCTACGAGAAGGCGTGCCCGGCCGCCCGAATCCCTGCCGACCCCGAGCAGAGTTTTACGGCTGAGCAGTGGTGGCGTGCCCTGATCGTCACCGCCGCGATGACGGGGTTTCGAATCAAGGAGATCCTCGCCATCCGCCGGGAAGATCTCGACTTCGAGAAGGGCACGATCGTCACCCGGCGCGGGGACAACAAGGGCAAACGCGACGAGAGGCTCCCGCTGCATCCCGTGGTCGTCGAGCACCTCAAGCAACTCGGGGATGCGGAGTTCCCGCTTCGCTGGCCCCACAACAAGCGAACCCTCTGGACGGAATGGGGACGGATCCAGCGGGTGGCGGGCATCCACCTCCAGTGCATCGGTGACCACGAACACACCGATTCCTGCCACGTCTACGGGTTTCACGACTTCCGGCGGGCTTTTGCCACGAACAACGCCGAGCACCTCAAGCCGGAGACCCTCCAGCGGCTCATGCGGCACCGCAGCTACACGACGACTCTCCGGTACATCAACATGGCCCGACAGGTGGAGGACGCGGTCGAGGTGATCGCCGTTCCAAACGTCTTGCGGACGCCAAAGGCCAAGGCCCCAAGGCGATCGACCAAACCCTCGAGTCGAGAGGACGGCCGATGATCCCCGCCAGTCCCTCGTACGGCTCGCCGGGACGACACAGGGCTTCCAAGGGCTTCTGGCGGGACCGTGGTAGGTTTTTTGTAGGTCGGCCTGCGGTGCCGATCCTCAACCCACTCGATCACCCCACAAAAACAAGAGTGAGGCTGCTGGGACTCGAACCCAGGACCAACGGATTAAAAGTCCGATGCTCTAACCAACTGAGCTACAGCCCCACGCCAATCCTACCGAGCCTGCCGACCGCGGCAACCGATCCGGCAGGCAGGACGCCGCTCCGCACCCCTCTCGTGGACAGGCCGAGCAGGGTCGCTTACGTTCAGCGGCATGAACACGTCCCTCGTTCGCCTGGTCCTCAGCGGCCTGCCGTGGGCCGCCATGTCGCTCGCCGCCGCGGCCCCTGGCGTCGAGCCAGCGCCGGCGTGGGGCCGCATCGACGACTCCGCCGCCACGCTCGGCAGGTACGTGTTTCGGGTCGAGCGCTGGCCCGACGACCGCCGGCTGGCGGTGCCCGCGGGCCTGCCGCAGATCGTGCGTGCGACCGCGGCCGGCGAGCCGCGCGACCTCCTCGTCGAATACAACGCCGACGCCACGATCATCGCGATCCTCGCCCCGTCCACCGCCGACCCGCCCGCCGCGGTGCTCGTCGACACGGCCGAGGAGACGCGGCAGTTCGAAGACGGCGGGATCGTGCTCACCGCCCGCGACGCGACGGTCGAGGGCACGCGGGCGGCGCTCGAGTCGCACCCGGCCAACCACCGCATCGGCTTCTGGACGAACGAGAGCGACGCCGTCGCGTGGAAGCACAATTTCACCCGCTGGGGTGCCTATGAGGTCAGGCTCGCCTACTCGACGGCCTCGGCCGATGGCACCGAGATCGAGGTCTCCGTCGGCGACACGAAGCTCCCTGGTCGCCTCACGTCCACCGGCAGCTGGTACCGCTACACGACGCTCCCGCTCGGAAGGGTCGTGATCCCGGCGGCGGGCGAGATGCCCGTCACCGTCCGCTGCACGAAGAAGGTTGGCGGCGCCGTGATGAACCTCAAGGCCGTGTCGCTGGTGCCGACGTGCGAGGGCACGCCCCCCGTGCAGGGAGACGACGGGAGCGTGACGCTCCACGGCCGCGATGCCACCGTGCGCGGCACGAATCTCCGTTGGGAGCCGGCGGAGAAGAAGCAGACGCTCGGCTTCTGGACCCGCCCCACCGACGCCGCGGAGTGGGTGTTCACCGTGCGCACGCCCGGCACGTTCGAGGTGGAGGTGCTGCAGGGCTGCGGCAGCGGCCAGGGGGGCAGCGAGGTGGCGGTGGAACTCGACCCGGGCCGGCCCACGGCCCAGCCGCTCGCGTTCACCGTCGAGGACACGGGCGGCTTCCAGGAGTTTCGCCCGCGCACCATCGGCCGCGTGACGATCGCCGACGCGGGCGAGCACTTGCTCCGCGTGCAGCCGCGGACGATCGCCAAGGCCGCGGCCTGCGACATCCGCCAGATCCGCCTCGTGCCGGCGGCCGAATGAAGGCCGTCGGCAGTTCTCCGCCGAGGCGGAATGCCCGAGAGAGGACTTGAACCTCCACCCAGTTACCTGGACAAGAACCTGAATCTTGCGCGTCTGCCAATTCCGCCACTCGGGCGAGTGGAATCCCAATCCTAGCAGCGACCCGCGGCCCCGCAAGCAAGGCCGGCCGCCGCCGCGGCCTACTCGACGGTAACGCTCTTGGCGAGATTTCGCGGCTTGTCGACGTCGCAGCCGCGCAGCACCGCGATGTGGTAGGCGAGGAGCTGCATCGGGATCGCCGCCACGATCGGATGGAGGAACTCGGGGGCCTCCGGCACCTCGATCACGTCGTCGGCAAGCTCCCGCACGCGCTCGTCGCCGGCGCTCGACACGGCGATCACCGGCCCCTTGCGGGCCTTGATCTCCTCGACGTTCAGGAGCACCTTGTCGTACACCGCGCCCTGCGGGATCAGAAACACGCTCGGCGTCGAGGCATCGACCAGCGCGATCGGCCCGTGCTTCATCTCGGCGGCCGGGTAGCCCTCGGCGTGGATGTAGCTGATCTCCTTGAGCTTGAGCGCGCCTTCGAGGGCCAGCGGGAAGTTGTACTGGCGGCCGAGGTAGAGGAACGTGCTCGCGTCCTGATACTTCGCGGCGATGCGGCGGATGACCGCGTCGGATTCGAGCGTGCGGGCCACGAGGTCGGGAAGCTGTTCGAGGGCCTCGATGAACCGCTGGCCATGCTCGAAGCTCATGTGCCGCAGGCGGCCGAAGTAGAGTGCCAGGAGCGCGAGCACCACGCACTGGCTGGTGAAGGCCTTCGTGCTCGCCACGCCGATCTCCGGGCCGGCATGCAGGTAGATGCCGCCGTCGGCCTCGGTGGCGATCGAGCTGCCCACCACGTTGCAGATGGCGAGCGTGGGATGCCCCTTCCGCTTCATCTCGCGGAGGGCGGCGAGCGTGTCGGCCGTCTCACCCGACTGCGTGATCGCGAAGAGGAGCGTGCCGTCGTCGATGGGTGGATTGCGGTAGCGCAGCTCGCTGGCGTATTCCACCTCGACGGGCAGCCGCGCGAACTCCTCGATGAGGTACTCGCCGACGAGGGCCGCGTGCCAGCTCGTGCCGCATCCGGTGAGCACGATGCGATTGACCCGTTGCAGCTTCCGCGGCGTGAGGTTCAGCCCCCCGAACACGGCGGTGGCGTCGTCGCGGGAGAGCCGGCCGCGCATCGCGGCACGGATCGTCTCGGGCTGCTCGTGGATCTCCTTGAGCATGAAGTGGTTGTAGCCACAGGTGCTCACGTCGACGGCGGAGAGCTCGAAAGGATGGAGCGACGGCTCGACCGAGCCGGAGTCGCGGTGGATGATCCGCAGTGACGACGCGGTGATCACCGCGATCTCGTGGTCGGCGAGGTAGACGATCCGGTCGGCGTGGCCCGCCAGGGGGCTCGAGTCGCTGGCCACGAAGTGCTCGCCGTCACCCACGCCCACCACGAGCGGGCTGCCGCAGCGGGCCGCCACGATCAGGTCGGGCTGGCCACGGAACAGGACGAGGAGGCCGTAGGTGCCGCGCACCTGAGCCACCGCGTGCTGCACGGCGGCCACGAACGGCGAGTCGGTCGGCTCGTCGGCGGGACGCCCGCCCCCGGCACGGGCCTTCGCGAGGTGACTGTCGATCAGGTGCGCGAGGACCTCGGTGTCGGTCTCGGAGCGGAAGACATAGCCTTCCGCCTCCAACCGTCTCTTCAACTCACGGAAGTTCTCGATGACGCCGTTGTGGACGATCGCGACGGTCTCACCCGAGATCCCCGCGCCGACGTGCGGATGGGCGTTGGCGTCGGTCGGCGCCCCGTGCGTGGCCCAGCGGGTGTGGCCGATGCCCACACCGCTGTCGATCGGGTTGTCGCGGACGATGGCCTCGAGCCGAGCGAGTCGGCCGGCCGCCTTGAAGGCGCGGATCTCGCCGTCGTCGTCGAGCACCGCCAGCCCGGCGGAGTCGTAGCCGCGGTACTCCAGCCGCCGCAGTCCCTCGAGGATCAGCCCTGGGGCCCGGCGAAAGCCGATGTAGCCGACGATGCCGCACATCTGGAAGAATCCTCGGGCGAACGGGCCGTCGAGGCGGGAGCGACCGCGTCGTCGCGACGGTCGTTCGGCCCGCCCGGGCATCGTAGCGGTCCGCGTCGGCCGCCGCCATCGAGACTCTGCCGCATGACCACCGCTCCCGGCCCGCCGTCCGCCGTGATCGCGATCCCGGCCCGCCTCTCGAGCACACGGCTGCCCCGCAAGATGCTCCTGGCCGAGACGGGCCGCACGCTCATCGAGCACACCTGGCGGGCGGCGCGGGGGGCCCGGACCGCGCAGGCCGTCGTGGTCGTGACCGACAGCGACGAGATCGCCACCGCGGTGAGGGGGTTCGGCGGCACCGCCGTGATGACGTCTCCCGAGGCCACGAGCGGCACCGCGCGGATCGTCGAGGCGCTCGACCGCCTGCCCACGGCCGACGTGATCGTGAACGTGCAGGGGGACGAACCCGAGCTCGCCGCGGCCGCGATCGACGCGGCGATCGACCTGCTCACCCGCTGCCCTGCGGCGGGCGTGGCCACGCTCGTCACGCCGCTGCGCCGGACGGAGGATCTCCACGACCCCGCGGCGGTGAAGGCCGTGCTCACGCCATGGAGACATCCCACGGCCGACGGTGCGGGCTCCGCGGAGCCCGGCTGCTGGCGGGCCATCACGTTCAGCCGCGCGGCCGTGCCCGCGGCCCGCGAGTGGCACGACAGCCTGCTCGCCGCGGAGCCCCCGCTCTACTGGCAGCACGTCGGCCTCTACGCCTACCGCCGCGCCGTGCTCGAGCACTGGAACGACCTTCCGGAGTCGCGGCTCGCAACGCTCGAGAGCCTCGAGCAGCTGCGGGTGATCGAGGCCGGCATCCCGATCGTGGTCGGCGCCATCGCGCATGCCGCACGCGGCATCGACACGCCGAAGGACTACGCCGCCTTCGTGTCCCGCCAGCGCGGAGCATGAGCGCGGCACATCAGGATCACGGAGCCACGTCCGCCGGGCCGTCGTTCGTCGATCACCGCGTGACGCGGCCGCACCGGCCGGGTCGCGCCGGCGACTCGAGTGTGATCGTCATTACGTGTGCGAAAACACCTCGAGCCGGCCGCCGGCCGCAAGGCCCGCCGCCACGGCCCGCGCGGAGAGCTCGTCGAGCGCCCGCCGGCCGACGTCGCCGAGATCCCGCGTCCAGTCGTTGACGTAGAGATCGACGTGCTGCATGAGCACACGGTCTTCGAACTCCTGGGCGTGGGCCCGCATCGTGGGCAGGGCCGCGGCCCGATCGGCGATGGCACACTCGAGGGAGTCGCGGATCACTCGCTGCACCGTGGCGATCACGTCGGGGCCGAGCCGGCGGGCGGCCACGATGCCCCCGAGCGGCAGCGGCGCTCCCGTCTCGGCCTCCCAGCGGGCGCCCAGGTCCTCGACGAGAGCGAGGCCGCTCGCCTGCCAGGTGAAGCGGCCCTCGTGGATGCAGACGCCGAAGTCGGCCGTGCCGGCCGCGAGGCGCGGCATGATCTCGGAAAACACGACCTGCTCGACTCGGGTCGTGCGCGGATGAAACAGGGAAAACAGCAGCGTCGCGGTGGTCTGCGTTCCCGGGCAGAGGGTGAGCTGCGCGGCGTGGCTGGGACGCGTCTCGGCGTGCGCCGCGAGCAGGAGCGGCCCGACGCCGAATCCGAGGGCCGAGCCGCTCGGCACGACGACGACGTCGGCGGCGTGCGCGAGGGCCGCGGCAAAGCTCACCTTGCAGACATCGAACTCGCCGCGGCCCATCCGCTCGTTGAGCGCCTCGATGTCGAGCAGCGAGACCTCGAAGTCGAGCCCCCGCCAATCCACCGCCCGGGTGAGCAGGCCATGGAAGGCGAACGTGTCGTTGGGGCAGGTGGAGATGCCGAGGCGGATCGTGCGGCTCACCGGAGCGCCTCCGGCGGCGCCGCCAGAACCGCCTTCGCCAGCGCGGCGGCCGCGGCGAGCGCGGGCTCGATGGCCCAGCGGGCCTTGTCACGGTCGCCGGCGGCGTTCGAGATGCCGCGGACGATCTCGAGCGGGATGCGGGCCAGCCGGCAGGCCACCGCCACGCCGAAGCCCTCCATGTCTTCAGCCGTGGCGGCCGGGAAAGCCGCACGACGGAGGGCCACGTCGGCGGCGGTGGCGGAGGCGGCACAGACAGTGAGCAGCAGACCGGCCGAGGGATCACCGGGAAGGGGCGATGTCTCGAGTCGGATCAGGTCACCGATCGTCTGGTCGGCGGCGCCCGGCTCTCCCGGCCATTGGGGCCAGCCGATCGACCCCGCCGTGCGAAAGTCGACGCCCGATCCCGCCCCGATGCCGTGGCACGCGACCTCGGAAAACCGGCAGGCACTGCCGATGGGGACGCGGTCGTCGAGACGCCCGGCGATGCCGACGAGCAGCACGCGGTCGGGGCGATGGTTGGCGATCAGACCCGCCGCCCGCGCCGCCGCCGCCACCGGGCCGAACCCGCAGAGTTCGATCGACACCCCGCCGCCGAGGGCCGGTGCGAGCCGGCGGCGTTCGAGATCGGTGGGAACGAGAACCAGCATGTGCGGCATGACGGCACCACGGGCGGCCGACGGCCGGTGGTCGTCCGTGCACGCTGCCTACGGGGATGATAGTCGCCGAGGGCATGCGAAGTCACCGCACACTGCGTCGGAAGGATGTCCGGTCTCTCTGCCGCTCCAGCGGGGTGACGCCCGCGGCTCACGTGTGATCCGTATGAGCCCGCGACCGGCGGCGGAGGTCGAGCGTGCAGGGATATTCGGGATTCGGCTCCTCTGCCGGCATCTCGAAGGGCCCGGCGGTGTGGCCGGTCGCGAAGAACCGGCTCACGCGGCGGCTCTCCGCTTCGAGCACGTTCACCGGCCGCGTCTCGTAGGACCGGCCACCCGGATGGACGACGTGCCAGGTGCACCCGCCGAGGCTGCGCCGGTTCCAGGTGTCGACCACATCGAACACCAGCGGCGACTGGACGGGGATCGTCGGGTGCAGGCAGTTCGGTGGCTGCCAGGCGCGAAACCGCACGCCGGCCACGAACTCGCCCGGCCGCCCCGTGGGGATGAGGGGCACGCGGCGGCGATTGCAGGCGATCGCGTGGCGGCCGGGCACGAGGCCGCTGGCCAGGACCTGCACCCGCTCGAGCGAGCTGTCGACCGCCCGCGACATCGCCCCGGCGATCGGCTGCTCGCCGAGCACGTGCCACGGTTCGAGCGCCGACCGGAGTTCCAGCCGCACGCCGTCATGCGTCACCTCGCCGAGACGCGGGAATCGGAACTCCGCGAAGCAGTCGAACCACTCGCGCTGGAACGTAAAGCCCGCCTGCCGCAGGTCGTCGATCACGCACCCGAAGTCCTTCATCACGAAGTGCGGCAGCAGGAAGCGGTCGTGGAGCGACGTGCCCCAGCGGACGAGGCCCCCCCGGTGCGGTTCCCGCCACATCCAGGCGATGATCGCGCGGATGACGAGTTGCGAGAGCAGCCCCATCCGCACGTGCGGCGCCATCTCGAAGCCGCGGAGCTCGACGAGCCCCCGGCGGCCGCCGGCCGAGTCGGGGGAATAGAGCTTGTCGATGCAGAACTCCGCACGGTGGGTGTTGCCCGTGAGGTCGGTGAGCAGGTTGCGGAACACGCGATCGACGAACCACGGCGGCACCTCCGGCTCCGCGGACGCGAGCTGCTCGAGCGCGATCTCCAGCTCGTAGAGGCTCTCGTGCCGGGCCTCGTCGATCCGCGGCGCCTGGCTCGTGGGACCGATGAACCGGCCGGCGAAGAGGTACGAGAGCGAGGGATGGTTGTTGAAATACGCCACCATGCCGCCGAGGAGATGGGGCCGGCGGAGGAACGGGCTGTCCGTGGGCGAGGCCCCTCCGAGCACGACGTGATCGCCGCCGCCCGTGCCCGTGTGCAGACCGTCGATCTCGAACTTCTCCGCACAGAGGCGACTGGCCCTCGCCTCCTCCTCGAGCGTCTCGCGGAGCCGCACGAGCTCCCGCCACGACGACGCGGGGGGCACGTTGACCTCGATCACCCCGGGATCGGGGGTGACATGGAGCCGCCGCAGCCGAGGGTCGTGCGGCGGCGGGTAGCCCTCGAGCACGACCGGCGTCTCCCGCTCGACGGCCACGCGCTCCACCGCCGCGACGAGTTCGAGCCAGTCGTCGCCGGCGGTGCCGGCGGCCCGCGGATCACGCTGCTCGTCGGGCACGGGGTCGACCGGCGGGAGGAAGACGTGGAGCCGGCCGCCCCTCACCTGCACCACCACCGACGTGCGAACGATCGACGTGCCGTCGCGGAGCCCCGCCTCGTCGGGCCACGGCAGGCTGCCCATCGGCAGCCGCAGACCCGCCGGCGAATCGCCGGGCACGAGCGGCACACGGCCCTCCGGCACCGGCCACGGGCTCGACCGCCAGCGGCACTCCCCCGCGCGCCGGAAGCGCAGGAGAGGCAGCACGGAGGCGACGCAACGGCCGGCATCCACGACCGGCGCGGCGAGGGGGTCGTTGGTGGGCACCTCGTGCGCCTCCATGACGAGCCCGGGGTCGACGCCGAGCCTCTCGGCCAGCCGGCGCAGGAACTCACCGGCGTCGGCCACGGCCACCGGGCGGACATCACCGGCCACGGCCTCGTCGGGCGCGATCAGGTCGCGACGGGCCCACATGGCACGCGCGTCGTCGCGCCACGCGATCTCGAGCGCCCAGCGCGGCAGCGGCTCGCCGGGATACCACTTGCCCTGCGATTCGAGGAGCACGCCGCCGGGGGCGAGCCGGTCGAGCAGCCGCCTCGCGAGCCTGCCCGCGCGGGCCCGCTTGTCGGCGCCGAGCGCGGCGGTGTTCCACTCGGGACTGTCGAAGTCGTCGAGCGACACGTAGGTCGGCTCACCGCCGCAGGTGAGCCGCACGTCGCCGATCACGAGGGCCGTATCGACCGCGTCGCCGAGCTCCAGGATGCGCCGCCACTGGTCGTCGCCGAAGGGCCGCGTCGTCCGCGGCGACTCCTCGAGGCGGTCGACCCGCATCTCGAAGTGGAAGTCGCTTTCGCAGGGATCGACGATCCCGGTGACCGGGGCGGCGCTGGCGGGGTCGGGTGTGGCCGCGAGCGGCAGGTGACCCTCCGCCGCGAGCAGGCCGCTCGTGGGATCGAAGCCCACCCAGCCGGCGCCGGGCAGGAAGACCTCCGTCCAGGCGTGGAGGTCGGTGAAGTCGGACGTCGGCCCGGCGGGCCCGGCGAGCGGCGTGACGTCGGGGGCGAGCTGCACGAGGTAGCCCGAGCAGAACCGGGCCGCGAGGCCCATCCGCCGCAGCGCCGCGACGAGCAGCCAGGCCGAGTCGCGGCAGCTGCCGCTGCCCCGGGCGAGCGTCTGCTCGGGGTCTTGCACGCCCGGCTCCATGCGGATCACGTAGGCGACGCGCTCCTGCACGGCGCGGTTGAGCGCCACGAGCATGTCGATCGTCCGCACCGCGGACACCGCCCAGCCGTGGCGAAACGTGGCGACGAAGGCGTCGACCAGCGGCCCCGCGGCAGGCACGGCGAGGTAGGGGGCGAGCTCGGCGGCGAGCACGGGGTCGTACGCGAATGGAAACGTCTCGACCTGCGGCTCGAGGAAGAAGTCGAAGGCGTTGATCGCGACGAGCTCGGCCACCAGGTCGACCTCGAGCACGAGCTCCCGCGTCTTCGCCGGGAACACGAGCCGGGCGACGTGGTTGCCCTGCGGATCCTGCTGCCAGTTGAGGAAGTGCTCGGCGGGCCCGACCGTGAGCGAATAGCCCGTCACGCGGGTGCGGCAGTGCGGCGCGGGCCGGAGCCGGACGCAGTGCGGCCCCAGCGCCACCTCGCGGTCGAAGCGGTAGACCGTGCGGTGGTGCAGCGCGATGCGGGTCGCCATGCCTGACCGGTCTCCGGATCCGCCGGCCGTCAGGCCGACACCTCTGCCATATTCCCCACGGGCCGCAGCGCGAAGAACGTGTCGTGGATCGCGTCGCTGGCGCGGTTGAGCTTCTCCTGGAAACCGTCGACGAACCCGTGCAGGCCGCCTTCGCCCGCGAGCACCTCGTCGATGTCGCCGTAGTCGAGCGTGCTTCGCAGCCGGCCGAGCCGCTGCTCCGCGGGATTGGTGAACGTGCCCTTCGAGCCTCCGGTGACCGCCAGCAGCGACTCCTCGGCCTTGATGAGGCAGAAGTGCATGGCCCGGGGAAAGGCCCGGTCGAAGATGAGGAACTCGGCGACGTTCCGCCGCGACACCGCGCCGTATTCCTTGCGGTACATCTCGAGGGCGCTGGCACTTTCGAGCACGGCCGACCACTGCACGGCGTCGGCCTCGGTCGCGGCGACGACGCCGTCACCGTTCGCCTCGAAGGAGAGCGCCGCCGAAGCCGCCGGCCTGTTCGACGGCGCTTCGGGTGCCGGCGGCGCGAGAGCCGAAGCCGCCGGCCTGAAGTAGTGCTCGACATCCACCACCCGGCTCGTCTTGTCGGCCCGCTCGATCAGGCGGCCCATCCGTGCGAAGTGCCAGGCCTCGCCGTGCGACATCGTCGCGTCGGTCACGCCCGTGATGAGCTGGCTCGCCCGCTTCACCTCGTCGAGGAACTCCCGCGGGTTGTGCACCTGGGCGCGGCCCGTCGCGGCCGCCCGCACGAAGAGATGGGCCTTGTTGATCGCCTCCCACATCGGCGTGCTGATCATGTCGCGGACGGTGCGGGCGTTCTCCCGCGCGGCCTGCAGGCAGCTGGCCATCGAGTTGGGGTTCTCGGTGTCGAACGCGAGAAACGAGATCACGTTGGACTGGTCGGCCAGCCCGAACCGCTCCCAGAAATCGGCCTGGTCGCCGAACGTGCACACCAGCGCGTTCCAGAGCCGCCCGGGGCTGATCGTGCCCTCGAGCGCGAGGTCGAGCGTCGTCTCCACCGCGCGGGCCACGTTCTCGGCCCGCTCGATCTGGCGGTTCATCCAATAGATGCTGTCGGCGACGCGGGAGAGCATCTACCACCTCCCCTCGCGGACGACCCACGTGTCCTTGCTGCCGCCACCCTGCGCGGAGTTGACCACCAGCGAGCCCTTCACGAGCGCGACGCGGGTGAGCCCGCCGGGAAGCACGAAGATGTCCTCGCCGTAGAGGATGAACGGCCGCAGGTCGACGTGGCGGCCCTCGAGCGAGTCGCCCACCACCGTCGGCACGCGGGAGAGCGAGAGCATCGGCTGCGCGACGTAGTTGCGGGGGTTGGCCTTGATCCGCGCCCGGCACTCGTCGAGCTGCGCCTTCGTGGCCCGGGGGCCGAGGACGATGCCGTAGCCCCCGCTTTCGTTGGCCGGCTTGACCACGAGTTCCTCGAGCTTCGCGAGGACATGGTCGCACTCCACCGGCTCGCCGCACACGAACGTGGGGACGTTGGGGATGATCGCGTCCTCGCCGAGGTAGTAGCGGATGATCTTGGGCACGTAGGCGTAGACCGCCTTGTCGTCGGCGATGCCCGTGCCGGGGGCGTTGACGAGGGCCACATTGCCGGCCCGGTAGGCCCGCATCAGCCCCGGCACGCCCACGAGCGAGTCCTCGCGGAAGGCGAGCGGGTCGAGGAAGTCGTCGTCGATCCGCCGGTAGATCACGTCGACCCGCTTGAGGCCGCGGGTCGTCCGCATCTGGACGACGTCCCCCTGGACCACGAGGTCCGATCCCTGCACGAGTTCCACGCCCATCTGCCGCGCGAGGAAGCTGTGCTCGAAGTAGGCGGAGTTGTAGATGCCCGGCGTGAGCACCACCACCGTCGGGTCGCGCGACTGCGGCGGCGCGATGTATTGCAGCATCGCCAGCAGTTTCTCGGGGTAGTCCTCCACCGGGCTGATCCGCTGGCCGGCGAAGAGCTGCGGGAAGGTCCGCTTCATCACCTCGCGATTCTCGAGGACATACGACACGCCCGAGGGCGTGCGGAGGTTGTCCTCGAGCACGTACATCACGCCGTCGCCTCCGCGGACGAGGTCGGTGCCGGTGATGTGGCACCACACGCCGCGGGGCGGCTTCAGCCCCGCGCACGGGCCGCGGAAGCACTTGCCCGAGCCGACGAGCCAGTCGGGCACGACGCCGTCGGCCACGATCTGCCGCTTGTTGTAGACGTCGTCGATGAAGAGGTTGAGCGCACGGATGCGCTGCGTGAGCCCGCGCTCGATCGTGGACCACTCGTTCGCCTCGATGACCCGCGGCACGATGTCGAACGGCCAGATCTTCTCCGTCCCGGCCTCGTGGCCGTAGACGTTGAAGGTGATGCCCATCGTGAGGAGCGTCTTGTCGGCGGCCCGCTGCCGCTCCGCGAGCTCGCCGTCGGAGGCCTCGGCGAGCCGCCGCACGAGAAGCTCGGCGCCGGGCCGCGGCCGGAGCGTCTCGTCGAAGAGCTCGTCGTGGAAGCCCTCGGTCTGATACGCCTGCAAGTCCATGGCGGCCGTGGCGGGAGAGGGGGAGCGGAGAGCGACGCGGGAGCTGGCCGCCTCTTGCACAGACTCCACAGCGTGACGGAGAGGATACCCGACGACGGGGGCGGCTCAAACAGGCCGTCGCGATACCGCCCCCGCGCGCCGCCGCGGGGCTCTCCCGTCACGCATGCCGCGCGAGGATTTCGCCGACCATCTGCCGGAACTCGTCCGGTCGCATCGGCATCTGCACGACCTGCCTGCGGGCATCGACCTTCGCGACGGACGTCACGTCGGGCTGGTTGGGCGGCACGAGGAGGATCGCCGGCACGTCGGCGAGGTACGGCTCGGTCGAGAGCCGATTGAACGCCTCCACCGCCGACATGCCGAGGCTGCGCGCACTGAGCACGAGGAAGTCGGCCGGCAGCGGCGTGGTGGAGAACCGGACGAGCGCCCGCTGGGGATTCTCCGTGAGGAGCACGCGGTAGCCGAGCTTCGAGAAGAAGTCCCGCAGGGCCGCCTGGGCCCGCTCCCCGGTCTCGACGAGCATCAGCCTGGCGTGGGCCGCCTTCGGGTCGGGGGGAACCTGGCCCGGCGACCGCGTCGCCGCGGGCCCCGGAGAGGCGGGCGCGTGGCCCCCGCCCGCGGCATGGCGGGAGATCGCGTTCTCGAGCGCCCGCTTCACGTCGGCCGCCGTCTGCCAGCGCTCGATCGGGTCGAGGTGCATCATCCGCGCCACGACGTCGACCACGTCGCGCGGCAGGTCGGGCGCCCGGGTGGCGAGGGGGACGACCTGCGTGTACCGCCGCGGGTCGCCCCGGACGCTGCGGTCGCGGGTCTCGGTGAGCGCGGAGACCCCGGTGAGCGCGAGGTAGGCGAGCGTCCCCAGGAAATAGATGTCGCTGCGGACGCTGTCGTCCCTGACGCCGGTGAGCTTCTCGAGCGTGGCATAGTCGATCGTCCGCGGCTTGTCGACGCGGCCGAGGAGCTTGTCGCCGGAGTCGTCGACGCCGGCGAGGCCGAAGTCGACGAGCTTTGCGACGCCGGTCGAGGAGACGATCACGTTGGAGGCCTTCAAGTCGCGGTGGGTGACGCCGCGGCGATGGGCGTAGTCGAGGCCGGCCGCCATCTGGTGCACGAGATCGAGCGCCCGTCGCACGTCGACGGCGCCGCGGATCCTCACCAGTTCGCGGAGCGTCTGCCCTTCCACGAACTCCATGGTGAGGTAGCTCACGCCGTTCTCCTGCCCCACGTCCTCGATGGCGACGATGTTGGGATGACGCAGCAGCCGGCCCATCTCCCCTTCGTGCTGGAACGCGCGGCACTTGTCGGGGTCGTTGGCGAAGCGATTGCGGAGCACCTTCACCGCGAGCACCGCGCCGGTGTCGCGGTGGATCGCGCGGTAGACGCGGGCGAACGACCCGGCGCCGATCTGGTAGAGCAGCTTCGCGCGGCCGAAGCAGTAGCCCTTGCGCTCGCCACGGAGCAGCCGGTCGAGCTGGAAGCCCGTGATGAGCTCCCGACGCACGAGCGATTGGCCGAACGCCTCGGCCGAGAGGTCGTGGCCGCCCGATTCCGAGAGGGCCACGGCCAGCGGGCCGGAGGGCACGAGGTCGAGTTCACCGACGAGCGAGATCAGGTTTTCGGCCGTTGTCGGCTTCATGGAACTTGAACGGGCGGGCCGCGAGTGCACCGGAGCGGCGGAGTCCGTCCCAATCAGACTACGGATTCCCCGCCGTTGCCACACACACCCCCATTTCGCCCAGCTCGTCTGGAGCCCGGGTGGGCGTGGCTGGTAGAAGCCCG
>Ga0208864_1000209_pt1 | contig 19374 bp, 20 predicted proteins | sample CryBogmetaGMA05M_FD_184542 | JGI IMG/M metagenome (GOLD analysis project Ga0208864, IMG submission 184542) | Freshwater microbial communities from Crystal Bog, Wisconsin, USA - MA0.5M (SPAdes) | ecosystem: Environmental > Aquatic > Freshwater > Lake | place: Crystal Bog, Wisconsin, USA...
CGATCGTGATCGACGAGGGGCCCGACCTGCTCGTGATGGTCAATCCGCAGGAGATCAAGCAGGTGGTGCTCAACCTCCTCGTCAACGCGCTCGACTCGATCGAGGAGTCGGGGAACGTGCGCGTGGCCGCGAAGCGGAGCGGCGGCGAGGCGGTGCTCACGTTCACCGACGACGGCTGTGGCATGACCGCCGAGGTGCTCGAGCACCTCTTCGAACCGTTCTTCACGCGGCGCAAGGCGGGGCAGGGCACCGGCCTCGGCCTCTCGATCGTCCACCGGATCGTCGCCGACCACGGCGGCCGCATCCAGGCGACGAGCGAGGGGCCCGGCAGGGGCTCCACGTTCCGCGTCACGCTGCCGCTGGCGCAGGTCGGCGTCGACGGGGCGGCGCCCCGCGCCACCGGGGCCGATCCGGCGTCCGGCCGCGCCGCCTGACACTCGCACCAGCCCAGCCACGACCGGGGGAGATGCCGTGAAGCCACACACCCGACCGATGCGGATCCTGTTCGCCGACGACGAGTCGTCGATCCAGGAGCTCATGCGCATCGAACTGCCCAGGTTCGGCCACGAGGCCACGGTCTGCCCCGACGGCCGCACGGCGCTCGCCGCACTCGACCGCACCTCCTACGACTGCGTCATCGTCGACCTCGACATGCCCGGCGTCGGCGGCCTCGAGGTGATCGCCCGCGTGCGGGAGACGTCGCCCGACACGGAAACGGTGATCATCACGGGCAAGTCGTCGGTGGAGAGCGCCGTGACCGCGGTGCGGCAGGGGGTGTTCGACTACCTCACGAAGCCGTGCAAGCTCGCCGAGATCCAGGCGGTGCTCGAGCGGGTGCGGAAGAAGCGGGAGCTCACCACGCGGCTGCGGGCGCTCGAGCGGCGGGTTCGCCGGGCCGAGGGCGACTCACGGCTCGTGGGCGCGTCGGCCGGGCTCGAGCAGGTGCGCCGGCTCGTGGCCCGCGTGGCGGCGAGCGAGGCGACGGTGCTCATCCGTGGCGAAACCGGCACCGGCAAGGAGCTCGTGGCCCGGGCGATCCACGACGGGAGCGGCCGCGCCGCCGGTCCCCTCGTGGCCGTCAACTGCGGCGCCCTGCCGGAGCACCTCGTGGAAAGCGAGCTCTTCGGCCACCGCAAGGGGGCGTTCACCGGTGCCGACGAGCACCGTGCCGGCCTCTTCGAGGTGGCCGACGGCGGCACGCTGTTCCTCGACGAGGTCGGCGAGCTGCCGAAGTCGCTGCAGTCGCGGCTCCTGCGGGCGCTCGAGAGCGGCGAGATCCGTCGCGTGGGCGACAACCATCCGATCACGGTCGACGTTCGCGTGGTCTGCGCCACGCACCGCTCGCTCGAGGAGATGGTCCGGGTGGGCGAGTTCCGCGAGGACCTGCTCTTCCGCATCAATACGTTCGAGGTGACGATCCCGCCGCTGCGCGACCGGCGAGACGACATCCCCCTCCTCGTCGACCATTTCGTGCGGGGGGCGCGGCCGCAGTCGCCTCCCGACGCCACGATCGCCGACGCGGGGACGCTCGCCGCGCTCGCCGCGCACCACTGGCCCGGCAACATCCGCGAGCTCGCCAACGTGGTCGAGCACGCGCTCGTGCTCTGCGACGACCTGCCGCTCAGCGTGGCGCACCTGCCGGCGCGGTTCGGCAGCCTGCGGCCCGCGACCGAGCCCGTCGCGAAGGCGGCGACCGGCCAGGAACCCGCGTCAGTCCCCGCCGCGCCGCCGGCACCCGCGGGGCCGCCGCGGCCCGAAAGCCTGCGGGAGCTCGAGATGCGGGCGATCCTCGAAGGCCTCGAGCGCAACAAGGGAAACAAGGCTCGAACCGCCGAGGAGCTCGGGATCAGCCTCAAGACCCTCTACAACAAGCTCCATCAGCTGAGCGACGGCGCACTCGACAAGACCGGCTGACGCGGGCCGTCAGGTCTTGCGGACGACCCCCACGAGCACACCCAGCACGCGGGCATTCTTCACGTAGATCGGCTTCATCGTGGAGTTCGCCGGCTGCAGCCGGATGCGGTCGCGCTCCGGGAACCACTGCTTGAGCGTGGCCTCGCCATCCTCCGTCTGCGCCACGACGATGTCGCCCGAATGGGCCGTCTGTTTCTTCTGGATCACCACCCAGTCGCCGTCGGCGATCTGGGCGTCGATCATCGACTCCCCCATCACCTTCAGCACGAAGTGGTTGTCGCGGTTGAAGAGCGACTCGAAGTCGATCCGCTCGCTCTGCTCCTCCGCGGGACGCAGCGTGCCGGCGGCCACCCAGCCCGCCATCGGCAGGCCGCGAAGGTGCGCCGGCTCGTTCACCAGTTCGATGGCCCGCGACATGTTCTTGCCGCGGGTGATCAGGCCCTTGCGCTCGAGCGCCTTGAGGTGGCAGACCACGCCGTTGGGCGAGCGGATCTTGAACGCCTGGCCGATCTCGCGGACGGTCGGGCCGAAGCCCCGGGAATGGATCTTGTCGCGGATGAATGCGTAGATCTCCATCTGCCGTTCGGTGGGGGCCTCGCTGCCGTCGTCGTCCGAGGTCCGCTGCGTGAGCCCCAGCGGGTTGCCACGGACCGCCGCGGCGGCCGCCGCCACGCGGCGGGGCTTCGGCCGGTCGTCGGAGGTGGAGCGGGCGGAAGGGGCTTTGCGCTTGGCCATGGATGCGAGGCGGCAGGGCCGCCTTCCTGAAGGGGTGGGGCGTTGGCGGGGCTCGTATCGGCTCCCCATCGGCGTGGACGCCAGTATCTTACTATACGGCCGTTCATTTTCAAGGCCGGGGTCGCGGTTCGCCTCGGCGGGTGGACAACGACTAGGATGACGGGCTTCCCCATCTTCGGAGAGCTCCCCATGTCAGGCATCGTGTCGTCGCGTCCGCGGCTTCTGGCCCTCCCGCTCCTGTCCGCGCTCGTGCTGTCGTCGGCCGCGGCGGCCCGCGGCGAGCCCCCGGTTGCGGCCGTCGCAGCCCCGGCGGAAAAGGCGGGGGGTGAACGGGGCGACGCGGCGAAGAAGAAGTCGACCGCCACGATCGCCCACCTGCGGATCGCCGGCAGCCTGCCCGACGGCGTGGGGCAGGGGGGGCTCCTCGCCGACGTGGCGCCCCACCTCCACCGGCTCGTCGAGCGGCTCGACAAGGCGGCGGCCGACAGCCGCGTGAAGGCGGTCGTCGTCTCGATCGAGTCGCCCGATCTCGGCCGGGCTCGGGCGGAGGAGCTGCGGGCGGCCATCGGCCGGATCCGCAAGGCAGGCAAGCCGGTCGTCGCGCAGCTCGTGAGCGGCTCGCCCGTCCACTACGTGCTCGCGGGCGCCTGCGACACGATCGCCATGCCGCCGGCCGCCACGCTCGAGCTCACCGGCGTGCGGGCCGAGATGATGTTCTTCAAGTCGCTGCTCGACCGTCTCGGCGTGGATGCCGAGATCCTCCAGGTGGGCGAGTTCAAGGGGGCCGGCGAGCCCCTCACCCGCGACAGCATGAGCCCCCAGCTGCGGGCGCAGTACGAGAGCTTCATCGGCGACCTCTATGAGCAGCTCGTCGAGCGGGTGGCCGCCGACCGCACGCTGCCCCCGGAAAAGGTCCGCGAGCTGATCGACGTCGGCGTGTTCTCGCCGGAGGCCGCGAAGGAGGCCCGGCTCATCGACACGATCGGCTACGAGGACGAGGCGATCGCCGCGCTCGCCGGGCAGATCGGCGAGGAGTCGCCGAAGGTGGCGCGGGACTACGCCGAGCGGAAGATCGACCAGGATTTCTCCGGGATGGGCGGCCTCGTGAAGCTCATGGAGCTTCTCTCCGGCCAGAAGCAGGCGGCGCCGACGGGCCGCCACAAGCGGATCGCGATCGTGCACGTGGCCGGGCAGATCCGCGAGGGCAAGAGCGCCGACGACCTCGTGATGGGGGGCGCGGCCGGCTCGGAGACGGTGATCAAGGCGATCCGCGAGGCCGACAAGGACGAGCACGTGGCGGCGATCGTGCTGCGGATCGACTCCCCCGGCGGCTCCGCGCTCGCGAGCGACCTCATCTGGCGGGAAGCGGAGCGGGCGAAGAAGCCCGTGGTGGCGAGCCTCTCCGACATCGCGGCCAGCGGCGGCTACTACATCGCCGTCGCGGCCGACCGGATCGTGGCGGCCCCGGGCACGCTCACCGGCTCGATCGGCGTGGTGGGCGGCAAGATCGCGGTCGGCGACGCCCTCGCGAAGGTGGGCGTGCATACCGACGTCGTCAGCAAGGGCAGGAACGCCGGTTGGCTCTCGCCCCAGGCGCCGTTCACGCCGGCCGAGCGCGAGGCGTTTCTCGGGACCATGAAGGACGTCTACCGCCTGTTCACGTCGAAGGTGGCGGCCGGTCGGAAGCTCGACCTCGCGAAGGTCGAGACGCTCGCCGAGGGCCGCGTGTTCACGGGGCGGATGGCGAAGGAGGCGGGCCTCGTCGACCGGCTGGGATCGCTCGACGACGCGATCGACGAGGCGAAGAAGCTCGCCGGGATCGCCGCCGACGAGGAGATCGACCGCGTGCTCCTCCCCGAGCCGCGGGGGCTGTTCGACGACCTGTTCGGGGCTGCGGGCGGGACGGGCGATCCCGTGGCACGGCTGGCGGCGGCCGGCGGCACCGCGTCGCTGCGCGGCGTGCTGCTCGCGCGGATCGTGGGCCTGCCGGCGCTCGAGCCCTTGGCCGCCGAGGCCGACACGCTCGTGCAGTTGCTCTCGGGCCGGCCCCAGTTCCTCCTGCCGGTGCGCGTCCGCCTGCGGTGAGGTTCAGCCGCGCGGAGGGGCCGCCACCGCCGCGGCGACCTGTGCCGGCGTGAGCGTGAGCGCGCGGGCGAAGCCGGCGATGAATCGTGCGGACGACGGATCGAGGACGACGATGGAAAAGTCGCCGAGCTGGAACCAGTCGGCGGCGTGGGGGAAGCGGCCGAGATAGGCGGCCGCGAGCGTGTCGTGCTCGGGGTCGGCCGGGTCGACGAACGTCGCCGTGACCGGCAGCGAGACGCGGGGGAGGGCCTGCGGCAGCGATCCCTCCTCCGGGGCCGTGATCAGGAGGCAGGCCTCCGGAGCGGCGAGCATGTCGCGGGTGTGGGCCGAGAGCCGGCTCACGTGGGTGACGAACCGCAGCCGCCCGCCCGCGTCCACGTGGACGGCGTAGGGGATCATCGAGGCGAACGGCCGGCCGTCGTGGAGCGTGGCGAGGGCCGCGACGGAGCGACCGCGGATGAGCGCCCCGAGCAGGGCCTTTGCGTCGGCGTCCATGGGGAGGATGTCCGCCGTCACTTCGCGGGCTTTTTCGGCGTCGTCGGCTCGCTCTTGAGATCGTACGCGAGCGGCGGATTCGCTCCGGGCTGGATGTCGACGACCACGTCGCTGAGCGGACCATACTTCGCGGGCAGGGTGTTCTCCCGCAGCTCCTCCTCGGGCATCCCCGGCATCACGGAGGCCCGCCGGACCTTGTACGACGCGATCTGCACCGTCTGGGGCCCGACCGAGACGTCGCCCGCGAACGCACCGTCCTTGATGGCCAGCCGGTCGGCGGATTGCCCCTTGCGCGAGATGAAGAACACATCGCCAGTGGCGAGCGGCTTGCCATCGAACGTCACCGTGCCCGACACAGTCGCCTTCGCGGGCTCCGGCCGCGACCCGCTGCACCCGGCCCCGACCAGCACGATCAAGCATCCCCACACAGAACTCGGAGAGCGGGCGAGTCGCCACATGGTCAGTAGTCCGTGGAGACCGACTGGCCGTCGTCCCGCGTCGCGAGCCGCGCGAGGACGTCGAGCGGGGTCGTGTCGCTCAGGAACCGCACCGAACCATCCACGAACGCGGCGTTGACGCCCCCCGGATGGGCCGAGTTGAGCGGGATGTTGGCGGCCGAGCGGGGACACACCCCGAGCGTGCCGCAGTCGCCGCCCGCGGGCCAGCCCGTCTTGCGGTTGATCTCGTAGCGGATGGTGGTCTGGTTCGATGCCCTCGTGTTGGTGCTCCCGTTGCCAAAGCCGCCGGAGTTCGACGGCGTGGTCTCGTGCCACTCGCCCCCGAACAGCATGCCGTGCTCGACCCCGGCACGCCACGTGTTCTTCGCCCCGTCGGTGGTGCGGATATAGTCGCCGTGCTCGGAGATCGCGAGCGTCGCGGCGGTGCCGTCCTTGAAGGCCGCGAACGTGAGCTGGGAGTTGGGAAAGAGCGCGCCGCCGCCGCTCACCTTGCCGCTGCCACAACAACCCACGCTCGCGCCGCTCGTGCTGACACGGCTTTCGGTAAAGCCGGGAATGAGTCCCTCGATGGCGCCTGAGACGGCAACATAGCTTGGCTGCATCTGGTTCGGCACGTTGGCGTTGTATCCCCAGCCATCCTCGCTCGTGCAGAACTGAAACGGCGCGGAGGGGCAGGCGTACGTCGGGATTCGCGCGTTCGACAGCACGGTGGCATTCGAACCGTCGTAGCCGGCGCTGGTGTAGAGCTGGATCTTCGAAAACAGGCTCGCCTGTTCGATCATCGGGAGGAGGTAGATCGCCCACGACACGGCCCAGCCGGCGCTACCGGCGGGGCCCGTTCCGAACGGCGGGCGGGGAGACGCGCCGCCCGGCGGCAGCCGCTCCATCGCCTGCTCGAAGCCGTGGAGCGCGAGGCCGAGCTGCTTGACGTTGTTCGAGCACTGCGACCGCCGGGCGCTCTCGCGGGCCGCCTGCACGGCCGGAAGCAGGAGCCCGATCAGCGTCGCGATGATCGCGATCACGACGAGCAACTCGACCAACGTGAAGCCGACGCGCGGCCTCGGCGACTGATGGTGTGGCATGATCTCGCGGCTCGTCGGGAGTGATCGCGAAGGGCTACTTCCAGTTGGCCGTCACGTTGTCCTTGCGATGGCCGAGACTCGCCCAGATCGTGGGACTGATCGTGTAGGCTACCGCGCGGACGGAGCCGTCGCACGCGGCGGTCATGAATGAGAGCGCGTGGGCGCTACCGAACCTGGTGCTCATGGAATACACCCCCGGTGTATCCTGAACCGGAAACGAGTTTCTTTCGGTCCAGCGGACGGTGTCCCAGTCGTAGCCCTCCCAGGCTTCGCCGTTGTCGGCACCGTCGTTGCCTGTCAGGTAACTGTCGGGGTTCAGGTACTTTTCCGCGATCATCAGCGTCTGGCTCGCGCCGTCGGTGACGGACGCCGGCGTGGTCTCGCTGCGGTGGTGGACCAGCCCGGTATAGGCCGTGAAGTCGCAGTACCAGTCGTCGGGCGTTCCGCCGCTGCAGCCGCTCTGGCAGTTCGGGTATCCCGTGAGGCACGAGGACCCGGGGCCGGGGGGAAGATTGCCGACCACCGTGCCGCCGTTCAGGGCGTAGTCGGTCTTCCCGAAAGCCGCCGGCGTGTTGCCGTTGGTGAGTGAGTTGCCCCCTGCCGAATAGGGATAGGGCTGGGCCGTTCGCCGGGACGCACAGTAGAAGGTCGGCACGGCCGTCGCCGCGCGGGTGCCGTTCGCCGCTCTCTTGTCGGTGTCCGAGAGCCCGGCGCCCATCTGAAAGAGGCCGGTCTGCTCGATGAACGGCAGCACATGATAGGCCCACCCGCCGGGCTGCGTGCGACCGAAGCTGCGGTCGGCGTCGCCGGTCCAGTTCCAGCCCCAGCCGCCGCTCGGGAAGAAGCCCTGCGACTGCACGTGCTGAAGAGAACCCATCGCGAGTTGCTTGAGGTTGTTGCCGCACTGGGAGCGACGGGCGCTCTCGCGGGCCGACTGCACCGCGGGCAGGAGGAGTGCGATGAGCGTCGCGATGATCGCGATCACGATCAGCAGTTCGACGAGCGTGAAACCCCGCCTTGGGCACGCATGAGCCATCGGAGGAATCCCCGGGACAAGGGAGGGCGGTCGGCCGGAACGAATGCCCGATCTTCCCACCCCCGACCATCACCATCGAAATGATAGCCGTCTCCGCCGCACTTTTTCCAGCCCCGTGGAATGAAAAGAACGGGAGGACTGGGACAACCTGCTCCGGCCGCGGCGAAGCGGCGGCACGGACAGCCCGACGAGACCGTCAGCGCGCTTCGCCCGGTCTCACCAGGCGAAGTGGGCGAACGCCTTGTTGGCATCGGCCATGCGGTGCACGTTGTCGCGCTTGGTCACCGCGGCACCCTCGCGCTTGTAGGCGGCGATGATCTCCTCGGCGAGCTTCTCGTAGGTGCCGCGCCCCTTCTTCTCGCGCACCGCCTGCAGCAGCCAGCGGATCGCCAGCGACTGCTGCCGGTTGCGGTTGACCTGCATCGGCACCTGGTAGGCCGCTCCGCCGACGCGCTTCGACCGCACCTCGACGGCCGGCTTGACGTTCTCGAGGGCCCGGTTGAAGACCTCGATCGGCTCCGTCTCGGTGATCTTCTTCGCGACGATCTCCATCGCCTTGTAGAAGATGTTTTGGGCGACGCTCTTCTTGCCGTCCTCCATCAGGCAGTTGATGAACTTGCTGGCGAGGAGCGACCCGTAGCGCGGGTCGGGGCGGAGCTGTTCGCGGCTGGCGGTGATGTTTCCCATGGCGGTGTCTTTCTAGATCAACCCTTCTTGGCGCCGTAGAGGCTGCGGGACTGCTTGCGGCCCTGGACGCCCAGTGTGTCGAGCGCGCCGCGGATGATGTGGTAGCGAACGCCGGGGAGGTCGCGGACACGGCCGCCGCGGATGAGCACGATCGAGTGCTCCTGGAGGTTGTGGCCCTCACCCGGGATGTAGACCGTGACTTCCTTCTGATTGGAGAGCCGCACGCGGGCGATCTTCCGGAGAGCCGAGTTCGGCTTCTTCGGCGTCATCGTGCGGACCTGCAGGCACACGCCGCGCTTCTGCGGGCAGCGGTCGAGCACGGGCGACTTGGAGAACTTCCGCTTGGGACGGCGGCGGCTGCGGACGAGTTGGCTGATCGTGGGCATGAATGCGGTTCTGGAGTGTCAGGATCGGGAATCCCAGAAGATAGCCGACGAGGCGGGGCGACGAAAGGCGGGGGGGCGAAATGCCCGATTTTTGCGGGCCGGCCTGCCGCCGTGCCGGACCCCGCGTCAGGCTGGATGGAGGATCTCGCCGCGGCCGCCGGCCAGCGCGTCGCCGTGCCACTGCCGCCAGTGCGCGACGTCGGTCGCGGCCGCGGCGGGGGAAAAGCCCGCGGCGGCGAGCCGCCTGAACAGGATCGGGAGGAAGGCGGGCCGCCACGCGGCACCGCGGCGAAACGTGGCGGGCACCTCCGGCCGCGACGCGAGCGCGATCAGCGATCCGCGGCGCATCGCCAGGCCGGGATGCCGGCCGACGACGCCGCCGACGAGGAGCGTGCCGGCCCGCATCTCGAAGCCGGCCGCGGCGCCGCAGTCGCCGCCGATCGCCACGATGCCGCGGCGCATCCTCGCGCCGGCGGCCTCCCCGACCGCGCCGCCGACGGTCACGAGGCCGCCCCGCATCCCGACCGGGCTCCCGGGCAATCCGGCCGCGACGTTGTCGCCGGCGCCGCCATCGACGTGCACCTCACCCCCGGCCATCTCGGCGGCGAGCCAGTCGCCGGCGGCGCCCGTCACCTCGAGGCGGCCACCCTCCATGCCCTCGGCGGCGTGACGGCCCACGTGCCCCGACACCCGGACGGTGCCCGAGTGCATCCCGGCGGCCACTCGATGCACCCGGGAAAAGTCGCCGCGGCATTCGAGCACGCCGTCGCCGCCGTCGCCCGAAATCACGAAGTGATCGCCGAGGCGGCAGGCCCGGCCGTCGACGCGGATCGGCAGCCGGGCGACGTCGGCCGGGGCCAGCGCCGCGAGCCGCTCGGGAACGACGCCCTCGAGGTCGATGGCGAGGGGGCCGCCTTCGGCATGGTCGCGGGGCACGAGGACGAGCGGCATGATCGGGGTGCCGGAACGACGGAGGTCGCGAGGGCATCGCCCCCGCGTTCTCGCAGCATACCTCCGGCGGTCGTGCGTCGCCGCGCCGCCGATGGTCAGGCCGACTTCACCTCGACCTTGCGCGGCCTCACGGCGGCGAGCCGCGGCACGCGGACCGTGAGCACGCCCTTGGAGTAGTCGGCCGAGATCTGCGCGGCGTCGAAGCCGTCGCCGAGTCGGAACGACCGCCGGTAGTCGCCGATGCCGAAGCCGTGTCGCACCACGCGGCCAGGGAGGTCGCGCGGGGGAACGGCGGCGTGCATCGAGAGCACGCCCTCGACGAACGTGACGTCGATGCCGTCGGCACGGGAGCCGGGAATGTCGGCGACGAACAGGACTTCCGCGCCGAGATCGCAGATGTCGACGTTCGGCTGGTAGGTGAGCGGCTGCTCGGACCGGCATGCGGTGGAGCCGCCGATCGTCTGGGGCTGGGTGATCATGAAGAGGGTCCTCCTTCGTGTCGGGGTCGAGGTGAGGGGAGCCGGGGATGACGCCTGCGATCGTGGAACGGGAGCCGGAGCGGGCCCTCAGGAGGAGCGGATCTCGACCTTGCGGGGCTGGGCGGCGGCGGCCTTCGGACAGGTCACGGTGAGCACGCCGTCGACGAGCCGCGCTTCAACACCGGCGGCATCGACCGCCACCGGCAGCGTGATGCGACGTTCGAACGCGCCCGTGCCCCGCTCGCGGCGGTGCCACGTGACGTGTCCGGTGCCAGGACCCTCGCCCGCGTCGCCCGCCGGACAGATCTCGGGACGCGAGCCCTTGAGCACGAGCTCGTCGCCGGCCACGACGATGTCGACGTCGCCCGCGGCAAGGCCCGGCAGTTCCGCCTCGATGAAGATGGCGGCGTCGCTCTCGCGAACGTTGACGGCGGGAAACACGCCGTCGGCGGGCCGGACGCCCCAGCCATGCAGGGGCGGCGCCGCGGTGAGCGTGGTCCAGAAGCGGTCGAGTTCCTCGCGCAGCTCATCGAACGGGAGCGCGAATCCCTGGCGAAACGTGGGCATGGTGGTGTCTCCTCTCGATGCAGGTGATGCCGGCGGCGGCACCGCAACCGTGACGCACTCCTGACGGCGCAAGCAGCAGGAATGATTCGCGGCATCGGCGACCGAAAACAACCGCCCCGGTCGCGACGAGAAAATGCAAACAGCGTGCCATGCGGCGTGAACGCACGAACACCGCGCGGCGCGGCCGAAAAACGCGGGTGCAGCACCGCCGCTGGGAAACCTTGGCAGTCGCGCCGATGGTGCCGGCTGTCAGCGTGGCAGACCGCCAGTTTCGGGCCGTCGACCCGGTTGTGGGGCCAACCGCACCTCCTATACTCACGGCTCGTCGATCGGATCGGAGGCCGTGATCCTGGCAGCCGAGGCCCGGAACCCGGGTTCCGGCGACGGGCCGATGGCCGGCGGCCGCTCGGGATCGACGCCACGGATCACGCAGGAGCAGGAGACAGTCATGCGATTCACGCTGCTCGACCGGGTGCAGTCGGTCGATCCGGGCAAGTCGATCACGGCGATCAAGACCTGCTCGCTCGCAGAGGAGTATCTCGCCGACCACTTTCCCCGCTTCCCGGTCCTGCCGGGCGTTCTCATGCTCGAGGCGATGACGCAGGCGGCGGCGTGGACCATCCGGATCGGCGAGGACTTCGCCCACAGCATGGTGGTGCTGCGTGCGGCGCGGAACGTGAAGTATGGCGACTTCGTCGAGCCGGGTCGGGTGCTCACCGTCACGGCGCAGGTGCTGTCGCAGGACGAGACCACGACGACCGTGAAGGCCAGCGGCACCGTCGGCGAGCGGACCAGCCTCACCGCCCGACTCGTGCTCGAGCGGTACAACATGGCCGACCGGACCCCTCACGGAGCCGCCCTCGACGCCCGCGTGCGGGCCGAGATGCGAAAGTTGTGGGCGATCCTCCACCCGGCCCGCACCGCAGGCCAGGCCAAGCCGGTGGCCTACGTTTCGCAGGCTGGAGCGGGCGTCGGCGCCTTCGCCAACGCCGGGACCTGACCCGCTCGGGGCGGTCTTTTTGCGGGATTTGGCGGCCGATTGTGCCGTCTGGCCGTGTTCGGCCGGCGGAAAATGGGCCCCTCTGGGTTCCCATGGCCGCCGGCCGACATTACAACAGCCTCCGATCCCGGGCCCATTTCCATCCCCGTTTTCCTAAGGTGAACCGTCGATGCCGTCCCACGATGAAATCTATGACAAGGTGAAGTCGGCCCTCGTGGATGCCCTCGGAGTCGATGAGGACGACGTCACGCCGGCCGCGACGATGGTGGGTGATCTCGGGGCCGAGTCGATCGACTTCCTCGACATCGTGTTCCGGCTGGAAAAGGCCTTCAACATCAAGATTTCGCGGGGCGAACTGTTCCCGGAGGACGTGCTGTCGAGCTCCGAGTATGTGGCCGACGGCAAGGTGACGCCTGCGGGCATCGCGGCGCTCAAGGCCCGCATGCCGTTCGCCGACCTGTCCAAGTTCGAGTCGAACCCCAGCGTGCAGAACTTCGCCAACACGCTCACCGTGGAAGACATGGTGCGTTACGTTCAGAGCAAGCTTGCCTGAGGCCCGCGGTCTGGCCGCGTGAGGCCGCCCCGATCGCCTTCCCCACGAGAGGCGGCTGCCCGTCGCCGATGCAGTCATGCGCTGGTTCTGGATCGACCGCTTCGAGGAGTTCGTTCGCGGCAAGCGCGCGGTCGCCGTCAAGAACGTGTCGCTCGCCGAGGAGCATCTTCACGACCACTTCCCGGGCGTGGCGATCATGCCCAACTCGCTGATCGTCGAGGGCATGGCCCAGGCGGCCGGTCTCCTCGTGGCCGACGCGATCGACTTCAATCGGCGGGTCGTGCTCGCGAAGGTGGCGGCGGCGGAGTTCCACTTCGACGCCGTGCCGGGCGACACGATCCGCTTCAAGGCGGAGGTGCTCGACCTCAAGCCGACCGGTTCGCTGACGAGGGTCACGAGCAGCGTGGGCGACCGACAGCAGGGCGAGGCCGAACTGTTCTTCGCCCACCTCGAGCCGGGGGAGGGAGTTCCCAAGCTCTTCGAGCCGGAGGAGTTGCTCCGCTGGCTCGACCAGATGCACATCTATGTCGTCGGCCGTGACGAGGCGGGACAACCGCTCGCCCGGCCCGACTGGTGAAACCACGCGGAGGCGGGCGATGGTGGCCGGCAGGCGCAGGGTCGTGATCACGGGGATGGGCTGCGTCACGCCGCTCGGCGTGCGCGTGGAGGAACTCTGGAAGAACCTCGTCGCCGGCGCGTCGGGCGTGGGCCTGACCACGATCTTCGACGCGTCGAAGTTCCCCACGAAGATCTCCGCCGAGGTGAAGGGGTGGGACATCTCCTCCACCGGGCAGGATCCGCGGGCCTGGGAGCTCTGCGGGCGCCACACGAAGTTCGCGGCGGGCGCCGCCCTGCAGGCGATGACCGATGCGGGGCTCCCGCAGGGGCTGCCCGCCGATCCGACGCGGCTGGGCATCTACCTCGGCAGCGGCGAGGGGCAGCAGGACTTCGACGCGTTCACGCGGACGATGATGGCGGCCATCGAGGGAGACACGCTCGACGTCGCCCGGTTCACGAAGATCGGCCTCGAGACGCTCAATCCGCTCTCGGAGGTTGAGCAGGAGCCCAACATGCCGGCGGGCCATCTCGCCGCCCTGTTCGACGCGCAGGGGCCCAACCTCAACTGCCTCACCGCGTGCGCCGCCTCGAGCCAGGCGATCGGGGAGGCGGCCGAGATCGTGCGGCGCGGCGAGGCCGACGTCATGCTCTCGGGCGGCACGCACAGCATGATCCATCCGTTCGGCGTGACGGGCTTCAACCTGCTCACGGCGCTCTCCACCCGCAACGACGAGCCGACGCGGGCCAGCCGCCCGTTCGACAACGACCGCGACGGGTTCGTGCTCGGCGAGGGGGCCGCGATGGTGGTTCTCGAGGAACTCGAGCACGCCAGGAAGCGGGGCGCGACCATTCACGGCGAACTCGTCGGCTACGGCTCGACCGCCGACGCCTATCGCATCACCGACACCCACCCCGAGGGCCGCGGCGCCGCTGCCTGCATCACGATGGCGCTGGAGGACGCGGGCCTCGGCCTCACCGACATCCACTACATCAACGCGCACGGCACGAGCACGAGCGTCAACGACCGGGTCGAGTCGCTCGCCATCAAGAAGGTGTTCGGCGAGCAGGCCTACCGGATCCCCGTGTCGAGCACGAAGAGCATGATGGGGCACCTCATCGCCGCCGCCGGGGCGACGGAGCTGATCGTCTGCCTGCTGGCGATCCGCGACGGCCTCCTGCCCCCGACGATCAACTACGAGACGCCCGACCCCGACTGCGACCTCGACTACGTGCCCAACAAGGTGCGCGAGGGAAAGGTGGCGTACGCCCTCTCGAACAGCTTCGGGTTTGGCGGCCAGAACATCTCGCTGATCGCGGGCCGCTACCGGTAGTCCCCGACGCCCCCCAGCTTGCCCGCCTTCGCGGCGGCAGGGTTTGCTCAACTGGCGCGGGCGGCACGACCGATACCACCGGTGATCGCGGGGAGGTGTCCGGCGGCGACGTGCCGGCGGTGCTTCCTCCGCCCATCGGGAACCCGCCCATGAACTCCGCGAAACACGCCCTCGGACTGGCCATCGTCACCGCCGTGATCGGGACCGCGAGCGGCTGCTCGCTGATCGACCGGCTCTTCCTCCTCAACACCGACGGTCCCCACGGCCACCAGACCCGGGCCGGGGGTGCCTATCCCGACGGCGCTTGCCCGGACGGCCAGTGCGGGCCGGAGGGCTGCCCCGACGGTTCCTGCCCGAGCGGCGAGTGTCAAAACGGCGAATGCCAGGAGTGCGAAGGGGGTGCCTGCCATCCCCGGCACGTGGGCCGTTACGGCGGCCTGGCCAGGCATCACCTCACTCCCGAGGAGAAGGCGGCGCTCGCCGGCTCCGACTACGGCGCGGTGCAGCCCGCCGGCCCGCCCTCGGGGGCGGTGGCCTATCCCTACTACACGACGCGCGGCCCCCGCGACTTCCTCGCGAAGTGCCCGCCGTCGATCGGGCCGCAGTAGCCCGGACGGCGTCGCGATTCAACGCGGCATGAGGAGCCGGTAGGCTGTGGGCCTGACCGGCCCTCGTCTTTTTCGGAGCCCCCATGCACGAGAGTTCGTCGCCCCCGGCCTCCGCCGGCATGACCGCGTCGGGCCGGCTCACGCTCACCGGCTGGCTCGTCTGCACGATCGCGGCCATCGGCTTCGCGTTCGACATCTACGAGCTCCTGATGCTGCCGCTGATCGCGCGGCCGGCGCTCCAGGAGCTCGGCGGATTCGAGCCGGGCAGCCCCGGATTTCTGCGCTGGGTGGGCCTGCTCTTCTACGTTCCGGCCCTGTGTGGCGGCATCTTCGGCCTCCTCGGGGGCTACCTGACCGACCGGCTCGGCCGTCGTCGGGTGCTCACCTGGAGCATCCTGATCTACGCAGGCGCCGCGTTCGTCGCCGGGTTCTCGACGAGCCTGTGGATGCTGCTCGTCTGCCGCTGTTTCGTGTTCGTGGGCGTGTGCGTGGAGTTCGTGGCGGCCGTCGCCTGGCTGGCCGAGTTGTTCCCCGATGCGAAGCAGCGGGAGAAGGCACTCGGCTACACGCAGGCGTTCTCCTCCATCGGCGGGCTGACCGTCGCCGTCGCCAACGGCATCGCGATCCAATCCAGCGCCGGCTTCCCCGCGATCCAGATCCCGTCATGGCTCCCGTTCCTCGGGACGATCGGCGCGGAGCACCAGCACGAGGCCTGGCGCTACACGCTGATGTCGGGACTGATTCCCGCCCTGCCGCTGATCCTCATCCGGCCGTTCCTGCCCGAGTCGCCGATCTGGGCGGCCAAGCGGGCGGCCGGCACGCTCAAGCGGCCGAGCATCGCCGCACTGTTCGCCCCCGAACTGCGGCGGACGACGATCGTCACCGCGCTCGGCTTCGCCTGCACGCTCGGCGTGGCGTTCGGCGCCATCCAGCAGATGCCGCAGATGGTGCCCGGGCTCGCGGAGGTGCGGGCGGCGGCGGCGCAGGCGGGCGAGAAGGCGGCGGCGGCCGCCCGCGAGAAGGGCGTGAACGACCCCGCCAGGCTCAAGGCGATCGCCGCTCCGGCCGCGGCGCGGTACGGGCAGAAGATGGCGGCGGAGTACACCAAGATGCAGGAGATCGGCGGGCTCGTCGGCCGCTGCCTGATGGCGGTGGTGCTCGCCGCGGCGGTGGCCTGGGGCTGGAAGCTCCGGCTGCTGCAGATCCCCGGCCTGCTGCTCACGCCGCTGGTGTTCTGGTTCTTCCTGCGCGTGCCCAACACCACGTTCTTCGAGATCCCGCTCGAGTGGGCGTATCTGGGCCGCCTGCCGGTCACGACGATGTCGGTGGGGATGTTTCTCGTGGGGCTCGTGACCGTCGGCCAGCTCTCGTTCTGGGGCAACTACCTGCCGCACGTATTTCCCGTCCACCTGCGCGGCACCGGCGAGAGCTTCGCGGCCAACATCGGCGGCCGCATGCTTGGCACGTCGGCGGCGGCGGTGACGTCGTTCGTCGCGGGCGTGATGCCCTACGATTCGGCGCCGCTGAAGTTCGCGTCGGCCGCCGCGGTGGTGGGAACGGTCATCTGCCTGATCGGCCTGGCGACGAGCTTCCTCCTGCCCGAGCCGGCCGCCGACATCGACCATTGATCGCGGCGGGCCTCCCGGGCGCCCGCGGGTCACTCCACGAGCGTGCGCGGAGCCCTCGGGGCGTCGTCGGGCAGCGTGCGCACCGACCAGATCATCCACAGCCCCACCGCCACCGCGGCGAGGAACAGGTAGCGGATGGCCCAGTGGAGGCTGTTGAGCAGGAGGCTCATCGCGACCACCGCGAGCACCATGCCGATCGCCCGATGCTTCAGGCCGCGGCGGATGCCGTGGTAGTGCTCCCAGTCGTCGAGCGTGGGGCCGAACCACTTCGAGCGGTGCAGCCAGGCGTGAATCCGCGGCGACCCCCGGTAGAAGCACCAACTCGCCAGCAGCACGAACGGGGTCGTGGGCAGCAGGGGCAGCACGGCCCCGAGGACGGCGAGCCCCAGGCAGGCCCAGCCGCCGGCCACGTAAAGGAAGCCCCTCAGCGGGTCGGTGACGGGACGGAGATCCATGCGACGGTGCTTCCCGATCGCTCGCGGGGTGGGCCCGGGATTCTATCACGGCATCTCGTGGCGTATGATCGCCGCGCTCGCATCCCCCGATTCCCCGCCCGCCACGGAGACTCCTCCCATGCCGCTCGTCCCCATGCGGATCCTGCTCGACCACGCCGCCGAACACGGCTACGGACTCGCCGCGTTCAACGTCAACAACATGGAGCAGATCCAGTCGATCATGGAGGCGGCGAAGGAGACGGAGAGCCCGGTGATCGTCCAGGCCTCGCGGGGCGCCCGGAGCTACAGCCAGGACAACTACCTGCGGCACCTCATGCTCGCCGCGGCCGAACTCTATCCGTGGATCCCGGTGGCGATGCACCAGGACCACGGCAACTCGCCGGCCACCTGCCAGAGCGCGATCGACCACGGCTTCACGAGCGTGATGATGGACGGTTCGCTCAAGGAAGACGGCAAGAGCCCCGCCGACTTCGACTACAACGTCCGCGTCACGAAGGAGGTCGTGGGGCTGGCCCACGCCCGCGGCGCGTCGGTGGAGGGGGAGCTCGGCTGTCTGGGATCGCTCGAGAGCGGCGAGGGCGAGGCCGAGGACGGCCACGGCGCCACCGGCAAGCTCTCGCACGACCAGCTCCTCACCGATCCCGACGAGGCGGCCCGGTTCGTGGCGGCCACGGGCGTCGACGCGCTGGCGGTGGCGATCGGCACGAGCCACGGGGCCTACAAGTTCACCCGCAAGCCCGACGGCGAGGTGCTGGCGATGAAGCGGATCGAGGAGATCCACGCCCGGCTCCCCAACTGCCACCTCGTCATGCACGGCTCGTCGAGCGTGCCCCAGGAGCTGCAGGACATCATCAACGCGTTCGGCGGGAAGATGCCGCAGACGTGGGGCGTGCCGGTGGAGGAGATCCAGCGCGGCATCAAGCACGGCGTGCGGAAGATCAACGTCGACACCGACTGCCGCATGGCGATCACGGGCGCCATCCGCAAGGTGCTCGCCGAGACGCCCGAGAAGTTCGACCCCCGCGACTACCTCAAGCCCTCCCGCGAGGCGATGAAGAAGGTGTGCGCCGAGCGGATGGTGCAGTTCGGCCAGGCCGGCAACGCCCGCAAGGTGCCGGTCGTGTCGCTCGAGGAGATGGCGAAGCGGTACGCGAAGGCGTGAGGCGGCTCGGCCTGCCCCATGCCCTGTCGCCGGACGTTCGCTCAGGGCTCCGCCCTTCGCTCACTCCGCGCTGGCGGCGCTTCGCCATCCTGGCTGCGCTTGCCAGCGAGGCCGGCGACAGGGCATGGGGCAGGCCTCGCGGACGTCTTTTGGTCGTGAGTCACGCGATGCTCTAATGACTGTCGTCGGGGGAGGGTCGAACCTGCGGCGGCGCTTCACATGAGTCACACCGAGCACCGCTGGCTCGCCGAGCAGCTTCCCGGGTGGGAGCGCGAGGGGATCGTCACGGCCGAGGGGGCGCGGCGGCTGCGCGAGCGGTATGCCGTCGAGCCGCGGGCCGGGCTCGCCCAGATGATCGTGGGGGCGATCGGGGCCCTCCTCATCGGCACCGGCCTGATCGCCGTGCTCGCCTACAACTGGGACGACTTCCCCCGCTGGGTGCGGCTGGCCCTCGCGCTCGGCCCGCTGGCAGCGTCGCAGGCGGCGAGCGCCTGGGTGCTGCGGCAGAACGAGGCCGCCAAGCCCTGGCAGCGGGAGGCCGCGGCGCTCGTCCAGACGCTCGCCGCCGGGGCGGCGATGGCGCTCGTGTCGCAGATCTACAACCTGCCGGGGCAGTGGACCGATCTCGTGTTCTGGTGGTGTGTCATCGCGATTCCCCTGGCCTGGGTGATGGGGTCACAGTCGGTGGCGATCGCCTATCTCGTGGGCATCGCCGTGTGGACGGTCGCACAGGCCGCGGAGCGGTCGAACGGGTGGTCGTGGACGGACGTCGCCGACGTGCGGATCTGGTTTCCGCTCCTGCTGGCCGGCATCCTCCCGCTCTGGCCCGGCCCTGACCTGCGCGGCCGCCCCGCGCCGGGCAGCCGGCTCATGCTGGCGGCCGCGGCCCTCGTCGGGCTCTTCGCCGTCGCTGCCCAGGCGAGCGCAGGCGGGCGGCCCGATGGCGAACCGCAGCGAGCATTCTTCTGGCTCGCCATGCTCTCGAGCGTCGTGGTGCTCCTCTTCCCGCTCGATCGTGACGGGATCGCCGAGCCGCTCGCCCGCAAGCCGCAGGTGCTGCTCGGCGGGATCGCCCTCGTGATCATGGCCCTGATCGCGACCTACGAGGACCCGGCCCGCGACCTCGTGACGAGCGTCGGGTTCGCGCTCCCGCTGGGCTGGTGCTGGCTCCTGCTCGCGGTGGTCGGCGGGTTCGCGGCGATCG
>Ga0208864_1000210_pt1 | contig 19279 bp, 16 predicted proteins | sample CryBogmetaGMA05M_FD_184542 | JGI IMG/M metagenome (GOLD analysis project Ga0208864, IMG submission 184542) | Freshwater microbial communities from Crystal Bog, Wisconsin, USA - MA0.5M (SPAdes) | ecosystem: Environmental > Aquatic > Freshwater > Lake | place: Crystal Bog, Wisconsin, USA...
GTATCTATAGCGGCCTTAGAGCGCGTCTGAGATAGGACTAGCGCCATCCGCGCAGTCTGGGTAACGTGGGCACCTTCAAGGAGGCGCCCATGAAACCGTACTCGAAAGAGTTCCGTGGCCAGGTGCTCGCCGCGTGCGATCGAGGGCGAAGCACCCGCGAGGTTGCGACGTACTTCGACGTGAGCGAGTCGTGGGTTCGACGTGTGAAGCAGGAGCGTCGAGAGCTCAATAAGACCGCGCCATTGCTGAAGCGGCGGCGAACGCCGTTGTGGGCGGCACTGGCCGATCGGATACGTGAGGTCGTGCAACAGCAGCCGGACCTGACGCTGCGGGAGCTGAAGGCCGAGTTGCAGACGGAACTCTCTATTCAGACGCTGTGCACCGCACTGCAGCGACTTCGTCTGACCGTCAAAAAAAAGTCCTTATCGCCACGGAGCGGGAGCGGCCGGACGTCGCGGAGAAGCGGGAGGAGTTGCAGCGGGAGCAGCCGTTGCTGAATCCTGATCGGCTCGTCTTCATCGACGAAACATGGGCGAAGACGAACATGACTCGCCCGCGAGGGCGGGCACCCCGAGGCCAGCGAGTGCTGGCTCGCGTGCCTCATGGCCACTGGAAGACCACGACGTTCCTCGCGGCCCTGCGCACGACCGGCCTGACAGCGCCTCTGGTCGTTGATGGGGCCATCAACGGCGAGTTGTTCCTCGGCTGGGTACGGCATCACTTGGTGCCGACGCTCCAGCCTGGAGACATCGTGGTGATGGACAACCTCGGCGCTCACAAGGTTGTAGGTGTTCGCGAGGCGATCGCGGCCGCAGGAGCGAGGGTGCTCTACTTGCCGCCGTACAGCCCGGACATGAACCCCATCGAACTCGTCTTCTCGAAGTTCAAGTGGCTCTTGAAGAGTGCGTCCGCCAGATCAGTCGAAGCGCTGTGGACGGTCTGCGGGGACCTGCTCGACCGATTCACCGAAACGGAGTGCCGCAACTGCTTCAAGCACTGTGGCTATCGCTACACATAACCCGGATGCGCTCTAGCGTCCTTCGGGGCCGCCCCCCTGAGTCGCCGAGTGTCGTTCTCCATTTTCAGGTGACGCGCGGGGCCGCCCGTCACCCCGCTCGCCGGACGTTCGCTGCGCCCATCCTGGGCTCCGCTCACTCGAAGCCGGCTGCGCTCCGGCATCCTGCCTGCGCTTGCCGCCTACGCCGTCTCACGGGGCGACGGGCAGCCCCTTCACTCGAATGGTCGCGCACGGGTGGCTCGTGCGTTTCAGGTGACGCGCTGGGCTGCCCGTCATCCCGCTCGCCGGACGTTCGCCTCCGCCTTCCAGGCTCCGGCTCACTCGAAGCCGGCTGCGCTTCGGCATCCTGCCTGCGCTTGCCGCCTACGCCGTCTCACGGGGCGACGGGCAGCCCCTTCACTCGAATTGGTTGCGGCCAGTGTCGTTTGCGCGTTTCAGGTGACACCGCGAGCCCCCCGGCGCGGAACGCTCGTGACGGTCGTAACGGTGCTGCCGCGCGACGCTGCCGGTGGCGAAGAATCGTCGCCCTGCGGCGACTTTGCCGTCGCCCAAACGCGACCTAAGTACTTGTGGAGCCGGCCCGCGCCCACAGGAACCCACCATGATCCGCACCCTGGCCCCACTGCACCGTACCGCGAGCCGCGGCCGGCTCTTGGTCGTCGACGACGACCGCCGCGCCGCTTCCGCGACGGCGCAGTGGCTCTGCGAACTCGGCTGGCATGCCAGCGCGGTCGGCCGCGTCGGGGAAGCCCTGCCCCTGGTGGCCCGCGAGCCGGTCGATGCCTGCATCGTCGACGGCCTGCTCCCCGACGGCGGCGCCGACCGCATCGCCGATGCCCTGCGCCGCTCTTCCCCCGACACCGCTCTCGTGGTCACGCTGCCGGCGACGGCCGCCGCGGCCGGCCTCGCCGTCGCCGCCGACCGTGTCGTCCGGCTGCCGGCGCGGGACGACGAACTGCTGGCGGCGGTGGAACAGGCGATCGCCGGGCGGGCCGCCGGGGACCATGCGGTGGCCTGGAACCTGCTCGGCGTCTCCCCCGCGATCCGCCACGTGCTCGACCTGGCCGGGCGGCTCGCCGACGCGCCCGCCGCCCTCCTCATCACCGGCGAGAGCGGCACGGGCAAGTCGCTCCTCGCCCGCGAGATTCACCGGGCGAGCCGGCGGCGGCGCGGCCGCTTCGTCGAGGTGGCCTGCGGCAGCCTCAGCGAGACGCTCCTCGAGAGCGAGCTTTTCGGCCACGTCGCCGGCGCCTTCACCGGCGCCACCGGCGACCGCGACGGCAAGTTTCTCCAGGCCGACGGCGGCACGATCTTCCTCGACGAGATCGCCACCGCGTCGCCGGCGCTGCAGGTGAAGCTGCTCCGCGTGTTGCAGGATCTGCGGTTCGAGCCGGTGGGGGGCGCACGCACCCACGCCGTCGACGCGCGGGTGATCCTGGCCACCAACGAGGATCTCGCGGCGCGGGTGGCGGCGGGCACGTTCCGCGCCGACCTTTTCTGGCGGGTGAACGTGATCACGATCGAGATGCCGGCGCTGCGCGACCGGGCCGGCGACGTGCCGCTGCTGGCGGCGCACTTTCTCGCCGCCATGCGGGCCCGCGGAGGCCGCGCGGTGGAGGGCTTCACCCCGGCCGCGCTCGCGGCGCTCGACCGCTACCGCTGGCCGGGCAACGTGCGGGAACTCGAGCACGCCGTGGAGCACGCCGCCGTGCTCGGCCGCGGCTCCTTGATCGAGGTGGCCGACCTGCCCGCAGCGGTGCGGGACGGCGGGATGACGCCGGTCGCCCCGCGGGGCGGAGTCGAGCCGGCGCCGGGCGCGCTGCGGCGGGCGCTTGAAAACCCGGAGCGGCGGCTGATCCTCCAGGCGCTCGAGCAGAACGGCTGGCGCCGCGACGCCGCCGCGCGGGCGCTGGGCATCAACCGCACCACGCTTTACAAGAAGCTCCGACGGCTGGGCATGAACCTCGCCGAACTCGAGCCCGCCCGCTGATCCTCGCCGCCGGCGGGAGCGTGTCCGCGGCCCGGTGCCGCCGAGGCGGACGCAGGGCCTGCGGGAGTGCGGATGCCGGCGGAACCGTGTCCGCCGGCCTGTGCGAGCCGGGGTCGCGCGGCGTCGCGTCCGGCCACGAGCGACGCGGCGAGCAGGGCGGCGACGGCCAGCCGGTAGGCCACGAACGGCCAGAGCGTGTGGCTCGTCAGCAGCGCGAGCAGCCAGCGGATCGAGGCGTAGCCGACGATCGCGGCGGCGACGGTGCCGATGGCCGCCGCGACGGTCGCGGGCCCCGAGCCGAAGATCTCCGCCCGCTGCTGCCAGGCCTCGAGGAGGCCGGCGGCCGCGACCGCCGGCAGCGAGAGCAGGAAGGAGAACCGTGCGGCGGTGGCACGGTCGAGCCCGGTGAGCATGCCGCTCGAGAGCGTGACGCCGCTGCGCGACATGCCCGGCACGAGGGCCAGCACCTGCATGAGGCCCATGGTCAGCCCGTCGGCGAACCGCACCTGGCCGAGCCCGCTGCGGACGACTGCCGCGCCGGGGGCCTGCCGCCGCGACCGTCTCCAGGCGACGGTCTCCGCCAGGGCCATGAGGAGCGTGCCGGCCAGGAGCGCGGCCGTGACGACCTCCAGGCGGCGGGCCTCGCCGCGGATCAGGTGGCGGGCCGCGAACCCCACGACGACGATCGGCAGCGTGCCCAGCGCGACCATGATCGCCACGCGGGACGGGGCGGACTCGAGCGGCCGGCCCGACCGGAGCCCCGCGAGGAATCCCGCCGCCAGGTCGAGGATGTCGCGCCGCATGGCCACGCACACGGCCACGAGCGTGCCGCACTGGATCACCGCGGAGAGGGCGGCGCCCGGATCGCCCCAGCCGAACAGCGGGGGCACGATCCGCAGATGGGCGGTGCTCGAGATCGGCAGAAACTCGGTGAGTCCCTGCACGACGCCCAGCACGAGCGCCTCGAGATTCGACACAGGCGCCGGTTCGGCCATGACGGAGGGGCTCCTGCACGGGGACTGAAGCCCGTGCCGCCGGGCGGCGGGGAGGCCCGGCGGGATGTTCGCCCGCGGCCGGAAGGCTGTCAATTCACGGCGTTCGTCCGCAGGAAACGGCCGCACGAACCGCCGGCGGAAGCGCGATCCCCCCGAGTCCCGCCGCGGGGAACGCCATGAGCCGCCGCGCGGGCCCCGGCGGCGCGGGCCCGTCGTCGCTCCCCGTCCGGGAGGATTCCCGCTTCAAAAAGCATCCCGTTTGCGTCATACTCCCGGGCTCGCCACACCCTCAAGGAGTCTCTCCCGGATGTTCCGCAACCTCAGCACGTTCGGCCTGCCGCTCTCGGGCCGCCCCAGCGAGCTCATCGAGCTGGCCCTCTCGTTCGGCTTCGACGCGATGGACATCGACCTGATCGATTTCCAGCAGCAGGCCGATGCGTTCGGCGTGCCGCACGCGCGGCGGCTGATGGTGAGCGCCCGGCTCAAGTGCGGTGTCTTCCGGCTGCCGGTCTCGCTGAGTGCCGACGACGCCGCCTTCGAGGCCGACGTGAAGGAGCTGCCGCGGCGGCTCGAACTCGCCCAGGCAGCGGAGGCCACCCGCGCGGTCGCCGCGCTGGCCCCGGCCTCCGACGAGCATTCGTTCAAGGACTTCTTCGAACTGCACCGGCGCCGGCTCGACGCGCTCGGCGACATGCTCGACCCGCACGGCATCTCCCTCGGTCTGGCCGTGGTGCCGGAGAAGGAAGCCCGCGCCGAAAAGGCCAACCAGTTCATCCACACCTACGAGGCGCTCCTCGGCCTCGTGGCCGTGTCGCATCCGCGGGTCGGCGCCGTGGCCGACGCCTGGGCGCTGCACGTCGGCGGCGAGTCGCTGGAGCTGATCGCCCAGACACCGAAGGGCCGGCTCGTGGAGGTGCGGCTCTCCGACGCGCCGCGGGAAGGGGATGCGGCCGACATGGTCCACACGCAGCGGCTCATGCCCGGCGACTCGGGCGTGATCAACTCGGCCGCCGTGCTCACCCAGGCCAAGCTGGCGGACTTCGCCGGCCCGGTCACGCCGTGGGCCGATCGCTCGGCGCTGGCCGGCCGGGGACGCGAGCGGATCGTGAAGCTCGCCGGTGACCGGCTCGAGGCCGCATGGCGCGAGGCGGGCCTGCCGATCGTGCCGCGCTGGTTCACGCCCGTGGCGCGGGACGCCCTCGGCCGGCCGATCGTCGAGGAGACGTTCGCCGGCGCCGAGTGACCGGCCGTTGCCGGGCGGCGTGCGGGCACGTCGCCGGCTCCTCCGAGAGCCGCCGCCGCCGGCCGGCGCGGCTCACGCGCCTTCACGGATCCAGGTCACCTTCGGCGAGCCGCCGCCCCCCGCGGCGGAGCCGCGGATGAACTCCGACACGTAGCGGAGCGTCTGGCCGGGCCGGTCGGGATCGCGAAACGAATCCCCCTTCTGCAGGATCGGCAGCTGGTCGGGCATGCAGCCGAAGGCCCGCGTGCCGGCCGCCTGGCAGGGATACCATGCGCCGGTGCCGTCGGGCCGCTCGAGGTAGAACTCCGGATAGCAGTGCCCCTCCACCCACACCGTCCGCGCCGGGATGCCCTCCACCCGGGCCAGTGCGACGAACAGGCAGGTCAGCTCCTCGCAGTCGCCCCAGCCGTCGGCCAGGGCCCGCGCGGCCCCCTTGAGCTCGCCGTTGCGGTATTCCACCTTCTCGCGGGCGATGTCGTAGAGCGCCTCCACCTTCCGCCAGCCGTCGAGCCCGGCGCCGGTGGACTTCGCGAGCTTCACGATCTTGGGATGGCGTGTCTCGATGGAGGGGCTCGGGGCGAGGAACGCCCGCAGCGCCCGGTCGGGCTTGGCCGGGATGACGAGCGGGCCGGGATCGGCCGGAGGCAGGATCGACGCGCGGTCGAGCGCGAACGTGACGATCGCATGGGCCTTCGCGCCGGCGGGCAGGTCGGGAATCTCGACGATCATCTGCTTCACGCCGCCGGGCAGCGTGCGATAGCGCAGGCTGCGGACGTCGGGCGAGACGTCCTCCTGGAGGATCCGCACCGTCTGCTCGGGCCAGTCGGCGGGCACCGGAAGGGTGGCGTAGAGGCCCCGGCAGGCGGCCCCCTCGGCCGTCACCACGACGCCCACCCGATACCGCTGGGTGCGCACGTCGCCGAGGGTCGTCGCGGAGGCGTCCGCGTCGGCGGCGGCGAACTGGGCCAGGGCCCGGGGCTCGGCCATGCACAGGGCCGCCGCGACGGCCAACGAGAGCAGGAATGTTCTTCCCATGCCCATCCCATCGACCGGAACGGGCGGCCGACTCGCGGGGCCGGCCCGCCCTGCCGACCGGGAAAACTGGGGTGGCGGGGGCGAAACGCTCGATTGTTGTGGCGTCGGAAGGCTGCTAGACTGCGAGGCTCTGCCGAACCCGTGGCCCGAGTGTCCCCTCCCTCTCACCCCGTTTCCCCGAAACCCCCCACGCATGGTCAACCGCAACCTCATTCGCGAACTGGAGCACGGAGACGAACTGGATCAGGAAGTCGAACTCGCCATGGCAGGGGCCGAGGCGGACGACTACTCCGTCGGCACCTCCGCCTTGTCGGTCAACTCGGTGCTCGAGGGGAGGGTGCTGCGGGTCGACAATGAGTTCGTGCTCGTCGACGTGGGGTACAAGAGCGAGGGGCACATCCCGCGGAACGAGTGGGATGAGAGCGAGCCGCCGCCCCAGGTGGGCGACATCGTCAAGGTGCTGCTCGAGGAGTTCGAGGACGGCCAGATCGAGGAGCAGCGGGGGCTGATCACCCTCTCCAAGCGGAAGGCGCGCCGGATCGAAGACTGGCTGCGCGTGATGGAGAGCGTGCATGAGAATGACGTCGTCACCGGCTTCGTCACCCGGAAGATCAAGGGCGGCCTGCTCGTCGACATCTCCGGCGTCAACGTCTTCCTGCCGGCCAGCCAGGTGGACATCCGCCGGCCGGCCGACATCGGCGACTACTGCGGCCGCGCCATCCAGTGCCTCGTGCTCAAGATCGACGAGGCGCGGCGCAACATCGTCGTCTCGCGGCGGGCGCTCATCGAGCAGGAGCGGGCCGAGCGGAAGAAGCAGCTCATGGAGACGCTCGAGGTGGGCCAGGTCCGCCGCGGCGTCGTCAAGAACATCGCCGACTTCGGCGCGTTCGTCGATCTCGGCGGCATCGACGGCCTCTTGCACATCACCGACATGAGCTGGGGCCGCATCGGCCATCCCAGCGAGATGGTGCAGATCGACCAGGAGGTCGAGGTGCAGGTGCTGCACATCGACCGCGAGCGCGAGAAGATCGCCCTCGGCATGAAGCAGCGGACGGCCAGCCCGTGGGCGAAGGTCGCCGACAAGTATCCGGTCGGCACCGTCTGCAAGGGCACGGTCGTCAACGTGATGAGCTACGGCGCGTTCGTGAAGCTCGAGGACGGCGTCGAGGGGCTCGTGCACATCAGCGAGATGAGCTGGACCAAGCGCGTGAGCCATCCGAGCGAGCTGGTGAAGCCCGGCGACGAGGTCGAGGTGGTGGTGCTCGCGATCAACAAGGAGAAGCAGGAGATCTCGCTGGGCATGAAGCAGACCCAGCAGAATCCCTGGGAGAAGGTGGCCGCCGACTACCCGCGGGGCGCGGTCGTCAAGGGCGTGGTGCGGAACCTCACCAACTACGGGGCCTTCATCGAGATCGACGACGGCATCGACGGCCTGCTCCACGTCACCGACATGTCGTGGACGCGGAAGGTGACCCACCCCAGCGAGATGCTGGAGAAGGGGCACGAGGTCGAGTGCAAGGTGCTCTCGGTCGACCAGCAGCGGCGCCGGATCGCGCTGGGCCTCAAGCAGATGCAGGACGACCCCTGGTCGACCGACATCCCCAAGCGGTACAAGGCGGGCGACGTCGTCAACGGCACCGTGACGAAGATCACGAACTTCGGCGTGTTCGTCGGTCTCGAGGACGGCCTCGAGGGCCTGCTGCACATCTCCGAGCTCTCGGACGACAAGATCGAGAATGCCGAGGAGGTCGTGAAGGTGGGCGATCCGCTGGAGGTGAAGATCCTCCGCGTGGACACCGACGAGCGGAAGATCGGCCTCTCGCGGAAGCGGGTGGGCTGGTCGCGCGACCGTGAGGAGCAGGAGTCGGCCGGCGAGGGCTGAGCGGCGGCCGGGGCGCCGTCATCGCGGCGTCGGGCGTGCTGTCGGCATCGTTCTCCGGTGCGTCCCCCGGATCGCTCTGGAACCCGTGGTTGGGTCAGTTCGCGGCCGGCGCCGTGCGCACGACCTCGATCGCGGCCACCACGCCGAGTGTCTCGGGGACGCCCGGCCCGTTGACGCCGTGCAGCGGCGTGATCCGCAGCGGCTCGCCCCGCGCGATGCCCGCGGCCGCCGACGCCCCGATCACGACGCGACGCGGGGCGGCCTCGACCCGCTCCCTGCCGTCGAGGACGAGCGCCGCATGACGGTGCAGCAGCGCCTCGGCGGAGCCAGGGTCGACGATGTCGAGCGCGACGAGATCGTGCGCCGCGCCAGCCGGGCGACCGGCATGCCGCACCCAGACGAGCACGCGGGCGCCGACGGCGAGCTGCCTTGGATCGACGCTCGTGGGGCCCGTCGCCGGGGGCGGTGGCACCGCCACGCGGCGGCCCACCGGCGCGTCGGCGGCGGGCATGCGCGGGCGGGCCGGGGACGTTTCGGCCGCCGGCGCGGCTGCCGCCGACGGCACGGTGGTGGCGGTGGTCGCCGGCGGCGTTGCCGCCGATGCCTCCGACTGCGATGCGGCGACGTCGGCGGCCGGCGCCGCGGATTCCGATCGGCCTTCGATCACCCTCCGACCGCGGTCAAGGAGCCGGCCGAGGTCGCCGGTGAGCGCGAAGCCCCCGGCGACGAACGCCAGGGCCACGACCTTGGCGAGGAAGGATTGCATGGTGCGACGCGCGATGAGGAGGGAGGCCGCGCCGGCCGGAACTCCGGCCGGATGACCCGCCGGCAAGTATGCGCCCTCGCGGCCGGCGCAGAGCCACGGCGGCCCGGCGGCGGCGGGGCGAACCGGCCGCTTCCGCACGCGTGGTGCGGGGTGTGACGGTCGCACGGCCGAGGCATGGCGGCAGCCGCCAGGACGGCGGCAGTCAGGCCTCCTCGAGGGCCGCGAGGGCCTCGAGCACCTGCTCGTCGTGGCCCGCGGCCTTCACGGCCTTGAACACCTTCGCCACCTTGCCGGCCGCGTCGATGATGAAGGTGCTCCGCGCGATGCCCATCGACTTCTTGCCGTACATGTTCTTCTCGCGCCACGCCCCGTATTTCTCCGCCACCGCGTGCTTCTCGTCGGCGAGGAGCGTGAAGGTAAGGCCGTATTTCTTGTGGAACTTCGCGTGGCTCTCCGGCCCGTCGGGGCTCACGCCCAGGACCGTCGCCCCGAGCTTGGCGAGCGCGGCCTTCGCGTCGCGGAAGCCGCAGGCCTCGGTCGTGCAGCCGGGCGTGTCGTCCTTGGGGTAGAAATAAAGCACCACCGGCTTGCCCTTGAGGCTCGAGAGCTTGAGCTTCTTGCCGTCGTGGGTGGGCAGCGTGAAGTCGGGCGCCTTCGAACCTTCCTCGATCCAGTCGGCCATGGGTGCGGCTCCTTGCGGGCGGGGAAACGGATGACGGAACGTTGTAGCCAGCCGGATGCGTTGCGGCCAGTGGCCCGACCGGCGTCGCCCCCGGTGTCACCGCCGTCGGACGGCCGCGTCCGCGTGTCGCTGCTCACGCCCGTGGGGCGGTCGGCGTTGGCGGTCGTGGGAGCCGCCGGCCCGGGGGCGGAGGATCTCGTCGCGGCGCGGTTCGTGCCGCGGGGCCGGCCGCCGCTCGACGAGCGGCCGGACGGCGCGATCGTCTTCGGCCGCTGGCAGGGGGACGCGGCCGTCGCCGGCGAGGATGTCGTCGTGGTCCGCCACGCGGCCGACAGTCTCGAGATCCACTGCCACGGCGGCGTGGCGGCACCGCAGGCGGTGCTCGCGAGCCTCGAGCGGCGCGGCGCGGTGCGGCAGGCGTGGCCGCAGTGGCTCCTGGATGGTGGCGCGGATCCGATCTCCGTCGAGGCCCGCGAGGCGCTCGGCCGTGCCGGAGGGCCCAAGGCCGCCCGGATCCTCGCCCGCCAGTTGGCAGGCGCGCTGGCCGCGGAGATCGACCGGGTGCGCCGCCTCGTGGCGGCGGGGGATGCGGCCGCCGCCCGCACGGCGATCGACCGGCTGCTCGCGGCATCGCGGGTGGGCCTGCGGCTCGCGGCGCCGTGGCGCGTGGTCGTGGCGGGGGGCGTGAACGCCGGGAAGAGCAGTCTCTTGAACGCGCTGGCCGGCCACGCCCGCAGCCTCGTCTCGGCGGAGCCGGGCACCACCCGCGACCTGCTCGAGACCCGCGTCGTGCTCGACGGCTGGGAGATCGACCTCGTCGACGCGGCGGGCACGCGGGAGGGGACCGACCACGCCGCGGCCGGCGCGGTGGAGCGGGAGGGCATCGCCCGCGCGCTCGCGGCCCGTGCCGACGCCGACCTCGTGCTCCGCGTGATCGAAGCGAACCGGCCCGCCGCGGTCGCCGCCGCGCGGGAGGCGCCGGGCGAACTCGTCGTGTTCGCGAAGGCCGACCGCGCCGGCGTCGCGCCGGGCGACGGAGCGCCGGCAGGGCCGGCCGCCGCCGTGTGGACGAGCGCCGTCAACGGCACGGGGCTCGGCGACCTGGCGGCGGCGATCGTGCGGCGGCTCGTACCGGAGGAGGACGAACGCCCCGACCTGCTCGCCGGGGCGGTGCCCTTCACGCCGCGGCAGGTGGCCGTGGTGTCGGGGCTGCGGCCACCCGCTTGAGGATGGCATGGGCCGACCGCCGCCGGCGGCCGCCTGCTACCCTATCCGCATGGAACCATCCCCCGCATCCGCGACCCCGGCGACGTTCCCGGCAGTGATCCCGACGCCGGCCCCGGGGCGGTTCGGCGCGGGCGAGTTCATCGTGCTCGGCTTCACGGTCGCCTATCTCCTGCCGTTCGCGGCGGTCTGCCTGCGGGGGGGGAACCGGGAGTTTCTTCTCTACCTCGCGGTGATGCTCACGCTGATGCCGCTCGTGGCCTGGCTCCACGCGCGGATCGGCCTGCACAGGGCCACGCTGTGGGGCCTGTCGCTGTGGGGGCTCGCGCATCTGGCGGGCGGGCTCGTGCGCATCCCGGCCGACTGGCATCACGACGGATCGCCCGTGCTCTACAACCTCTGGCTCGTGCCCGGCAGGCTGCGCTACGACCAGGTCGTGCACGCCTTCGGCTTCGGCCTCTCCACCTGGCTCTGCTGGCAGGGGCTGCGGGCGGCGTTCCGGGAGGCCGGCGTGGCGATCCGCCCGACTCCGGGGCTGCTCCTGCTCTGCGTGCTCGCCGGCATGGGGCTCGGCGCCCTGAACGAGATCGTCGAGTTTCTGGCGGTGCTGACGATCCCCGATACGAACGTCGGCGGCTACGAGAACACGGGCTGGGATCTCGTCTTCAACGCGCTCGGCGCGTGCGTCGCGGCGATCGCGATTTTCCTGCGGTCGTCCCGGGCCGGGGGGTGACCGCGGGCGAGCCCTGTCAGGTCCGCCCGGTTCGCGCGGGAAACTCCCACGACCGGCCGTCCCAGGCGATCACCTTCTCGAGGAACGCGGCCGCGGTCGTGGCGAACTGTTCGAGGAGGTATTCCCCCTTTTCGGCCGTGGCCTTGCCCGGATCGCCGAGGTGGCCCGGGGCGTCGGCGCCGTCGGGGCGGCGCTCCCGCGTGATCCAGCCGCGGTAGGCGGGCTCGAAGGAGTAGCCCATGTCCATCGCCGGCAGCTGCGCGAACGGCTTCACGAGCTCGGGCCGCACCGCGAGCATCATCGACGTCTCCCACTCGCAGGCGTGGCCGAGCGCCGCTTGGACGAGGCCCGCCCGCGACAGGTTGGGCTTGGCGAAATCGGCGTAGGTGGCGAAGAGCAGGAGCAGATCGTCGCGGTCGCGATGTCGCTGCCGGGCCTCGAAGATCGCCTGACGGCCCGGGATGATGTTGCCGCCGTGGCCGTTGAGCAGGAAGATCCGGTGGAAGCCGTGCGCGAGGAGATTCTCGATCAGGTCGCCGAGCAGGTCGAGGTAGACCCGCGGGCTCGTCGACAGCGTGCCGGCGAAGTCCATGTGGTGGTGGGAGTTGCCGAGCCAGAGCAGCGGCGCCACGAGCACCCTGTCGTGCAGCCGCGCCTCGACCCGGCGGACGATCTCGCCGAGGAGAATGCTGTCGGTCGCCACGGGCATGTGGAGGCCGTGCTGCTCGACCGCCGCCACGGGCAGGACGACGGGGGTGTCGGGCGCGAGCCGGCGGATCTCGGGCCAGGTGAGTTCGGCGAGGTGCATGGGGTGAACAGGGGGGTGGCGACCGCTGCGACCGCCACAGTGTCCCCGCACCGGCCCGCGCCGCCAAGCCCTGTGGCGCCGCCTGGAATCAGACGCAACCCAAGGCAACCCTCAGTGATGAATCCACGGCGAGGGGGCGGCAAAAGTCTCCTCGTTCGGCCGCAGCGGCCTCCACTTTGGTATTGTTCGCCGACCCCCCTCGCCTCGAAGCAGAGGTGCGCGATCTCGTCGATCTCTCCAGACTGCAGCACGCTCCACGACAAGCCGCCTCGATCCGGTGGAGGGGCCGCCCGCTGCCCCGTGAGGCGGCGTCGTTGGCCAGCGCAGGCATGGATGCCGGAGCGCAGCCAACTTCGAGTGAGCCGGAGCCTGGAAGGCGGAGGCGAACGTCCGGCGAGCGGGGCGACGGGTGGCCCCGGGCGTCACCACGGGCCCTCGGACGCGTGCCGCTACTCGTCGTCGTCGGCGTCGCCTTCGCCGGCGGCCTTCGCGCCCTTCGCGGCGGTCGTGCGGCCGCGGATGTAGAGCCGGATCGGCACCTCGTGGAAGGGGGTCGTCTTGCGGAGCGCCCCCACGAGATACCGCTTGTAGCCCTCCGACACGCTCTTGGGCGCGCTCGTGGAGAGCACGATCGTCGGCGGCGCCGTCTCCACCTGCGTGGCGTAGTAGATCCGCACCGGCCGGCCGCGGGGATCGGCCGGCGGCTGGTTGGCCTCGATCGCCTCCCGCAGGATCGTGTTGAGCCGCGCCGTCGGCACCCGCTCGTGGCTCTGGCGATAGAGCCGCTGCGCCGTGTCCACCACCGCCTTGACATTGCGGCCGCTCGTCGCCGTGACGAAGGCGATCGGCGCCCAGGGCATCGTGCGGAACGTGTCGCGCAGATACTGCGCCCACTCGCCGCGCTCGACGTCGCCGGCGTAGAGGTCCCACTTGTTGACCACGAACACCACCGGCTTCGCCTCCTCCATGATCGTGTCGGCGAGCTGCTTGTCGACGCGGCCGACGGGCTCCGCCGCGTCGAAGAAGAGCAGCACCACGTCGGCCCGGCGGATGCTCCGCTCGGCGCGGTGGGTGGAGTAGAAGTCGATGTCGGTCTTGCGGCTCTTCGTCCGCCGCAGGCCCGGCGTGTCGATCGCCAGGAAGGAGTGGCCGTCGACCTCGAACCGCACGTCCACCGAGTCGCGGGTGGTGCCCGCCACGGGGCTCGTGATCACCCGCTCCTCGTGGGCGAGGCTGTTGACGAACGTGCTCTTGCCCACGTTCCGCCGGCCCACGATCGCGAGCTTCATCTCCGGCAGCTCGGCCCCCGGCTCGTCGGCGCCCGCGACGGACTCCGGCAGGCCGGCGAGCAGCGCGTCGACGAGCGGGCCGCGGTTGCGGTGCTGGCGGGCGCTGACGACGAGCGGCTGGCCGAAGCCCAGCACGGCGAAGTCGGCGGCGTGGGCGTCGAGCCGGGGGTCGTCGGCCTTGTTGGCGACGAGCAGCACCGGCCGGCCGAGCCGGCGCACCCGCGCCGCCACGTCGCGGTCGGCCGGCACGAGCCCCGCCCGCAGGTCGACCACGAAGACGACGATCGCCGCCTCCGTGAGCCCCGCCTCGATCTGCGCGTCGATCCGCGCCGTGAGGCCGTCGGGGTCGTCGAACCCCATGCCGCCGGTGTCCACGAGGTCGACCGTGCGGCCGTCGATCGAGACCCGCTGCACGAGCCGGTCGCGGGTGACGCCCGCCGTCGGATCCTCGATCGCGATCCGCTTCTCGACGAGCCAGTTGAAGAGCGTCGACTTGCCGACGTTGGGCCGGCCGACGATGACGATCTTCGGAATCGATGATGAGCCGGCACCGCCGGCGGCGTCAGGGCCGGTCACCGGGCACCTCCAGGACGTCGCCGAGCCAGCGGCGGGGGGTCGAGTGGACGAGATAGTGGTGGGTGATGCTCTCCGACATCGCCCGCAGCGAGCCGTCGAGCCGCGCGAGCAGCTGCCCGAGCTGCGGCCGCCCGCCTTCGGCATCGGTGGCGGCGAGCGCCGACACGTCGGCGAGCCGCACGAGGCTCGTCGCGGCCATCACCGCCCGCTCCTCGCCCGAGAGCACGGGCGACGACGAATCCTGCGGCAGGTGCGAGACGTGGTCCTCGAGGGCCGCGATCTGGAAGCCGATGCTCCGCGGATTGGTCTCGTCGATCACGAGCAGGTCGATGAGCGGCCCGGCCTCGAGCGCGCCCAGGTAGCGGTTGCGGTAGGTCATCGAGCTGTCGGCGATCTCGAGGAGCATCTCGTCGAGCCGCTGGGAATCCCCCTGCTGGCCGGCGCCCGGCCGGGGGGGGACGAGCGCCGCCGAGACGAGCTGGATCGCGCCCGCGGCCCGCTCGATCCGCCGGCCCATGTCGAGAAACCGCCAGCCGGGGCCGCGGGTCATGCTCTCCATGCCGAGACCGGCGAAGGCCGAGAGGTCGAGGATCAGCGTGTCGAGCAGCGAGAGCACGTCCACCGCGCGGCGCCGGCGGACGGCCTCGTCCCCCTTGGCGCCGGCCGGTTGGTCGGCGTCGGCGAACCCGTCGCGACGGACGCGGGCGAGGATCTTCCAGGAGTCGATCGAGATCCGGTCGCGGACCACCGACGCCAGCCGCCACATGCTGCGGATGGCGGCATGCACGCTCGCCGGACGGGCGGCGTCGAAGACGAGCGCCTTGATCTCGGCGGAGATCTCCCGGGGCGTGGCGGCGCGGCCGGGCTCGAGCCACTGCCGACGCGGCCGCGGCGGGTCGTCGAGCGAGCCGAGCAGGACCGCCGCCTCGATCGCCGTGTCGACGTTGCCCTCGGAGGCCATCCTCACCGCCACGGCCCGGAGGAGTCGCGCCGCCCCCTCCGCACGCTCGACCTGGCGGCCGAGCCAGTGGAGGTGATCGGCGACCCGGCTCGGCAGGTCGTTGCCGCTGCGGCGCAGCGTCATCGGCTGCCCCGGCTGGCGGAGGAGCGTCACCGGCACCACCGGACCCTCCGAGAGCACCCACACGTCCTTCGAGCCCTGGGCGGAGAGCAGGAACTCCTCACGCGGCGACCGGCCGATCGACATCCGCGCGAGTCCCCCGCGCATCGACTGGTAGCCGTCGGGCGTGGCCACCGCGAAGCAGCGCATCAGCACCGACGCCGGCACGATCGCCGTGCCGTTCCAGCAGGGGGCGGCCGACCGCTCCACCCGTTCCCGCCCCACCCAGTCGGCCGGCCTCGCCTGCATGTCGGCGACGAGCTCCGCCCGGGCCCGCGCGTCGAGCAGGCCGGGCACGAGCCGCTTGAGGCCGCGCCGCGGGGCGACCGGCTCGACCACGAGATCGTCGAGCGCGGAAAGCACGTGGGCGAGATTCGCCGGACGGCCGCACCACCACGACCGCGGCGCCGGGAGCAGCAGCGGCTCGCCGAGGAGCAGCTCCGCGACGGCCGGGAGAAACTCGGAGAGGCCCGGCGACTCGACGAGCGACGACCCCAGCGCGTTGGCCGCCGCCACCCGCGACCGCCGCACCGCCTGCACGAGGCCGGGGGTGCCGTCGAGGGCGGTGCCGTCGAGCTCGAGCGGGTCGCAGTTGCGGTCGGGCACGCGCCGGAAGAGCACGTCCATCGGCACGAGGCCGCCGAGCGTCTTCATGCTCACGCGGTCGTCGCGGACCGCCAGGTCGCCCCCCTCCACGAGCGTGAGCCCGAGGTAGCGGGCGAGGTAGGCGTCCTCGAAGTAGGTGGCGCTCGCCGGTCCCGGACTCTGCAGGGCGATGCGGGGCGCGTCACGCCCCGGCGCCAGGCCGCGGAGCATGTCGCGCAGCGCGATGAAGAAGGGCGCGAGCCGCTCGACGTGGCATTCCTCGAACACCCCGGGCAGCAGCCGCGAGACCACGAGCCGGTTCTCGAGCGCATACCCGAGCCCCTGGGGCACGCCGGTGCGGTCGCCGAGCACGATCCACTTGCCGTCGTGGTTGCGGGCGACCACCGCGGCGTAGAGGTGGAGCCAGCGGCCCCCCGGCACGTTGAAGCCGTGGCAGCAGCGCAGGAAGCCGGGGTGGCCGAAGACGAGTTCGGGAGGCACGAGCCCCGCCTCGAGCACCCGCTGCGGTCCGTAGAGATCGGCCAGGAGCGCGTCGAGCACGCGGGCCCGCTGATTGAGGCCCACCTCGAGCCGGCCCCAGTCCTCGTGGGAGATCACGAGCGGGATCGGGTCGAGCACCCACGGCCGCTGCTCGCCCGAGGCCTCGTCGTGGACGTTGTAGGTGACGCCGTTGTCGCGGATCAGCTTGCGGGCCTGCTCCCAGCGCTCGACGAGCTCGGCCGACTGCCAGGAGCCCAGCAGCTCGACGAGCCGTCGCCAGTGGGGCCGCGGGGCGCCGTCGGCGCCGGAGAGCTCGTCGTAGCAGCCGGCCGCCGCCCGATAGCCGGGAAACGGCGTCGGGGGCACGGGGAGGGCCGTGGCGACCTGGGGTGCGTTCATCGCGGGCCGCGGCGGGGGGAGGCGGAACCAACGCCGCCATTCTACCTCACCCCGGCCGGAACGGCCCCAGGGCGCGCGGGGCGGGCGGCCGATCAGCCCAGCAGGACGCGGCGGACGCCCTCGGCAGTGACCGGCCGGATCACGCCACGCTCGGTGACGATCGCCGTGATCAGCTCCGCCGGCGTGACGTCGAAGGCCGGATTGTAGGCCCGCGCCTCCGTCGGCGCGGCCGGCACGCCGAGCGGCCGCAGCACCTCCGCCGCCGCGCGCTCCTCGATCGGGATGCCGGCGCCCGAGTCGAGCGCCAGGTCGAACGTGCTCGACGGGGCCGCCACGAAGAAGGGCACGCCGTGGGCCCGGGCGAGGAGCGCGAGCCCGTAGGTGCCGATCTTGTTGGCCGTGTCGCCGTTGGCCGCGATGCGGTCGGCGCCGACGATGCAGGAGGCCACCCTGCCGGTCCGCAGCAGCTGGCCGGCGGCCGCGTCGACGAGCACCGTCACCGGGATGCCCCGCTGGGTGAGCTCCCAGGCCGTCAGCCGCGCGCCCTGGAAGAGCGGCCTCGTCTCGTCGGCGAAGACGTCGAACCGCCGCCCCTGCTCCCAGGCGGTGGTGACCACGGCCAGGGCCGTGCCGGCGCCGCCGGTGGCGAGCGCGCCGGTGTTACAGTGCGTGAGCACGCCGCCCGCCGGGAGAATCTCCGCCCCGTGGCGGCCGATGGCGGCGCAGAGCCGCTCGTCCTCCGCATGGATGGCCCGGGCCTCGGCGAGCGCCGCGCCGGCGATCGCCGCAGCGTCGACGCCGGCCGGCAGCGACGCGAGCGCGTCGAGCACCCGGCTCACGGCCCAGCGCAGGTTCACGGCCGTCGGCCGGGCCGCGGCGAGCCGCTCGCACCGCGCGGCGAGCCGCGCGCGGGCCTCGGCCGGCGCGGCTCCCTCGCGGGCCGCCTCGCCGGCCGCCACCGCCACGCCGTAGGCGCCGGCGATGCCGATCGCGGGCGCGCCGCGCACCCGCAGCGACTGGATCGCCTCGACGAGCGTGTCGACGTCGCGGCAGGCGATCCACTCGAGCCGCCCGGGGAGGAGCGTCTGGTCGACGAGCTCGAGGTGGCCGGCGGCGTCGCCCTGCCAGCGGAGTGAGGCGGGGATCATGGTGCGATGGGGAGGGGCTCGCAGGGCATGCCGAAGGCGTCGGCCACGGCCTTGAGCACGAGCCGGCCGCGGTAGACGTTGACGGCCGAGCGGATCGCGGCGCTCGCGGCCGCGGCCGCGTCGACCCCGCCGGCCGCGAGCTGGAGCACGTAGGGGAGCGTGGCGTTGCACAAGGCGTAGGTGCTCGTGCGGCCCACCGCGCCGGGCATGTTCGTGACGCAGTAGTGAACGACGTCGTCGACCACGTAGGTGGGGCTCGCGTGCGTCGTCGGCCGGCTCGTGGCCACGCAGCCCCCCTGGTCGATCGCCACGTCGATGATCACGGCCCCCGGCTTCATCAGCCGCAGGTCCTGCCGCTCCACGAGGTGGGGGGCCCGCGCGCCGGGGATGAGCACGCTGCCGATGACGAGGTCGGCCCAGCCGAGCCGCTCGCGGATCGTGTGCCGGTCGGAGTAGAGGCAGTCGACGTTCGGCGGCGTCACGTCGTCGAGGTAGCGGAGCCGCTCGAGGCTCGTGTCGAGCAGTGCGATGTTGGCGCCGAAGCCCGCGGCCACCTTGGCGGCGTTGGCCCCCACCGAGCCCGCGCCGAGCACGAGCACGTTGGCCGGGGCCACGCCCGGCACGCCGCCGAGGAGGATGCCCCGGCCCATCTGCGGCTTCTCGAGGTACTTGGCCCCCTCCTGGATGCTCATCCGCCCGGCCACCTCGCTCATCGGCACGAGCAGCGGCAGGCGGCCGCGGTCGTCGCGGAGCGTCTCGTAGGCGACCGCCGTCGCCCCGGTGGCGAGGAAGCCCTCGGTGAGCGACCGGTCGGCGGCGAAGTGGAAGTAGGTGAAGACGACCTGCCCCGGCCGGATGAGCGACAGCTCCGGCGGTTGCGGCTCCTTCACCTTCACGATCATGTCGGCCCGACCGAAGACCTCGGCGGCGGTGTCGACGAGCGTCGCGCCGACCGCGACATAGGCGTCGTCGGGCAGCCCGGATCCGGCCCCCGCGCCGCGCTCGACGAGCACGGCGTGACCGGCGCGGACGAGCTCCTCCGCGCCGACCGGAAGCAGCGACACGCGGTATTCGTCCCGCTTCGTCTCCTTGGGGATGCCGACGATCATGCCGCACCTGCCTCCATGCTCGAACCACCGTGGCCGACCGAACCCGCGCGGACCGGCCCACGCCGCCGCCGCGGCTCACATGCGCCGCCCCGCTTCACGTGCCACCGGCTGTGCCGGCCAGCAACCGGCCGTGCCGGCCAGCAACCGGCTGTGCCGGCCAGCAACCGGCTGTGCCG
>Ga0208864_1000211_pt1 | contig 19258 bp, 13 predicted proteins | sample CryBogmetaGMA05M_FD_184542 | JGI IMG/M metagenome (GOLD analysis project Ga0208864, IMG submission 184542) | Freshwater microbial communities from Crystal Bog, Wisconsin, USA - MA0.5M (SPAdes) | ecosystem: Environmental > Aquatic > Freshwater > Lake | place: Crystal Bog, Wisconsin, USA...
CCTACGGGCTGGGCACGGAAAACACCGACCTGCCGGCGTTCGTCGTCATGCAGGACAACGAGGGGCAGGTGGTCAACGGGCCGCGGAACTGGTCGGCCGGTTTCATGCCCGCCGTCTTCCAGGGGGCCCGGCTCGGCGGCGGCAACCCGCCGATCGCCAATCTCTTCACGCCGTCGGGGGTGGGGCCGGCCCGTCAGCAGGCGAAGCTCGACCTGCTCGCGCGGCTCAACCGCGACTACGCCGCCGCGACGCCCGAGCAGAGCGAGCTCGACGCGCGGCTGCTCAACTACGAGCTCGCCTTCCGCATGCAGGCCGCGGCGCCCCTGGCGGTGGACCTCGCGGAGGAGACGGAGGAGACGCAGCGGCTCTACGGGCTCGACCGCAAGGAGACGGCCCCCTTCGGCCGCACCTGCCTGCTCGCCCGCCGCCTCGTGGAACGCGGCGTGCGGTTCGTGCAGCTCTACCACGGCGCGGGCAGCAAGTGGGACAGCCACTCGGGGCTCGAGAAGAACCACGCGGCGCTCTGCGCCCAGATGGACCAGCCCGTTGCCGCGCTCGTGCGCGACCTGCGGCGGCGGGGCCTGCTCGACTCGACGCTCGTCGTCTGGGGCGGGGAGTTCGGCCGCACGCCGATGAGCGAGAAGGGGGACGGCCGCGACCACAACCCGACCGGCTTCACGATGTGGATGGCCGGCGCGGGCGTGCCCGGCGGGGTCACCGTGGGCGCGACCGACGAGCTCGGCCTGCGGGCGATCGAGGACCGGATGCACGTGCACGACCTCCACGCCACGATCCTCCACCTCATGGGGATCGACCACATGGGGCTCTCCTATTCCTTCAAGGGGCGGCCCGAGCGGCCGACGCTCAACGAAGGCGCCGCCAACCGGCGGCTGACCGGCGGAGGACGTGGATGACGGACAGAGGCGACTGTCGTGACGGCGGCCAGGGAACGGGCCGCGACCGCCTTCGCATCCCCGGAGGCCGCGGCTGGTCGCCGGTGCTGGCCATGATCGTGGTGGCCGCCGCCGCGACATGTCCGGCCGCCGAGCCGCCGCCGAGCTTCGCCAACGACGTGGTGCCGGTGCTGACGAAGGCGGGCTGCAACTCCGGCCCCTGCCACGCCAAGGCCAACTCCGGCCAGAACGGCTTCCGCCTCTCCCTCCTCGGCTTCGAGCCGGGGGAGGATTTCGAGCACATCGCGAAGGAGGCGCGCGGCCGGCGGATCTCCCTGGCCGCCCCCGACGAGAGCCTGCTGTTGCGGAAGGCCTCGGCGGCGGTGCCCCATGGCGGCGGACGGCGGCTCGCGGCCGACTCGCCGGGATACGACGTCCTCCGCCGCTGGATCGCCGCCGGCGCGCCGCCGACGGCCCCGCACGAGCCGACGCTCCTGTCACTCACCGTCGAGCCCGCGCGGGCCACGGTCGGCGCGGACACCACGCGCGCCCTCGCTGCGGTCGCCCGCTACTCCGACGGCTCCGTGCGGAACGTGACCGACCGGGCGCTCTACGAATCCAACGACCGCGGCCGGCTCGAGGTCGACGAGGGGGGCGTGGTGCGCACCGACCGCGTGGCGGGTACCGCCGCCGTGATGGTCCGCTACCAGGGGCAGGTGGCGGTGGCCACGTTCACCGTGCCGCAGGGTGCGACGGTGGGCGCGATGCCGGCGGAGCACAACTTCATCGACCGCCTCGTCTTCGCCCGGCTCCGCGAGGTGGGCGTGCCCCCGTCCCCCGCCTGCGACGACGCCACGTTCCACCGGCGCGTATCGCTCGACATCACCGGCTCGATCCCCACCGCCGACGCCGCCGCGGCGTTTCTCGCCTCCGCCGCCCCTGACAGGCGGGCCCGCGTCGTCGACGCCCTCCTCGCCGACTCGGGCTACGCCGACTTCTTCGCCAACAAGTGGACGTCCCTCCTGAAGAACCGGCGCGACGACCCGAGCGACACCGTGTCCAACTTCGCCTTCCACTCCTGGATCCGCGACAGCCTGCTGGCCAACAAGCCCTACGACCGGCTGGTCCGCGAGCTGCTCGCCGCCACCGGCACGGTGGTCGAGAATCCGCCGGTCGCGTGGTACAAGCGGGTGCGCGACCCGAAGCAGCAGGTGGAGGACGTGGCGCAGCTGTTTCTCGGGATGCGGATCCAGTGCGCCCAGTGCCACCACCATCCCTTCGAGCGCTGGAGCCAGGACGACTACCACGGCCTCTCCGCCTACTTCGCCCAGGTCGGCCGCACGCCGACCACGACCCGCGGCGAGGACCTGATCTTCCACAAGCGCGGGCTGGCGGGCGTGACGAACCCGCGGGACGGGGCCACGCTGCGGCCGGCGGCGCTGGGCCGGCCCGAGCCGCCGATCCCCCCCGACGACGATCCGCGGCTGCGGCTGGCCGACTGGATGGCCGCCCCCGACAACCCCTTCTTCGCGCGGGCGCTGGTCAACCGCTACTGGAAGCACTTCTTCGGCCGCGGCCTGGTCGAGCCCGAGGACGACCTCCGCGACACGAATCCCGCGACGCATCCCGAATTGCTCGACGCCCTCGCCGACCACTTCCGCCGCTCGGGCTTCGACCTCAAGGACCTCGTCCGCACGATCGTCTCCTCGCGGGCCTACCAGGCCAGCGCGATGCCCGAGGCCGGCAACGCCGACGACACGCAGAACTTCTCCCACTTCCAGCCGCGCCGGCTGCAGGCCGAGGTGCTCCTCGACGCGATCGACCGCGTCGCCGGCACGACCACGCCGTTCGCCAGCCTGCCTGCGGGCACGAAGGCCGTCGCCCTGCCCGACAACAGCTACACGCGTTCGAGCGGATTCCTCAAGGTGTTCGGCCGTCCCGACAGCCAGAGCGTCTGCGAGTGCGAGCGGGTGCAGTCGCCGAGCCTCGGTCAGAGCCTCCACCTGCTCGCGGCCGCCGACATCAAGGCCAAGCTCTCCGCGGCCGACGGCCGGGCCGTGCGGCTGGCCCATTCGACGGCGCCGGAGCCGGAGCAGATCCGCGAACTGTTCCTCGCGGCCTTCGCCCGGGAGCCGAACGCCGACGAGGTGCTCCAGGCCCGGGCCTGGCTCGGCGAGGCGAAGGCCGGCGCCGACGGCAAGCCGCTGCCGGCCGAAAAGGCGCGGCAGGAGCAATACGAGGACCTGCTCTGGGCGCTGGTCAACTCGAAGGAGTTTCTTTTCAACCACTGAGCCGCCGTCCGGCCCGCGCGGCCCCGCCGTCGTCTCCGCTGCACCCGCCGCCGCCCCCCGCTGCCTCACCCTCACTGCCTCACGCTCAGAGCCATGCCTTCCATGATCCTGCCTCGCCGCGCTGTCGACGCCTCCCTCCGCGGTGCCGCCTTCACCGGCGTCATCCTGCCCGGCGTCCTCTCCATCGTCGCCGTCGCCTGGTGCGCCGGCGGGGCCGCGACAGCCAGCGGCCAGTCGGTCTGCCTGCCGCTGCCGCGGCTGCTCACGATGACGCCCATGGGGGGGCAGGCGCCCGTGGCCGGTGAATCCGCGCGCACCGTCGAGCTCGCGATCACCGGCGAGGAGATCGACGCCGCCACCGGGCTCCTCTTCTCCCACCCCGGCCTGTCGGCCCGGCCGGTCACCGCCGCCGACGGCACGCCCGAGAAGGGACGGTTCACCGTCACGATCGGCGCCGACGTGCCGCCGGGGGTTCACGAGGCGCGGGCCGTGGCCCCGCTGGGCGTCTCCTCGGCCCGCGCGTTCACGGTGAGCCCGCTGCCGGAGGTGGTCCGCGGTGCGGCGAACACCTCCCTCGTCACGGCCTTCCCGCTGCCGACCGGCACGATCGTCAACGCCGCCGCCACGCCGCAGGCGATCGACCACTACGCGGTCGACCTCGCGGCCGGACAGCGGGTGGTGGTCGACTGCGCGGCCCGCGGCGTCGACTCGAAGCTGCAGCCCGTGCTGATCGTCGCCGACGGCGAGGGCCGCGACCTCCTGGCCGAGCGCCGCGGCGGCGTGCTCGACTTCACCGCGACCACCGCGGGCCGCCACCTCGTGAAGATCCACGACCTGTCCTTCCAGGGGGGGCCGGCCTTCTTCTACCGGCTCGTCGTCCACGACGCCTCGGCGCTGGCGAAGGGCGCGATCCCGCCCCGGCAGCCCTCCACCCGGCCGGTGCACGCCTTCTCCTGGCCGCCCGAGGGGCTGCCCGCGGACGCGGCCCTGCGGGAGCAGGAGCCCGACGGGCCCGCGAGCCCGCAGCGGATCACGCTCCCCTGCGACATCGCCGGCAGCTTCTTCCCGGCCGCCGACACCGACGTGTTCGAGTTCGAGGCCGCGAAGGGGGAGCAGTGGTGGATCGAGGTGGGCTCGGCCCGGCTCGGCGCCCCGACGAATCCGGCCGTCGTGGTGCAGCGCGTGACGGCGGCCGATCCGCAGCTCGTCGACGTGGTCGAGCTCGGCGACATCGCGCCGCCGCTCAAGCCGTCGACCAACGGCTACTCCTACGACGGCCCCCCCTACGACACCGGCTCGGCCGACCTGCTCGGCCGGCTCGAGATCGCCGAGACGGGCACCCATCGACTCGCGCTGCGCGACCTCTTCGGCGGCACGCGGGACGACCCCCGCGCCGTCTACCGGCTCGTGATCCGCCGCGCCGCCCCCGACGTCGCGCTCGTGGGCTGGGGGCTGCACATGGAACTCCGCAACGGCGACCGCGCCGCCCTCTCCAAGCCGCTGGCGTTGCGCGGGGGCGCGACCGTCGCGGTGGAGGTGGTGGCCCTGCGGCGGGACGGCTTCGACGGGCCCGTCACACTCGCCGTGGAGGGGCTGCCCGCGGGGGTGACGGCGGCCGGGCTCTCGATCCCCGCGGGCCAGTCCCGCGGCATGGTCCTGCTCACCGCCGCCGACACGGCTCCGCGGGCGGTCGTGCCGATCCGGTTCGTGGGCCGCGCCGAGATCGCCGGCCGCACCGTCGAGCGGCCCTGCCCGATCGCGTCGATGGCCTGGCCGGTCCGCGACGCGTCGCAGGAGATCCCGCTGCCGCGGCTCGTGTCCGACGTCGTGCTCTCGGTGGGGGGCACCGAGGCCGCGCCGCTCTCGCTGCGGGCTCCGGCCGGGGGGGCGATCGAGGTCGCGGCCGACGGCACGCTGGCGGTGCCGCTGACGGTGGCCCGCCGGGCGGAGCTGTCGGGCGCGGCGGTGCAGATGAAGACGATGGGCGCCGGGTTCGAGAAGGCGGCGCCGTTCGAGCTGCAGCTGACTGCCGACGCCGCCGAGGCGAAGATCGACCTGTCGAAGCTCAAGCTGCCCCCGGGCGACCACACGATCGCGTTCTACGGCGCGGCGGTGACGAAGTATGCACCGCAGGCGGCCGAGCCGCCGGCCGCCGCGGCCGCCGCGACGCCGGCGCCGGCCAAGCCCACGAAGCCCGCCGCCGCCCCCACCGACATCGCCGACATCCTGATCTCGGAGCCGATCACCGTGAGGATCAAGGCTCCACCCGCCGGAGACAAGCCATGAGTTGCCGCCGTTCGTCCACCGCCTCGACGCCGCCCCGCCCCTGCCCCGGGCCGGGCGGACGTCGCGAGTTTCTCCGGGTCGGCCTCGCGGGCGCCTGCGGCCTCGGCGGTTTCGGGAGCGGCGGGCTCACGGGCTCTCGGGGCGGCGGGCTTACGCTTCCGGGCATGCTGCGGCTGCGGGCGGAAAGCCCGCTGCCGGCGCAGCGGGCGCCCACCGCGGTGATCCTCGTCTGGCTCCCCGGCGGCTGCTCCCACATCGACACCTACGATCCCAAGCCCGACGCCACCAGCGAATACCGCGGACCGTTCCGCACGATCGGCACGAAGATTCCGGGCGTGCACTTCACCGAGCTGCTGCCCCGACAGGCGGCGATCGCCGACAAGTTCACGCTGCTGCGGTCGATGGCCCAGGGAGCGGCGGGGCATCCGGCCGGGTCGATGCAGATGCTCTCCGGCGACGACGACACCCGCGACAAGCCGAAGCCGAAGCTGCCCGACTGGATGGCCGTGACCAACTACCTCCGCTCGCGGCAGGGCGCGCGGGAAAATCCCCTGCCCCGTTACGTCGGCGTGAACCCGCCGCTCGAATACAACGGGCCGGCCTATCTCGGCGACGCCTACCAGCCCTTCGTCGTCTCGGGCGACCCGAGCCTGCCGAACTTCACCGTGCCCAACATCGGCATGGCCGATCCGCGGGAGCGGGCGCGGCTCGACCGCCGGGTGGCGTTGCGGCGGCAGTTCGACGCGCTCGAGCGGGCGCTCGAAGACCGGGCGGAGTTCGCGGCCCTCGACCGCTTCGAGGAGCAGGCGATGGCCCTGCTCACCGACCCGCGGACGAAGGCGGCCTTCGACCTCTCGGCCGAGGACGACCGCACCCGTGACCGCTACGGTCGCAACGCCTGGGGCCAGCAGCTGCTGATGGCGCGGCGGCTGGTGGAGGCGGGGGTGGACGTCGTCACCACGAGCCTCTCCGGGAAGCTCTGCGGGCGCGTGGGCAACTGGGACGACCACGCCGTCAATCACCACATCTTCGACGCCCTCGCCTTCCGGGCCGAGGCCTACGACCGGGCCGTGTCGGCGCTGATCGAGGAGCTCTACGAGCGCGGCCTCGACAGGCGGGTGCTGGTGGTGGTGACGGGCGAGTTCGGCCGCACGCCGAAGATCGAGTATTCGCCGAGCACGGGCGCGGGGGACGCGAGCGCCCCGGCCGGCACGAAGCAGCCGGGCCGCGACCACTGGCCGCGGGCCTACTCGAACATCTGGGCCGGGGGCGGGATCGTGCCGGGCCGGGTGATCGGCGCGACCGACCGCCGGGGCGAGGACGTGACGGAGCGGCGGTGCGGGCCGGGCGACTTCCTGGCGACGATCTACCACCACCTCGGCATCGATGCCGCCGGCATCACGATCGAGGACTTCAACGGCCGCCCGACGCCGATCGTCGACCGCGGCCGGCCGATCCCCGAGCTCGTGGGCTGACGGGCCGGTTTCGGCCTCTCGTGTGCCCCGTCGACCCGCGCCCCGTCAGTGCCCGCAGTTCGGGCAGGGGCCCTCCAGCCGGAAGGACGACATCCGGCGGAGGTGGCCGCAATACCGGCACGCCTGGCCCCGCCCCTGGTACGCGTGCCAGACGACGTCGACGACGATCGCGGCGGCGCAGAGCCCCGCCGCCACGTCGAGCGCGACGAGCAGCGGCAGGCCCGCGGCGTCGACGCCCCCGCCGCGCTTGACGACCGCGCCGAGCGACGCGACGACGAGAAACAGCAGGCCGAAGGCCAGGATGCGGTGGTGCTTCACGGCATGCCTCACGGGATGCTCGCCGGGGCGATTCAGACCGCCGGCTGGTCGCGGGTGATGCAGTGCAGCGCGCCGCGGCCGCGGACGAGGTCGCGGCAGTCCACGGGCACGATCCGCCGCCCGGGAAAGCAGGCGGAGAGCGTCCGGCAGGCGGGCTCGTCGGCGGGGGAGAAGAACACCGGCACCATCACCGCGCCGTTGGCCACGTAGAAGTTCATGTAGCTCGCCGGCAACTGCTGCCCCTCGAAGGAGAACCGCGGCGGCAGGTCGATCGGGATCACGTCGAACGGCCGGCCACGGGCGTCGCGGGCCGATTCGAGGATCGCGAGGTTCGCCTCGAGCGAGGCGTGGTTGGGGTCGAGCCGGTCGGGCTGCCGCGCCGCCACGACGCGGCCCGGCGCCACGAACCGGGCCAGCTGATCGATGTGGCCGTCGGTGTCGTCCCCCGCGAGTTCGCCTCCGACCCAGATGACGCGGTCGACGGAGAGCCGGCCGCGGAGCGCCTCCTCGATCCGCGTGCGGGACACCCCCGGATTCCGCGTCGGCGTGTCGACGCAGCGGTGGTTGACGAGCAGCGTGCCCTCGCCGTCGGTCTCGATCGCGCCCCCCTCGAGCACGAGGCCCGGCGCGATCACGTCGACGCCGAGCCTGCCGGCGATCGCCCGCGACACGCGGCCGTCGTCGTCCCAGGGGGGATACTTGCCCCCCCAGGCGTTCCACTCCCAGCAGACGGCCACCGGCGCCGCCTGGCCGGCGTCCCGCCCGCGCCGCCGCGGCACGAGGAACACCGGCCCCGTGTCGCGCAGCCACGAGTCGTTCGTCGGCACGTCCACGCACTCGACGCCGGCGACGCCCGCCAGCCGCCGCCGCGCGTCGTCGAGCGCCGCGCCGCCGCCGATCACCTTCACCGGCTCGAAGGGGGCCAGCAGGCGGATGAACTTCGCGAAAAACTCGGGAATCGGCGCGAACTCACCCACCCAGGTCGCCCGCCGGTGCGGCCAGGCGATCCAGGTCGCCGCGTGCGGCTCCCACTCCGCCGGCAGCCGGTATGCGGCCTCTCTCACGGCGGGCTCCCCCAGCGGGCGACGAGGCCGCCGTAGGCGTCGATCCGCCGGTCACGGAAGAAGGGCCACCGGGTCCGCGACCATTCGATGCGGTCGAGGTCGCAGTCGACGACGAACGTCCGCGCGGCGTCGTGCGGGGCCAGCGCCAGCCGCTCGCCGTTGGGCGCGTAGACGACGCTCCCGCCCCAGAACCGCAGGTCGCCCTCGCGACCCGTGCGGTTGACGGCCGCCACGAACACGCCGTTGGCGATGGCGTGGCTGCGGAGCATCGTGTCCCACGATTCGTACTGCTCGCGGTGCAGCGGCTCCTCGCCGTCGAGCCAGCCGATGGCCGTGGGGTAGAAGAGCACCTCGGCCCCGGCCATCGCCGTCAGCCGCGCCGCCTCCGGATACCACTGGTCCCAGCAGACGAGCGGCCCGACCGCCAGCCGGCTCGTGGGCACCGACATGAAGCCCGTGTCGCCCGGCGCGAAGTAGAACTTCTCGTAGTAGTGCGGGTCGTCGGGGATGTGCATCTTGCGGTAGACGCCCGCGAGGCCGCCGTCGCGGTCGAAGACCACGGCGGTGTTGTGGAAGAGGCCGGCCGAACGCCGCTCGAAGACGCTGCCCACGAGCACCACGCCGTGCTCCCGCGCCGCCGCGGCGAGCCTGTCGGTGAGCGGCCCGGGCACCCCCTCGGCCGCGGCGAACTTCCCGTGGTCCTCCGCCTGGCAGGGATACTCGCCGGCGAAGAGTTCCTGCAGGCAGACCACCTCCGCCCCCTGCCGCGCCGCCGCCGCGATGCCGGCGAGCGCCTGTGCCACATTGTCGTCGCGCGACGCCGTGCAGGCCGACTGCACGAGCCCCAGACGCACGGTGCGGCCCGGGCCGCCGCGGGACGACGGCTGCGCCGCGGCGGCGGTGCTCTGCGCGGCCGTCCCCGTCGCCGGCCCCGGCCGGGTCATCGGGTCACGGCTTCCAGCTTCGCCACGTCGGCGGCCCCCGCCTCGAGGCGGGCGGCCGGCACGGGAAACTGCTCGGCCAGCTCCGCCACGTCGCGGCGGGTGGCCTCGATCACCTTCCCGTCCTCGGGGCTCCGCAGCGCCCGCAGGATCCACTCCGCCACCTGCTTCATCTCGGCGGCGCCCATGCCGCGGGTGGTGAGGGCCGGCGTGCCCAGCCGGATGCCCGAGGGATCGACCGGCTTCCGCTCGTCGAAGGGGATCATGTTCTTGTTGCAGGTGATGCCGCAGCGGTCGAGCGCCGACTCGGCCAGCCGGCCGCCGATGCCCAGCGGCGTCACGTCGACGAGCATCAGATGGTTGTCGGTGCCGCCGCTGACGAGCCGCACGCCGCCGGCCGCCAGCGCCGCGGCGAGCGTGCGGGCGTTGTCGACCACCTGCCGGGCATACCGCTTGAACTCCGGCCGCAGCGCCTCACCGAAGGCCACCGCCTTGCCGGCGATGACGTGCATCAGCGGCCCCCCCTGCGTGCCCGGGAAGACGGAGCGGTCGAGAGCCTTGGCGTCGGCCGCGCGGCACATCGCGATGCCCCCCCGCGGGCCGCGCAGGGTCTTGTGCGTGGTGCTCGTGACGAAGTCGGCCACGGGCACGGGGTTGTCGTGGATGCCCGCGGCGACGAGCCCGGCGTAGTGGGCCATGTCGACCATCAGCTTCGCGCCCACCTCCCGCGCGATCTCGGCGAACGTGCCGTGGGGGATCTCGCGGGGATAGGCGCTGGCGCCGGCGACGATCAGCTTCGGGCGGTGCTCCCGCGCCAGCCGCGCCACCTGGTCGAAGTCGAGACGGTGGTCGTCGCGACGCACGCCGTAGTGGACGAAGCGGTAGAAGATGCCCGAGGCGTTGAGCTTCATGCCGTGGGTGAGGTGGCCGCCGTGGGCGAGGTCGAAGGCCAGCACCGTGTCGCCCGGCTGGATCGCCGTGAGGTACACCGCGGAGTTGGCCTGGCTGCCGGCGTGCGGCTGCACGTTGGCGTGCTCCGCGCCGAAGAGCGCCTTGAGCCGGTCGCGGGCCAGGTCCTCGACCCGGTCGACGAACTCGCAGCCACCGTAGTAGCGGTGGCCGGGGTAGCCCTCGGCGTACTTGTTGGTGAGCACGCTCCCGACCGCCTGCATGACGGCGGGACTCGTGAAGTTTTCGCTGGCGATCATCTCGAGGCCGTCCTGCTGCCGTTCCTGCTCGGCGGCGATCGCCGACCAGACGTCGGGATCCTCGAGGGCGACGAAGTTGGGGGCGGCGTGCGACGTGCCGTTCACGGGTGGCTCTCCTGGCGGTGGCGGTGGACGGGGATGGCGGGCGGTGGCGGTGGCGTGGCGGCCGCCGTACGCACCGGAACTTGAATTGTGGAAGGCGGGCGACCGGCCGTCAATTCAGCACGAGCGGCTCCGGCATGAACGTCACGACGGGGATCAGGAACGCCGCGACGCCCAGCGCGGTGCGCAGCGGGCCGAGCGGCTCGCCCTCCTGGTGGATGGGCGGGTGATCGGTGCCCAGCAGCGTCACGATCACGACCATCGCCACCCAGTTGGTGCGGCCGAGGAGCACGATCGTGGCGATCGCGGCCACGAGCACGCCGCGGGCCAGCCAGTGGGCCCGGCGGCCGAAGAGCGCGTAGCTCACGTGGCCGCCGTCGAGCTGGCTGATCGGGATCATGTTGAGCCCCGTCACGAGCAGCCCCACCCAGCCGGCCATGAACAGCGCGTTGGGCGCGATCGTGGCGTCGGCGGCGACGTCGGGGCGGACGACCGCGAGGAGCCCGCGGGCCAGCGGCGGCAGCGCGAAGGGGCTGCGACGCACCGCCTCGCCGCCGAGCAGGCCGGCGGCCAGCACGGGCACCGCCACGACGAGCCCCGCCAGCGGTCCGGCCAGCGCGATGTCGAAGAGCTGGCGGCGGTTGGCCCGCGAGCCCTCCATGCCGATCACCGCGCCGAGCGTGCCGGTGAGGAGGACGGGCATGGGGATGAAGTAGGGCAGCGTGGCGGGGATGCCGTGCAGGCGGGCGGCGACGAAGTGCCCGGCCTCGTGCGCCCCGAGCACCGCCAGCACCGCCAGCATGTAGGTCAGTCCCCGCTGCCAATGGACGGCGATCTGCGCGGCGATCCCGTCGTCGAGGCCGAGCACCTCCGGCTGCCAGCCCACCGTGCCGGCGGCGAACGTCGTGAGGGCGGTGAGGACGAGCAGGAGCGCCTGCAGACGCGGCCAGCGATCTCCCGCGCCCCGGGCCCGCGCGACGGGCTCGAGCGACGCGGTTTCGGAGCGGGGGAGCGGCTCGTGCATGCTCATGCAGAATACCCGCGACGGGGCGGTGGAGCTTTTTTCGGGAGCGGGATTCGCCCGGCGGCTGGTAAGCTGCGAAGGCCGGGGCGACGCCTCCGGAGGCGGCACGCCATGCGGCGGCCGCTTGCCCGGGGTGTCGTCCCGACGGTGTATTCCGGACGGTGTATTCCGGACGGTGTATTCCGGACGGTGTCGTCTCGTCGTTTTCGTGTGGAAGGAAGCCTTCATGCTGCTGCAGACTCGTCGCCGTGCGATCCATGTTTCCCGTCCGCGGCGCCGTTCCCGCGCCGCCGTGATGGCGACGCCGACGGCGGTCGCCCTGCTGCTCGCGATGACGCTCGCGGGAACCGCGGCCCGCGGCCAGGAGGCCCCACGCAAGGTGCTGGCCGTGGTCACGTGCGACAGCTACGCCGACGTCAAGCAGCAGCTCGGCTGGCTCGGCGGTCGGATCGGCCAGCCCGCCCTGTCGGGCATGCTCGAAACGGGACTGCTGATGGCGACCCAGGGCCGCGGCCTCGGCGGCCTCGATCCGAAGCGGCCGCTCGGCGCGATCGTGACGACCGACGGCGGCGACATCGCCGTCCACGGGTTCGTGCCGGTCAAGAGCCTCGACAAGATGCTCGAGTCGCTGCAGGCGGTGACCGGGCCGGTGGAGAAGTCGGGCGACGCCCGCAGCCTCGTGCTCCCCAGCGGCATCGCGCTGGACATCGTCGAGCGTGACGGCTGGGCCATCGTCTCGCCGCAGGCGTTCGACGCCAAGCCCATCGATCCGGCGCCGCGGCTCACCCCGCTGGCCGACAACTACTCGCTCGCCATCGAGCTCTTCCCGAGCCTCCTGCCGGAGGGGCTGCGGCAGCAGCTCAAGACGCTCGTCGAACTGGGGGCGGCCCAGGCCGCCCAGCAGGGGCAGCAGGTCGACCCGCGGGCGCTCGCGGCCTTCGTCGACTCGCTCGCCAACGCCGAATCGGTGGTGCTCGGCGTCACGATCGACACCGACAAGCAGCGGGTGTTCATCGAGAACCGCACGGTCGGCGTGCCGGGCTCCCCGCTGGCCCTCGCGATGCAGGGCGCCGACCAGGGCCGGCTCACGGTGGCGATGCCGCCGGCGGCCGACGGCGGTCGCCCCGCGATCTCGGGCTACCTCGTCCAGTCGGTCTCGCCCGAAGCCCGCGACGCCGTGAAGACGGCGATCGACGCCGCCCTGCCGCCCGGTGGCGGCGACGCGCTCACCGGCACGATCCGCGTGCTCGTGCGCGAACTGGCCGACGCGGTGCTCGCCAGCGGCGGCATCGACGCGGCCCTGGCCGTCGATCCGCCCGCCCCGAAGGCGGGGGCGGCGGCCGGCGCGAAGGCCGGCAACGGAACCGCCGATCGCGAGCCTCCCGCGGTGACCGCGGGCGTGCGGGTGAAGAACGGGCCGGCGGTCGAAGCCGGCCTGAAGAAGGCCTTCGGCCCGTCGGGCGCCGCCCGGAACGCCCTCCCGCCGGGTGTCACGCTCTCGTTCGACTCCGGGAAGGTGGCGACCGCCAACCTGCACACGATCCGCATCGACCTCGAGGGCACCGACGCCGCCGAGCAGCTGGGGAAGTCGGTCGACCTGACGCTCGCCGTCACGCCCGACTACGCCTTCGTGCTCGCGGGGGGCAAGCCGCGGGCGCGGCTCGAATCGCTGCTCGGCCCGCAGGGACGGGTGGACGACGCCGCCAAGCCGATCGCCGGATTGAACGTCGAGGTGGCGAAGGTGCTCGCACAGGCGACCGGGAAGATGCCGGCCGGCGACGGCCCCAAGGCCGCGAGCCCCGGTGCCGGCCCGGCGGCGGGCGCCGACGCCGCCGCGGGCGGCAGTCAGCCGGCCCGACTGACGCTCCAGGTGCGGCCGATCGAACGGGGGCTGGCGACCCGGCTCTCGGCCGACGGGGCCGCGCTGTCGGCCGCCGCGGCGGCGGGCCAGCCCGAAGCCGAGCAGCCCGCGGGCCTCGAGGTGCGCTGACATCCCCACGGACACGCATGAAACACGACGCATGACGGTGGCAGCATGACCATGAGCCAGACGACGTCCCACCAGTCCGCACCGGCCGCGGCCGGCATCCGCCGTGCGGTCGCCGGCGTGAGCGTGGCCGACCTCGCCCGCGAGCACGGCACGCCGCTCTACGTCTACGATGCGGAGATGATCCGGCGCCGGTGCCGCGACCTGTCCGCCTGGGACACCGTGCGATTCGCGCAGAAGGCCTGCTCGAACCTCGCCGTGCTCGACGTCATCCGCCGCGCGGGCGTGATGGTCGACGCGGTCAGCACCGGCGAGATCCACCGCGCCCTCGCGGCCGGCTACCAGCCGCATGCCGCCGGCGGGCCGGCCGCCGGGGCCGCCCTGCCGCCGGCGCACCCGATCGTCTACACGGCCGACATCTTCGACCGCGACAGCCTCGACGCCGTCGCGCGGCTCGGCATCCACGTCAACTGCGGCTCGGCCGACATGCTCGAGCAGCTCGCCGAGCGGGTGCCCGGGGCGTCGGTCACGCTCCGCGTCAATCCCGGCTTCGGCCACGGCCACAGCCAGAAGACGAACACCGGGGGCGAGGGCTCCAAGCACGGCATCTGGCACGAGGAGATCCCCGAGGTGCTGCGCCGCGCGGAGTGGGCGGGCCTCGCGGTGACCGGCCTGCACATGCACATCGGCAGCGGCACCGACCTCGAACATCTCGCCGAGGTGGCGGGGGCGCTCGAGCGCGTGGCCGTCGAGATCGGCCGGTCGCTCACGACCGTCAGCGCCGGCGGCGGCCTGCCCGTGCCCTACCGTCCCGGCGAGGTGCACGCCGACCTCGCGGGCTACCACCGGCTCTGGGACGCCGCGCGGCGTCGGCTCGAGGACCGCTTCGGCCATCGGATCCGGCTGGAGATCGAGCCGGGCCGCTACCTCACCGCCGAAGCGGGATCCCTCGTGACGGAGGTGCGGGCGGTGAAGCGGCAGGGCGCGCGGAAATACGTGCTCGTCGACGCCGGGTTCAACACGCTCGCCCGCCCCGTGCTCTACGGCGCCTACCATCCGATGAGCGTCTGCCCCGCCGGCGCCGCCGATCCCGACGGCGTCGAGGAGGTGGCCGTGGGGGGACCGCTGTGCGAATCGGGCGACATCTTCACGCAGACCGACGGGGGCTTCGTGGCGGCGCGGCCGCTGCCGCGGGCGGGCGTGGGCGACCTGCTCGTGATCGAGATCGCGGGCGCCTACGGCTTCGTGATGGCGAGCAACTACAACTCGAAGCCGCTGCCGGCCGAGGTGCTCGTCGACGCCGGCCGGGCCCGGCTCGTCCGCCGGCGGCAGACCCCCGAGGATCTCGTCCGCGGCGAGACGACCTGACGCCGCCGGGGCAGGCCGCCTGCGGGCCCTCACGCCGCGCGGTCGAACGCCGAGCCTTCGTGGGCGGTGGCGGCCGCGGCGTGAAACGACGCGGCCCGGTCGGCGGGCGACACCGCGGGTGCGAGGGCCAGCCGCACGAGAAACTCGTAGCCGTCCACGACGGTATCGACGAACGCATCGAGCCGGAAGGGATGCAGATCGACCGCGGCGGCGGTGCCGAGCAGGTCCAGGCACGCGCGGGGCGTGACCACCGTGCAGTGGATGTCGAAATAGCCGCGGGCGGCCCGCGTGGCGAGCGCCAGCGCCCACGCCGGGTCGGCCGCGGCCTGCGGTTCGAGTTCCTGCGGCGTCGGCGATCGCCGCCACGTGACGGCGGCCGGCATCCGCACGGAGTTCAGCGCGCCCTCGAAGACGTGCCGTGGCGCCGGCCGGCGACGCTCCTCCAGCCGGGCCTCCACCCAGTCGGCCAGCCGCGTCAGCGGGCGGATGCGGTCGAACGTGAACCGCTTGTCGGGAATCACGAGGCCCACGAGCCCGCCGGGACGGAGCACCCCGGCACACTCGCCGAGCCAGCCGAGCGGATCGGGCAGGTGCTCGAAGACGTGCGCGGCGACGACGTAGTCGTAGCCGCCGTGCCGGAGGGCGGCGGGCAGTCTGCCATCCTCGAGCACGTGGTCGATCTCGACGATCCGCGTCGTGTCCACGGCGGGATCGTCGGTGTATTTCACGCGCAGGTCCGCCGTGGAGGCATGGTCGACATACTCGACGGCCCCCTCGTTCCGCGCCACGAGCGGGGTCATGAGCGGGCCGAACTCGAGACCGCGGGCGGTGCGCAGATCGATGCCCGAGAGCAGCGCGGCACGGCGTAGTTCCAAATGGCTCATGGCGGAATGGCCCGGGACCGGGTGCAGCGGCCGGCCAACCCGCAGGCCGCGGCGGGGCGGAAAGGTAGAAACCTGCCGGCGGGGCCGTCAATCCGGGTGGCGCGGCGCAGACGGGCGTTCTGCCCGGGGTTTCCGCCTTGCGGGCCGACGGGGCATGGCCCACGGCCCCTGAAAACCGGAGGTTTTCATCCGTGGAAAACGTCCGGAGGACTTTTTCCACGGGGGGGCTGGCAGGCTGTGCTCCACAGCCTGCTGGACCGCAGGGATGCGGTCCCGGGAGCGAAGCTCGCGGGAAAACCGGAGGTTTTCATCCGTGGAAAACGTCCGGAGGACTTTTTCCACGGGGGGGCTAACATATCCCTGCCGGATCGTGCTCGAGTCCGAAGTCCTCCGACACCGATTGAACCATCATGGCCAAAGCCGGACCCCGCAAAAAGCTGCCCAAGGAACTGGCGGTCATCAACGCCGACAACTGCACGGGCTGCGAGTCGTGCCTGGAGGTCTGCCCGGTCGACTGCATCGTGAAGGTGCAGCAGTACGACCACTTCCACAACCTGCAGAGCTGGTGCGAGATCGACATCGAGCGGTGCGTGGGCTGCGAGGTGTGCGTGCACATCCCCGGGAAGAAGTCGAACCCCTACGACCTGAAGGTCTGTCCGTGGGACGCCATCGAGATGGTGCCCACCGAGCAGGTGGCCGAGGTCGTCGCCCAGATCGGCGGGCCGCCTGAGTACGTCGAGATGAACTGGGACCGCCTCGTCGGCACCGCGCATCATCTGGCGGAGCTGAAGGTTCAGGCGGGCTGACCGCCCCGACGGCAAAACCCCCCATTTGACGGGTTCTCGTGGGCGGGGTAGAACGGCGGCGTATGAACACGCCGCGCACTCTTTCCCCGCGTCTTCTTCCCCACGACGAGCTTCGCGACCACGTGCGGCTGGCATGCGTGCCCCGCGTCGGGTCGCGGCTGCGTCGGCTGCTCCTCGAGCGGTTTGGTTCGCCGGCCGCCGTGTTCACGGCCAGTCCCGCCGAACGCGCCGCCGTCGGCGGGATCGGTCCGCGGCTGGCCGTCGATCTGCCGACGCTCTCGACCGCCGCGATGGCCGACGACACGATCGCCCTGTGCCGCGAGCGGGGCGTGCGGATCGCGGTGGAGGGCGCCGCGCCCGCGGAGTTCCCGACGCACGAGTATCCCGCACTCTTGTCGCGGATCGACGATCCGCCGGGGCTGATCTTCGTGCGGGGCACGCTCGAGCCGCGCGACAGCCTGGCCGTCGCGATCGTCGGCTCCCGGCATGCCACCGACTACGGCCTGCGGGTGGCCGCCAGGCTCGGCGGCGACCTCGCCCGCGCGGGCTACACGGTGGTCAGCGGGCTGGCGCGGGGCATCGACGCCGCCGCGCACAAAGGCGCGCTCGCCGCCGGCGGGCGCACGATCGCCGTGCTCGGCAGCGGCGTGCTCGAGGTGTATCCCCCGGAGCACGTGGATCTCGCCGCGGAGGTCGTCGCGGCCGGGGCCGTGATCAGCGAGCAGCCGCCGCTCGCATGCCCGCAGCGGGGGGCGTTTCCGCAGCGCAACCGCATCGTCTCCGGCCTGTCGCTCGGCGTGGTGGTGGTGCAGGCCTCGGAGCGGTCGGGCGCCCTGATCACGGCCCGGCTGGCGGGCGAGCAGGGGCGGGAGGTGTTCGCCGTGCCGGGCCCGGTCGACGGCCGGATGTCGCGGGGCTGCCACCGGCTGATCCGCGACGGTGCCAAGCTCGTCGAGACGGTGGACGACGTGCTCGAGGAGTTCGGACCGCTCTTCGAGACGGCCACGGCGGCCGACGGCCGCGCCGTGCGCAGTGCGGCCGAACTGCGGCTCGACGACGTCGAGCGGGCGGTGCTCGACGCCTGCGACGCGCTGGCGGAGCATGCCCCGGACGGGGCGAGCCGGTCCGCCGGTCTGCGCGATGCGAATAGTGCGAGCGGCGTCGGCATCGACGAGATCGTCGCCTCGAGCGGTCTGGCGACGTCCCAGGTGCTCGCCACGCTCGGTGTCCTCGAGATGCGTCGGCTCGTGCGCCGCCTGCCGGGCAATCGCGTCGCCCGCGTCTGAGCATCCTCCGCCACGGCCACCGGTCGATGGCCGCCGCGGACCCCGGCCACACCATCGTGCCACCGCCCGCCGGCTCCGATTCCGCCGGCCGCGATTCCGCCGGCCGCGATTCCGCATCGCGGCACGCGGATTGCTTCTCTGCAACTCCGTCGCGATGACGCCGTTGAAGGATGGCGTCGGGGGGTTCGAGGGGATTCCGGATCTGATGACAGCGGCTGCTGTCGCCATCACAAAGGAGAACATCATGTTCCGCCCAGGCAAGTTCCGCTCCGGCAACGATGACTCGCGCGGCAAAATCGAACAGGGCGCTGCAGATTGCGGCGCCTCCCCGCCGGCCGACGGCCTGCGGCACCTCCCGCGGCGCCGGGCGGGCGGATCGTTGCGGCGGCTCCGTCCGCTCGCTCCCCGCGGGCCGCTCGGCGGCTGCGAGCGGCTCGAGCCGCGGGCGTTGATGTCGGTCACCCCGCCCGTCGCCCGTCCGGTCGCGGCGCCGGCCGGCTCCGCCGCCGCGGTGCTGCCGGCGGAGACGATCGACGGCAGCGGCAACAACGTCGCCCATCCGAGCTGGGGCGCCGTCGGGGCCGACCTGCTCCGCCTCTCGCCCGCCGCCTACGGCGACGGCGTCTCGTCGCCGTCCGGCGCCGACCGCCCCTCGGCGCGGGTGGTGAGCAACCTGCTCGCGGCGAGCCCGGCGGGGGGCGTGACCAACGACCGCGACTTCACGGCGTTCGTCTATGCGTGGGGGCAGTTCCTCGACCACGACCTGGGGCTGACGGGCACGGCGTCGCCGCGGGAGCGGCTGCCGATCGCCGTGCCGGCGGGCGATCCGTCGTTCGACCCGGCCGGCACCGGCACGATGACGATCTCGATGTCGCGGTCGGCCTGGGATCCGGCCACGGGCACCGCCGCCGGCAATCCCCGGCAGCAGGTCAACTCGATCACGGCCTTCATCGACGGGTCGCAGGTCTACGGCTCCGACGCAACCCGCGCCGCGGCGCTGCGGGAGTTTTCTGGCGGCCGGCTCCGCACGAGCGCGGGCAGCCTGCTCCCCTTCAACACCGGCGGCCTCGACAACGCCAACGACGCCCACGTGGTGCCCGACGCCCAGCTGTTCCTCGCGGGCGACGTGCGGGCCAACGAGAATCCCGAGCTCGTCGCGCTGCAGACCCTCTTCGTGCGCGAGCACAACCGGATCGCCACCGAGGCGGCCGCCCGGAACCCCGGCTGGACCGACGAGCAGCTCTACCAGCACGCCCGGCGGCTGGTGATCGCCGAACTGCAGAAGATCACCTACGACGAGTTCCTGCCCGCCATCCTCGGCGCGG
>Ga0208864_1000212_pt1 | contig 19239 bp, 8 predicted proteins | sample CryBogmetaGMA05M_FD_184542 | JGI IMG/M metagenome (GOLD analysis project Ga0208864, IMG submission 184542) | Freshwater microbial communities from Crystal Bog, Wisconsin, USA - MA0.5M (SPAdes) | ecosystem: Environmental > Aquatic > Freshwater > Lake | place: Crystal Bog, Wisconsin, USA...
GGCGATGGGGGCGGCTTCGACGACCGGGGGCAGCGGTCGCGGTTCACGCCGCGGTTCCTCGCGCGGCGTGGGCAGCGCGACCGGCGCCGTGCCGGTGCCGAACAAGGGCGCGGGATCGGTGAACGACCGGACGTGCGCGCCGGCGGCGGCGAACGTCTTCGCCACGTGCTCGTGGCAGGTGAGCACGAGCATCTGCCGGTCCGCGGCGAGTTCCGCGATGAACTCCACGAGCACGCGGGCCGCCGATCGCGCCCGGCCGTCGTCGAAGTTGACCAGCGCATCGTCCATCACCACCGGCAGGCTCACGTCGTGGCGGCCGAGGTCGCGGATCAGCGCCAGCCGCAGGGCGAGGAACACCTGCTCGCGGGTGCCCCGGCTGAGCCGCTCGGGATTCCAGATCTCGCCGTCGCGGTCGTGCACCTCGAGTCGCGCCTCGTCGATCGCCGTCGTGATCGAGGGATAGCGGCCCTCGGTGAGCCGGGAGAGCCACCGTGAGGCCTCCCGCAGCACGGGCGGCTGGTGGTCGCGGGCGACCGCGGCCCGGGTCTGCTCGAGGAGCACATGGGCGCGGTGCAGCAGGTCGCGGCGCTGCTGCTGCTCGCCGAGTCGCTCCTCGATGGATGCCAGTTCGGCCTGCAGGCTCTCGAGGGTGTGGTCGTTCGCAGCCGCGGCCACGCGATCGGCCACCACCTGCCGCCGCTCCAGGGCGGCGGCCAGCGCGGCCCGATGCCGCTGGGTCACCTCGCGCGCCTCGGCGAGCCGCTTCGCCAGCGGCACCACGTGGGCCTCGGCCAGCCAGCGATCCACCTCCGGCGGCTCGGTGGTCCGGCGTCGTGCTTCCGACCAGGCGAGTTCCGCCACGGCCGCGGCCGTCCGCGCATCCTCGTATTCCGGCCGGCGGTCCACCTTCGCGAGGAACTCGGTCTCGGTGGTCACGCCCCAGCGGACGAAGAACTCCTTCACGGCCCGCTCCGCGACCCGCACCTGCCGCAGCGTGCTGCGATGGCGGCGTCGGGCCGACTCCAGCCGCCGCGTGAGCTGGCCGCGGCGGCGGATCGCCGACCTTTCGGCATCGAGCCGCTCTTCCAGCAGCTTGAGGTGATCGGTGGGCGTGGCTTCGGGCACCAGCTCGCACTCCACCAGCACCTCGTCGATCCGCCGCGCGAAGGCGGCAAGCTCGTCGCGCTTGTGGCGGGCCTCCTCGGAGAGCCGCTTGCGGTCGTCGTCGAGCGTGAGCAGCGTGTGCCGGTGCGCGGAGATCTGCCGCACCTCGCGTGGCGTGAGCGTGGCGGGCAGGCCGCGGGATGCGAGCGCCTTCCGCCAGCGGCTCCGGGCCCCCGCGCGGGCTTCCGTGGCGCGGGCGAGCCCCTGCTCGGCGAGCGTGAGCTTGTCGGCGAGCACGTGCATCGAGCCCTCGCGGGTGAGCAGCTCCTCGAGCCGATCGACCTCGGCCTGGGCGAGCGCCAGCCGGCGGTCGAGCGACACCGCGGCATCGGCCGGGATCGCGCCGTCGAGGGTGCCGCACTGCTCCGCGAGCTCGTCCCGCTGCTCCGTCGCCACCTCGAGCTGGTGCCGGAGGGCGTCGAGCCGCACGGTCGAGTTCTTGTCGAGCGACCAGGTCGTGACCGAGGCCACACCCGCTCCGGCGAGTCCGAGGGCCGCCATCGCGTAGGCCATCTGGCCGGTCACTTCGCGGGGCAGCAGCAGGCCCGAGAGCAGCATGCCGATGCCGAGCGTGAACAGGGTGCCGAGGCCGATCAGCCACGGCGCCGGCACGAGCTGGCTGCCCACGCTGTCCTTCACCTCGCGGTCGATCCGGGCGATGGTGCGATCGAGCTCGGCGAGCTGCTCGCCGGCGGTGATCCGCTTGCGAATCGCCGCGGCACGGCCCGCGGCCTGCTCGATCGCCTGGGCGATCGTGAGCCCGCCGAGCCCAGCCCCGGCCCCCTTCACGGTGCCCTTGGTGTCGTCGAGCGACCGGCGGGCCTCGGCGAGCGCCCGCTTCGCCTCCGACACCTCGCGGGAGGCGCGGGAGCAGTCGCGGGCGCGGGCGCGAAGCGGACCGAACGAGAGGGCGAAGCCCTCGGGGAGGAGCACGTCGGGGATCGTGCCGCCGTCGGTGTCGAGGTTTGCGGCCACGGGCACCACGCGCGAGAGCCCGGCGACGCCCACCTGCTCGCCGAAGCGGCGGGCCGCGAGCCGCGCGTGGCTCTCGGCGCGGGCCGCTTCGGCCGCGAGCCGCTCGAGCTTCGGCGCCTCGTCGAGGAGGGGCGTGATGAGCGCCCGCTTCCGCCACACCGCCGTCTCGGCAGGGAGTTCGCGGAGCTGGCGGGCGTATTTCGCGCGGAGCTTCTTCCGCTTCTTGGCGAGCCGCTCGAACCGCCGCAGCCGCCGGTTGGCCAGCCGCCAGGAATCGCGGTCGGGGTGCACGAGCGGCGCCGACTCGAGCGCCGTGAGCCGCTCGCCCGTCTGCCGCCAGGCCGCATGCAACGGCTCGAGCGCGAGCACGCCGCGGACGACGTCTTCGGCCCGCACCGCCGCCTCGATCCGCGGCTCGATGCCCGCGATCTCCGCGTCGAGGTGGGCCAGTTCGGTCCAGAGCCCGCCGGCGGCGAGCGCCGGGCCGCCGGCCGCGGCCATCCGCTCGAGCACGTCGTTTCGCCGGGCCTCGAGCGCGGCCAGTGGCGAGACCGTGGCGCTCGCCGAGTCGATCCGCTCGATCGCCTCGCGGAGATGGCCGAGCACGCGGGCGACCGTCGAGCGGTCGAGGCCGGCGGCGAGTTCGTAGAGTCGCCGCCCGCAGCCCTCGGGCTCGAGCGTCCGCAGTTCGTGGAGCTCGTCGAGCCCGAACGCCATCACGCTCGTGAACGTGGTCTCGTCGATGTCGCCGACCACGTCCTGGAGGTAGATCTTGTGGCGGCTCGCGTGATCGTGCCGGGGATCGACGTCGGCGATCCGCACGAGATCGCCGGCGTCGCCGCCGAGGCCGACCACGTCGTCGGCGTAGCTCTCGTTGGTGAGCGTGGCGAGTTCCGGGCCCTCGTGCCGCCGCTCGATCGAGATCAGCGTGCCCTCGGGGGGCATGCGGACCAGCAGCCGGCCCGCGCAGGGCTTCCGGGCATCGAGCACGCCGCGGCGGAACAGCCCTTCGAATCCGAAGAACACCGCGCGGACGAACTCCAGCAGCGTCGTCTTGCCCGTCTCGTTGGTGCCGTAGAGCACCTGCACGCCGGGGCCGAGCCGGTCGATGGCGGTGTGGTCCAGGGCTCCGAAGCGTTCCGCCTCGATGCGTTCGATGAACATGGCAGGCTCCGCGATGCGACGGAAACAGAAGGGAGGGGAGGGACGATGGACGGTCAGACCGACTCGATCAGTTCCAGGGCCAGCCAGCCCGCCTCGCGAGCCTCGGGGGCGGCGAGCGTCTGCGACTCCTCGACCATCGTCACGATGTCGGCGAGCGCCGATGAGAACGACGTGGTCGAGCCGGGCCGGCCACCGGAGCGGGCGTGGCCCAGCGGGGCCAGCGACTCCGTCGGCTCGGCGACGAGCTCGTGGCACCAGACGCGAAACGTTTTGGCGTCGTAGAGCTCGCGGAGCCGGGCGAGCGTCTCGGCGGCGATCTCGCCGACGCGGACGCGGCGGGCCACGTTGGTGCCGCAGGCCACGGAGCAGCGGACGAGTTCCACGCTCGCCGCGCGGGCCGGCGGCTCCTTCTCGAGCGCGGCCCAGATCGCCGTGGCCAGTTCCTCGTCGCCGCCGGTGGCAGATTCGATCGAGAGCGTGCGCCAGACGACGCGCTGGGTGGGCACCTCGCGCCAGGTGCCGCGCCAGTCGGCCAGCGGCGCCGCGAGCGCGCCGGCGGGGGTGGCCATCGTCTCGCGGTCGAGGAGGGTGAGCGTGCAGCAGGCTCCTGGAGATGCCTCGCCCCCGCCACGGGCCTGGAGGGCGGGGAGGAAGTGCACCCCGGGCGGCAGCACCTGCGGCTGCCGCGAGGCCCAGATCCAGAAGGCGCCGGGCTGCGACCAGCTCGCCGACGCCGTGGCCGCGGCCGCGAACGCAGCCGCGGAGGGAGTGGTCCGCGGCGTGGGCACCACGCCGAACTGCGGCTCGTCGGCGGCCCAGCGCTGCGGGCTCCACAGCGCGTTGTCCCAGCCGACGACGATCCGCCGGTGGAGCGGCGACGGATCGGCCGAGACCGTCGTGGCCGAGCCGGCTCCGGCGGGACCGTGCGCCGAGACGATCTCGATCGCCAGCCCGCGAACCTCGAACTCCAAGGGGGCCAGCGGCGTGACGAAACACAGTCCCCGGGGTTCGCCGAGCATGCGGGTGAGGTCGTGGCAGGCCGCCGGCTCGTCCACCACCGCCACCGTGCGGCAGCCGATCGCGGCGAGATCGGTGATCAGCCGACGGAGGTTCGCCGCCTGCGCGGGGCTCGCGCGGGAGGGATCGAGCAGCCGGCCGCAGACGACGAGCGCCGCCGCCTGGCTCCGCGTGGCCACCGCAGCCGCTTCGGCCAGCGCCGCGGCGGCGGCAGTCGACACGCACTCCGCCACGTCGGCCGGCGCCCCCTCCGGCGCCGCGATCGGTCGGTGGATCGCCGGGTCAAACGCGAACACGAGGTCGGCCATGTGCGACACTCCTCCATGGGCGCACTGGACCGCCGCCTTCCAGGCGCCGATCCGTGGCGGAAGGAAATACAGGAAAGATGGGGGCAATGTACCGCCCCCGGGCCCGTTCACGCCACGCCAAAAAACCCCCTGTGACCGCCGCGGGGCGGTCAGGTGGTCAGGGGCGGCGGTGACGCGGCGAACGCCGCGAGGACCCGGTCGGCCCAGGCGGTGTCGCCGGCCGACGGGCCGAGCGCCGCCAGGACGCGGCTCCGCAGCAGCACGCCTTTCTCCAGCGGCGCGACGAACAGCCGGCAGGTGAGTTCGCAGCGGCCGCCCGTGCGGGCGGCATCGAGGCGGCGGGCGTCGGCGGGGTGCACGGCGATCAGGCACGTGGAGGCGGGGCGGCGGACGAGGATCGCCGTCGCGGCCACGGGCAGTGCCGCCGCGTCCGTCAGAGGCTGCCAGCGGTCCGCGGCATGACCGGCCGACCAGAGGACGCCGTCGGCGGCGACGTCGGCGTGGACCGCGATGGCCACGTCGGTTTCGAGGAGCGCGGTCTGCGCGGAGACGACCACTTCCCACGACGCCACGCCCGCCTCACAGCCGAGCGCTCGCCACATCGCGGTCGATCGCAGTCGGCGCGAATCCGTGGGTTCGTAGGTCGCGACCACGTCGGCACCGCGCACCCAGTGGTCGGCAAGCGCCGTGAGATCAACGCCGAGCAGCGCGTCGCCGTCGTCGCCATGCGAGCGGAGGTGCAGTCCGCGGCTGGGCGTCGCGACGTCGAGCGTGACGCTTCCGCCCGCGAACGACTGGGAGGCGACGCGTCCCGCCAGCGACCAGGCGGCAGGGGCAGTGGCAGTGGAGGAGTTCACGTCAGGGTCGCTGGGCTGAAGGGGGAATGGCGCGGGCACCGGATTGTAGCGTGGGCCGCCACCGCTCCGGTCGGGCCGCCACGACTGGTACACTGCGTTGGCGTCCCGATCCACTCACCCCGTCATCGCCCATGCCTACCGCGCCCGATCCGCTCCACGTCTGCGAGGCCGCCGCCCGGGCCGGTGGTCGAGTGCTGCAGGAGTGGGTGGGCCGGTTCAAGGCGACGGCGAAGGGGCCGCGCGACCTCGTCACCGAGGCCGACCATGCCTCGCAGGCCGAGGTCCGCCGGGTCGTGCTCGAGGCGTTTCCAACGCACGGCTTCGTCGGCGAGGAAGGAGAAGGGGGCCGGCCCCCGCTGCCTCCCGGGGCGGTGGGGCATTCGGGCAGGGGCACCCGCTGGATCGTCGATCCCCTCGACGGCACGAGCAACTACGTCCACGGGTTCCCCGCGTACTGCGTGTCGATCGCGCTCGCCGATGGCGACGAACTCGTGGTCGCCACGATCTACGATCCGCTCCGCGACGAGTGCTTCACCGCGCGCCGCGGCGGCGGCGCCTGGCTCAACGGCGCCGCCATCGCCGCGGCCCCGGTGGAAACGGCCGCCGATGCGATCGCCGCGGTGAGTTTTCCCGCCCATGTCACCCCCGACTCTCCCGCCGTCGCCGACTTCATCGCCGTCCTGTCGCACGTGCACTCGGTTCGCCGCACGGGGTCCACCGCGCTCAATCTCGCCTACCTGGCCTGCGGCCGGTTGCACGCCTTCTGGGTACGGCGGATCTGCTGCTGGGACGCGGCGGCCGGCATCCTCATCGCCCGCGAGGCGGGGGCCACCGTCGGGCCGTTTCGCGACGGTCCGGCGACCATCCCGCTCGACGACCCCGGATTCATCGCGGCCAGCACCAGTCGCCTCTACGACGAGTTTCGTGGGATTCTCCGCTGATCCCCCGCGCGACGACCGAACGTGACGGTCGTGACGGTCGTGCAGTCTGGGGAAAATGGCCGCTCTGCGGCGGGTTTCGGGCTAGGCTTGGCATGGTCCTCTGAACGCCTCCGCCCGCATGCGCTCGTCGCTCACTTCGTCGTCGTTCGCGCGGCCCCCCCGCTGGCCTGTGGTCGCCGTCTGCGCGGTGCTCGCGGTGCTCGCCGCCTGGCGCGGCGTCGCGCGAGGCCAGGCTCCAGCGGCAGGCGAACGCCGCGACGCCGCACCTGCCGGCGGTCGGATCGACGAGGCGCAGCCCGAGCTGTTTTATGTGCCCGACGACAGCGGCCGGCTGGTTCCCGTGCCGGGCTTCCGCTATCGCGACTTCGTCGATCTGTTTCGGATCAAGGAGGGACTCGCGGGAGGGCTGCAGCCGCCCGGCGCCGTGCTCGAGAACGTGGTGGTGAAGATCGATGCGCGGGGCGTGGCGGCCGCCGCCGATCGTGACGGCCACGTCAGTTGCCCGGCCACGGTCGAGTTCACGGTCCGGCAGATCAGCGGAGGTTGGACGCCGATCCCGCTGCAATCGGGCGGGATGATCCTCGCGGCCGCGCCGCGGCACGAAGGACCGGGCCGGATGATCGTCGACGTGGAGCCCGATCGCAGCGGCTATCGCGCCTGGTTCGAGCCGGCCCCGGACGCCGCCGGCGCCGACGTGCGGCACACCATCGTGCTCGAAGGGCGGCTGCCGGTGGAATCGACCGCGGCCTTCGAGGCGTTCGCGGTGCGGGTGCCGGCGGCGGTCGCCTCGCAGATCGAGATCGCCTCCGGTCGTCGGTCCCCTGAGGTGGTCGTCGCGCCCGAGGCCGCGGAGCCGGAGGTGACGGCCGATCCCGCCGGTGGCAGCGTGGTGACGGTGCGGGGCGTCGCGGGGGACGTGCGGCTGCGGGTTGGCGACGCGGCCGCCGGTCGCGGGCCGGCGGCGCTGGCCACGTCCGAAAGCACCGTGCGGATCGACGGCCGCAACGCCGTCACCGAAACGACCATCCGCCTCGGCAACCTCGCCCCGGGCACGCGGCGCGTGACGATCACGCTGCCCCCCGATTCGGCCCTGCGCGACGTGAAGCCGCCCGCCACGCTCCTGGCCAGAAGGGGCGCCCGCGAGGCGCCGACCGCCGACATCTCCGTCGACGTCGCCGCCGACGGTTCCGCGGTGGTCGCGCTCGTCTGCGAGCAGGCGATCGATCCGACCGGCGAGGCCTCGTTCGAGGCGGTCGGCTTCGGGGTCGAGGGGATCACCGCCTGGCGGCAGTGGGGCCGCGTGAGCCTGATCGTGGACGGCGAATGGCTGGTCACCTGGAGCGACGCGCCTCAGCTGAGGCGCGTCGATCCGCCGGCCAGCGTGCGGCAGCCCGGCTTCATCGCGGCGTTCGCCTACGACGCCCTGCCGGCCTCGCTGCCGCTCCGCGTGCGGCCGCGGCGGAGCCGCGTGGTGATCGAGCCGGAGTATCACTACGACGTCGCCCCGACGCGGGTCACGCTCGACGCGAAGTTTCGCGTGGCCGCCCGCGGCGCGCCGGTCGGCAGCGTCGTGATCGGCATCGATCCCGCGTGGGTCGTCGATGAACTCGGTCCTCCCGGCGGCGTGGATGCGGGGGCTTCCACGAACGAGGATGGCGTGCTCGTCGTCCCCTTCACGCAGCCGTTGACCGGCGACATCCTCCTGTCGCTGCGGGCCACGCTCCCGGTGGCGGCTGCCGCCGAGCGTGTGGCCTGGACGCTGCCGATGCCCCGCGCCGACGTCGTCGGCCCCGCGGTCGTGGCCATCGCCGCCCGCAGCGACATCGAACTGCTGCCCGACAACGAATCGACCATGGGGCTCGTGCGGCAGACGGCGGCCTCGGCGGCCGTGGCCGATGCCGACACCACGGCCTTGATCTACCGGCTCGATGCCGCGGAGGGGAGCTTCGCGGCCAATCGGCGGTTCCTGCCGCGGCGGATCGAGGCCTCGATCGCCGCCCAGGCGGCCGTCGATGCCGCGGAGATCGCCGTCGAGCAGGTGATCCGGCTCAACGTGCTCCACGTGCCGCTGGAGTCGCTCGAACTGGCGGTGCCCGCCGGCGTGCTCGAGGCCGGGGGCATCACGGTGCGGCAGGACGACGTGCCGCTCGATCCGACCACGGTCGGCGTTGGCACCGATGATGAGCCGGCCGAGACACGCGTGCGGGCGATCCTGCCGGAGCCGCTGCTCGGCGAGGGGGAGGTGACCGTGCGGTTCCGCATCCCCACGCCAGCGATCCCGCCGCAGTCCACGGTGGCGATCGACGTGCCGCTCGTGCAGCCGCTCGAGGCCGCCATCGGCCGCGAAACGGTCGCCATCTCCGCGCCCGAAGCGACCGTCGTCGGTGTTCGTGGCGATGCCTGGCGGCGCGACGTCGCCCCCGCCGCCGCGGCCACGCTCGGCTGGACCGCCATGAAGCCGCAGCGCAGCGTGCCGCTGACGCTCTCCACCCGCGGCGTCGATGCCGCCCGCAGCATGGTGGTCGAAGCGGCGTGGCTGCAGACGCGGCTGGGCGGAGGCATCCGCGAGGAGATTCGCAGCTACGTCGTGTCGTCGGCCCGCGAGGCCATCGTGCTCACGCTGCCCGATGCCGCCGGCGTCGCCGAGGCCTCGGGCGCGATCCACGAGGTGCGACTCGACGGCGACCTCGTGCCTGCGACGGTCCGGGGCGGCCGGCTCGTGGTCGATCTGCCGAGGGCCGATCCGGCCCGGCGGTGGCGGCTCGATGTCCGTTCGACGTCGCGGCGCGACACCGGCTGGGGCGGCGTGGCGGGCCGACTCGGGCTGCCGACGACGGTGAAGCTCGAGCCGCCGGTGTTCGAGCCGCCCGTGCTCGAGCGGCGGTTCTATTGGACGCTTCACGTGCGTCCCGACGAACAGGTCCTCGGACAGCCGGCCGGCTGGACCGCCCAGCAGCGCTGGCAGCGGGGGACGATCGGCTGGGAGCAGCGGCCCGCGGCCACGCCCAGCCAGATCGCCGACTGGCTGGAGGCGGTGGCCATCGGTCAGGACGCCGGGGCCGATCCCGTACCGCGCGGCGGGCTGCTGCCACCGCTCGCGGAGCGGTCGCTCGTGTTTTCCGGTGTCGGGCCTCCGGGTGACGCGCTGCTCTGGCTCGTCCCCAACTGGTGCCTCGTGCTCGCGGCCTCCGGGGTGGCCCTGTCCCTCGGCCTCGCGCTCGTCTACCGGCCGTGGTGGCGGACGCCCGGCGTGTGGATCACGCTGGCCGCGGTGCTCGCCGTGGCCGCGGCGATTCGGCCCGACCTGGCTCCGCTGGTGGCCCAGGCCGCGGTTCCGGGGCTCGTGCTGGCCGCGGTCGCCTGGGCGCTGCGGTCCTTCACGACCCGTGGCAGCGGCGGCGGCCAGCGGATTCCGCCGCCGTCGGCCGCCGCGAGTTCGCTCACGCGGTTCCACGGAACGCCTTCGCTGATCGTCTCCTCCGGCGTCGAGGCGGCGTCCACCGCTTCGCGGATGAGGGACGCATGACCCGATCCTTGGCGTGGCTGGTCGGCGGCTGCCTGGGGGCCGTGGTCGGCATGGTGGCCTGGGCGGTGGAGCCGCCGGGAGACGACCCGCTGGAGTTCGTGCGGGTCACGGTGCCGGCCGACCGGCTGCGCGACGTGCCGCTCGACGGCGGTCGGCTCGTGCCGATGCCGCTGGTCGAGTTCGACCGCGCGGTGGCGACGCTGCTGCCGGATGCCGCGGGGCGGGCACCGCGGCCGCTCGCCGCCGCCGCTCGTTACCTGCTCACCGCCGACGACCGCGGCTGGCTCTCGGGCCGAGTGACGTTCGACGTGGAGGACACGTCCGCGTCGGTCGGCGGCGCGGTGCCGCTGGGCGATGTCGCGGTGGACCGGGCGGTGATCGAGTCGGCGGACGGCGTGGGCGAGGCAGTGGTATTCGGCATGCCTGGCGGGCGGGTCGCGATCAAGACACCGTCCGCGGGGACCTACGCCGGCGACATCGCCTGCCAGCCGGTGGCGGCCGGCGAGTTTCGTCTGCCGCTCGTGCCGGCGCTCGTCACGCGACTCGACCTGCGGCTGCCGGCGTCGGCGCGGCCCGTCGTGATCGAGGGAGCCGCGGGCACGACGGTCGTCTCGCCCGGATCGGCCGCGGGTGACTGGCGAATCGACGTCTTCGGGGTCGACGTGCTCCACGTGACGATCGTGCCACGGGACGAGGGGCAGCCGCGGGTGCGGTGCTGGAGCCGCGTCGTGGTCCGCGGCCGCCAGCTCGACGTGGCGACGCGGATCGTTCCGGAGGGGCCGTGGAGAACCGGGGTCGTCAGCCTGCGGTGCGACGCGGGGCTCGAGGTCATCGGCGGGCGGCCGGCCGGCGCGGGGGGCGATCTCGCGCGGCCGCTCGCGGCGCACGCGCGATCGCTCGAACTCGACGTTCCGACGGCCCTCGCGGGCACGCTCGTTCCCATCGACGTCGTCGGCGTCGCCGAAGCCGGCGTCGACTCGCCCTTCGCGGTGCCGACGATTCGTCCCGCGCCGGACCGCTGGGCCGGCGGCGGCGCGACGCTCGTCGTCGATCCGGCGTTCGCGGTCGCGGCGCTCGACGTCGAGGAGTGCGTGGTCGTGGCGCCGTCCGCGGCCGATGGCTGGCCGGTCGCCGACGGCAGCCCGACGGTCCGCGGCGATGCCGCCGTCATCCACCTCGAGCAGCAGTCGGCGGCGGCCCGGGCCACGGTGACGATCGAGCGCCGGATGCCCCGCCTCGACACCACCCGCGTGACCACGCTCGAACTCTCGCCGGGCGCCGTCCTCGGCCGCGCCGCCTGCGACGTCCGCATCGCCTCGGGCGAGGCGTTCGTGATCACCGGGCGCGTCGCGCCCGAGTGGTTCATCGACTCGGTGGAGGCGGTGGATTGGTCCGCCACGGCGCCGGTCGCCGATCCGGATCGCACGCTCGACTGGCGGGTGGTGCGGATACCGGGCTCGAGCGAACTGCGGATCGGCCTGGCTGAGGCGGCCACACCCTCGCGGCCTCTGGGCCTGAGGATCACGGGCCATCGCCGCGGCGTGCCGATCGGGGCGGAGTTTCGCACGGCCGATCTCGACATGGTGCGGCTGGAAGGGGAGACGGCGGAGTCGGCCCTCATCGACTACCGGGTCGGCCCCGATGCCGTGATCGAACTCGACGGCGGGGCGATGGGGGTCGAGGCGGCGGACGAGCGGCTCGCCGCGCTCGCGGAGCCCGGGGCGCCGCGGGGCCGCATCCGCGGCGGCGAGGCGGCCGCCGGCGGCGTGGCCCGGCTGGTTCGCCGCCGGCCACCGCTGCACGCCGATGTGACCGTGCAGGTGGTGACCCGGGATTCGCGGATCACGGAGTCACTCGCCTTCACGTGCCGTCCCGACGCCGGCGCCGTGGACTCCGTCGTCGTCACCGTGTCGGAGCCGCTCGGCGACGCGGTCGAGTGGTCGCTCGTCGATCCCCACACCGGCGCGCTCTACGCGCGGCGACTCGAGCCCGGCGGCGGCCCGGGCGACGGGGCGTCCACGGGCGACGAGTCGTGGCTGGTCGAGTTTCGTCCTGCGGTCGAGGGGCCGGTCACGTTTCGAGCCACCCGCACGCAGCCGTTCACCGCCGCCGTGCCGATCCCGCTCGCGTGGGTCGATGGGGCCACCGCCGCCCGGGGAACGCTCGTCGTCCGCGGAGCCGGTGGCATCCGTCCGGACGTGATTCATCGCGGGCTCGCGGAGCGGCCGCCGCAGCTGCCCGATGACCGTGCGGCGGCGGTCGTGACGGAACTCTCGTATGGTGCGGCGGCCGAGCTGCCGCGGCGCTCGGGCGAGCCGCCGGTGCTGGTCGTGCCCCCCGACGTCACGGAGGCCCGAGCCTGGGTGTGGAGGGAATCGATGACGGCCTGGTGCCACGACTCCGGACGGATCGAGTGCGCCACGCTGTTCGACATCGAGAATCGGGGTCGCACCGAGGTGGCGCTCACGGTGCCGGCCGGCCTGCGGCTCGACGAGGTGTCGATCGACGGCGAGCCGGCGCCCTTCGATGTGCCGTCCGAGGCCGGCGGCACGACGAGCGTGCCGCTGCCCACGGGACGGGGCCGGGTACGGCTGCACGTGCGCGGCGTCGCGGCCCGCGATCCGGCCTACGGCGTCTGGCGGATCGACCCCATCGACTGCGCGATCGACGTGCCGGTGCTGGACCGGGATCGCGAGGTGAAGGTGCCCGCCGACCTCGAACTCTTCGCGCCGGGGCAGACGAGCGCCGCGGGTCAAGGCTGGGTGGAGCGGCTCTTCGATGCCGCGGTCGTGCGCTCGGGAAGGGAGAGCCGCGAGTCGTTCGGAGATGAGGCCGGCTTCCGCTCCGTCAAGGTGCCGACGTCGGACGGCGCGGGAGCGGGCCGCGTGCTCGTGATCCGTCGCCGGCTCGTCTCGACGGCGTCGATCGTGGCCGCGGCGGTGACGGTGGCCGCGGTGACGGTGGCCGCACGGCGGCGGCCGCCCGTCGCAATGCTGGTGGTCGTGGGGCTCGCGGTGGCGGCACTCTGGACGCCGTCGCCGATCGCGATGGTCGCCCGCGCCGCGTGGTGGGGCGGACTCGGCGGCCTGTGGTTGGGGGCGACGACCGGGCGGTCGCGGCTGGCTGCGGTCGGCCTGGGCCTCGCGATCACGACGCCGCTGTCCGCCGCCCGCGCCGCCGACGCCGAACCCGTGCGGGTGTTCGTCTCGCCGGCCGCCGATGGGGGCCTGGCGCTGGTGCCGGAAGGGTTGTTTCGGCGGCTCTCGGCGGCGGCTCCCGAGGCGGAGTCGGTGCGGGTGCGCGGCTGTCGGCTCGCGGCCGCTCCGCAGGGACGGTGGCGGCTCGAGCTCGACATCGACAGCGATCATGGTGGTGTGCTCACGCTCGACCAACGCGACCCCGGCGTCGCCTGGGAGCGACCGTCGGCCGCCACGACAGCCGGCGTGACGGTGGACATCTCCGCCGATGCCGCCACCGCGCGGATCGTGACCGTGGTCGCGGGCTTTCATCGCGTCGTGCTCGATCTCGTCGCCAGGCCCGTCACCATCGGCGACGTGGAGATCGTGACCCTGCATCTGCCGGCGGCCGCCGTCTCGGTGGTTGACACGACCGGCGCGGCTGCGGTGGCCGACGAACCGCGCGCCGATGCCTGGCAGTGCGACCGCGGCGCTGCCGAGGGGGGGTGGCGGCCCGTCGTCGGCGCGGCCGGGCGGTTCGATGTGTCTCGGGCGGAGAGGGTGAGGCTGGTCCGTGCGACCGATCCCCGGCATCCGCTCGCCGCCCAGCCCGAGGAGGCGCGGAGCACCAACGACGTCTGGTGGGGCGAGGGCACGTGCGTGGTGAAGGCCACGTTCGAGATTCCCGCCGGCAGGCCGCGGCTCCGTTGGCTGGCGATCCGCGCCGATCGTCCGCTCGCCCCGGGCGGCAATGGCGGTCACCCGCCGCTCGTGTCGGTGGGCGCGGGCCGTTACCTCGTCGAACTTCGTGAGCCCGTGGCCGGTCCGGTGCGGCTCGATCTCGTGTTCGCGATGCCGCTCGACGATCCGGCCGGCGTCTTCGACGTGCCCGGCGTCTGGCTCGACGGGGTCGGCACCGATGCCCGCACCGTCCGCTGCTCGGCGGCGGCGGGCCTCGAGTTGACCCCCGAACTCCCGATGGGCTACGCGCTGCTGCGACCCCGGGAAGGGGAGCCCCTCGACGCGGTCGCGGCCTGGCGAACGGAGGCCGTGGCGGCACCGGCGGAGAGCACCGAGCCGGCGATCGACGAAGGGCCGGCGAACGAGCGGCCGCGTGCCCGGGTATCGGTCCGCCGCACGACGCTGCCGCCGCGGGTCACGCAGCGGCTCGACGTGGAACTCTCGGCCGACCTCGTCGAGCTCGCGCTCGACTGCCAGATCGACTCCCGTGGCGGGCCATTCACCGGCGTCTCGGTCGAGCTGCCCGCCGACGCGGTGGTCGAGCGAGTCGCCTTGGTGGGCGACGGGCACGATGTCGGTGACGCCGTGGAGGCCCACGTGTCGCGGCCCGCGCCATCACGGCTGATCGTCACGACGCAGCACCCGCGGCCCGGCACCTATCGGCTTTCGATCGCCGCGCACGTGGCCGGACCGCTCCCTTCGGCGGGGCGGCTTCCGCTCCTGCGCTGCGGGGTGGCCGACGGCTCGCCGCTGGTCGTCCGCTGGCGAGCCCGAGCGGGTATCGATGTGGCGATCGACCGCGTCGGCGAACGGACCGGGGCGGGTGAGGCTCTCGACGTTGTGGACGTGGTGGCGGGTGATCCCGGGCCCGCTTACGAACTCGTGACGCCGGTCGACGGCGACCTGGCCGGGCTGGATCGGGAGGAGGTGCCGCCCCCGGCTGCGGCTCCCGCCGAGGTGCCGCTCGGCAACGCCGTGGAGGCGACGATCGTGCACCTGGCGCTGGACGACGGTGGCAGGATCTGGGGCCTGGCACGGTTCGAGGTGGTGGCCGCGGAGCCGGTGGTTCGGCTGCGGTTTCCGGCAGGGATGCGGCTGTTCGACGTGTTGGTTGACGGCCGCGAGGCGCAGGCCCTTCCCGTGGCGTCGGGGGCCTGGGACGTGCGGCTGCACGATGTCCGCTGGCCGAGAACGATCACGGCGGTGTTTTCGGGCGATGTCGGCCCGTCGATCGACTCTGGCGCCGCCGTGCTGCTGGAGCCGCCCCGGGTCGAGGGCCTGCCCAGCCGCGACGTGCTCTGGACGATCGACGCACCGGCGGGCGCACGCGTGCGGGTGGCGGAGCCGGCTCGCGTGGTGGAGGAAGGCGTGTGGCGGGCGGCAGCGGGGGAGCTCCGGAGGCGGATCGCGGGACTGTTCGCGGCCGCGGTCGAGGGCGCGCTCGATGGCGACCGCGAGCGGTTGCGTGGCTTCGCGACCGCCAGGGAGGTCGGTGCCAGACCCGCGCTGGAATCGGAGTGGGAACGGGCGATTCAGGCGGGGCCGGATCGGCCGCGGAGTCGCGTCCGGGTGATCGATCGCGGGCTCGAGGGCCTGACGCTCCGGCTGGTTCGCCCGCCGGCCGCAGCGGCCGGGAGCCGCGGCGTGGCGACCAGCGCGCTGGTGGCCGCCGTGGCGCTGGCATGGCTGCTGGCGACCTGGCGACCTGAGGCGTGGCGGGCGGCGGTCTCGGCGGGATGGCCGTGGCTCCTCGCGGCGGCCGGAATCGCCTGGGTGATGACGCTGCGGCCGATGCTTCCCGGGGCGGCCCTGATCGCGGCCGGTGCGGTAGCGGTCGCGGCCCGGCGGCGGCCTGCCGAGGCCGCCACGGAGTCGGTCACCGCCGCCCTGCGATCCTGAAAAAAAGGGATTCTTGCCGCCGGTAAAGCGGTCTGGCCCGTCGTGGGGGCCGCCGCTACCGTTCGCCCCCTCGACGACCTGGATGCCGGCGCGGCTGATCCGCCGGCGGCCCGGAACGGAATCCGGCAGGGCGGTCGAGTCGCATGGAGGCGACGGTTCGCATGGTGCATGGACGCATGGGCGGCGGTCTGGTTCGAGGGCTCGCGGCAGGTCTCGCGGTCGTGGCGGGGTGGCTCGTCGCGGCTGATTCCGCGGCCCAGGCCGCCGGCTACCGGACGGCGAACTTCGTCGTCGAGGCACCCACCGAGTCGCTCGCCCGCAAGATCGGCGACGCCGCCGAGCAGTATCGGCACACGCTCGCAGTCGAGTGGACCGGCAGTCCGCTGCCGCGCTGGAGCCGTCCCTGTCCGATCACCGCGCAGGTCGCTTCGCACCTCGGCGCCGGCGGCGCGACGAGCTTCGTCTTCGATCGCGGCGAGGTGTTCAACTGGACGATGTCGATCCAGGGCAGCGAAGAGCGGATCCTCGACTCCGTGCTGCCGCACGAGATCACGCACACGATCTTCGCCAGCCACTTCCGCCGTCCGCTCCCTCGCTGGGCCGACGAGGGGGCATGCACCACGGTGGAGCATCCGGTGGAGCGGGCCCGCCAGCACCGGATGCTGATCGAACACCTGACCAACGGCCGCGGCATTTCGTTTCCGGAGATGTTCGCGATGAAGGAGTATCCGGCCGACGTGCTCCCGCTCTACTCGCAGGGCTATTCGCTGGCTCGCTACCTGATCGAGCGTGGGGGGCGGCACAAGTACGTCTCGTTCGTGGCGGAGGGGCTGGCGAGCGACAACTGGTCGGCGGCCCTCCAGAAGCACTACGGCGTGCCGAGCGTGGCTCAGATGCAGCACGTCTGGCTCGACTGGGTGAAGCAGGGCTGCCCCGCGCCGCCGGCATCGCTGGCCGCCGCCGTGCCGCCGCCCGCCGCGGCCTGGTCGGCCACGACCCGCGGCCAGAGCCCCGACACCACGGCCCCGGCCACTGCGGCCGCCGCTCCGGTGGCGACGAGCGCCGCCCGCACGTCGATCTACGCCCAGGCGCGGCAGGGCCAAGCCGGTCCCGCGGCCCGCTGACGGGGGCGGCCCCGCGAACCAACCGCGTCACGTCGCGACTCACACGGCGAGCTCGGGGCTGCCCATGCCCGAGAGCCGGCGTTGCTGACCAGCGGAGCCATGGATGGCGGAGCGCAGTCAGCATCGAGCGAGCGCAGGCCCGGAGGGCCGCAGCGAGCGTCCGGCGACGGGCATGGGCAGCCCCGAGCGGCGCGGCGGAGAGATCCCCATCGCTCACGCGATTGGGCTTCCTGGCGAGGCGAGCGTCCGGCGACGGGGCGTGGGCAGCCCCGAGCGGCGCGGCGGAGAGATCCCCATCGCTCACGCGATTGGGCTTCCTGAGCAGGTCTTCCGCCGGGCGTCAGCCCGGCTTCACGCCCGTGATCAGGAGCGTGATGTGGTAGAAGACCGGCGCGGCGAAGCACATCGAGTCGATCCGGTCGAGCACGCCGCCGTGGCCCACCACGAGCGTCCCGTAGTCCTTCACGCCGCGGTCGCGCTTGATCGCGCTCATCGTCATCCCGCCGGCGAAGCCCATCACCGCCACCACCAGGCCCGCGAGCGTGGCCTGCCAGAGCTGGAAGGGGGGCGCCGCCCACCAGAGCGCCGCCGCGAGCAGGGCCGTGCTGGTGGCGCTGCCGAGCAGCCCCTCCCAGGTGCGGTTGGAACTCACGGCCGGGGCCACCAGCCGCTGGCCGAGCATCCGGCTCCAGACGTATTGCATGCAGTCGGCGAACTGCACGAGCAGGATCAGGAAGAAGAGCAGCCGGAAGTTGCCGGTGCGATCGGCGTCGGAGGCGCCTGCGATCGGGATCTGGAGGAGGGCGGGGGCGAACGACAGGCAGTAGACGCAGACCACGAGGCCCGCCTGGATCTTGGCCGTCCGCTCCAGGAACCGCTTGTAGTCGCCCGCGAAGGCCACCCGCGCCAGCACGAACAGCGTGGCATAGACCGGCAGGAACACGCTGAACACGTCGTAGCGGTTGAGGCCCACGAGCACGTAGTGCAGCGGCGTGAACAGGAAGAACACCCAGAACAGGGCTCGATGGTCTCCCTTTCGCGTGGGCGTGAGCGTGATGAACTCGCGGAGCGCCCAGAAGGAGACCAGCCCGAAGAGGATCACCGTGGCGGTGGTGCCCAGCCAGAAGGCGGCCGCCAGCACCGTGCAGAGGATCCACCAGCCGCGGAGGCGGTTGTTGAAGGTGCGGATCGCGGCGGGGTCGAGACCGCGGTCGGGGTGCCGCTTGAGGAACTGCCCCACCGCGGTGGCGGCAGTGAGCAGGGCGAGCACGCCGGCGACCAGCGCGATGGTGCGGTTGTCGTTCATGCCCCGCTCATTCCTTCAACGCCAGCACGGCGCGGCGGGAGCGGGCCAGGAAGTCGAGCTTCGCCTCGCCCCGCTCCAGCCACATGGGCGGACCGAAGCTGATGCAGGAGAGCAGGGGCACGGGGAGAAACTCGCCGCGGGGCAGCACCCGGTTGAGGTTGTCGATGTGCACCGGGATCAGTTCGAGGTCGGGCCGCTTCTTGGCGAGATAGTAGAGGCCGCTCTTGAACTCGCCGATCTCGCCGGTCACGCTTCGTCCCCCCTCGGGGAAGACGATCAGCGAGTGCGTGGTGCCGGCCTCGCGGATCATCATGTCCACCGGGCTCTGGTGGACTTTGATGTCGGTGCGGTCGATGAGGATCGCGTCGAACACCTCCTCGGCCAGCCAGCGGCGGACGAAGCCCCGCGACCAGTAGTCCTTCGCCGCCACCGGCCGCGTGAGTTCGCGGACGGATTGCGGCAGCGACGACCAGACGACGAGGGCGTCGAGGTGGCTGGTGTGGTTGGCGAAGTACACCCGCTGGCAGGTGTCGGGCTGGCTGGCGATCCAGCGGACGCTCGCCCCCGCGAGGAGGCGGGCGAGACCGGCCAGGCCGAGGCCCGCGGCCCGGCAGAATGGCGAGCGGACCGCCGCCCGGAGGGGCGGCACCGGCTCCTTGTCGGCGATGTCGGCGGGCGAGAGCATTACGGCATCTTCGACCGGGGCGGCGGACACGGTCAACGGCCGGTCCCCGCGGGCACGTAGGGATTGTGACGCTTCTCGTGGCCGATCGTCGTCGGGCCGCCGTGGCCGGGAAACACGATCGTCTCGTCGGGCAGCGCGTAGAGGTGGTCGTGGATGCCCGCCGCCAGGGCGGCGAAGTCGCCGTCGGGGAAGTCGGTCCGGCCCACGCCCTCCGCGAACAGCACGTCGCCGCCGAACACCACCGGCGGCGTCACGCCCGCCACGATGTAGACGACGTGGCCGCGGGAGTGCCCGGGAATCTCGCGAACCGTGAACTCGACTCCCGCCACCGTGATCGTCTCGTCGTGATCGAGGAG
>Ga0208864_1000217_pt1 | contig 19025 bp, 20 predicted proteins | sample CryBogmetaGMA05M_FD_184542 | JGI IMG/M metagenome (GOLD analysis project Ga0208864, IMG submission 184542) | Freshwater microbial communities from Crystal Bog, Wisconsin, USA - MA0.5M (SPAdes) | ecosystem: Environmental > Aquatic > Freshwater > Lake | place: Crystal Bog, Wisconsin, USA...
TGTTAGTATTTTGATTATTTTAGTAGTTTTGTATTATGTTTACAAGTATTTGTATAATTTAATGATTGAAATCAGTTTGAACAAAGATGCTGCGTCAAAGAATTATAAGTGGATTACGGAGGGCACATGTGCTTCCAATAATATGACCCCATTACAGCAAAATGAATGCTCGAGATATTTGTTAAAGTCGAATTACAATATCACGGTTGCGAATCATGGTCCTCCGGGTTGTTGGTTGGTTTTAGGCGATGCGTTGGATCAACGAATGCAAGAACAGCCTCAATTTGCTGGCAAGGGATTCGCTTGTTGGTCTCAGAATGCGACGGATGGTATGTCGTGCTCGCCCGATATTCCGTGTGTTTGTAAAAAATAAGTGGATGATACACGTGTGTATCAAATAGTTGTTGTCGAGTGTAAATAAAACGGATTCATAAGTGAAGCCGAGTGAAGCAGAGTGAAGCAGAGTGAAGCGACAGTTTTGATGCGACAGTGTTATACTAACACAATACACTTCAATCCAATACATTTTATTAATTTGGCTTCACATAGAGTAAAATATGAGACAACTGTGCGTAGAGGCGTACGGGAGGATTGCTCCGTAAGAAATGAGTGACAAAATCGATATATGAGTGATATTTTTTACACGGTAAAAATGTGTGAAAAAAGGGTTAATTAATTATAATTGTTATGCGAAATACAAATACAATACAATACAATACAATACAATTATACGATAGATAGGGCTTCCGTCTCAGCTTCGAAGTCGAGGCGTCTGGGCATCAAAAGCTCATCATCTTCTTCCACGTAGAAGGCCGCGGGGATAGGAGTGGTGAACCCGAAGACCATTAGGTTGCCGCTGTTGTGCGTGTTTGGCTTGATAGTCCAGTTGCGATTGTTGACGACAATGTCGATCTTGTCTTGTTGGCGAAGATGCTGAATGATATCATATGCGCGCTCAGAATCGGCCCAAACAGTGACGTCGACGTAGGCTAGAAAGAGGTCTTCATTGTTTAATAAATAGGGCATCATAGTAATCATTCTCACTTGCGCAATACCATGCGTCCACAAGTCTCTAGCAATTTTTTCTGCGGTATAGTCACCGCTCACACCATAGATAATGAAAGTAGTAACAGACATTGTTTTAAAGATTTAGAAAGGAATTTGAAATACCGATGCGGTTTGAGTTTGAATATATTTGGATACTATGGTTGTACATGTGCTTCAATTTTTTATTTCTGAGTGGCAAAAATAAAAAACTAAAATTGCGGACCTACTGTTGATACACTGGTGTAACAACTGACCAACTTCTGATACACGGGTGTAACAACTGTTTAACCGGGCATATCGCGATACACGGGTGTAACAAATGGCGGCCCCACTCATATACAGAAATGAGTGACAAAATCGATATATGAGTCATTATTTTTTTGGCTTAAAATGTGTTGTTTATTTACGACAACAGAAATAAGCCATTTTAAGCTCCTATAATTATCTTACTAGTTGTCGTTTGTAAACTAACAAATAATAATAATTTATTACATCATAATTTTTTTTCGACAACGGGCGCGACAACAATCGACAACATTTTTAAGCTTTTTTTAAGCTCTATAAAAATGTTATTTTTATTATCACGTTATATCGGTTGTAAACTAACAAAATACATTTATGTATCACATCGTATTTTTTTTCGACAACAAATGACAACAGAAATAAGCCATTTTAAGCCAAAAATCGCCGGAGGACTATAGGTGTATATTTCTTTTCCAAAAAGTAATTTGGTTTTTGATTTTGGACATTTTTAAAATGTCCAGAATAGGAATTCTTAAAAAAGTTTTGAAAAACATTGTTTTTTCTGACGTTGTTACCATATTCATCACAATTTATTTTTTTCGGTGAATTAATTTGTTACTGACATTTTTTCGTTGATTTTCGACGGCTTATTTTCGGTTTCCACAAATGGAAACATTTGGAAACATTTTTAAGCCATTTTTAAGCTCCATTAAAAGCGTTATATTTATATTACTGGTTTACTAGGTATAATAAATCAAACACAGAATAATTATGAAACCATAATTGTTTTGGAAACGTTTGGAAACACATTTTAAGCCGAAATCAGCCAAAAAAATCGCCGGAGGACTATATGTGAATATTTCTTTTCCAAAAAGTAATTTGGTTTTTGATTTTGGACATTTTTAAAATGTCCAGAATAGGAATTCTTAAAAAAGTTTTGAAAAACATTGTTTTTTCTGACGTTGTTACCATATTCATCATAATTAATTTTTTTCGGTGAATTAATTTGTTACTGATATTTTTTCGTTATTTTAGGCGGCTTATTTTCTGTTTCCAATATATGGAAACATTTGGAAACGAAATTAAGCCATTTTTAAGCTTCAAATATTATTGTTCAAAATGTCACTACGGAACGTGTAAGAAAAGCAACTACGAATCACATCTTGATAGTCTGAAACACTCAAAGGAAACATTTGGAAACAAAAATCAGCTACTTTTAAGCCAAAATAAGCATCCTTGCGAATATTGTAATAAAAGTTATCATGCTCGTTCTGGCTTATGGAAACACAAAAAGAAATGTATATCCAATATTAGCCTCATTATTACTGAAACAACTAACAAAGATGAATTAAAACAGAAAACAGAAGAATTAATTAATTTTTTAATGAAAGAGAATTCCGAATTTAAGCAACTCATTGTTGACCAAAATAAACAAATGTTTGAATTAGCAAAGAATTCTGGAAATAATAATAATAGTCACAACACTAACAACAGTTTTAATCTTCAGTTCTTTCTTAATGAAACATGTAAAGATGCTTTAAATATTATGGATTTTGTTAGTCAGTTACAAGTTAGTATCAAGGATTTGGAAGAAACTGGGAGGCTTGGATTCGTCGAAGGTATCTCCAAAATCTTTATTAATGGCTTAAATAACTTAGATATTAGCAATCGCCCAGTTCATTGTTCTGATTCTAAAAGGGAAGTACTCTATATCAAAGATAATGATCAATGGAATAAAGAGTCTGAAGATAAAGTTGTACTAACAAATGCTTTAAAGCACGTTGTTAGTAAAAATATGAAACTCATTCCCGAATGGAGAGACCAGCATCCTAAGTGTAACGATTCTGATTCCAAAGAGAATGATCGTTATTTAAAAATAGTTATGGAAGCAATGCCCGGTAGTACCAAAGAAGAATCAACCAACAATTATTGTAAAATCATCAAAAACATTGCGAAGGAAACCACTATACCCAAGTGTAGTAGCACTGTGTCACCAGTGTAACAACTGTAGAGACACTAAATGGCGGCATATTTTGTTACACACGTGTATCAGAATGGATGTCTGTATATTGATACACTGGTGTAACAAATTATGCTCCACAAGAAATGAGTGACAAAATCGATAAATGAGTGATTATTTTTTATGGGATTTTTTTTCAAAAATGAAACAATATTTATCCCAAAATCCCTTGGCGTTTTTCCTATTTCCATTTATTTCCATTTATTTCCATTGTGACGATAAATAAAAATATAGTCTAAAACCAAATACATAAAGAAACATACTAACACCAAAATATATGCGGAATAATTGTGAATATTTTGGCGTTTTTTGGCGTTTTTTTAATTTCCATTATTGGAAATAAGAAAACGCGCCAACTACTGTGTTATGACTCGGCTACCACTACTGTGCCACGTGTGTATCAAATACGCTGGTTGATACATTGCCAACTATTTTTTACACCATGTTTCGTCTGACTATATATTGGTATAAAGAAATGAGTGACAAAATCGATATATGAGTGATTATTTTTTATACCGTGGAACCAGTAAAAAAAGATACTTAATTAATTTAATTATACATTATACATTATACAAATACATTATACATTATAACAGCATATACTATACGATTTTTTTGATTTTTTTATTTAGTTTTCTTCCTCCGACTCGTAATCATCTTCTTCCTCTTCGTCTGAGTCCTCGGGAAGCTCCTCGATTTCCTTGGTAGCTGGGTTCCACAAACCAACCGGTTCCTTGGTTGCTGGGTTGTACAAGATGTTCGCACCAGTCTTTAAGTACTCTACGCCGTCGATTTTGACGCGACTTGCGCTCACCTTTGCTGGAGTAGTTGCCGGACTTGGCTCTTCAGCTGCTACTTGTTCTTGTTCTTCAGCCTTCTCCACCTTCTGAGGCTTCGCAGCTTTCTTCACAGTTTTCTGAGGCTTCTCCGCTTTCTTGGCTTCGAGTGCTGCTTTCTTGGCCTCTTTCTCGGCTTCGAGTGCTGCTTTCTTTTGAGCTTTATCGGCTTCGAGTGCTGCTTTCTTGGCCTCCTTCTCGGCTTCGAGTGCTGCTTTCTTGGCTTCTCGTTCGGCTTCCAGTGCTGCTTTCTTTTCAGCTTTCTCCGCTTCCAGTGCTGCTTTCTTGGCTTCTAGCTTCTCAGCTTTCTCCGCTTCCAGAGCTGCTTTCTTCTCGGCTTTCTCGGCTTCGCTCAGCTTCTTTGATTTGCTGCTCGATTTCTCTTCTTGAACTTGTTCTTGTTCTACTTCTTCCTCTTCTTCCGGTTGAAGTTGGCTGAACAAGTCTGCCGGCTCATCCACAGTTATGTTTAGAGCTGCTTTCTTTGGACGCCCTCTTTCCGATTTCTTACTCTTACTTACCTTTTTCGCTGTTAAGTGCTCCTCCTCAATTTCGATCTCTGCTGGTAATGATAATTTTAACTTTTCTAGGACAAGGAGGTATGGCAAAGGTTTACGCCCTTTCGCGTCGGTGTATTCGTAGAGTCCCGCTGCTAAACGATCTCCTACCGTTCCGCAAGATGGTTTACCGCTCGCTGAACTGTCTGCTTCCGATTGGCACCGAGTGCAGAATGAACCCGATTCCATTTGATTCTTCTCGCATTGAGTGTACAGACCTCGGTTGTAGATTATGCCCTGGCAGCATTCCGAGTTCACGTGAGACGCTGAGAATGGCAGAGGCAATGATGACTTCTTCATCTTCACCTCCTTTACCTTCACCTCCTTCACTTTTGAACTCTTCGGCATCGCCTTTCTTGTCAGCTTTGCCGAATCTAGACCCAGCAATTCCAGTTCTGCTTCCAAGTCCAAACCGTGACGGCTTGTTACACTCTCTATCCCTCTACGCACTGCGCTCTTCACCATATTCTCCAATGTCTTTGCTAGCAATTCCGTTACTTCAATGTTCATTTGCATCATTCTTAATTACTTTCGCTTTAACTTTTAATTCAATTGATTTACGACGACTTCTGTCAATTATATCTGTGTTCTTATATATTTTCTTTATATTCTACCACCTACCCATTTCAATTTTTTTGCGGGGATACCCCGCACGCCCCCATCTAAAAATAAGGTGAACCAAGGTTCCCCTTTAACCCCTCCTACCCTTTACCTTTTTTGTGTGTCACATCTTATTACCTACGAGAGCCCACTCATTTTTCAAAATATTTTTCTTTGTGTGCGTCTACAAAAAAATTGAATTTGTTATATTCTTTGGATTTGTTAGTATATTTTACTCCTACATTTACCGCTTCCAAATAGCAACACATTCACTTTAAACCATGTCTTCTCAATCAAACTCTAACATTAATTTCATTGATGGTCAAACATCAGCAACAAAGCTGCTAGCAACAGTATCGTTCTTTCAAGGTAAGCAAGGACAGTTTTATGTAGTCAAGAAAGCATCCGATGAGAAGGGCTACAAATATACATCACAATTCCCCATTCAGTGGGCGCTCGACCATCTAGAATACACTGGTCCAGAAGAGTGCGATTGTTGCCGAAAGCAAGGCACAATTAACGGCGTCTTCGCATTCTATTGCTGTAATTGTCAGCAAGAGTACGAGTACACGCGCGGCGGAAGTGGCGAAAAATTATATTTTGGTTACGACATCAGTCAAGAGGATTTGTGGAGCGAATTCAATTACTTGAAGGGAATAAAATTTTCAGAGATCGGCGACGAAGAGTTGGGGCAGAACAACAATGAGCCCTGGCATCTCGACGTACAATGGGCACCCTCTGGAAAAAAAATAAAAAGTAGATACAGTCCAATTAGCGCAACGCACAGAACAGATGTAGAAGTCGAAACCGAATTCCAAGATTATGAATCCGAATATCCAGAATATGAACAAGAACCAGAACAGCAAGATCCGCGATTCACTGGCATCGCGCACGCAAATTCTTGGTTCATCAACCAAGACCAACAGCAGCGTGAAGCAGCACTTCAAGAATTCGAAGAAATAGCCAAAGAAGAACAAGAAAACCTAGAAGAGCGAGTCAAACGCGAAAGGATGGAATTGGAAAGACTACAGCAAGCATGCCGTGACGATATGGACGACCGCCTCCTAGATTTCCTTGGCTACTAAGCAAAAAAAAAAATGTAAAAATGTAAAAATATAAAAAACAATTGTATATGATATTTAACTTGTAATTGGTAACTAACTAAATACTTTATCATTTTTTTTCTTTCACATTGATACACGTGTGTAACAAACGGCAACGCGACCTATAGGCGCAAAATATTGTGATACAACTTCATCATGGTTTGTTCGCCGATGAAATGCTCCAGTTGGTTGTCAGTTTTATCATACATGCGCGTGTAATGGCGAATTGCGCTCATAACGATATTGATCAATATATTCGAATAATAAGAATAGCTGTTTATATCTCTGAACATTCTGTATGGCTGGGACATGTACCAATTGATTTTGGTCAAAATGTCACCATCTTCAGCTAAATATCGTCGAATCAATGAGGTTGTTAGTTTCATAAACATGTATAGCTTAAGAATGGATTGTCGAGTTGGTGGCAGTCGGTTTAACTTGTCTCGAATGAATTGTTTAGGATACTTTTGCTTCAAATAGGAGAGACGAATGCTAGGATGTAAATACGATAAAACAACCAGCTGAACATCGGTTGGCAAAATATTGAATTGGTTGCTGATATCGACTCCAGCATTACGTAGACTACGACTCTTACTTTTGTTAGATCTATTACCTTTGTTAGATGCTTTTGGCATTGTTATTTGATATAAGTATTTACATCAAATAATTAGAAATAGTTTTCAATTTTTTATATTAGTTTACCATTTACAATGCTTGTCATCTCACTGTTGAAATCTTTTCCTCTTATTTTGCGAGGCATCATTTGTATGTGTTGAAGCGCGTGGTTTAACTTGTTTACATGTGTCGTGCGTCGTTGAATAAGTTGAGATTTTGCTTCGGTATGAACAATGCGTTCTCCAATTGGCAAACCTCTTACTACTTTGGAAGCCAATTCCACACGTTTTAGTCCACACGCTTTACACATACATCCCTCATCCAAATAATGGTCTACTTGTACATAATCGATACACGCATTTTCACGAGATATTTCATCATAAATACGGAATTGTTCCTTAGTATACCCAGAACGAGTTTCACAACTTTTTTTAGACCATTCGTCATAATATTCTCGTCTCTCTTCTGGAGAATAATAGTAATTAAAATATCTACAATCCATTAATATAGTTAAATAATTAATGGGTATTTTGTAATGGGTTTTAAAAAGCTGGAATAAGTCTTTAATTGGTTTGTTAGTTGTTTCGTAATCTTTGACAATACTAATATGAATTTGAAGAATAGTGGATAATATTTGCCCCCATAAAGTAGAGTCTTTTAAACGCAGTTTAATATACTTGATTCCATTCTCCTCAACTAACAAATATTTTTTATTCCAATCAAACTCTTCGGGTACGCTAATACAATATTTGTCAATAAAGTGGTCACCAATAGCTAAATACGGAAAAATATTATTGAAACGATTAATAACTTTAGTAACGTTATATGTATTCACTTGTTCATCGCGATTGTTGAAGTGATATGAACCAATTTTTTCGAAAAACGCCGAGATCTTGCGTTCAATAGGGCTGCGATAAATATCAATGACGTATACATCTTTCCCCAAATACTTATTAAACTGTATAATTTCATTCACTGTTACACCGTTAACATGCCCCAAAACTTGTAACATTTCTTCATCATGAATATGGATAATATCAAACAAATGGGAACCAAATAGTCGCAATGAACTAACAATAGATGTTGATCCCACCTTGGGGGGTGTATATACAAAAATAACACGCTTATGATGACTGTTATGTAATTTAAGAGACTCATTTGCTCTTGTTAGTAGCTGTAACTTTTGAGGGTCATTTACAAAATCAAAGATCGCTTTATTACTCGTCATATAACTAATAATATATTTATATTGCTCTAAATAAACATATTATCATAGTAAATCATTACAATTCCAATGATTCAGTATTCGGTTCCGGTTTCTTTGAATAAAAATGTTTGTTCATATATTTCTGAATAGTAAAATAATTTAGTTCGGGTATCTCCGCTTCAGAAAGTCCCAACAAACTCTTTAATTTCTCATCCGGGACAATGCGATTTTTCGCACTTTCTCCTTGTTCCAATAAATTATGTTTTTTAATATAACTAACAAGTGTTTTAGTCACCTCCGTTCTAGCAATTTCAGTACCTTCGGGACGCTCCATAAAAACACAAAGCTCTTTAGTTACCTTTGTTGGTTTCGCAAACCCCGATGGGGCACGTTTTGTCTTTGTAATATCGGACTTGCTCTCCTTCTTAATTTTTTTAAGTTCCTTTCGTACATTTTTTTCTACATTTCGTAATTGTTGTTGTAAAGTACTAAGTTGCATTTTAAACAAAGACAAACTGTCGTTTATATTGTTAAATTGATTACTAATAGCAACAAGCGCTTGTTCGGTTTCAGCCATATATAGTAATAAAATAAATAAGTTTAAATCATTTTATATTGAATTAGTATTTGAATTATAATAATTATATGAAAAACAATATAATTATTGTAACAGTTACAAACAAATTTATTCTATATTGGTGTACATTATCTATGCTTCCTTATTTACCACCTTAGGAGGACGTCCGCGTTTCACCTTTTCAGTTTGCTTCTTCTCGACGACATAGGTCCACTCACCATCGCCTCTAGGTCCTTGACCATTTGCTCTAGGTGCTACATCTCTAGGCGCAGCCTTAGATCTAGGTACTGCGTTATCCCTAGGTACTGCGTTATCCCTAGGTACAGCCTTAGCTCGAGGTACTCGAGTGGGTGCTCTCGGCGTCTCAGCATCGTCAACTGGATCCTTAGTAGAAGCATATTGGTAACGAGACGTGCGAACTTCATGTCTAGTCTCACACATTAGCTTACCGCCCTTAATGCCACTAACCTCTCCAGCTTGGATCTCGTGATCACCCGTCTTGGTCTCAGACAAGGTAAACTCTACATACTCGCCTTGAACCAAATACTTGTATTGCTCAGAATCGACCTTAATAGAGCTGTGATGAACAAAAATATCCGAACCCGACTTTGGCCCATCCGTCACAGTGACAAAACCATAACCAGTCTTGTTATTAAACCACTTGACGCGACCAATAAATCTTTCCGCGGGCGTTGAAACAGAGATAGGACTACTCGACATTTCTTAATACAATAATATGGTAATAGTCTTTATATTGTTTACAAAAATAATTATTTATCCGACCACTCGTAATTATCGTGATCATTGCGAAACCCATGTTCATTAAACAACTCCATTAAAATGCCGATTAACATTTGATAATTGGGTTTTTCATCGAATTTTAATTGTCGAACATATTGTAGGATATGTTTTATAAAAGAAGGTAAATCGGGTTGTTGTGTTAGTTGATCCTTCATTCTAATAATCTTATAAACATCAGTTTCACCAAACCATTCTAAACGGCCGACAAGCATATTCAGAATAACATATATACAAGATTCAAGATCATCTCTGCGGCTAGGTTCTATACATTTATGAACATTTATACTAACAAAATTCGAAGAACCGATAATTGTACGAATATGTTTTTCTTGAATGTGTTGACTGCTATATTCATATCGTTTACAAAACCCAAAATCGATTAAGTAGAGATTGTTAGAATTACTCTCTTGACCAAAGAGAAAATTGTCGGGTTTAATATCACGATGTAATAAAGAACATTCATGTAGCACCTTGATTCTTGTAATAATTTGGATACCTAGCCGTAAAACAGTGCGTAAACAAAACACCTTGTAATGTTTTATATATTTGTTCAAAGAACTACCTAACAAATCCATTACCAAATAGGGCAATCCGTTATGAAATCCGTACCATTTTACATGTGGCACACCATCGCACTTGCTTAAATTAAGATAATGATATATTTTTGCTTCATTTTTTAAAGTTTTCACCTCATTATTTGTTAGTTCAATTTTGATAGCAACCAGTTCACCAGTGCGAACATGTTGGCCTTTGAATACTTGGCCAAATTGACCTTGTGAAATTTTTTCAAGTAAATTGTATTTATGTAGTAACATAATAGAATATGAATATTATTTTTATATCCAAAAAATAGATTAGATTTTATTGGGACGGTGCCGGCGTCTTTAAGTTGTTTTGGAATATATTTAACGAAACCGACTTAAAGACGTAGCCATATAATATATAGTATTAACGCGAACAAAATGGTCAAAATCTGTAACAATAATTATGATAATACTGATGGTGAAAAATACCGAGAATATTTTGAAAAGTACCCGTTCCCTCTGAGTTCTTTTCAAAAATGGGCGATTGAATCGATTGTCGAAGGACACCACATTCTGGTGACAGCGCATACCGGGTCCGGTAAGACATTGCCGGCTGAATTTGCGATTGAACATTTCGTAAAAAAGGGTAAAAAGGTGATTTACACGTCACCGATTAAAGCATTGTCTAATCAGAAATTTTATGAATTTACTCAGAAATTTCCGCATATTTCATTCGGTATTTTAACCGGTGATATCAAGACGAATCCCGAAGCCGATGTCCTAATTATGACTACGGAAATATTGATGAATACGCTTTATGCTAAATTAGAAGCAAAACGGGAAAACAAATCGGTGAATAAAAATCTAGTTATGTTTGACATGGATTTTGAAAACGAATTAGAGTGTGTTATTTTCGATGAAGTTCACTATATCAATGACCCGGAACGTGGAAAGGTGTGGGAAGAAACGATCATGGTTTTGCCGCCCCATATTCAGATGGTTATGCTTTCTGCGACACTTGATTCTCCCGAGAAATTCGCAGCATGGTGTGAGACGCGAGGTCAAAAAGAGAAGAATACAACATCTGATAAAATAGTATATCTTGCGACAACATATGAACGTGTGGTTCCTTTAACACATTACTCTTTTATCACATGTACACAAGGTATATTTAAAACGGTTAAAGACAAACAACTAGAAATGGAAATAATGCGAACAACCAATACCTTACACGTGGTTCAAGACGCAAAAGGCAATTTTAATGACACCAATTTTTATAAAGTGAAAAAGATTTTGGATGTATTTGAAGATAAGCACCATTTCGTCAAACGGCAACATGTGCTGAATACGGTCGCTAGACATTTGGTAGACCATCAGATGCTCCCGGCGTTATGTTTTGTCTTGAGTCGTAAAGCATTGGAGCAATGTGCGAAAGAAGTTACAACGGTTTTATTAGAAGATGACTCAAAAGTGCCGTATATTGTGAAACGAGAATGTGAGCAAATTATTCGAAAGTTGCCCAATTTTCAAGAATATTTACAATTGCCGGAATATATTCAATTGGTTTCGCTTTTAGAAAAAGGTATTGCGATTCATCATGCGGGAATGATGCCGATTTTAAGAGAAATGGTCGAACTACTGTTTGCGAAGGGTTACGTAAAATTGCTGTTTGCGACTGAGACATTCGCTGTAGGAATCAATATGCCTACTAAAACGGTGCTCTTCACAGATATTACAAAATTCGATGGGTCAACATCTAGACCATTGTATTCGCATGAATACACACAAATGGCTGGACGAGCGGGTCGTCGAGGTATAGACACGATAGGTCATGTAATACATTTGACAAATTTGTTTCGAACCAATGATAAACAGACGCTTCAAACAGTGACCAAGGGTAAACCACAAGCGTTGACATCGAAGTTTAAGGTGTCTTACACATTCCTTTTGAATTTGATTCAAATCGGAGAAACAGATTACGCAAATTATACAAAACGTAGTTTAATCCAGAGCGATATAGATAAGACGATTCAAGGTATACAAAAGGAAGTAAGTGTTGTGGAAGCAGAAATTAAAAGCCTAGCTAGTAGTAAAGAGCATTGTTTTACACCGATTGATATAGTGGAACAATATATTGTATTACAAGAGAAACGGCCTCAATTTACAAATAAAAAGCGCAAGGAAATAGAAAGGGAAATAACAAAGATTGTAGACCAATACAAAATGGTGGAAAAAGACGTATTACAAGTGACAAAGTATAACAATAAAAGGGCGGAACTGGAAAAACTGAATGAAGAAATTACAGTAATTCAAAGCATATTAGATAGTGATGTTCAGAAAATATTATATCTGCTTTTAACCAATCATTTTATTACAGAAGACCGGCAACTAACAATGAAAGGCCAAATAGCAACACATTTAAGAGAAGTCCATAATCTGGTGTTTGCGCGTTTAATTGAAGAAAACAAATTCAAGCGTTTTACAGCAAAAGAATTGATTGGTATTTTCAGTTGTTTCACCAATATAAGTGTCCCGGACGAAAAACGCGTGATAACACCTTCTACGGAAAATCAAGCGGTAAAAGATTGTATTGTAGAAATAACCGATTTGTACCGGTTGTATCAAGATTTGGAATTAGAGAATCAACTGAATACGGGAATCGATTATTCCATACATTTTGATTTAGTCGACCCCGCTATCCAGTGGTCTGAATGCGAGACGGATATACAATGTAAGCAACTTTTACAGACCATTTCTTTAGAAAAAGACATCTTTTTGGGCGAATTTATCAAAGCCATTCTCAAAATCAATAATATTGCGAACGAAATGATGTCTGTTGCGGAACAAATGGGTGACATGGAATTCCTCTCGACGCTCAAGCAGATACCAATTTTGACGCTGAAATATGTGGCAACAAATCAGTCACTTTATGTATAATTATTTCGTCCAATCATTATAATCAATGATCGCCCTGGCACCCAATTACCGGAAAATTCATCGTCACAATTATTATTTCTGCGTCCTTACTGTTTATCGTGCCAATTATTTTTGTATTTTTCGAAGCCGTTTTTCAGTAACAAATATTTTTCAGAAAGTAAATAGGAAAATCGTTTTTGGACATTTTTAAAATGTCCAATTTGGAAAAATCCAAAAAAGTCTTGAAAAATACGGTTTTTTTTCGGTTTCTAACCTTAATGGTCTGGGTCACCAAAAAAATAACGAAAAATGTGTTACGATACTTTTTCGGTTTTTTTACCGAAAATATTTAGGAACTTTTTCTGTCAACATTTTAATGTTGACAAATGTTGACAATTTGGAACCAAAAAGTTCCGACAAATTCTACTGTGAAAATTGTGACTATAAAACGTCACGTAAGAGTCAATACGACCGTCATGTTTTGACACTGAAACACAAAAATGTTGCGAAAATGCTCACAAATGTTGCGCCGAACTATAAAAGTTCCGTACCATATATGTGCTTATGTGGAAAATCATTCGCGTATAGACAAAGTTTGTCTGTCCATAAAAAAAAGTGCGGGCAAAAAAAGGAGGATGAATTAGAGCCTCCAATTTTAACAAAAGAGTTGGTGATACAATTGCTACAACAAAATAATAATTTACAACACATGCTACAAGCGCAAACTGAAAAGATGTACGAATTAGCAAAAGAGGGTAAAAACATTACACATACAACAAATAATAATCAATTCAATTTGAATGTATTTTTGAATGAAAAGTGTAAAGACGCGATTAATTTGATGGATTTTGTAGAATCACTACAAGTGAAAATGAAAGACTTGGAAAATACTGCGAAGATGGGTTATGCTGAGGGAATTTCGAATATATTTATTAATGGATTAAATAATTTAGAAGTACATAAGCGCCCAATACATTGTTCAGATTTTAAGAGGGAAATATTGTATATCAAGGATCAAGATTTATGGGAAAAGGATGATGAAGATAAGAGTAAACTAACAAAAGCAATTAAAATTATTGGCAGTAAAAATATGGGTCAAATAGGTCAATGGCAAAAAGAGTATCCGGAATATAATGACCCTAGTTCAAAACAAAGTGACAGATATATGAAAATGATTTGTAACGTAATGAGTGGATCAACAGTAGAAGAGCAGAAGAATAATATTCAAAAGGTGATTCGTAATATATCCAAAGAAGTTGTCATTGATAAATCAAAAGATGGCATCTAAAATAAGGCCAAAATATAATAATACGAACAATCATATTATTATACAAGTTATATTTTCATTTTCAACTAACAAAATAATAAGTATTTGTTAGGTATCATTCCGAAAAAGAATTGTATAGTTATAACTATTTGGATTAATTTGTTTGCTTCCAAATAATTGGTTCTCCTCAGCCACCACGTAGAGAATGACGATTACAAGTTTTACGATTACAAGTACAACTTTTACGCGTTTTACGTCTATAAGTACAACTTTTACGCGTTCTACGATTTTTGTACGTTCTGCGAACCCTAGACTTCATAATATATACCAATATTTTTATAATTTTGGGATTTACTATCGCATTTACAAAAGGCTTTACACCTTTTCTCATTTAAAACGCCCATTATTTACCCCAATCATTCAAATTACGACATAACGGACATAATGGGTTCTGTTCATTGTTTCCAAACCCTTCTTTCGTAATATTATACCAACAATCATTACAAACTTTATGATTACATTTTAGTATTATCATAATTTTATTTTCCAAACATACACAACAATCTTCTACTTGATTTGTATGTGTATGTTTTCCCATTTGAACATTACAATTCATACACATACCATTATGACAAAATGATACCCATTTCGGTTGTTTTACATTACAATATTTATAATTTCTACATTCAATTGGCACACAACAATTAGAAGGACAATAACCATTATGTTCTCTATGACCACAAACGCATACTTCATTATATTCATTAGTTTCTTCGTTATAACATTCGCACTCACATTGAGTTAAACATTCTCCATTACCATTACACGATGACATTTTAATTTAATTAATTGTAATATTTTATATTATAATTAAATCAATTTTATATAAAATGGGCGTTTTAAATAAGAAAATGTGTAAGGCTTTAAGGCTTATCGTCGCCTTAAAAGGCTTATAAAAGGCTTAAAAGGCTTATCGTCGCCTTAAAAGGCTTATCCCCACATCGTTCTCATTTCCAAGTAAGTCATCGGTCTACCCACACGCGCCTCAAACTCCTTCGCACCAGCTTCCATTGGTGCTATCAACGCATTAACATTATTGGTTTGAATGGCCGTTTGTAACAATTGAACACCCTCTTGTATAGACTTAGGATTTACTTTTGCTTCCAAATCCGCCATAACGGTTTGTAAGGATTCCGACTGTAAGGGTTCCGACTGTAAGGATTCCGACTGTAAGGGTTCCGACTGTAAGGGTTCTGACTTCACATTGTCTTTTGGTTCGTTCTTCTCCATTTCTAAATAATATACTAACAAATGTTTAAGTAGTTTTTTATAATATGTTATGCGTTCAAAATATCATTATTTAGACATAAATAAAAATATTTTATGCGTCTTTTATATAATGGATCAGATTGAAAGAGTAAATAAAATAAACGAATTACAAAATCAGCTATCAGAATCAATAAACAATAACACTGAGAAATTTCAAGGTGAAAAAGGTGAAATACTATTATTAGAAGCAACAAAACACGGTGATTTTGAATTTGCTAACGAGATATTACGAAATGACAATGGCACTGTAGATATAAATGTGACAGATGAAAAAGGTAATACCCCATTAACATATGCTATTTTTTATAAAAATCCAGAATTTATCAAACTATTGCTATTTCGTGGCGCAAAAATAAGTGAAAATACAAGACTTTTTCTAGAACGTAACAAAGATAATAGTTTTGTACCCGTTTTTAACAAAATGTACAAGGATTTGATGGGCGGTAAAATAAAACATAATTACAAAAACAAGCATAAAAAACACACAAAAAAATACAAGTATAGAAAACATACTAACAAAGGTATAAAAAAGTATAGAAAAACAAGAAGATACTAAATAATAACTCAATAAAATACCCCACATATTTTATTTAGTTAACAATCGGATACAATATGAAGCCGTATTTTCTTCTTGAATTTTTCCTCATTATTGAACAAATACAGTTTATATTGTTTCTTTTCGAAATTCTCCAAATTATCACGCATGGTAATACGCGATGCTAATTTAATAGATGGTAAATATACGATGAATTGATACAGTCCATCATTTCTAGCGAGTTTGTCAAAGCAATATCCGTCATATGTTTTGTCAAGTACAGTCGGATCATTAATACATGTATCGAGCAATGAGCATTCGTGCTGTACCTTACGTATAGCGCGCATCGTAGTATTGATATAATCGAGTTGTCCAATCCAATTCAAATAGAATTCGTCGGCTTCTTTGGTAAGAGTAATCATGTTGTGATTCTTTTGAAACTGTATCATATTGAGCAAATCAATTAAGCGACGTATAGGCGACGTGATATGGATATACGCATCCACTTCCAGCAATTCGTGTTTTACGAGTTGTTCTAAGCTTTCATCGGGAATATCGTCTATACTAATATATTGCCCACAAACACTGTTCCAAATTTTAATGAACTGACCTACATCGCTAGGAATATCGGTAGGCAATGTGACGTGTTTTTTAACAATAGAAGAGCGGAAAATTCCATTCTTAAACATGAGCAAATCACGCGCGCAATGGTAGTTCATTAGAATCATGAGATAACCCACTAAATCGTGACTATTTCTTAGATGATTCATGTATTTATATTTTGTCGACAATCCCTTTGTTACTTCAAACAACTTTTTGTAATCCGAATCGGCAAGTAAGGCTGCTTCCTCATAACCGTAGTTTCTGAACACTTTTATTAAACAATTGGAGTTATTGATGCTAATGATTGACCCATCGACCCCGACAACAATATCCATGACAAACGCGAATCTGCGTACGGTTTGCTGAAGCGAACAAAGCCCGTCGGATAAAATAGTGGGTAACATAGGTCGCTTCCTATCCGGTAAATAAATAGTGGATATGCGTTGCGAGAAGCTGGTCCAGAGATTTAGCGCATCCATCCAAATCGTTACATTTGAAATATAGATGCTGACTAAGTGCTGACCATTTGCTAACGATTTAATGCTAAACGCGTCGTCAAAATCGAGACTGGTTGCTGGGTCAATGGTAAATGTTTTCCAAGTCGTACGATCTTCGATTTGCTTGTATTTATCACAAATTTGGGTAATAAACGCATCGTGTGCGTCATTGGTGCTTTGTTTAATAGCTGTTAGTGTGGCTTTATTGAATTTTTGAATAGACGCATGAAGACTCTTACAATACAATTGGTATTCGTAGTAATTTTCTAGAATGTCGACAGACCCGATTAGCTGGTTAATGGTACCGAAAGGATGTTTTGCGGACCATTCTTTGAACCGTACAGTTACATATTGATTTGTGTATACCTTGGAAAATCCCAATTGTTTGATTTCATAGGGAACCAAAAAGATGGGGATACGAGTGTCATCGGGAACGCACTTATATAAAAGCTTGCCATTTACGGGGTCACGACCATATGTTTTACCGTCAGCTAAAATGAGGACAGCGGGTATATTTTCATTAATACGGGTTGTCGAATGGACTAATTTGACATTGGCACTACTAGTATCGTCATAAGTAAACGCGTCATTATTTAGTAATTTGTGTTCAAGCGGCGTAAAATTGTCTAGATTAGCTGGTTCTAATGTAGATGAATTGAATATATTCCACGACGTATAATCGCGGTTTAATATATGTATTTTATAGACAGACATGCTAATATATATGTAGTATATTCTTTATAATGTTTTTAAACACAATTTAGACTTGTTCATAAATAGTAATCAAATTATCAATCGAAGGATAAATATTTTGAAATTCTACCTTCTCATCGCGCTCTTGTAAATAATCAAATTTTTTATATATATACAATTGTTTATAGTATTTTCCACATTTGAAAGATGTATATTTATAACACAATAATAAGAGTGGAATGATAAATATTAACAGTGATAGATATACATACACACTAAATTTATTTTGTGTAATTGGCATAATAGATGGTTTATTAGTAAAAACACTGGGATAAACCGTCGCATTTTTTTCGGTGGGTTCTCTAGATGGATCATCTAATATATGTCTTTTTTGTGGGACCGTTTCGATTAGATACGGAAATATACTAGGTTTATATAATTCAAATATTACATCTGTTATACCATTATTATTCAATTCAACGTATTTCATATATTTTTGGTTTTCTTGATTCATCCCGATTTTGAACTAATCGAATATATTATATTTTAATAAAAAAATAATTATTATATAATATTAGAACGCATTACGTGGCTAACCATTTAAGCAAGTTATCGACTATAAAAGGGCGGTCTTAATATAGGACCATTAGCAATATTTACATTGCCATTTAAACTTTGGTATGCTCCCGATAAGAATGAGCTACCCGTAACTGCCGGTGGGTATATAACACGAGGCAAAGGTACAGAGACATTCGTATTACATTGTCCATATCTGTAAGCTCGCCTATCATTTGCGAAAGCAGAACGTTTTCTACCAGCCATTACTATAATATTATATAAAATATAAAATATATAATATAAAATATAAAATTTATAATATAAAATAAAAAATTATGGATACAGACATGGAATATTTACCATATACAGCAACATCTTTATCAGTAATTGGTAGATGTATTTTCATGTTTTTGCTATATAGGAATAAAAGCACAAATAGTCTATCGCTATTATTTTGTATTTTGAGTATTTCATCCTCAAGTATGTGGGTATATTAT
>Ga0208864_1000218_pt1 | contig 18959 bp, 17 predicted proteins | sample CryBogmetaGMA05M_FD_184542 | JGI IMG/M metagenome (GOLD analysis project Ga0208864, IMG submission 184542) | Freshwater microbial communities from Crystal Bog, Wisconsin, USA - MA0.5M (SPAdes) | ecosystem: Environmental > Aquatic > Freshwater > Lake | place: Crystal Bog, Wisconsin, USA...
CCCGGCCCCGGCCCCAGCCCCCACTCACAAACCAAAGACAGGAACCATAGCCCTGAATCTTTCACCCCGCCAAGCCAAGGACATTGTCCCTGACCCGGCGCAGTTTCTCGAAGATGCCCTCGATCACCGCCTCGTGCCCGGCGAAGAGTTCATCTGGGCCCCCGGCGTGCAGGTTGCTGAAGGGCGGCTCGTACAGGGCAGCCGCCTCCATGACTCCCCGGGCGGTCAACTGGTCGATGACCAACTCGACGAACCGCATCTGCTGAGGGGTCAGGCTCCGGTCGGAAAGGTAATCCGAGAAGGCTGCCTGCGCCGCTGCCCTGTCCAGCCCCACAAGGGTGCGGACGAAGTACGCCAGCGTTGGGGCTTCGCTTCGCTGGAGGAGCCCAGAAAGGAGTTCCTTGCCGTCTCCCTCACCGATCTGCAAGAGGATGCTTTCGAGGCGTTCAAGGTCAGCGGAGGTAAGGGGCTGATTGCACCGCAGCCGCTGAATCGTGTCGTCTTGAAGATGGCTCTTCAGGTACTCCTTGACCTTCTTCTCGTACTGGGCCCCCGTCATCTTGGGCATCTCGATCACGGTCTCATCGCGGACGCTGACCACCTCGTCCTTGAAGTCGGTGTAGACGATCTTCCGTTTCTGCTTGTCGATCAGAGGCATCAAGCCGCGAAGCCGCAGCCGCATGTCCTCCAACTCGTCCAGCCCCACGTCCTGCCAGAAAGCCGTCTCCTGCAAGCGGGCGAGGTAGTCGAGTTGGGCCTTCACTGCCGGGATGGCTGCCTTCTCCTCCAGCAGCATCGAGATATCGACCACACGCTGACGGCTTGTCTCAAAGGTGCTCGTATCACCCTCAAGATGGGCCAACTGCATCCGAAGGGCCAGAAGATCGAAGAGCCGCGATTCGATGTCGTCGGTTGCTATCTCGCTGGGCAGCCCGGCAACCTCTCGATGCAGTACGTCCCGGTCTGCCTCGGAGAGTTGTGTCCATGCCTCCCGCTGCTGAAACCGCTCGACCGGCTCAAGGTGCATCCGGACGATGAAGTTCTCGCGGTTCATGGCCGCCACTTCACCGTGCAGTAGGTCAGTGAGGGCCGTCTTCAATACCCCCGCAGCGTCGAGGTTGGGGTCGGCCTGTAGATGGCCGAGCAACTGCACACGCGATCGGAACAGCCGAGTGCCCAGCGGAGCGCCGCCGGAGCCCTCGATGCCGTCAGGGTTCTCCTTGAAGAAGTCGAAGTTGAAGCAGAAGTCGAAGACCCGGAAGTCCTGCTTGTCGTCCCCCGGTCCGAACAGGTTAGGGCAGAGCCGAGTTCCCCGGCCGATCATCTGCCAGAACTTGATCTTCGAGTAGACGGGCTTGAAGAACACCAAGTTGGCGACCTCGGGCACGTCCACCCCGGTGTCCAGCATGTCCACCGAGATGGCGATATGCGGCTCCTTGTCCTTCACCGAGAACTCGTCTTCAAGCAGGCTCTGGGCGTACTTGGCGTAGTTGTCGATGACCCGGGCGAACGTGCCCTTGAGGTGAGGGTGGTGGTGGTTGAACCGCTCCTCAATGAACACGGCGTGTTCGTGGTTCCGGGCGAAGATGATCGTCTTGGCGAGCCGGTCTCCGCCATCAACCTTGTGCCCATGCTCCATCAGGTGCTGGAGAACCTTGTCCACGGTGTCCTTGTTGAACAGCCAGTTGTTGATGGCTGAGGCGTCAACCCGTTCGGGTAGGCCCTGCTCGCCCCAATCGAGGACTTCCCAGAGGTCTTGCTCCTCCTTGGTGAGCGAGTCGTAGTCGATCCCCTCCCGGGGAAACCGGAGGTCGATCTGCTGCACCTTGGGCGGCACGAGAAAGCCGTCCTTGACCGCCGTCTCCAACTCGTAGGCATCGGTGGGAACGCCGGGCTCCAGTTCAAAGAGTTCGTAGGTGTTGCGATCCACTTGCTCCCGAGGTGTGGCGGTCAGCCCAACAAGGTGGGCATCGAAGTAGCGGAAGATTTCGCCGTACTTCTGATAGACCGAGCGATGGGCCTCGTCGATGACCACCAGATCAAAGTGCCCAACCCCAAACCGGGCGACCCCCTTCTTGGTCTCGTCGATCAGCCCCATCATGGTCGGGTAGGTGCTGACGTAGACCCGGCCTTCGGTGTCCTTCTCGGTGACCAGATTGACCGCACTTAGTTCGGGCAGGTACTTGCCGAACGCTTTGGTGGCCTGCCTGACCAGCGAAATCCGGTCAGCGAGGAAGAGGGCCCGTTTCACCCAGCCTGCCCGCTGAAGCAGATCGACCAAGGCGATGGCCGTTCGCGTCTTCCCCGTCCCTGTGGCCATGACGAGGAGGGCCTTCCGCCGTGCCTTCTCGAACTGCTCCCCAATGCTGCCGATGGCTCGCTTCTGGTAGTACCTTCCGGCGATCTCGGTCTTGACGTTCCGGGCGTCGAGTTTCTGCTTCCGGGTGCGGCGCAGGATCAGGCTGGCCAGTTCGTCCTTCTTGTAGAACCCGGCCACTTCCCGAGGCGGATAGGCCGTGTCATCCCAGAGGAAGGTCTTGTATCCGTTGGTGTAGAAGATGATCGGTCGCTGGCCGTGCATCTTCTCCAAGCAGTCGGCGTAGAGTTTGGCCTGCTGCTGACCGACGGCAGGATCGACCGTGCTCTTCTTGGCCTCCACCAGCCCGAGCGGCTTGCCGTCATCGCCCCACAGGACGTAGTCCACATAGCCCACGCCCTCATTGTTGGGCATCCCCCGGACTTCGTACTCCTGATCTCGCGGGCTATCGAGCGGCCAGCCAGCCCGGTGGAGGTCAACGTCGATCAGGTACCTGCGGGTCTCGGCCTCGTCGTAGTCGTGCGGGTCAGGCTTCTTGGCGGCGGCTGCCTTGAGTTGCTCCAGTTCGGCCCGCACCTGCTGGAGTTCCCCATCAAGGGCATCCCGCTCCTGCTGTTGCTTCAGGGTGGCGGCACTCTGCTCGGCCAGCCTCTCCTCAAGCCGGATCAACTCCTCCCGGGGCACCACCTTCGATCCATCGACCGGCTTGGGGATCAGGTCATCCCGCCACGCCCCGGCCTTGGTGGCAGCATCGGGGGCATAGACCCGGGTGATCCAGTAGCAGATGTGGTGGAGTTCCTTGACCACCTGAAGGGCGTCGTACTGCCGCACCGGGCGGCCATTGTGGACGGCCTGATTGCCCTGCTTCTGGATCACCCTCGCCTTCTGGAAGACCGCCGGGGGCAGGGCATTCTGGAACGTGGGCTCATGCAGCAGGGCCCCAAGGCTCTCGTCGTAGGGCATCTTCAGGCTGGTGTCGTGCCGGTAGAGCCAATGGACGAGGGCCTCCAGCGAGAACCGGGCATGGAAGCAGGCAGCCCGGGGGTCGCCCATGATGTGGCTTTCCGCCAGCACGGCAGGCTCCGCGATCTCGCGGAACGTGGACGGCAGGAAGCCAAAGTTGCTCATGCCACCAACTCTCCATTGAACGCCCGCGATTGCAAGGATGCGAAGAGGGTGTCGAGTTCAGCGAGATGAGCCTTCAGCCGGGCCTTCTGCTGCTCGATGGACTCGACGATGGAGGCGAAGCGCGTTTGAACGGTGAGGGGCGGGAGTGACACCGGTATCGCCTTAATGATCCCCATATTGAGGCCCTCCATGATTGCTCCCTTCGTCTGGGAACGGAGGTAGCGTTGAGCCACGGGATGCCGGAGAAAGTAGGCGTGAAGAAACTGCGGGAGGCACTTTCGCCTGTCGAGGGTAATGCAGCACAGATGCTTTGTGTTGATGGCAGTCCCGATTCCTTCGGGGACGATAGCGCAGCGCCCGCAGGTGCCCATGATCGTGATCAACACATCGCCCGGCGATACCGTGTATCGATGCAGTTGTTCGTACTTCGCTAGGGAAATGAATCGCGGAGCACCGTCGCGAAACTCATTGCCGACCGCGTTGTCGATACCGAGCACTCGGACACCTTCCTCGGTGAACTCGCTATGCAGCAACTGGCTGCCAAAGGGCCCCGTCCTAATAGATGACGGTGTTGCTGATGCGATCTGATCCACCGTAGTGACCAACCATCCCTGCTCGGGATCGCCAAACATCTCCAGAAACGTCGCCTGTACGAGTGAGTCGAGTTGCTCGATCGACTCTCGCCGCTTCGTCCTCAAGGCATCGGCAGCATCAAGGATCGCGGCGATACGCTTCTGTTCGGGGAGAGGGGGGAGGCTCGGTAGTGATATCGCCAAGAAGTCTTCTGTCTTTGCACGACGGCGTCTAGGAACCGCCCCAAATGAGATCAGGTCATACCGGACCTTCATGGCTTCCGAAGAGAAAAGCCGTTCGACGTATGCGGCCTCATAGCCCCCACGGACGCGGAACGTGGGGTAAGCGGGTGAGATTATGCCCACATCGTGGGTTCTGTTGCAGGCGATTGCACCAGCCCACAGAAGATACGGGTTGAAGGCGTAATCGCCGCGGCGAATCACCTTGTAGTCGGAGGTGTCTTCAGTCGCCAATCGCTTATTGAAGCGTTCCTGCTGAGGGATGAAACCGTTGCCCTCGGTAAGCGTCAGGATGATCGGCTCAGAGGCATCCCCAAGTCGTTCGTCATACGGCTCCAAAACGTCGGCGACCGTTATTTGCGGACTCATCCCAGCATCCCCTCCAACTCCTCCCGGCCCTTGGCAATCTCTGTCTCCAGTGCCGCCAGCCGTTCGAGGATCACCATGGGCGACTCGTGTTCGGTCGCCTCGTGCTCGACCTCCTTATACCGGTTGAGTGAGAGGTCGTAGTCGTTGGCCTCGATCTCCGCCTTCGGCACCATGAAACTCTGTGCCGTGCGGGGGCGATCCTTCTCCGCCTTCAGTTTCGACCACCGCTTGAGGATGTCGGGGATGTCGGTCTTGTCGGGCTGGGGAGTTCGCTTGTCATCGAGCGAATACCCGTCGGCCTTCATGTCGTAGAACCAGACGTGATCGGTGCCTCCGGAGTTGGTCTTGGTGAAGAACAGGATTGCAGTGGAGACACCGGCGTATGGCTTGAACACGCCAGACGGCAGGCTGACGATCGCATCAAGTTTTTGATCCTCCACCAAGGTCTGGCGGAGCGTCTTATGGGCATTGGATGACCCGAAGAGAACCCCGTCGGGCACGATCACCGCCGCCCGGCCGCCCGTCTGAAGCAGCCGAAGAAAGAGGGCCATGAACAGAAGTTCGGTCTTCTTGGTCTTGACGATCTGCTGGAGGTCTTTCGCCGTGGCTTCGTAGTCGAGGCTCCCGGCGAAGGGCGGATTGGCGAGGATCAGCGAATACTTCTCGGCGTCGTCCTCGTCCGACTCGGCCAGTGAGTCCCGGTAGCGGATGTCCGGGTTCTCCACACCGTGCAGCAGCATGTTCATGCTGCCGATACGGAGCATGGTTGGATCGAAGTCATACCCGTGGAACGTGCCCTCGTTGAACTTCTTCCGGGCCTTGGAGTCCTTGTAGATCGAGTCGCTGTGGTGCTTGACCAGATACTCCGAGGCGGCGATCAGGAAGCCCGCCGTCCCGCAGGCCGGGTCGCAGATGACATCCTTGGGGGTGGGGGCCATCATCTCCACCATCATGCTGATGATGTGCCGAGGGGTGCGGAACTGCCCGTTCTGCCCGGCTGAGGCAATCTTGCCGAGCATGTACTCGTAGAGGTCGCCCTTGGTGTCTCGATCGGCCATGTCGATGCCGTCGAGTTTGTCCACCACGTTCGCCAGCACCCGGGGGTTGGGCATGATGAACAGGGCGTCCTTCATGTGGTGGCTGTAGGTCGTGCCCTCGTCGTCCCCGGTCGCCCCGAGTGACTTGATGAACGGGAACACCTCGTCCTTCACCGTGTCGAACATCTGCTCGGGCGCAGACTCCTTGAACCGCGACCAGCGGAGATGATCCTGCCGCTTCGAGAAGATGGGGTCTTCGATCGCGCCGCCAGTGCGGGCCGCCTTCCGCTCCTTCAGGGTGTGGAGTTCGTCCAACCGCTTGATGAACAGCAGGTAGGTCAACTGCTCGATGACGGAAAGGGGGTTGGAAACGCCCCCCGACCACATCGTGTCCCAGATGGAATCGACCTTGGACTTCAGTTCGCCGGTGATCATTGGGGCTCCTAGCCGGATCGAGGGCAGCGGGTCTCACGTGGAAGCAGACTGGAGTTCCTTCAACGTGATTCCGCCATTGGTCTTCCACATCTCACGTCCGTTTGTGTTCCGGCCCAGCACGACGGAAGCGGCAGCAGATGGCGATGCGAAGGCGTGGTCTTGAGTGAAGACGAGTTTGCCGTTGACCTCCGCAACGGCCCCCGTCGAGACAAGGTCTTTACGAAGAGTGCGAATCCAATCCTGCATAGAGGGTGTCTCGTCTCCGCACACCCCGGAGCCTGCACAGACGACGAAGCCTCGGGCATCCTCGTAGCCACTCCCCGTGACGCCCTTGCCCGTGATGTAGAGCATCTGCCTATCGCGGGTCGCTGTCGCAGTGACCACCTCGAAGACCCCAACGCCAACCAGCGGCAGGATGCTCAGCACATCCTCCAGAAAACTCTCCGTGTCTGCCCGATCAGCCTCAGAGAGAGTTGGCGGGGTGGGGCACTGAAGGTTTTCGAGCCTGCAACGCTTGGCGGCCTTGGCGAGTTCGTAAAGGCGGGCTTCCAGATGCTGAACGTGAGCCTTGTTGAGTCCGCTGTCCTTGGTGACGAAGAAGACGGCCGAGTCCCAAAAGTCCTTCTTTTGTTGGTGCTGGGCTAGTCGGTCTTTCACGGGGTCACCTTCGCCGACGTAGATCAGCGGAAGAGCACTATCCTCCGACGAACCAACAAGGATGTAGACACCGGTGCGGTCGATCTCCGGACGGGCGGCCGCCTCCTTGTAGTTCGCCCGATTGAAGACAACGCCGACTCCGGTCCAGTTCGACTTCTCCACCAGCCGCAGGCCGTCTGGGTCACCATTGGGGACGAACATCTTGATCGAGAAGGCTTTGCTGGCAGCCATGCGTTGAGAGCACCCAGAGAAGTTGATGAAAGGATGCCCAGACACCGGGACAACCTTGGTCCTCCGGCTCGGGCAGGGCCCTCAAAGTAGGGGCATTCACCGCTGTTTTCTAGATGCCCAGCAACCGCAGGCTGCCACTCACCACCAAGCCAGTCTGCCCGACCCCATCTAGGACTTGGGGACCGAACCGTCAGAGGCCGCGACGGATGCAACCCGTACCCCAAGGCAGACGAGGGACAACCTTGGTCCCAGCGGCTTTCGTCCCCGAGTCACCCGAAGAAATCCCGCTGCCGGGAAGCGATCCCCGGTTACGCCCTTCAGCGGTTTGAAGCCCAGCCAAACCTTGCCTCGCCTCACCCAGCATCGCCTCGCCACAGTCCAAGCCACTGCCCGGTTGCGAACCCGGGTGACGCTTTCAGTGGTTCCTAGCCAAGTCACGCCACGCCAGACCTCGCCAAACCTAGCCCGTACCGGCCATGCCGGGCCATGCCACGCCCTGAACTGTCAGGCCTAGCAGCGTCTAGGCTTCAACCTTCTCGGCAGTGAATCTGCCGTATCGGGGACGCCAGTCGCAGAGACCGATCTGGACTCCCGCCGTGTGGACCCAGCGGTCAACTTGCTCCGGGTTGAGGATCGAGTCCTCATACTCAATCTCTGTGACCGCCGACCACGAACGGAAGATCGGTCGAGTCCGCATCACCCGCTTGCCATTCAGGCCGACCGGGACACACAAGCGGAAGGCATCACCAGCGTCCAGCAGACCCTTGGCATCTCGTGGGCCGTCGTACTCCAGTCTGGACTTGCCGGGGACGAACAAGCCGCTCGTAGCCAGTTTGCCCTCCTTCGTCTTACGGGCCGCCTCGTAGATGGCAGCCTCGATGTTCTCCCCGGGGATGTACGGCCCCAAGGCGGAGTCGATGTACAGGCTCCCGGCAAACTCCAGCGTGGCCATCCGCTCATGATCGGCGTCCGTCTTGGCCTTCTTCGACGACACTTGCTTCATCGCCTTGGCGACTTTGCCGAGCGGGTCGGCGAGACTGCCGCTGTGCATCAAGAGAGCGGAGTCGCCCTTCAAACGATACTGGATTCTCTTCCAAGCCATTGTTCGCATTCCTTCTGATCTGGGTTTCGAAAACAGGGTCAAAAACAAAAACAGGTTGGCCGTCATACCGACGACGCCTGATGACGGTCGTGATGGCCTCGTGGCATGAGGAGCAGAGCGTGATCAGGTCACGCAGAACGTCCTCATCCCCGAGCCGGTCGTAGGTCTTGTGGTGAACTTCCAACCGCCACTGGCTCCCGTCATGGAGACAGGTCTGGCAGCGGTGGTGGTCGATCTCCAGCCGGGCCCTTCTCTTCGAGGCCCACGTCAGGCTGGCGATGTAGGCCGAGTAGCCATGCCGCTCGTTCATGGTGGGGCCCTTCTGGAACTGGGATGACTCAACGGACCGAATCGCATGAACACACACTCCTCAGAGTTAAAGGGGCATGCCGCGACACCAGAGGCCACACAGCGTGGTTCTCCGTGGTGTCGCGGCGATCGACGGACAGGCCGATGCCGACAGGTGAGGCAGCAGCCCTCGGTGAGCGACCGGCAGCCACCCACAACTGCCAGTCCCCGACGAAGTCGGGCCATGCGGGCTATGTGCACGCTGTAACCCTTGTGGCCCAGCCAGACTGCTGACCGGCCTGACCGACCGGCGACAGCACTACAACTGGACGACCGGCCAAAGGCCGCCGTGCGGGTGACGCGCACGCTGTAACCCTTGGCGGGGCCAGACTGCCGATTCCCGACTGGCCGACCGGTGACAGCACCACAACTGGCACCGGCCCCAACGGGGGCCATGCAGGGCGTCTCCCTTGTGATCCCCGTCGTCCACCGACTGTTCTGGGCCGAGAATCCTCAGCGGGAACGGTGGGCGGTGAGCGATCCCAGCCGTTTCCCTTAAGGGTGTCGGGGGCTCTGTTCGTTGCGGTATCGGCCCTTAAGACGCGCGCGTGGCTAAGAGTGGAAGTTGACTCTCCTCAGGCACCGCCATCCCCCCCGCGGCCGATCACCATAGATCAACGTTTGCCCTCCGGATTTTTTCCAACTTTCGATTTCGGGAAACGTCCTTCGGCTTCTCCGTTCACACCTATCCACTCTGGCCTTGGGTTGCCGAGCATTTGCCTTGGACCTTCGCGACAGTGGCGATACCTAGCGGTTCGACCGCTGTTTCCGTGGGTCGTGTCGCCAAAGAGACCAACGGAGTTGGTGACTAGGCCTTGCCTGCCGCTCCTCGGCAGCCCGCCGTTCTTGCTTCGACAAATGCCCCTTGTGGCCAGCCGACGTTGCCGTTGAGAACAGGGGGATAGCCAGCAACGACCGCTCGCAGCCCTCGCTTCAGGAGCCTTCCATGTCACAGACCCGCCGCCAACGAAACGCTTCCTACTGGCTACGAGTGAAGGAAGACGAGACGCGACTGGCCCACTATCGGGCACGCCGGGCCACGAACCAGCGGGCCCGGAGATCGCGACTCTCGGTTAGCACCTCCAGTACCACTGCCCCCCAACTCCTTCGAAGCGATGCGGAACTGCTCGCCCTGTTAATCGAGGGCCTGAGGAGAACTGAATCGTGCGAGTAATCGAGTCATTTGGGCAGCCCAAGGTTTTTCTGGACCTGTGATGTCACGTTCAGGAAAGACGCGCACATAAAGAACTTCAGCGGGCAGCCGTGCCCACCAAGAAGCCCTTTTCTTCAAGAGGTTCATCAGATGCAAAGACCCCACCCCCCCTTCGATTCTTCCACCGCCCTCGTTCGAGCAAAGGAGATAGCGGCCTACGTGGGCTGCTCCCCCAAGCACATTCGAAAACTGTCCGAACGTGGCGAGTTCCCCAAGCCCGTGAAGGCGGGGCGGCTGCTTCGCTGGTCGCGGCAGTCGGTCGAACGCTGGCTGGCCGAACAAGGCTGACCACCAAAAAAGAGAGCCGCCGGGATCGCACCCCAGCGGCTCAAAAACCCACGCTCGTCCCACTTGGAGAGACCACCATGAGTCTGCGCTCATTATACGAGTCCTCGCCTGTACCGCCCATCTCTCTTCGCCCTCGGCAAGCGGCCGCGGCTCTTGGGATCAGCCTTTCAACTCTTGACAGGTTGACCCGTTCCGGGGACATCCCGGTTGTTCGGCAGGGGCGAATCCGCCTGTTCTCCATCGCCGCCCTGAACGAATGGCTGCGGACGAAGGGAGGCAGCCATGCACCCGAAACTTGAGAAGGTTCTGGGGCGGCTTTCCGCGCCACGCCGGAGAGGCAATGGCTACGCCGCCCGATGCCCGGCTCACGATGATCGTGTCGCGAGCCTCGAAGTCGCTGCGGGCAGAGACGGCATCGTCTTCTGCTGTCACGCTGGATGCCCAACCAACACCGTCCGCGAGGAACTAGGCCTGACTTGGGGCGACCTCTTTTGGTCTGCTGCCGACCGCCCCGACAGCCTGTCTAGCGAATGGTCGGCCGTTCCTATTGGCTCGGCTAACCCGCCGTGGCCGCCCAAGAGCAAGAAGGTCCATTCGACCCCCGAGAAAGCCGCCCTTTGCTACCGGATGGGCCACCCTCATCGAACATGGGTCTATACGACGGCCGAAGGGGCTGAGGTCGGAAGGGTGCTTCGCTGGAACCGCTATCAAGCCAAGGACGTCCGGACGTTGGCGAGGGTCCCCGATGGGTGGATTACGGCCCACCCTCCCGCTCCAAGAGTCATCTATCGCCTGCCAGAGGTCCTTGGCAACCCTAACGCCCGCGTCTGGCTCTGCGAGGGCGAGAAATGTGCCGACTGGGTGACGAGCCTCGGCCTCTTGGGGACCTGCACGTGGGGCGGGTGCAACGGCGCTCGTCATGCTGACCTGTCGCCCCTGTCCGGCCGAAGGGTCGTCATCGTGCCAGACCACGACATGCCCGGGATCAAGTACGCCCAAGAGTGTGTTCGGCTCCTCGCCCCAATCGTGGCCAGCCTTGAGGTGGTGCCACCTGTCTGCTTCCCATGGGGCGACGACATAGCAGACCTAGAGACCGAAGCCGCAATCGCGGCACTAGGGTTGGCCTCCAATGACCTGAGCCTTATCGGACTCCATGACGAATCGGATAGAGGCTCTTCCCCAAACGACAGCCAAGAGGGGGAACCATGCTGACCTCCCGAGGCGACTCCAAGTGTTGCGATCTTGCAACGGTCCACCTGCCGGAAGCGTTGCAATGTTGCAACACCACCGTCGCAAATCTGCAACGGAAGCGTCGCATTTCTGCAACCCCGTCTAGTGTCATCGTAGGGGTGAGGGGGTCTGGTTGATTCCCCCCGCCTCCGTCTTCTCCCTGCCTGCGCCTGCCTTTGAAGAGGCCGAGTCTGCCCAATGTCCATCGACCGATTTGAAGAGCCGTTCGACGAAGACCCTGCTCCTCGGCAATCCCGCGGCACCCCGGGACAACTCAACGACTTCATTGCGGGCCCCGTCTGCGGTCGGTGGCTCCGTCGGACCCACTCCATCTCGATGGCGGCAGTGAAGGTTGGGGTCGGCCTGTGGCAGGAGGCGGGCTTCAACAAGGACCCGTTTTTCAAACAGGGCAAGAGGCAGAGCCAGCCAATCCGGGTCCACCAACGGATGCGAGAACGCAACCAACTTTCACGCTCCACCGTAAGCAGGGGACTCAAAGCCCTCGCCGAAGCGGGACTGATCGTGTTTGAGGGCGAAGGCCCGGGGCGATACCCCAAGGTCACGATCCAGAACATCAGCGTCACCGAAACCGACGGATCGTCCGTGCCCTTTTGAATAGGCACTCGCCGCTTCTCCTTGCCCATTCAACCCCCGGAAGAGTCCAGATGGACCACGATCCCCCTAAACCGATCGCCGACCTCACGGGCCTTGATATCGGCCTGCGTGACTCCAGCAACCCGATATGGGCGGACGGAGCCCTGCCGCCCGAGTTCCGTCCACACATCCTGCGGCACTATCAGGAGATCGCCCACGAACTGTGGAAGGAGCAAGGAGCCGCCCGGCAGGCCAGTGCCCTCGCGCGCCTTAAGGCAGACAGGGCCGGATGGATCGAGGAGAGCAAGCGCCTCGGCAAGTACATAGGCCCCTAGGCACCAACTGCTTGACCTCATCGAGGGCCCACTGCTAACGCTCGTCTGTCACTTCCCAAAACCCGAAAAGGACCCGCACGATGGCCAGCATTTCCCGAGAAGCAAACGGGTCGAAAACAATCCAGTTCGTCGATGGAGATCGGCGGCGATCCATCAGGCTTGGCAAGGTCTCGAAGAAGGCCGCGGTCACGATCTGTTGTCATGTCGAACACCTGCGGGCGTCCAAGGTCTCCGGGCAGCCGATCCCGCAAGAGACCGCCGTTTGGCTGGGCAAGGTGTCACCGGCGATCCATTCACGACTGGAGCGGGTTGGGCTGGTTCGCCCCCGGCAAGAGCAGCAAGCAGTCTGCCTCAGGCCGATGCTTCAGGGGTACCTCGACAGCCACTCGAACCTGAAGCCCAACACCCGTCGAAACTACCTGACCACCAAGCGGCTCCTTGAGGAACACTTCGGACCCGACCGGGTTGTCGCCTCTGTTCACACAGGCCACGCGCGTGACTACCGGCAGTGGCTGGTTGGGAAGTATGCCCCCGCGACCACCGCCCGGGAGATCAAGAGGGCTCGGCAGTTCTTCGAGTATGCCCGTGAGTGCCGCCTGATCTCGGAAAACCCCTTCGCCAAGATCAAGGCGGGGTCCCAGCGGAACACCAGCCGAAAACACTTCGTTGATCGAGGGACGATCACGAAGGTCCTTGAGGCCTGCCCTGACTTGGAGTGGCGGCTGATCGTGGTTCTCGCTCGCTACGGCGGCCTGAGAATCCCTTCCGAACTGGTCGGACTGACATGGGCCGACATCGACTGGGAGGGGAATCGCTTCCGGGTGAAGGTTCCGAAGAAGGAGCATCTCGACGGCCACGGGGAGCGAGTCATCCCGATCTTCCCCGAGATTCGGCCCTACCTTGAGCAGGCTTTTGATGAAGCCCCCGAGGGCTCAGGCCGGGTGGCACCTCGGGCCCGGCTTGGGAACATGAACCTGCGCGTTGGCCTCCAGCGAATCCTCCGGCGGGCTTCCGTCAGCCCGTGGCCCAAACTCTTCCAAAACCTGCGGGCCAGCCGGGAGACGGAACTGATGCGGACCCATCCGGCCCACGTGGTCTACGCGTGGCTCGGCAACTCCCGGGAGGTCGCCCAAGACCACTACCTCATGGTGACCGATGAGGACTTCGCCCGAGCCGCCGAAAAAGCGGTGCAGAATCCGGTGCACTCAGCAGCCGTCAGCGGCCTTCAGTGGCCTTCCGACGAAAAAGAAACAGCCGTATCGCCCGCATTTACGAGCGATACGGCTGTTCAGGTACCCCCACGGGGAGTCGAACCCCGGTTTTCGGACTGAGAACCCGACGTCCTGGGCCACTAGACGATGGGGGCAGGTTCACTGACGTTGTAGCAGGGTCGGCACGGCGGTCAAGCAGACTTGAATCGGGCGCGCGGCGCCTGCCTCCACTGTCCCCACCGCTCACGCGGTTGGGCTTTCTGGGTATCCCCACCGCTTCCGCGGTTGAGCTGCCGAAGCACTCGGACGGCCCGGGGGGCGCTACCGCCGCAGGCCGAAGAGCGACGACCGCCGTGGCCGCGTACGCCCCACGGCGAAGCCGAGCGCGAGGGCCGCCACGGCCGCCCCCAGCGTCGCGATCCAGCGGCGCCGCGCCGCTTCCTCCGCCTCCCGCTCGCGGGCAGCCGCCGCCTTGAGGTGCACCGTGGCATCCCGCAGCCGCGGATTCGTCCCCCGGCCCGGCAGCGGTCGTGTGGGCAGCGGCATCGAGCCCACCGTCGCCGCGCCCATCCAGTCCCCGGCGCTCTCCGGCCACGCCAGCGGCGACGGCAGCGCCCGCGAGCCCGCGAACATCGCCGTCTCCAGGCCGTCCACCGCCTGCAGGAGCGCCGTCGGCGACTCGAAGCGGTCGCACGGTTCCTTCTGCAGCAGTCGATCCACGATCTCGCAGAGCCCCGCCGGCAGATCCGGACGCACCGTCGCCAAGGGCACGAGCGGCTCCTTGATGTGCGCCATCACCACCGCCACCGCCGACGGTCCCGAATAGGGCGGCCGGCCGGCGAGCAGGTGATAGACGGTCGCGCCGAGCGAGTAGAGATCGCTCCGCGCGTCGACCGTGCGGCCCTCGCCCTGCTCGGGGCTCATGTAGAGCGGCGTGCCGAGCGTCATGCCGTCCTGCGTGAGGTCGAGGTTTTCGGAGAGCACGCGGGCCAGTCCGAAGTCGGCCACCTTCACCTCGCCGGCAAGCGTGAGCAGGAGATTCTCCGGCTTGATGTCGCGGTGCACGATCCCCTGCTCCGCCGACCGCGAGAGCGCCGAGCCCACCTGCTTCAGCACCCACAGCGCCTGCCGCGCGTCGAGCGGGCCGCGGGCGCCGAGCCACGCCTTGAGCGACGGCCCCGCGACGTATTCCTCCGCGAGGAAGTGGATCCCGTCGATGCACGCCACCTCGTGGATCTGCACGATGTGACCATGCACGAGCGAGGCCGCGGCCCGCGCCTCCTGCTCGAATCGATCGACCGCGGCCACGTGCCGCGCCGTACCCGACCGCAGCACCTTCACCGCCACCTGCCGGCCGAGCGACGTCTGCTCCGCGAGGTAGACGTCGGCCATCGCGCCACTACCCAAGCGGCGGACGAGCCGGTATCCTCCCAGGCTCCTTCCGGAAAGATCCTGATCGCCGGCACGCACGTCGGGCTGCGAGTTCATCGGGATTGAGTATCGGCAGGCCGCCGCGGCGCGGCAAACCGGTCTGCCGCCCCCGCCCGCTTGCACCGTTTTCCGTCTTTTTTTCCTTCTCGTTTTCCTCCGTGGAGCCCATCATGCCCAAGCCCTCCGCCGCCGAACTTCAGGCCGCCGCCAAGGCCCTCGACCTCGATGGGTTCGACTACGAGATCACGCTCGACACGACCCTCGGCCCCATCCGCCTGAAGCTCGATTCCGCGTCGGCTCCAGGGCACGTCCGCAACATGGTGGCCCTGGCCCAGAGCGGCTATTACGACGGCGTGACGTTCCATCGCATCATCAAGGGCTTCATGATCCAGGGCGGCTGCCCCGAAGGCACCGGCACCGGCGGCCCGGGCTACAAGATCAAGGCCGAGTTCAATCCCACGCCCCACGAGCCGGGCGTGCTCTCGATGGCCCGCACGAGCGACCCCAACTCCGCCGGCAGCCAGTTCTTCATCTGCCTCGAGCGGGTGCCCCACCTCGACAACCAATACACCGCCTTCGGCCGCACGGCCGACGCGGCGAGCCTCGACGTGGTCCGGGCGATCGGCACCGTGCGAACCGGCGCGAACGACCGGCCCGTCGAGCCCGTCGTGATCAAGAAGGCCACGGTCACGAAGACGCCGAAGTAACGAGCCCTGCATGTGCAGGTTAAAAACCTGCACGCACGTTCCGGAAAGTGGCCGCAGGTTTGCCGAACGTGGCCGCAGGTTTTCAACCTGCGGAATGCGGCGGCGGTGGCGCGGCATGTGCAGGTTGAAAACCTGCACCCACTCGCCTCGAGCCGGGTCAGACCGCGGGCCGCCGGCCGCCGCGGAGCGTTTTGAGGCCGAGCACCACGAGCGCCAGCCCGCCGGCGCCCGAGAGCAGCTCGGCGCGGTGGATCCAGGGGTCGGGGAGCCACCGCGGCAGCCCCAGGCCGGCCAGCGGCGACGACGGCGCGGCGCCGGGTGATGCGGGCCACGCGGGCGGCGGCATGGCGGCGGGTGCGGCGGCGGGCATCGGCACCGGCATCGCCTGAGCGATCATCGGCACCCCGACCGGCTCGGCCACATAGGTGGACCGCTGGACGACGTCGCCTACCGGCGTGGCCGCGATGCGGTCGGCTGCGGCGGCCGACGTGCCGATCCCCCGGTCGAGCGCGCGGGCCTCCGAAAACTCGGCGATCGGCGTGGGCGTGAACCCCTTCGAACCGACCGACGCGAGAAACTCGCGGACCCGTTTGGAGCAGCTGCCGATCGTGCGGCCGTCGTTTTGGCCGAAGAGCACGCCGGCGATCTCTCGCCGCTCGTTGAGGATCGGCCCGCCCGAGTCCCCCTGCCGCGCCGTCGCCTTGAGCTCGACGAACTCCTTCGCGTAGCCGGTGCCGGGCGAGAGATACTCCGTGCACTCCCCCGATTCCTCGCGATAGACGCCGCGGCCGAACCCCGCGATCGTGAGCCGCTCACCGATCTGCGGCGGCGCCGCGGCGATCGGGATCGGCGTCGCGGTGGGCTTCCAGACCACGATGGCCGCGAGGTCCCAGGCCTCGTCCCAGCGGACCACGGTGCCGGCCGACTGAAAGCCGTCGGGAAACTGCACGAGCACCGCCGACCGGCTGTCGCGGACCACGTGCCAGTTGGTGAGCACGAGCCCCTGCGTCTGGTTCACGTCCACGAGCACGCCCGACCCGAGCGACGCACCGCTCGACTCGGGGGCCACGATCCTGGCGACCGCGGGATGGGGCGTGTGCCCCGTGTACATGTAGTCGGCGACGTTCTCGGCCGACCAGGTGGCGGTGGGGTTGCCGCCGAGGCCGAGGCCCCAACCCCACCACGACTGCTGCGCGGCCGCGGAGCGGCCCCCAGCGATCGCGAGGGTCGCGTGCAGGATCAGCGCGAGCGTCGCCCGGCCGAAGACGGATGCCGGAACCCACGCCGCGCCCCCACGGGGCCGGCGGCCGGATCTGCCTTCGGTTTCCGGGGTCGGGCTGCCAGTGCCGTGTCGCATGGATGCCTCCCCTTCCGATGGCTCGAGATCAGAGCCTCACGCCCCGCAGGGCCTGGCGGCGGATCTCGCGGTCGAGAATCCGCCGGAGCAGTTCGCGGCGGAGTCGTTCGCGTTCGCGGGTCTTGTCATCGGACGAAGACCGAGCTGTTCGCCCCGTGCGGGCGAACAGGCCGTGCTGATGAGTGATCATGACCGACGCTCCTGATCGCGCGAGTCCCGGCCAGACTCGCAACGCGATTCATCGGTCGCAGCGGCGGCCCGCCTGTGAACAAAACGGCGGCCGCCTTCCAATCGCTACGACCTGCAGAGTCTCACGCGGGCCGCACGTCGAAGCCGTCGGCCTCGAGCGCGGCGGCCAGAGAGGCCACGTGCTCGTGCCCCGAGGTCTCGACCGTCACCTCGACACCCGTGGAGAAGACGTCGGCCCCGGAAAACGCCCGGTCGTGCAGGATCTCGCGGACGCTCGCGCCGGCGGCCGCGATCGCGGTCGTGAGCCGGGCCATCCCGCCCGGTCGGTCGCTGATCCGCACGGCGAACCGCCAGCGGCGGCCGTCCACCGCGAGCCCGTGGTCGATCACGCGGTCGAGGATCGTGAGGTCGATGTTGCCGCCGCAGAGCAGGAGCACCACCTTCCGGCCGGCGAGTTCCCGGCACCGGTCCGCCATCACGCCGGCCAGCGCCGCCGCCGCCGCACCCTCCACCACCGTCTTTTCCAGCTCCAGGAGCCGCAGCACCGCCAGCGAGAGGTCGTCTTCGTCCACCGTGATCACCCGATCGACGAGCGGCGCCGCGAGGGAGAAGGAGAGGTCGCCCACGCGGCCCACCGCGAGGCCATCGGCGAGCGTAGGCCGGATCGGCACCGTCACGGGCCGACCCGCCGCGAGCGACGCCGAGAAACTCGGGGCGGCCGCCGTCTCCACCGCCACGATCGTGATCTCGGGCCGTAGCGCCTTGGCGGCGACCGCCACGCCCGCCAGCAGCCCCGCGCCGCCGGTCGGCACGATGATCGCGTCGGCGTCGGGCACGTCGTCGAGGACCTCCAGGGCCATCGTCCCCTGCCCCGCGATCACGCGGGCGTCGTCGAAGCCGTGGATCCGCGTGAGCCCGTCGCGGTCGGCGATCTCGACGGCGCGGCGGCGGGCGTCGTCGAAGCTCTCCCCCTCGAGGATCACCGTGGCCCCGAGCCGCCGGCAGGTGGCCACCTTCACCAGCGGCGCGAATCGCGGCATCACCACGGTCACCGGGATGCCGAGCAGCCGGCCGTGGTAGGCGAGGCCAAGCGCGTGGTTGCCCGCCGACGCGGCCACCACGCCCCGCCGCTGCTGCGCCTCGTCGAGGAGCAGCAGGGCGTTGCACGCCCCCCGCTCCTTGAAGCTTCCGGTGCGCTGATAGACGTCGAGCTTGCAGAAGATGTCGAGCCCCACCGCCTCCGACAGCGGAATGCTTCGCGGGCAGGGGGAGCGGAGCACCCGGCCTTCGATCCGCGACCGAGCGGCACGGATGTCGGCGAGCGCGACGGCGGCCGTCATGCGTCGCCCACCCGGGCCGGCAGGTGGAAGGCGCGGACGTCGATCCACGCCATCCCGCCCCGCCGCGCCGCCTCGAGGCCGAGGTCGCTGTCTTCCCAGACCACGCACCGCTCCGGGCGGGCCCCCAGGCGCCGCGCCGCCTCCAGGAACGGATCAGGGTCGGGCTTGTGGCGGTCGGTGTCTTCGCTGGCCACGATCGTGTCGAAGGCGTCGGCGAGGCCGATGTGGGCGAGGATCTTGCGGCACACCTCCTGGTAGCCGCCGGTCACCACCGCCATCGGCATCCGGCCCCGGAGCCGACGGACCACGTCCACCACCGGGCCGATCGCCTCGATCCGGGCGAGTTGCTCGAGGAACGACCGCTCCTTCACCTTCGCGGCATGATCCACGTCGAGCGTCACGCCGGCCTCCCGGGCCAGCGTGGCGATGATGTCCCGCGTGGGGCGGCCGCCGAGCGCGTAAAAGCGGTCTTCATCAAAGGCGAGCCCGTGGGCCCGCGTCACCGTCAGCCAGGCGCGGTAGTGGGCCGGCATGGTGTCGGCCAGCGTGCCGTCGCAGTCGAAGAGGATGGCGTCGGCGGCCTGGAGGTGCCACATCGGCGGAGTCCCGGGGCTGGAGGGGTGGGCGA
>Ga0208864_1000219_pt1 | contig 18938 bp, 16 predicted proteins | sample CryBogmetaGMA05M_FD_184542 | JGI IMG/M metagenome (GOLD analysis project Ga0208864, IMG submission 184542) | Freshwater microbial communities from Crystal Bog, Wisconsin, USA - MA0.5M (SPAdes) | ecosystem: Environmental > Aquatic > Freshwater > Lake | place: Crystal Bog, Wisconsin, USA...
ACGCACGCGGGAACTGTCCCGCAAGACCCAGTGCGCGACCAACATTCGCCAAACCGCTCTTGGGCTCTGTGCATACGAAGCGGCTCGCCGACGCTTCCCGGCAGGCTGCGACCTGCTACCACGAGGCGTTGCTTTGCCGACTGGGACCGAGCATGCGTGGTCGTCCTTCATCCTGCCCTACATCGAACAGGCTGGGATCTCGAACCGAATCGATTACACAAAACGCTGGAATGCCGCCGGGGGCAACGACACCGCCGGTCGTCAGGCCGTGGCGACGTACGTGTGCCCCAGCGGCATCGTTTTATCGGTGGGCAAGGCCGACTACGCAGGGATCTCCGGCTCCTGGATCATGTCGGCCGGAGTGCCGTTTCTCGGGGCCGCGGGGCTCCACAACGGCATGCTGTTCGCCGACGACGGCGAGCATCGGGCTGCTGCCGCGGCGGACGTGACGGACGGCCTGAGCCGCACGCTCCTCGTGGCCGAGGCGATTGATCGCGGAGACGCGACCGCGCTGGACAACGATCCCGATGCGACTGGCCGGTGGGCCCGCATCAACTGCTTCGCCCAGAGCGCGGCGTTCGTCAACGCCCTCGGCAGCGACATCAGCAGCCACCACACGGGCGGTGCGCAGGCAGCCTGCGGCGATGGCCGCGTGACGTTCCTCAGCGACTCTATGGATCCGGCGGTTCTCTCGGCACTCTGCACCCGGAACGGCGGCGAAGCCAACACCTCGCCGCCGGACGGTTGACGAGCCGATCGACATGCCGGGCTACGAGCCGCCGCGTGGTGCGGTTGCTCGCGTGATGGACCGCGGTGATCCAGGCCGGACACGAAGCCGCTTTGTGTTCCGGTGTTTTGTTTCCGTTCTTTCACCGAAGGGGTAACTCCATGATTCGCAGGCACATTCTCTCGGCTCTCGCCCTCGTGGCACTGGCCGCCGTGGTGGCCGCTCCGGCTCAGGCCGGCGGCACGTCCGGCGCGGTCGGGGTCAAGAAGACCGCCAACGTCAAGATCAAGAACGTGGGATCGACGAACACCTACGTGGTGATCATTCCGCAAGGGTTCGCCGCCCCCATCACCGTTGGCGACGCCAAGCGACTCGGCGCCATCCTGCGGCCGGCCAACAGTGGGGCGATCTTCTACCCGGTTCCGGCCGGCAACGGAGTCATCGCGGTGATCGATGCGGCGATGGTGCCGCAGTCCGGAGTCCTGCCGCCACCCGACGACGCGGTGGCCTACTCCGTCGGCAAGGGCAAGATCGCCTACGCCAAGATCACGACCGGCCCGAACGTGGACATCGTCCCGAAGTATTAACGGCTCGAGGAAAGCGTCGTCCATGACCTTTTCCCACGCGGTCGGCCGGTGGAAGCGCCTCTGGCTTCCACCGGCCGACGATCATCGACGCCCCGGAGCAGGAGCATCAGCCCGATGCCCCCCGCTCTCGCTGCGCGTCTGCTGCCTCGCGCTGCCGACCGCGTTGGCCGCACCGCTCGTGGCCGTGTCGATTGCCGTATTCGTCGCCAGTCCGTGGATCGATCAGCGGTTGGTGTGGTGCGAGTGGGTAGGGCTGGCAGCGTCGCTGCTGGTGATCGGTCGCATGCGGGGCTGGTGGGGTGAACTCTGGACGCTGATCGCTGCCGCCACGGCGCTGGCGATGGCTTTCCACTGGGCGCCGCAGGTCTTGGCCTACGCCATGAACGCGGAGCCAAGCGTCGGCCTGCTCGCCACGGCCCCGATCGTGCTCTGGGACGCCGTCCGCCTCGCCCTCCCCTTCTGGTTTGCAGCGCGGATCACGACCGACCCGCTCCGGGCCTGGCTCCCGGCCGCCCTGCTGGCGACGACGCTCGAGGCCTTCATGCCGGGCGTGTTTCCTTGGAAGCTCGGCTACGCGCAGATCGCGTGGCCGGCGCTCGTGCAATCGGCCGATCTCTTCGGCCCGGAGGTCACCACCTTCGTCATCTTCGCCCACGCGGGGACGCTCGCCTGGCTCGCCCATGCGATCCCGCGGATGGCGCGATCTGAGGGGCGGTACGACTGGGCCGCGCTGCTCGGCCAGCGGGTGAGCCTGCTTGCGGTGGCCGTCTGCCTCGTCAATCTGGCCTACGGCCTGGGAGCCATGGCCTACTGGGGGTGGAAAATCGAGTCTGCACCGACGCTCAGCGTGGCGCTCGTGCAGGCGAATCCGGAGGACGAGGGCGGGATCGACTCCCTGCGGACCATCACGCAGTGTGAATTCCGAACACCCGGCGACGCACCAGACCTCGTCTGCTGGCCCGAATGCAGCGGTGGCTCCTACGACGCAAGCCTCGATTCGCTCGCCGATCCCGACCGTGTGGCGGACCTGTCGCGTCCGCCGCACCAGGGCATGCGGCCGCTCGAGAAGCCCGCCTGCCCGCTCCTCTTCGGAGGCAAGATCTATACGGGTCATCCCGAGAAGCCGCGCACGCTCCACCAGTCGGCCATTCTGATCGATCCCTCGGAGACCATCCTCGGCTACTACCACAAGCGGCATCTGATGCCGTTCGGCGAGTATGTGCCAGGCAGCGATCTCTATCCAGACATCCGGCTTCATTTCTCCATGCAGGATGAGTTTACGGCCGGCGCCGAGGCCCGCGTGCTGACCTGGGACCAGGGGCCGCGGCTGGGCGTCATGCTCTGCTACGAGGACATGATCCCCGGAGCGGCGAGGTCGCTGGTTTATGAGTCCGCGAACGTGCTGGTGTCACTGATCAACGGGTCGGCGTTCACGGCGCCCCTGACGCTGGCCCAGCACCGCCTGCTGTCGCAACTACGGGCCGTCGAATGCCGCCGCAGCCTGGTGCGATGTGCCGCCACCGGCGAGACCTGCGTGATTTCGCCAATGGGCGAGGTGACGGCGTCGCTGCCCCCGCACGCTCGCGGCGCTCTCGTCGCCGACGTGCCACTCCTCGAATCGACCACGCTCGCCTGCCGGATCGGGCCCGCGTTTCCGCTCGCCTGCGGTGCTGCTGCGGTGGCCCTGGCGTTCCACAGTCGACGAGCGTGTTGTTGAGGAGTCCGCCGCCCGCGAGGGGCTGCCCGTGCCCGTCGATCCGGCTGCTCCCCCTTCCTGAATCACATGCGAGCCCAAGGTGAACCGTGAAGACACACAGGTTGAAAACCTGTGCTACGGGAGGCAGCGAGGGGCTGCCCGTGCCCGGGAGCCGGGCTCGGCGGCAAGCGCAGCCAGGATGGCGAAGCGCAGCCGGCGTGCAGCGAGCGTAGGGCAGGATGCCCGCAGCGAGCGTCCTGCGACGGGCATGGGCAGCCCCGAGCCTCGTGAGCGTCTCAGGATCACGTGTGATCCGTATGACTCCTGTCAACTGAAACGTCCGAAGTGGTAGTAGGCGGCGCAGGCGCCCTCGCTCGACACCATCGTCGCGCCCAAGGGCGTCCGCGGCGTGCACTCCTTCCCGAAGGCCGGGCACTGGTTGGGCTTGAGCGTGCCCCTCAAGACTTCGCCACTCCTGCAGAGCGGCGACTCGGCGGCCGTCACGTCGGTGACGCCGAAGCGAATCTCGGCATCGAAGTCGCGATAGGCATCGGCCAGCCGCCAGCCGCTCGCCGGGATCACGCCGATCCCCCGCCAGGCCCGGTCCACGGGCTCGAACACCTCCGCCAGCACGGCCTGCGCGGGCTCGTTACCCCGCTCCGTGACCACACGGGCGTAGGCGTTTTCCACCTCGTGGCGGCCCTGCTCGAGCTGCACCACCGTGCGGCGGATTCCCTCGAGGAGGTCGAGCGGCTCGAAGCCCGTGACCACGATTGGCACGCCGAACCTCTGGGCGAGCGGTGGATATTGCCAGGTGCCCATCACGCTGCAGACATGGCCGGCCGCGAGGAATGCGTTCACGCGATTGCCGGGAGACCGCATGATCGCCTCGATCGCCGGGGGCACGAGGACGTGCGAAACCAGCATCGAAAAGTTTTTTAGGCCCTGCTGGCTGGCAAGCTTCACCGCCATGGCGTTGGCGGGAGCCGTTGTCTCGAAGCCGATGGCGAGGAACACCACCTCGCGGTTGGGATGGGCATGCGCGAGCTTCACGGCGTCGAGCGGCGAGTAAACCACGCGGACGTCGCCTCCCGCGGCCTTCACGGCGAAGAGGTTGTCTCGCGATCCCGGCACACGGAGCATGTCGCCGAACGAGCAGAAGATCACCCCGGGCTTCGCCGCGATCGCGAGCGCCCGGTCGATCGTCTCCAGCGGTGTCACGCAGACCGGGCAGCCGGGGCCGTGGATCAGCTCGACTTCGGGCGGCAGGAGCTGGTCCACGCCGTTGCAGATGATGGAGTGGGTCTGCCCGCCGCAGACCTCCATGATGGCCCATGGCCGCGTCGCCACCCGGTGGATCTCGGCAGCGAGTCGCTTCGCCTTCTCCGCGTCGCGGTACTCGGCGAGGTGCTTCATCGTGGCGGCTCGCCGGCGGCTTCGCCCTCCTGCAGTTCGGCGAGCCCCTCCTCGAGCAGCCCGAGTTCCTCGAAGGTCTTGAGCGTGGCGAGCGCGGAGGCCTCGTCGATCTTCGAAATCGCAAAGCCCACATGGACGATGGTGTAGTCGCCCACGGAAATATCGGGCAGGTAGGCGAGGCAGACGTCTTTGACGACACCGCCGAAGTTGACGCGGCCCATCCGGGTGCCATGTTCCTCGCGAATCGACTCGACTTGTCCGGGAACCGCCAGGCACATCAGCCATCTCCTCGCTGCCAGAGCAGCACGCGATTGTTGCCCGAGTCGGCCACCGCCAGGCGGTGGCCCGCTTCGCATACGCCGTAGGGCCAGCAGAGCGTGTCGGCGGCCACGGCCTTCCAGGGATTCTCGCCGCTCGCGTCAAAGTTTACCTGCCCGATCACCGCTACCGCCGCGGTGGTCATGACGGCTTCACCCAAATCGCGCCCGCCGCGACCCGCAGCGGAAACGGCTCCAGTTGGGACTGTGGGACCGAGAGGCATGCGCCGGTGTCGGAATCGAACCGGAAGCCGTGCCACGGACAGGTGATCGTGCCAGCCTCGACATCGCACATGCCCCGCTCCAGCGGCAGGCCGACGTGGGCGCAGGCGTTACGGAAGGCCCGGAAGTCGTCCTTCACGCGGAGCACGAGGATCTTGGCTCCTCCCCCTTCGAACGCCACGGGCCTCTCGGCCGTCACCTCGTCGACCTTCGGGCCGGCACACCAGCCATTCGTATTGTCCGGCTCCAGTGAGGCAACGTCACCGATCCCGTGGTCGACGCGGTTCGCCATGGCCTCGACTTCGGGGTTATCCGTAAGGTCAGCCATGCGGAGATCGGGGGAAATGGCCGTTGCAGAGACGATGTGTTGCTGTGGCGGCGCGATGCCTTTTTGGCCGCTTAAGCCAACTCTAGCAGCATGAATATGGTTATCAACATGAAGACGACAATCGATAGTGCTGATGCTCTCCTGGAGGAGGCCAGGGTGGTCGCCGCGTTCGCAGAGGGCCGCCGCCTACTATGGTTTGAGTTTTTCTAGCAGCAGATCAACGAGGCGATCGACCGCCTCATCCACCGCCGGCGACAGCCCCTCGCCGATCTCGTATCGCTCCCCCTCAATGAGATAGGCCGTGACGTTCTCGGGATACTCGTCCTTGAGCAGCCAATGGCCGAAGGCGATCGCGTGGTCCCAGCGGAAGGCGTGGAGGTTGATGCCGGTGAGCGGGGGGAGGTTTTCAACCTCATGTCCTGGGACCTCGAAGAGCGTGCCCGGCTCGCTGCCTGACGAGCAGGCGTCGATCAGGATCACCTGCGGCACGCCCCGCATCTGGAAGGCCACGTCCATGCCGCCGGTGCCGCCGTCGGCGCACCGCACCCCGTCGGGGAGACCGCGGTCCCACATCCGCCGCACGAGCACCGGCCCAGCGGCATCATCTCCGCGGAGCAGATTCCCACAGCCGATCACGAGTACCTTCAAGGCTTACCTCATTTCGCCGGTGTGGAACTTCGCCAGTTCGCGGCCGGTCTTGCCATCGTAGGTGTGCACCGTGCAGACAAGGCAGGAGTCGTAGGACCGGGCCACGTGACCCGGGCCGTCACGCGGACGAGCATGCTCGGGCCGGCCTGCGGTCACCTGCCGCGAGTGTCGCCCCCATGCGACAGCAGCAAGTCTACGCCTGCGAGGGGGGGCGGCGGGAAGTGCTCGGCGCGTGGCAGTGCGTTATACGGCTCACACTTGATGCTCGCGCGTGTATCAGGCTCGGGGCTGCCTCTTCTCGTAGCACAGGTTTTCAACCTGTGTGTCTTCCCGATTCGCATTGGGCTCAGCGTCGTGAAAGCCGACCGGCCGTAAGGTCGCGGGTAAACCACGCTGGACGCGGCGTCTGGTGTTGGTTAACCCCACGCCTCACGGCGTTGGGCTTGTACCAGCGGCCGCGCAAGCCTCACGAAGAACGCGTCTCACACGTCCCGCCGGCGCCGAGCATGTCGCCGGCCGGCTGCGGTGGCCCTCCAACGCGCGAGGATCAAGTGTGACCCGTATTAGACTTCCCACTGTCGTCTGCGAATCATTTCCGCAGGCCGAGTGGTGAAAAGTGTCTGTCGCCGTGTTTGGGGCTTCATCGTGCACGAACTCTCGATCGCGAGCCGGGTCGTCGAACTCGTGGGCGAGCAGGTGTGCGCCGCCGGGGGCGGGCGGGTGGCCGCCGTCACGCTGAAGATCGGGGCGCTGTCGTGCGTGCACGAAGACGCCCTGCGGTTCAGCTTCAACCTCGTCCGGGAGGGGACACCTCTCGCCGACGCCGAACTCCGGATCGTGACCGTGCCGGTGGTGATCTGGTGCGCGGCCTGCAGTCGGGAAGTCAGGCTCCCCGGCATTCAGAAGTTTGCGTGCCCCGAGTGCGGCACTCCCAGTGGCGACATCCGGGCGGGCCGGGAGCTCGACCTCGAATCGATTGAGTTGGTCGACGAAGCGCCGGCGGTCGAGGCGGCGAAGGGTAGGATGATCTGAGGCACGTTCGCCCCGCCCGGAGAACGCCAGCGTGATCGAGCCCCGGATCCTCGAGGTCCGCACGAAAATCCTGAAGAAGAACGACGAACTCGCCCGCGAGATGCGGGAACGGTTCGTGCGGGCCGGCGTGCTCGTGGTGAACATGGTGTCGAGCCCCGGCACCGGCAAAACGGCGTTTCTCAAGGAGACGCTCTCGAGGCTTGTGGCTCGCGGCGAACCCTGCGCGGCGGTGGTGGGCGATCTCGAAACCGACAACGACGCCCGGCGGTTGGCCGAAAGCGGGGCCCCCGTCCGCCAGATCATGACCCACGGGCTCTGCCACCTCGAGGCCGACATGGTAGAGAAGCATCTCGAGGGCTGGAACCTCGCGGCGTTTCGCTACCTCTTCATCGAGAACGTCGGTAATCTCGTCTGCCCCACAAGTTGGGACCTCGGCGAGTCGGTCCGCCTCGCGCTGCTCTCGGTGACCGAAGGCGAGGACAAACCGCTGAAGTATCCCGGCCTCTTCAATACGGCCGATGTGGCAGCAATCTCGAAGATCGACCTCGCGGAGGCCTGCGACTTCGACCGGGCGAAGGCGCTGGCCAACATCGAGGCGGTGCGGCCGGGCATGCGGGTCTTCGAAGCCTCTTCGAAAACATTAGCGGGCCTCGACGAGTGGCTCGCGTATCTCGCCGAGCGCCGGCGGGCTCTCGCGGGTGATGCAGTCCCAGCACGTGGCCGCCCACCATGAATGGAACCCGGGCCACGCGCAGGGCATACTCGTGTGCCTTGCACCCGCTTTGCGTTCCCGGTTCTCCATGGACTGTCATGCCACGACCATTGTTCCCTCGTCGCCGTCGCCCCTCTGCCTTTCTCTCGCCTCGTTCCACGACCGCCCGTCGGTATGAGGTCGAGCGGCTCGAATCGCGATCGATGCTGGCGGTGACCGCCGGCGTGACCAATGGGGTGCTGGCCATTTCATGCGATGCGGCCGACGACGCGGCCTCCTTGGTGATCGTTGGGCGGACCTTCATCGTCACCGATGCAGGCGGCGCAGCAGTCTCCGGCTCGCCATTCTCAGGTGTCACCGACGGAGTGACCGTGTCCGGAACGACGGCCGCCAATCAGTCGTTCACGTTCAAGGGCAGGAACCCGCTCGGTGTGAGCCTGACCGTCGATGCTCAGATGGAGGCCGCTGCGATCACGAGCCCCATCGCTGCGACTGGCCTCGCCGGCAGCACCGTCTCGCTATCAGCTCCCACCATCACGCTCGGCGCGAACGTCGCCACCGACGGACCTCAGATCTACGGTGGGCGTGTCGTCCTTGCAGCGTCGCCAAGGGTCACGAGTGCGAGGAACGCCGTGCGGTTCCTGGACACCGTCGATGCTTCCTCAGGGGGCAGCCGCAGCCTGACCGTATCTGCTGCCACCGGAACCGGGTTCGCGAAGGCCGTCGGCGGTCAAACGCCGCTCGCATCGCTGAACGCGCTGCAGGCAAGCGCGACTGCCGAGCCTTCGTGGTCCGCCGTCACGACGATCGAAGGAGGGGAGATCACGACAACCGGGGCCCAGTTCTACGAGGGACCGCTGGTGATCGCCGCGAACACCACGCTCAAGGGAACCACGATCACCACGCGCGCCGCGATTGCCGGCGGCACTCACTCGCTGGCTATTCGGGGGAACGCAGTCGTCCGTGGTGCGATCAGTGGCGTTACCGATTTCGTCGTCAGTGGCAGGACCAATCTTGGCACCAGCGTCACGACCAGCGGCACGCAGGCGTACGCCGGCCCTGTCAAGCTGACGGCGGGCCCGACGCTCGTCGGAAACGCCATCGTGACCGGGTCGGAACTAGCGGGAAATGGCAACCTGCTGGCGATCGTCGGCGATGTGATCGTCGGCGGTGCGATCACGGGTGTGACGTCCTTCTCCGTCACCGGCCAGACAACGCTCCGCGGCAATGTTGCCACGACGCGCGGGCAGGCATATGCCGGTGCCGTGGTGCTCGAGTCCAAGGCCTCGCTGACGGCGGCCGGCGGCGAAGGGATCGTCTTCGGGAGCACAATCGACGGCCGTCACGACCTGTGGCTCTCGGCCCGAGGCCCCATCACGGTTCATGGCGATGTCGGTGGCGCCATGCCGCTGGGGAGCGTCACCCTGCGGAGAGCGACGAGTGTGGTCGTCGAGGCGGGATTCACGCTCAACGGTGACGGTAGGGCGGCGGCCGCGAACGGGTTGACGGTCGCCGCTGGTGTCGATCACGTCCGCTTCGTACCGGCCGGTCCGGGAAAGCAACGAAGCATCAGCGGCTTCGGCGGCAGCGGCATCCAACTCGCCGGCGGATCCAGGGAATCGACGTTCGCCGGCATCATGAGCACCGCCAACGGCGTCGGCCTGTCGGCTGCCGCCGGAAACTACAGCGGCACGGCGATCGCTGCGTGTGCGTTCGACCGGAACACCGGGGTGGGCGTCTCGCTGGCAGGTGCGAGGAACCTGACGCTCGGCACAGCCATCGCCGGCAACTCGATCGCGTCGAACGGGGGACCGGGCCTGCGGGCGACCAACTCGCTCGCGGGCACGTTGGTGCAGAACAACTCAATCAGAGGCAACCACGGGAACGGCGTGACCCTTTCAGCCGCTCGGGGGGTGACGATTGGAGGTGTCTCCGGTGCCGGCAACGCGATCGCGTCGAATCAGGGCTACGGCCTGTTCGCCCGCGGCTTGAGTACAGGCTCGCTGGTCGAGGGCAATACGTTCCACGACAACACGTTCGGTGACGTGGATACGCGGGCGGCCGTTGGCTTGAGAGACAAGACGCTCATCTGGGCGGCGATCGACCAGGGCACGGCGTTCACGGGCCAGAACTGGCAGCGAGTGGCCTCGTCGCATGACGGCCGATACCAGACCGCTGTCACTCGCGGCGAAAACATCTACACGTCGAGCGACTACGGCCACACCTGGGTTGGCTGCCAGCAGGCCTTCGCTCTGAACTGGGAGGGCATCGCCGTCACGGCGGACGGCCGGTATCAGACGGCAGCGGCTGAGGGCGACTACATCTACACGTCGTCAGACTACGGCGCCACGTGGAGCCACACGACCAACGATTCCCCGGTCGCCGATTGGCTCTCCGTCGCGATGTCGACCGACGGCCAGCACCAGACGGCAGTCGCCAACGGTCTCTTCAATGCCGATCTGCCCAACGGCTACATCTATTGCTCGCATGATTACGGGAAGACGTGGCGGATTGCCGACGATAATACCAACTGCTGGATTGCAGTCGCAGTGTCGGCGGATGGGGCCACGCAGACGGCGGTCTCGCTGCGGATCTACGGCACCTCTGATCCCGGCGATGTGCAGGGGTACGTCTACAACTCGTGGGACTACGGCGCGACGTGGCGGAAGAACACGTCGCTTCCGCAGGGCTACTACACGTGTGTCGCCATCTCAGGAGACGGCTCCGTGCAGATCGTCGGCGAAAGCAACTGCAACTACGCTCCCGCCATTCCCGGCAACATCTTCATTTCCAGAAACAACGGCGTCGATTTCGAGGCCACGACCGCCGTGCGACAGAACTGGTTGAATCTGTCTGTGAGCACCGACGGCCGAAATATGTGGGCGGTTTCGTACCAGCAACTGACCGAGGACGGAAAAATCGTTCCCCGGACAGGTAGCGTGCTGTATTCGACCGATTCAGGCGGCCGCTGGCTGGATGCCAACCTGCCCGAGAGCACCTGGACTGGAGTGGCCGCGAGCGGACAGTCTGATGCCGTGACGTGCGTCGCCTGGGGGAACGGCGTGTCGTTCCTGACGAACGGAAAACGGATCCGCCGCTAGGTGCGGCTGACCGTGGCAGGCCCCGGAAATTCAGTCGGGCCACCGCCCGCCAAGTCCCCGACGAGGCGTCTGACGACGACTGCACGATGGATCAAAAATCGTTGCCCACCGGTTCTCGTGCTCGTTCGCTCTGGCAGCGGGATACCGTAGCGGCGCCCTATCACGGGCTGCTGATGTTCCTCAGCCAGATCCTCCTCGTGCTGCTGGTCCCGGTGTTCGACCGCGGTGAACGGGCTGCACCGCTCGCAATCACACTGGCCTCCCTGGCGGTGGCACTCGCGAATCTCGTGATGCTCGGATATCGCAGGCTGCCGTTGGCGATGGGCCTGATCGGGGCTCCGGCTGTCGTCTGGGCGACGTGGAATCCGGAGATCACTGTCGCGACCAGGATGCCAGCAGTGATCGCGCTCGTGACCACGTACGCCGCGTCGGTCTACCTGAGCGTGCAGTACGCCTTTGCCGAGGAGATGCGTCCGTCCCAGCGCATCCTGTGCGGCGCGGCCAGTTTCGTGATGCTGGGATTCATGTTCACCGCCGCCCACGGTGCCGTCGCGGCGTTCGGGCTCGGCACCTACCGGCTTTCGGCGGAACTCGAGGGCGGCCGCTCGCCCCGCTGGGTCGACTTTGTATGGCTCAGTTTTTCCACGCTCACCACGGCCGGGTTTGGCGACACGACTCCCATCGGATCCTGGCCGTGTGCCGTGGCGGCGCTTGAAGGACTGTGCGGCATCCTCTACCCCGCCACGCTGATCGCCAGGATCGCCGCCATCCCGGCCAAAGGGGAAGAGGGGAAGTGCTGGTAGCGCCAGCCGATGCTCTGGCCGGCGGTTGTCTACGGGTTGCGTGAGTTCACGAGGCGAGGGGCTGCCCGTGCCCGTCGCCGGACGCTTGCTACGGGCATCCTGCCCTCCGCTCGCTCGATGCCGACTTCGCTCCGCCATCCATGGCTCCGCTCGTCGACAACGCCGGCTCCCGGGCACGGGCAGCCCCTCGCAGCTTTTTCTTGTAGCACAGGTTTTCAACCTGTGTGTCTTCCCAGTTCGCATTGGGCTCGCGGCATCATCACTTGCATGTGCAAATCCGCAACGGGGAGCGGTCGGCCGGAGACACGCGCAGAAGCCGGTGCGACTTGTGCCTCGCGGCGGTCGCTCCAAAGCGCTTGAGCAGAGAACTCACAAGTCCCGCCGGCGCCGAGCATGCCTTCGGCCGGTTGCGGTGCCGCGACAACTCGTGAGGTTCACGTGTGAACGGTGTTACCTGCCGTGGGCGAGCAGTGCCCGACCGAGCACCACCTGGCCGAGCGCGAGGCCGCCGTCGTTGGGCGGCACGGCGTGGTGCGTGAGCACCTCGAAGCCGGCGGCATGGAGGGCGTCGAGCGACCGCTCGACCAGCAGGGCATTTTGGAACACGCCGCCGGTGAGCCCCACGACGTTGCCCGCACCTTGGTCGCGGAGCAGCGTGCAGGTGTCGACGATCATCCGGACGGTCGCGGCGTGGAAGCCGGCGGCGATGTCGGCAGCCGGCACCGCACCGCGGACCGCCTCCACGATCGCCGTGACCACGTCTCGCCAGTCGATGACGAGCGGAGCGTGGCCCCCGGGGGCCACGATGGCATACGGGGCGAGCGCGGCGCCGGGCCACGCGGCCTCCGCCGCCAGCGACTCGAGTTTCAGCGCGGCCTCGGCCTCGTAGGTGACCGAGGGAGCGAGGCCCGCGAGGGCCGCGACGGCGTCGAACAGCCGCCCCATGCTGGAGGTGGTCGTGCAGTTGAGGCCGCACTCGAGTTGCCGCCGCAGAAGGCTGCGATCGGCAGACGACGCGGCCGCAGCCAGCGGCAGGTTGTCGTGCCAGTCGAGCCCGGCGGCATGTAGCACGGCGAGCGCGGTCCGCCACGGGTGGCGGATCGTCGCGTCGCCCCCGGGCAGCAAAAACGTCTGCAGGTGGGCGGCGCGGGAAAATGCCCCACCACGAGCGACGAGAAACTCGCTCCCCTGGATTGTGCCGTCGCGGCCATAGCCCGTGCCGTCGAAGCAGACACCGATGAAGCCCGCGGGGGTCGCGGCGACGGAATACCCGTGCTCGGCGAGCAATGCCGCCACGTGGGCCTCGTGGTGCTGCACCCGCACGAGCGGGATGCCGCGGCTCGCGGCGAACCGCGCCGCCCATTCGGCCGAGAGGTAGCCCGGGTGCAGGTCGGCCACCACCGCCTCCGGAGTGATTCCAAACAGGCTCACGAGGTGGGCCGCCGTGCGATCGAGGGCATCGAGTGTCTCGAGGGTGGCCACGTCGCCGACGTGCTGGCCCATGACGGCGACGTCGTCGCGAGCCACGCAGATGGCCGCCTTGAGTTCGCCACCGACCGCCAGCACAGCGGGGCCACTGCCGGCGAGCCGGATCGGCAGGGGCGCGTAACCGCGAGAGCGACGGATGGGCGTGACGCCGCCAGCGATGCAGCGGATCACCGAGTCGTCGCACGGCACGTGAACCGGCCGATCGTGGAGAAGAAACGCATCGACGAGCGGCGCAAGCCGCACAGCAGCGTCGGCATCGGTATGGGCGATCGGCTCCTCGGCGAGGTTGCCGGAGGTCATCACCAGCGGTGGTAATCCAGCGCAGAGCAGCTGGTGCAGCGGCGTGGGCGGCAGCATCACCCCCACGAGGTCGATGCCGGGTGCGACGCCGTCGGCGAGCCGTGGTCCATTTCCTGGGCGGTGCGGCTGCCTGCGGAGGAGCACCACCGGCCGCTCACGGCCTTCGAGCAGCCGCCGCTCCTGTTCGCCGACCACGGCAATCCTGCTCGCCACGCCAATGTCGGCCACCATCACGGCCAGCGGCTTCCCGACCCTGCCCTTCCGCTCGCGGAGCAGCGTCACGGCGGCGGCATTCGTGGCATCGCAGGCGATGTGGAAGCCGCCGACACCCTTGATGGCGATGATTCCGCCGCGGCGGAGCAGCTGGCGGGCCGCCTCGAGAGCGGCGTCGCCAATGATCCCTGAGGCGGGACGCGACACCGGGACCGGGCCATCGGCGACCGCGGCATACCACACGGTCGGGCCGCATGTTGGGCAGGCCACCGGCTCGGCGTGAAACCGACGGTCGCTGGGATTGTCGTACTCCGCCGCGCACTGCGGGCACATCGTGAAGCCGTGCATCGTCGTACGGCTGCGATCGTAGGGCAGCCCCTCGATGATCGTGAACCGTGGGCCGCAGTCGGTACAGTTCACAAACGGATAGCGGTGCCGCCGGTCGCTGGGATCAGCCATTTCTGCGAGGCAGGCCGGGCAAGGAGCGATGTCCGGCGGCACGTGGCCCGTCCGCTGACCTCCTACCGCGCTCGCGAGGATCGCGAACACCGCCGGAGCCCCCGGTTGCACTGCCACGTCGTGCACATCGATCCGACCCACCGACGACAGCGGCGGGGCCGACGAGGCGAGGCCGTCGACGAAGGCGGCCACCGCAGCCGCCTTCCCCTGCACCTCGAGCACCACCCCGGCGGAGTCGTTCTCCACCCAGCCCGCGAGCCCCAGCCGGGTGGCCCGCCGCCACACGAACGGCCGGAAGCCCACGCCCTGCACGACGCCGCTGAGCGCCACCCTGCGGCGGATCGTCCCTGCGGCGTCGTTCATGGCAGAGCCGTTATTTCGCGATGTAACGCTCGCCCCGCAACACCTGGACGTCGGACAGCCACGCGATGCACGCGTAGTGTTCGAAGTAGTCGTGCGAGATGTGCTCAAGGATCTTCTCGGCGATATCTATCGGCACAACGAACTCGGCCTTCACCGTCTTCGAGCCGCTCGAGACGACGAGCACATTGCGGGCACTGCGGGAGCCCTGGCCGGTCACATCGATCAGGGAATACCCCGACGCGCCAAGCTTCACGGCCTCCTTGGCGATGTCCTCCATGATCACAGACTCGCCGACGACGGTCACGAGTTTCAGCGGATAAAGTTGCATGATCTTTTTCTCCTGGTTGTGGGTTGTTCGCGAGTGAATGGTATCCGGATCAGGTCGCCCCGACCCACTTGGCCATCTCGAAGTAGATCGGGATGCCAAAGGCGATATTGAAGGGGAACGTGATCGCCAGGGCTGCGGTAATCGACAGTGTGGGATTTGCCTCTGGCAGCGTGAGCCGTACTGCGGGAGGCGCTGCGATGTACGAGGCACTCGAGACAATCGCCCCGAAGACAGTACATCCGCCGAGGTTCAGGCCGGCGAGGTGGCCCAGATAGACACCGGCGAACCCGTGGATCAGCGGCATGAGAATGCCGAAGGCCACGAGGAACGGTCCCACCTTGAGCAGGTCGCTGAGTTTCTCGCCAGCCACGAGCCCCATCTCCAAAAGGAAGATGCAGAGCACGCCGCGGAACAGCATGCCCTTGCTCTTGAAGAATTCGAGGAACGGCTCAAGGCCCTTCTCCGGCATGAAGATCGTCGAGATGAAGCCGATCAGAAGGAGGCCAGCCATGAGCATGATCGACTGACCGGTGATCACCTCATAGAGTGCCTCGCCCAGCTTCGACTCTTTCACCGGTCGGCCGGCGGCCGCGGCCCGCTCCGCCCGCTCGCGGGCCGAGAGCGCCGCCCCGATGACCAGCGCGATCGCGATGCCCGGGCACTCCAGGATCGTGACGAGCGTCGGCAGGTAGCTGTTGGCGGCATGGCCGGTCTGCTCCACGAAGGAGTTGGCGACGGCGTACGTGACGGCCGACGTGCTGCCGTAGTGGGCGGCGATGCCGGCAGAGTCGGCGATCGACAACCCGCCGAGGTAGCGGAGGACAACGAACGAAGTGATCGGCGTGACGCATCCGAGCAGCAGGGTGACGAGGGCCGGCTTCCAGATCGTGGTCACGCCATGTGCCTGATACTCGTGGGCCAGTTCATGCCCGCCGATGAACCCGATCGACATCAGCAGAAAGATGGCGATCGAGAGGTAGAGCTCCTTCGGGATCTTGATGCCCCCGTGAATCCGGGTGCAGATGATCCCGAGCAGGAAGCAGAGCGGGATGGGCGTGAGTAGATTCTGACCAAGCGACTTCAGAATCCGGCTCACCTGTTCCGCATCGAAGGCGGCGAGGACCACCGGCGTCTGGTCGCAGGCCATCGTAAATGTGTCTGTCAGCATCGTGACATTCCTTTCATGTCGGGGAGACCGATCGAATCGAAGGGACGGGAAAATCGTGGGGGACTGCGCCGCGTATGCTCGGCGTCAGGTTCGTGGTCTACGTCGTCGTGCCGCTGCAGGATCCGTTCGGCGGCCCGCTCGAGCGATTCCACCAGGGGGCGGGGAACGAGGCCGAAACCCACGAGCACCAGAAACAGCGTTGTGAGCGGCACCTGCTCGCGCGTGAGGATCGCATGCCTGGGGCTATCGATGGCCGACGGCCCCCCAAACACGTGGAACCAGCACCGCATGACAGCGATTCCGCACAGCACGGTCGAGGTGATCACCATTAGACCGGCGTATAACTGGTCATCGAGACTGCCCGAGACGATCAGATCACCGGCCACGAACGAGAGCGTTCCCGGCAGGCCGATGCTCGCCATCCCAAAGAGTAGGAAGAACGCGGCGAGCGCCGGCGCATCCCAGAACCGGCCCTGGAGCGTGCGGAGCGAGATGGCGCCGGCCCGGCTCTCCAGGGCCCACGTCGCTAGGCTGATTCCAGTGATCGCCAATCCGCTGGAAATCCAAACACAGAACGCACCGTTGAGTTCCATGGGGAGCCTTCCCGAGAGCCCCGCGAGGACCAGTGCGGATTGGCTCATGGCGAGGTATCCAAGGAATCCGCGCAATTCCTGTTGCACCATCGCAAGCGCAGCCCCGTACACCGCCGTGAGGAGTGCGAACTGCGAGAGCACTTCAAGCTCCGTCGCGACCCCGTCGGCGTGACCGACAAGAAGACGTACCGCCGTGTAGGCTCCCACCTGCGGCATGGTGGCCATCAAGGCCACCGATGTCGGCGCTCCGGAAAAGAGCGCTGGCCCCCAGGAGTGGAAGGGGAAGATACCTTTTCGAATCATGACAGCGACGGCGACCAGCCAGCCCCCAGCCGCGCCGACGCTGCTGGCCGACCGCTCCCACGGCGGATCGGTCACCAACAGAAATGTGCCCGCGGCCATGCAGGCCGCCGCGACCACCATGTAGATGCCGTAGACGCGGGCTGCTGTACGACACCCCAGCGACGCCCGCGTCGACCGCCAGGTGGACCACGCCGTGACGATCCAGAGAACGACCAGAAGGAGCGGATGCGACGTGCCGATCAGCGCCAGGGTTGCAGCGAGCCCGAAGAGCATCCGCGCCACGGCGGCCTCCTCGAGGTCTCGCCTGGGGGCCACAAGGAGGATGGCCAGCGCTATGAGGGAGACGTAGGGGAATAGCACGGCAGTGAGCCCGTCGACGTGCAGTGGCCAGCCGCCCCCGAAACGACTACCCAGCGTCAATGGAGCCTCGTCCCTTGCGTGCCAGAGGACGGTCATGGTCAACGAAGCAACCAGCGAAACCGTCGCGGTGGTGACCGCTAGTCCGCGTGGTGCGCGGCGGCCGAGCCCCGCTGCGGCGAACAACACGCCGGCCAATGGCGCCGCGATGGCCGTGCCGAACGCGGCCAGCATGCCGATCCGCATCGTCTCCGGCGTCCACTCGAGCATCATGTACGGCCTCCCGGAAAGTCCCCGCCCAGCCAAGCGATCCAACGCCGCTCGATCGAAGCGGCGAAACCGATGATTTTTTGGACCGGCCCGACGAACAACTTCCCAACGAGCATTTCCTCATAGCCACGGTCGAGGGCGACACGGTATGCCGCCGCGGACCACCGCTGTGGCACCCAGCGGGAGGCTGGGCGGGTGGCGGGTCCAGGATGGCCCCCGAGCGCCGCCTCGAGTTCATGTCGGTCATGCAACGCCGAAGGCGACCGAAGAATCTGCAGACTGCGAAGCACCGCATGGCTGATGACGTGGAACAGAGGGATCATCCGCCAACCGAGACCAATCTCCACGAGGATCAGCGATGCCTGCGTCATCGACGCATAGGCAAGAGAGCTCTTGAGATCGGTCTGCACGCGTCCTACCAGGCTGGCGTGGAGTGCCGTTCCGGTGCCGATCGCGATCAGTGCCGCCCTGGCAATCGGTGTCTGTTCCAGAAGCGCCTCGCACCGCAGCAGGATGTAGGCTCCGGCGTGGATCGACAGGGCGCCGTAGAAGATCGCGCTTGACGGGGTGGGGCCCTCCATCGCCCGTGGGAGCCACCCGGAAAAGGGCAGTTGTGCGGTCTTGCCCAGAGCGGCGAAGACTAGCAGCAGGGATACGATCCTCGCCGTCTCCAGCGGAACCAGGCAGGTGCCGTATGGCCAGTCGACCCCGAACAATCGCTCGAAGTCGCCGGACCCGACCGCCCGGTGGATGACGACGCTGGCGGCGAGCAGCCCCACGTCGCAGATCCGGTACGTGGTGAAGGCGCGGAGTGCTGCCTGGGTGGCATTCCGTCGCTCCAGGAAGAAGCCGATGAGCAGGGTCGAGGAGATGCCTACGAACTCCCAGCCGGCGAACATCACGTCGATACTTCCCGCGAGCACCATCAGGTTCATGCCTAAGCCGAAAAGGGCCAGCAGGAGAAAGAATCGCGTGAATCCCGGCTCCCGGTGGAGGTATTTCAGCGCGAACAGGTTGACCAGGAGGCAGAGACCCGCCGAGAAGCAGACATACGGAACCGAGAGGGCATCGGCCACCAGATCGATCGTCGCGTCGTGATGGCCGACCGAGAACCAGGAACCGAGGTGCACTTCCTCAGGGCGAAATCCCCGGAAAGCAAGGGCCGCAAGGGTGATCAAGGCGGCCACGAACGCCACGCCGAAGCCGCTGCCGACCGCCCGGCACGTGAATCGCTCGGACGGAGCACGACCCACAAGCGCCGGCAGGCCGACGGCGACCAACGCGAGAGCTGGCGCGGCTACCTGGCAGATGACAAGGCTGGAGAACAGCAAGTGCCGGTTCATGCGCGACGCTCCCGAATGGGCGAGGGGCGGCCGGTCAGGGCGGCAAGCACGCGGGCGGGGGCGAGGTGTTCCCGGTGGCCCGCGTACCAGGAGACCGACCGGTCGACGACGGGGATGTCGTTGTGCTCCGGCACGTACGGCACGAACTCACCGTTTTCGAAGAC
>Ga0208864_1000220_pt1 | contig 18869 bp, 17 predicted proteins | sample CryBogmetaGMA05M_FD_184542 | JGI IMG/M metagenome (GOLD analysis project Ga0208864, IMG submission 184542) | Freshwater microbial communities from Crystal Bog, Wisconsin, USA - MA0.5M (SPAdes) | ecosystem: Environmental > Aquatic > Freshwater > Lake | place: Crystal Bog, Wisconsin, USA...
TTCCCGAACATCCCGCCCCCCTCCGGAGACCCGCTCCCATGGCCGATCCCGCCGCCGCCGTGCTCGAGGCCAACCGCCGCCTGCTCGATGCCATCGCCGCCGGCGACTGGCAGGCCTACCGCGACCTCGTGGCCCCCGACATCACCTGCTTCGAGCCCGAGGCCCGCGGCCACCTGGTCGAGGGACTGCCGTTCCACGAGTACTACTTCAAGCTCCCCGCAGCCCCGTCCCCGACGCCGCGGCACGTGAACACCACGGTCGCGAGCCCGACGGTGAAGATGCTCTCGCCCGACGTCGCCCTCGTGGCCTACGTGCGGCTCACGCAGGCGCTCGACGACGCCGGCCGGCCGGTCACGCGCACGAGCGAGGAAACGCGGATCTGGCAGAAGCGCGGCGAGCAGTGGCGGCACGTCCACTTCCACCGCAGCATGCCGTCGTGAGCGGTCCGGGCGGGGCTGCGGCCCGGCGTCGCCGCGCGAGCCGCCGACGCTCCCGCCCGTTTCGCTCCGGCAGTGGCTCCGGCATTCACGCCGGCAGCGAGTCGCGGTCGACGTGGAGCGTGCAGTCGGGGTGGGTGCGGAGGATCGTCGCCGGGCAGTCGGTGGCGATCGTCCCCGAGAGGAGGCGGGCGACGGCGGCCCGCTTCGTGGGGCCCGGCACCGCGCAGCAGAGGTGCCGGCCCGCCATCAGCGTGGGGATCGTCAGCGTCAGCGCCCGCGCGGGCACGGCGGCGAGCGTGGGGAAGCAGCCGTCGTTGACCTGCTGGCGGCGGCAGTCGGCGTCGAGCGTCACCACCTTCATCGGCAGCGGGTCGTGGAAGTCGGCGACCGGCGGGTCGTTGAAGGCGATGTGGCCGTTCTCGCCGATGCCCAGGCAGACGACGTCGATCGGCGCGGCGGCGAGGAGGGGGGCGTAGCGGCGGCATTCCGCCGCCGGGTCGGCCGCGCCGTCGATGAGGTGCACACGACCCGGCCGCACCGCCGCGAAGAGGTGCTCCTCGAGGAAGCGGCCGAACCGCTGCGGCGCCCCGTCCGAGAGCCCGATGTATTCGTCCATGTGGAAGGCCGTCACGCGGGACCAGTCGATCCCGTCGGCCCGGACCAGCTCGGCGAGCGTCTCCCGCTGCGACGGCGCGGCCGCGAAGATCATCCGCACCTCCGGCTGCGCGGCGAGCAGTCGCCGCAGGGTGTCGGCGACGCCGCGGCCGGCCACGGCGCCAAGCGTGCCCCGGTCGGGATGGCGGACGATCGCGAGCCGGTCGATCCGCGAAACGGCGACGCTCACGGGACGGCTCCTGGCGACGGACACGGCTCCTGACGACGCCCGGGGATGGTACCGTAGTCGGCGGTCGATCGACAGCGGGTCGGACCGCCGGGCCGCGCTCCCGGCAGCGGTGCTCCCGCGACCACCGGGGATTGCGCCCGGGCGACGACGCCCGGAGGATTCCTCGCCGGCCAGCCCCCTGCCGGCGCGTTCCGCGGCACGACGTCCCATGAAGCCCTTCGATCTCCAGGTCAACGGCTACCGCGGCGCCGACTTCTGCTCCGCCGATCTCACGCCCGAGCGGTGCCGGGCCGCCTGCCGCGCGCTGGCCGCCGACGGCGTGGACGGCATCCTCGCCACCGTGATCACCGACTCGATCGACGCCCTGTGCAGCAAGCTCCGCCGGCTCGTGGCCCTCCGCGCGGACGATCCGGAGATCCGGCGGATGATCGCCGGCTTCCACGTCGAGGGGCCGTTCATCAGCGCGGTTCCCGGCTTCGTCGGCGCCCATCCGCCCGAGCACGTGCGGCCTGCCGACGTCGACTCGATGCGGCGGCTGCTCGACGCGGGCTCAGGCCTCGTGCGGCTCGTCACGCTCGCGCCCGAGCACGATCCCGGCCTGGCCACCACGGCGTTTCTCGCCCGGCGGGGGATCACCGTGTCGGCGGGGCACTGCGACCCGTCGCGCGACTGCCTCGAGCGGGCGATCGACGCGGGCCTGTCGATGGTGACGCACCTCGGCAACGGCTGCCCGACGACGCTGCCGCGGCACGACAACGTCATCCAGCGGATGCTCGCCGTCCGCGACCGGCTCTGGATCTGCTTCATTCCCGACGGGGCGCACGTGCCCTTCTTCGCGCTGCGGAACTACCTCGACCTCTGCGGCGTCGACCGGGCCGTCATGGTCACCGACTGCATCGCCGCGAGCGGCCTGGGCCCGGGACTGCACACCTTCTCCGGCATGACGGTGGAGGTGGACGCGGCGGGCGTGGCCCGTCGGCCGGGCGCGGCGAACCTCGCCGGCTCGACCGTCACGATGCCGCAGGTTCGCGACAACCTCGCCCGCCACCTCGGGCTCGCGCCGGCCGACGTCGCGCGGCTCGTCGACGCCAATCCACGGGCGGCGATCGGGATGCCGGCCGGCGGCTGACCCCGGAGGAGGGATCGCGGGCCGTCAGCGCAGCACGACCTCGACCTCGTCGCCGACGTCGTACCGCCGGCCGCCGGCCGGCAGCGCCACGAGGCCGTCGGCGCCCGCCATGCCGAGGAGATCCGACGATCCCGACCAGGCCGCCGGCTGCGCCTCGAGCCCCCGCGGCGTGCGGTCGAGGCGGCAGGGGAGATACACCGGCCGGTCGGCGGCGGCCTTCACCTGCCCCATGAGCCGGGCGCGGCCCCGCGGCAGGTGCCATGCCTCGCGCGGCCGCCCGGCGAGGATCGCGATCGCCGGCCGGGCGAAGAGCTCGAAGCAGACGAGGCTGCTCGCCGGATTGCCCGGCAGCCCGAAGACGAGCGTCGGCGGCGCGTCGGCCCGCGGCAGCATGCCGAACCAGACCGGCTTGCCGGGCTTGAGCCGCACCTTGTGGAAGACCTGCTCCACGCCGCATTGCGCCAGGATGCCCGGCACGAGGTCGAGGTCGCCGGCCGACACGCCTCCGGAGAGCAGCAGCACGTCGGCCGCGAGCCCTTGCGCGACGAGCGCCCGGATCGCCTCCGGCCGGTCGGCCGCGATCCCCAGCGGGATCGGCTCGGCTCCGAGGAGCGTCACCGCGGCGGCGAGCATGGGGCCGTTGGTGTTTCGCGTCTGGCCGAAGGCCGGCGTCGTCCCCGGCGGCACGAGCTCGCTCCCCGTGGAGACGAGCGCCACCCGCACGCGGGCCCCCGCCACCACGTGCGTCGCCCCCGCCTCCGCCGCCAGGCCGATCTCGGCCGGGCCGAGCGCGGCCCCGACGGCGAGCACTTCGCGCCCCGCGCGGAAGGCGTCGCCGCGCCGGCCGACGTGCTGCCCCGCGCGGAAGGATTCGTCGCGGAGCCGCACGCGGCCCCCGGCGTGCGTCCGGGCCGTGTCGTCCACCGCCCGCTCCACCGGCACGACCGAGTCGGCGCCCCCCGGCAGGGGCGCGCCGGTCATGATCCGGGCGCAGGTGCCGGGGCGGACCACGAGCCCGGTCGTGTCGCCGGCCGCGAGGTCGACCGCCACCTCGAGTTCCACGATCGCGTCGCCGCCGGGCACGTCGGCGGACCGCACGGCGAAGCCGTCCATCATCGCCCGGTCCCACGGCGGCGAATCGACGTCGGCCACCACGCCCGCCGCGAGCCGTCCCCCGCAGGCCTCGAGGAGCGGCACCCGCCGCGGTGGCAGCGGCCGGGCCGTGCGTTCGACCAGCGCGATCGCCTCCGCGAGCTCGATCATCCCGCCACCGGGGCCGTCTCGAGGAACCGCCGGAGCAGGTCATAGCCCGCGGGCGTCAGGAAGCTCTCCGGGTGGAACTGCACGCCGTAGACCGGCAGCGTGCGGTGGCGGATCGCCATGATCTCCCGCGACCCGTCGGGCGCGTGCGCCCAGGCGTCCACCTCGAAGTCGCGCGGGAGGGTCGGCGGATCGATCACGAGGCTGTGGTAGCGGGTGGCCTCGATCGGACTGGCGAGTCCCGCGAAGAGGCCGTGACCGGCGTGCTCGATCCGGTCGACCTTGCCGTGCATCGGCCGCAACGCCCGCACGATCGTGCCGCCGAAGACCTGGCCGATCGACTGGTGGCCGAGGCAGACGCCGAGGATCGGCATCCGGCCGGCGAACCGCCGCACGACGTCGCAGGAGACGCCGGCCTCGTCGGGCGTGCACGGCCCCGGGGAGATCACGATGTGGCTCGGGGCGAGCGCCGCGATCTCGTCGCAGGTGATCCGGTCGTTCCGCCGCACCTCGAGCGGCACGCCCGGCGCGATCTCGCCGAGCCGCTGCACGAGGTTCCAGGTGAACGAGTCGTAGTTGTCGATGAGCAGGATCATGGCCGGGAAATGCCGCCAGCGTCACTCGAGCAGGCTCGACGGATGCCCCTCGCGGTCGACGAGCGGCATGACCTGCGGCTTGTAGATGGTGGTGTAGGCCTCGCCGAGGCGGTGCCGCTCGAGCGCCTCGGGCGACTCCCAGTGCTCCACGAGCACGAACCGCCGCGGCTCGGCCTCGGAATGGTAGACGTCGAACCGCAGGCAGCCGGGCTCGGTGCGGCTCGATCGCATCGCCTGCGCGAGGAGGTCGCGGAGCCGCGGCGCGTCGGCGGCGTCCTTGGCCAGGAGCAGCACGTTGAGACAGATCATGGGACCTGGTTCCGGTGACGGGACGACGGGGCGGCCGCCCGCACGACGGGGAGGGGGCCGGCCGCCCGGCTCACTGTACCACCACGAGCCCCGCGCCGCCGGGCCCGGCGTCGCGGCGCCGCGCCAGCACGCGGAGATACGGCGGCACGAACGCGGCCCGATGGACGAACGACCCGGCGGCCGCGGGCCCGGCCGACGGGGCCCGGAAGTCGGGTTCGCAGACGTCCTCGATCGTGAAGCCCGCGCGGCAGATGCCGCCGAGCAGCGACTCCCAGGAGTGGACGAACTCCTGCGTCCCCGCCTCCCGGAGCCGTGAGGGGGGCTCGGGGGGCAGCGGCCCGGCCGCCGCGAGCGGATGCCGCCACTGGTAGAGGCCGCCGGGCCCCGGCGCCGTCGCGGTCTGCAGGGCCGCGGGCGACTTGTGCTGGCTGACGTAGCGGCCGCGGGGCTTCACGACGCGGGCCACCTCGCGGAACACCCGCCCCACGTCGGGCACGTAGCAGGTGCTGACCGGATGGATCACGAGGTCGAACGCCGCCGGGGCGAGCATCGACAGATCGTCCATCGAGCCCTGAAGGATCTCCAGATCGAGGCGGCGCTCGCGGGCCACGCGCCGGTCGAGTTCGAGCATGGCGGGCGACAGGTCCACCACCGTCACGCGGGCGCCGGCGGCGGCGTAGAGCGGCCCGTGCTTCCCGCCGCCGGCGGCGAGGCAGAGCACGGCCCGCCCGTCGAGCCGCGCGGGCAGCCAGGCGCCGCCGGCCGAGCCGCCCCCGCCGAGCCAGCTTCGCGGGTCGTCGAAGGCGGCGTCGGCCGCCGGCCGCGTGAGCGGCACGCCCTCCCCCGCCAGCCGGTCCCAGGCCCGCGCGTTGTGCGCGAGCACGGCGTCGCGCCGGGCCGCCGCCGGATCCTGCCCCGCTGCCAGCCGGTCGTCAGCCATTCCGCCGCTCCCGTCGGCTTGCTTCCGCTGCCGCGCCCGCCGTCAGCCGGCGCGACGCATCCGCTGGCGGACGTCGGGAGGCGGGCCCGGCCGCCACGCCTTCGTCCGCGGGTCGAACTGCGCCGGCACGAGCGAGGCCTTGCCGGTGCGCGGGTTGACCTGCGGCCCCTCGGCCGCGGGCAGCCGGAAGACCTCCCGCGTCTCGCGGCAGACGTAGTCGATCTCGGGGACGTCCTCGGCCCGCACCGCCGGCAGCCGCCCCGCGGAAAGCTGCGGCAGGATGAGCCAGGCGGCGACGGCCAACGCACCGCAGGCCACCCAGATTCGCGGATCCTTGAGCATCGTCGCTTCCTCCCGTCTGCGCGCGTGTCGCCCGTCGCGGCCGGTCGTGGTCAGTCGCGGTCGTAGAGCGCGTCGCGGGTGGCCGGATCGTCGGCCGCACCGTCGCAGACGAATCCCAGTTGCTTGAGGTTCATGCGGTCGGCCTGCGACGGCTCGAGCCAGTTGTCGCCGGGCACGGTGACGGCCGACTTCCACGGGTAGCGGTCGACGTGGCCGTCGAGGAAGGCGACGTTGGCCGTGCCGCGGTGACGGAAGTGGACGGTGGGGAAGTTGCCGCTCGGCGGCACGAGCCCGCCGAGGTTCTCGATGAACTTCAGGTCGTATCGCACCTGGGCGCTCTCGGCGAAGGCGATCGTCCGCTTGGTCTCCCGGATCTGCGCGAGGGAGTAGCACGTGGGCTGACTGGTGAGGCGGTAGGGCCAGACGGTGTCGTCCCAGGGGGTGCCGCGGCCGAGGGCCGGGTTGTAGTCGAATCCCGTCGCCATCCGTCCGTAGGCCAGTTCCTCGACGTCGCCGGCCCCGAAGGCGGGACACTGGAAGGCGGCCCAGTTGCCCTCCATGAACGGGGCGAGCAGGCCCGCCGCGAAGTCGAGCTGGCGGAGGGGGTCGGCCTGACCGGGATCGACCTCGCCGAACCAATAGCGGCTCTTGCCGGGAAAGGGATACTCCCCCGCCAGCGTGCCGGCGATCCGCGTCTGGTCGTCGAGCTTCATCGGCACGAGCCGGCCGCCGCGGGCGCTCGAGTAATTGAGGAGCGCGAGCACGAGTTGCCGGACGTTCGACCCGCAGGCGGTGCCGCGGCTCGCGTCCCGCGACGACTGCACCGCCGGCAGCAGCAGGCCGACGAGCACCGCCACGATCGAGATCGTGACGAGCAGCTCGACGAGCGAGAACCCGGCGGGTGGGGCCCGACGAACGACCGCCAGGCCGGCGGCGCGACCGGCGGCACGGGCCGCCGACACCGTGTCGATCGCTCCGGGAACCGGCCCCCTGCGGACGCACCGGGGGTGTGCCATTCCTCGAGCCTCGTGCATGACATTCTCCCTGCGGCCGGTACGCGCGCAGACTTCGGGCGCACGGCGACCCCGGGATCGCGCCCCGGCGCACCGCGCCCTCGTCCGGCTGGAGACCGACCGCCGTGCCGTCTCACCGTTTCGCCAACGGCCCGCGCACGCGGACCGTGCCCGGGATTCCGCCCTCGCGAAATCCCGCGCTCCCTGCGAATGCTGGTAGGTCTTCTGACTTCCAGGCTCGACCGGCTGTCACCTTCTCGCGGCGGTGCCCGACGAGCGGGGCGTCGCAATGGTGTCGAAGGAAATGGTCTCGATAGCAGCCGGCCTGCCTCCCCGCGGCGGATAACGGATATCCGTATCGCGGAGGCGCCTGGTTACAGCGGCGGGGCCGTCCCGGAATCGCACCGGAGTTCCCTGTTTGCCCGCCGCACGCAGCGGCGTTTCGACGGGCCACCAGATTCGTTGGGTGAATCTATCGGTCGTGCCGGTGCTGTCAAGCTGTGCGGTGTCGGCCGCCACCACCCGCAGGGTTTCGCGCCGCGGACCGCCGCGTGGCAAACCCTGACGATTGCGTCGACGAACCGGCTGAAGATGCGCCGGTTCTGCGGGCTCGCGCCGCACATCGCGCATGCGCCGCACGGACGGCATTGTTTGCGCCTCTCGCGCCACAAGTCCTGCGGCGAAAAATACTTCGGTGCCGCTCAAGCCACTTTCCCCCGTCCGCCGATAGCCCCTTTGTCCCCCGGGGCATCACTGTGCCCGTCGGGCAACCAGGGGGCGGCAATAACCTGCAATTCCTCGAGTCACGGAATGGCTCGACAGGCCTGCCGCAAGACAGTTCGTGGATCACAACCTCGGGGCGACCTGCCTCGCGTTCGGGACGAAGACTCTCGCGTGATTCACAAGCAAAGGAGATGTGGCTCGATGAAGCGTATGTTGTTCCTCGGTGCGCTGGTTCTCGGTGTCACCGTTTGTAGTCAGTCGTTCGGGTTCGAGCTCTTCAACAAGATGCTCGGCCACAAGGGTTGCACCTCGTGCTGCGAGCCGGGCTGCGACGCCGGCAGCTGCTGCGAGCCGGGCTGCGGTGCGGGTGGTGGGTGTGCTGAGCCCGCCTGCGGAGCCGGCAACGGCTGCGCCGAGCCGGCGTGCGATGCGGGGTCGAGCTGCTGCGAGCCCAGCTGCGGTGCTGGCCGGAGCTGCCTGAAGAAGAAGCACGACCTCTTCGGCGGTCTGAAGGGTCTGTTCGCCTGCAAGAAGCGGCACACCGGCTGCACGAGCTGCTGCGGTGGTGAGGCTGATTGCAGCGCGGGCAACGGCTGCTGCGAGCCGGGCTGCGGTGCTGGCAACGGTTGCGCTGAGCCCGCCTGCGGAGCCGGCAACGGCTGTGCGGAACCGGCCTGCGACGCTGGTGCCGGCTGCTGCGAGCCGACCTGTGCTGCCCCGGCGAAGAAGCACTGCCGTGGCACGCCGATCCTGGACCTTCTCCGCGCCATCCACAACGCGAAGAAGAACTGCCACAAGCGGTCGAGCTGCACCGGCTGCTGCGGTGAGCCCGATTGCGGTGCCGGCTGCGAGCCCGGCTGCGGTGCGGAGCCGGCCTGCGGCGCCTGCGCCTCGACCCCGGCGGTTGCCCCGGCCCCCACGCCCGATGCGTCCGCTGCGAAGCAGACCAAGGGCAAGGTGGTGGCGGTGAGCCGCACGGTTTCCTCGAAGTGATGTCAGGTCAATAGGTCGAACGGAGATCTGTTGCCCGACTTCGGCCAGTGAGCTCCGCCCGGGACCAAAAGTCCCGGGCGGAGTTTTTTCTTTTCCTCCCGGGACTTTTCCCCAGGGCCGGCGCCGCCGCCACGGGATCCCAGGGACGACGCGGGCACGGTGCGTCACGCCCCCGCCGCGGCCGGCATCCGTCCGGCGACGCGACCGGCGGTCAGCTCCACGACCTGCGAGGCCGCCCGGCCGGCCAGGGCGTGGTCGTGCGTGACGACCACCATCGTCTGCCCCGCGCGGGCCAGCTCGACGATCACCTCCGTCACCTCGGCCGCCATCGCCGGATCGAGGGCACTGGTGGGCTCGTCGAAGAGGAGCACCCGCGGCCGCATCGCCAACGCGCGGGCGATCGCCACCCGCTGCTGCTGCCCGCCGGAGAGCGTCGCCGGCAGTGCCCGGACGTGGGCGCCGAGGCCCACCCGCTCGAGCAGCTCGAGACCGCGGGCCCGCGCCTCCGCCGCCGAGAGGCCGAGCACGAGTCGCGGGGCGAGCGCCACGTTGTCGACTGTCGACAGTTGGGGGAAGAGGTTGAACTGCTGAAAGACCATGCCCACGTCGCGGCGGAGCCGCTCGAGCGCCTGCGGCGGCTGCGGGCCGGGGCCGAGCCGGTGCCCGGCGATCGCGATGCCCCCCGCCTCGAAGGTCTCGAGGCCGTTGAGGCACCGCAGCAGCGTGCTCTTGCCGCTGCCCGACGCGCCGACGATCGCCGTCACCGTCCCCTCGGCGGCGGCCAGGCTCACGTCGTCGAGCACCCGCACCGCGCCGCGCGACTTCGACACGGCCGCGACGGAGATCGCGACCGCCCCGGCCCCAGACGCCTCCCGGGGCGGCCTGCCGTCAGTGAACGTGCCGCCCGTCACGCTTCCGCCCGTCACGCTTCCACTCATTGCGACCCACCCTCCGCGGCCCCGTCGGCCGGCTGTTCGAGCCGCCGCTCGAACCACCGCGAGAGCAGCGACAAGGGCCAGCTCATGCAAAGGTAGAGCAGCGCCGTGACCACCGCCAGTTCCACGATCCTGCCGGTGGAGAGCGCGAGCACGCTGTAGCGCTTCGTCAGCTCGACCACGGTGATCGCGGAGCAGACGCTCGTGTCCTTGAACAGGGCGATGAAGTCGCTCGTCACCGGAGGCATCACGATCCGCACCGCCTGGGGCACGAGCACGTGCCGCACCACCTGCCACTTCGAAAGCCCGAGTGCGAGGCCCGCCTCGAGCTGCCCCGGCGGCACCGCCCTGAGTCCGGCCCGGTAGATCTCCGACTCGTAGGCCGAGTAGTTGAGCGCGAGGCCGAGGATCGCCGCCACGACCGCCGGCAGCGCGAGGCCGACCTTCGGCAGCAGGAAGAAGATGGCGTAGAGCTGCAGCAGCAGCGGCGTGCCGCGGAGCACCTCGACGTAGCCGGTGAGCAGCCCGCGGATCGCCGGCGGGCCATACATGCGGCCCACGGCCACCGCCAGCCCGACCGCCACCGCCAGCGGGAACGCGAGGCACGAGAGGAGCACCGTCATCCCGGCCGCCGTGAGCAGGAGGGGAAGCGTCTCGCGGGCGAGGTCGGCCAGGCCGCGGCGGGAGGCGGCGGGGATCTCCGCGGCGTCGCGGAGCATGAGCACCTGCTGCCGGCCGGCGAGATCCCAGCGGTCGAACAGCGCCTTGAGCCGGCCGTCGGCGACGAGCCGGCCGATCGCCGCGTCGATGGCCGCCGCCAGCCGCGGCGTGTCGGGCGCCGTCAGCACCGTGTAGTAGCCGCCGGCGAACGGCCGCCCCACCGCCCGGAGCGTCGCGAAGCGGTCGGCGTAGAAGGTGAAGATGCAGTCGTCCATCACCGCGGCGTCGAGCACGCCCCCCCTGAGCTGTTCGAGCGAGTCGATCGTGCCGTCGTAGCCGATCACCTCCACCTCGAGGTCGGTGCGCTCCCGCATCGCGATCTCGGCGGCCGAGCCGGTGAGCACGCCCACCCGCCAGGCCCCGCGTGCACCGGCGGACGCCATCCGCTCGAACCCGTCCACCGGCCCGTCCCGCCGCGCCACCAGCTGCAGGCCGTAGGCGAAGTAGGGCCGCGAGCAGCGGTAGTCGCGGCGCCGTTGCGGCGTCAGCTCGAAGCCGTTGATGACGCAGTCGGCGGAGCGGCCGAGCAGGAGCGGCAGCCGGTCCCACTGCCCCTGCTGGAACCGCGGCTTCACCCCCAGCTCGGTGGCGAGCAGGTCCGCCAGCTCCACCTCGAAGCCGGTGAGGCGGTCGGGCGATTCGGGATCGGGGAAGACGTGCGGTCCGCCCCCTTCCTGGTCGGCGGCCCACACGAGCTCGCCGCGGGCGACGACGGTGTCGAGCTCGGCCGCCGGCGCGGCGGCCGCGACCACCGCGGCGAGGATGATCGCCCCGACCGCGCGCCGCCGCATCCCGCCCACCTGCGCGATCATGCCGGGCCTCCCCGCAGCCGCCCGAGATCCCCGCCGGGCTCGGCCAGCCGGGCGACGAGCGCCTCGTGGTCGGCGGCGAGTCGATCGGCCTCCGCGAGGAACCGCTCCGCGCCGGCGGCCGCCCTGGCGAAGTCGGCCAGCACGGGATCGACCAGCCGCGCCTCCGGCAGCCGCGTGACGAGCGTGGCGATGTCGCGGTCGAGTCCCGAGCGGACGCGGGCGAAGGCGATCCAGCGGAGCAGGAATCCCCAGAGGATGAGCCAGACGACCGCCTCCTGGAGGAAGCCGCCGCCATCCACGGGGCGGCCCTGCCAGAGGTGGCTGACGAAGAAGTTCCAGCCCGCCCGCACGAGCACGGCGGCGAGCATCCCCGAGAAGAGGGCCTCGAACACGAGGCGGAACAGCGGCCCGTCGACCCTGCCGCGGCGGGCCGCCACGAGCCGGTCGATGCCGGAGGAGAGCCACGACGCCGCCCGCGTCAGCACGGTGCCGAGGCCCGCGGTGGCCTCCGCGTCGTCGAGCCGGGCCCGGCCCACGACCGGCTCCCCCAGCTTCGCCCGCACGGCGAGTCCGGTGAGGATGCTGCGCGACTGCTCCACCTCCGCCGCCTCGAGCCCCAGCTCCTCCGCGGCGGCCCAGGCGCCCGCGGCGTCGGCCGACGGCACGGCCGGCTCGCCGGCGAGCAGTCGTCCCACCAGGCCGCTGCCGGCCGACCGCAGCCGCGGCCAGTAGCCGCCGAGCGTCGCCACCGCATGGAGGAACGTCGCGAAGGGACCGCCCTGCCAGCGGGCGACGATCTCGTCGGTGAGGATCCGCTGCCAGGCCGGGCGGCTCGCCCGCAGCCGCGCGTCCACGGCGGCCCCCAGCACGCCCTCGAGCCGCGCCGTCTCCTGCCGCACGCCGGCGGAGAGCCGTGCCACCGGCTCCCGCAGCGGCGCGAGACCGGCCCGCGACTGCCGCAGGAACCAGCCGGCGAGATCGAGGCTGCCGGTGCGGCGCACCCTGCGGGCGGCGCGGCCGACCAGCTCCGCGTCGATCGCCGCGGCCAGATCGCGGAAGCCCGGCTCGGGCTCGACGCCCGCGGCCGTGCGCGTCGCCGCGTCCACGGCGTCGAGCCGGAAGATCCGCGGCACCACGAAGCCCTGCGACTCGAGCTCGCGCCGCCAGTCCGCGCGGATGTCGGGATCCCGCGAGGCGTGCGTCTGCACGAAGAGGAGCGGCCGGCCCGGCGCGAAGGCCGCCACCTCGCGGGCGACGATCCAGGAGCGGTATTTCTGCGCGGTGGCCACGAGCAGGAGCACGTCGCAGGCGGGCAGCACCGCCTCGAGCAGGTCGCGATTGTGGTTGGTGGCGCTCGGCCGGTCGGCCCCGGCGGCGGAGGGCGACGTCTCCGACTGCGTGTCCGGGTCGGGACAGTCGACGAGCACGATGTTGGCGATGGCGGGCGCGTCGCTGCGCACGATGCGCACCAGCGGCGGCTCGAGCGGCAGCCAGGAGAGATCCACGTCGCCGGCCGCCACCACCACGGGATTCACGGTCGTGGGCCGGGCGACGTCGCCGGCCGGCGTCACGTCGCGGCCGGCCAGCGCGTTGACCAGCGTGCTCTTGCCGGTGCCCGTGCCGCCGATCACGCCCACGACGAGCATCCGCGACAGCTCGCGCCGCGCCCGGTCGAGCCGGGGCGCGATCTCGTCCCACTCGGCCCGCACGCGGCGGGCCGGGGGCCAGTCGGGAAACGACCGACTCCAGCGGTCGAGGCCGGCGACGAGCTCGTCGAAGCCGGAGAAATCGGCCGCCTCATCGCCGCCGACGGGATCGCTCATGACGCCCCCTCCCGGATCTGCCGGCCGCAGGCCTCGAGCAGCCGCCGCGCCCGCGTCACCTCCGGCGCGGTCGCCGCGGCGGCGAGCCGGTCGATCTCCTCCACGCGGTCGCCGAGCACGACGTCGTGGAGCGTTTCGGCGAGGATCCTGCCCCGCTCGGCCGACCAGCCGGCGAAGAGCCGCTCGATGAGCGGCCGGATGCCCTGCGAGGCCGCCGCCACGGCCCCCTCGCCCACGAGGGGCGCCGCCACGGTCACGCCGAAGTCGAGCACGTGGTGCAGCACGCCCGCCGCGGCCGGCACCGCCGCGGCGCCGGCGCCGAAGAGCGCGATCGTCATCACGGGCCGCGCCACCGAGCCGACCGTCAGGGCGGTGAGCACCGCGTTGACCATGCCGGGGTTCGCCCCGGCGAACCGGTCCAGCTCGCCCCGGACGAAGCCGCGGTAGTCCTCCGACACCAGCGGCAGCGCCGTGTGCCGCCGCTCGAGGTCGGCGTACCACGCGGCCCGATCCCCCTCCACGAGCCGCGGACCGAGGATCGCGGCCAGCCGCGGACTGCGGCGGCAGGCGTCGTCGAGCCGCGCGACGAAGTCCCCGAGCGCCGTCTTCAGGGCCGCCAGCTCGTCGGCGGAGAAGTCCTTGCGCTGCTCCGCCTCGGTGCGGGCGAGCCCCGCCCGCCGCGCCACCCAGAGCACGCCGCCGCCGGCCGCCCGGTAGACGCGGCTGACGGCGAGATCGAGCCCCGACCGGCGCGGTTCGAGCCACCGCCAGATCTCGTTCCAGACGATCTCGCGCGGCGCGCCGGGCAGCTCCACCCGCACCCGCGCCTCGTCGGCGAGCAGCCGCCGGGCGTCGCGCCAGCCGCGGGCGCTCTCCTCGAACGCGTCGAGCCAGGTGCCGGCCCCGCTCCGCGGGTCGAGCACGACGCGCAGGGCGCCCTCCATGGCCCGCAGCTTGATGCGGTCGAAGTCGCACCCGGCCAGCCGCGCCGCCGGGTCGATCGCGGCTCCGTCGGGCGTGAGCTCGGGCAGCGGGTGAAACTCGATGCGGCCCTCCTCCGCGGCGCGGAAGTCGTGCGGCACGGCGTAGACCGCCAGCGGCGCGACGCCGGTCTCGGCGGTGAACGTGGCCAGCCAGCCGGCCACCCGCTCCCGCTGCCGCGGCCAGTCGAGCATGTTGAAGACCACGATCACCGCCTTGCCGGCGGCCGCGGCGGCGCCGAAGAAGTCGCGCACGGCGGCGTCGTTGTACTTCTGCTGCGTGAGCACCGCCACGATCACGTCGCAGGCGTTGCGGACCAGCTCCGCACGGTGCCAGTTCTCGCGGAGCGTGCCGTCGATGTCGGGAGTGTCGAGGAGCACGAGCCGCTCCGGCTGCCGGCCGCCGCCATCCTCCCGCCAGACGAGCCGGTCGGGATTGCCCGACGGGTCGGGGCCGAGATCGATCGCGTCCTGCACCCCCGACCAGGCCACCGGCGCGAAGCCGGGAAAGAGCGCGGCCAGATCGATCCGCGCCGCGAGCCCCGCCGGCAGGCTCGCCACCGGGTGGCGGGTGCGGGCCGCCTCCGGCACGGACCGGCTGATCTCCGCCCCCACCAGGGTGTTGGCGATCAGGCTCTTGCCGGTGTTCGTGCCGCCGCACACGGCCGCCACGAGGAGCGGCTCCCGCGACACCTGGGGCCGCAGCTTCCCGAACAGCGCCCCGTGCCACTCCGCCTCCCGCGGATCGGGAGCGCCGATCGCGGCGGCCAGCGGACGCAGCCCGTCGACGACGCCGCACAGCTCATCGACGCTGCCGGACCAGGCTGCGAATCGCGTCGGCGGGGAGGATGCCATCGCGCTACACTTCGCCGGAAAAACGTCTACACTTCACCGCGGTTCCCAGCGTGCAGTGTGTCGTCCGTCGTCGATTGCCGCAAATCGCGGCGACTCCCCCGGCGCCGGCCGATCCGCCCGGCGCGGTTGCCGCGGGCGGCCACCGCCCGTTTCGTCGCCGCGAGCCCCTTGATTCATCCCGTCCCCGTCGTCCCCGTGCGGGGTGCGCCTTCGGCGTGCCTCCGCCTGCCCGACTCACCCCGCCGCCTCCACCGCCATGCTCGAACGCCGCCCCGTTTTCCCCGGTGTCATCGAGATGAACCACCAGGCGGGCTGGCGGATCGGGTGCAACGTCTACCTCGTCTACGACGACCGCGACTGGGCGCTGATCGACGTCGGCTACGAGGAGAGCGTCGACGAGATCGTGGAGATGATCCGCGAGCTGGACTTCCCGCTCTCGCAGTGCCGGGCGCTCGTGGCCACGCATGCCGACGTCGACCACATCCAGGGCCTGGCCAAGGCGAAGGCCCTGCTCAAGGCGCCGGTGCTCGCCCACCCGCTGGCCGTGCCGTCGCTCGAGACGGGCGACCGCATCAAGACGTTCGCCGAGATCGCGGCGCAGAACGTCCACCTCGACATGCCGGTGGTGAAGGTCGACCGGGAGGTGGCGGACGGCGACCTGATCGAGGTCGGCGGCCGGCGGCTCGAGGTGTGGCACACGCCGGGCCACACCGACAGCCAGCTCGCCTTCCGCATGGACAACCTGCTCCTCTCGGGGGACAACATCTACCGTGACGGTTCCGTGGGGGCGATCGACGCCCACCACGGCAGCGACATCCCCGCCTTCATCCGTTCGCTCGAGCGGATCGCCGCGAGCGACGTCGAGTGGCTGCTGCCGAGCCACGGGCCGATCTTCCGCAAGGACGACCGGCTCCTCGCCGGCACGCTCGACCGTCTCCGCGGCTACCTCCGACTCGCCGACTTCGGCACCTGCGCCCCCCATTGGCCGCTCATGGAGGAGTGGGACCGCGAGCTCGCCGAGGGGCGGCTGCCGGCCCGGTCACGCTGATCCTGCGGCCTCACAGCCCGATCACAGCCCGGCCACCGCCCGTTCGACCTGCCGGTGGCCGCGGCCCGGCGGGCGTGGTCCGCGAATCCCCCGCCCCGCCGACCTTGCCGGTTTTTCCGTGAAGAACGGTCGTGCCGCCGGTCGATATACCCCGGGGGGATCGCGCCCGGTCCCCGTCAGGCAGATCCAGGGGGGCAATCCGATGATGCGATCCATGCTCGGCGCGGCCATCGTGGCCGGCGCCGTGTTTCTGACGGCGTCGACCGCCGCGGCCCAGCCGCCGGCCGCGGGCCAGCAGGCCTACGGCTACCAGTGGGGCAATTCCTACAACGCCACCGACTGGAACCGCTTCTACCACTATCCCTACGTGTGGTATCCGCACAACTTCTACGCGGACGCCTACTACCAGAGCGCCAACGACCTCTACTACCGCTATCCACAGGAGATGCGGGTGCCGGTCTACAATCGGGCCTGGCACAACGAGTACCCGAAGTCGCGCCGCTACTATCAGGGGCACCACTTCAACCTCGACGTGTTCTAGCGGGCCGGGGAAAACGTCCTCCGGGACGTTTTCCGGGCGCGACACCTCCGGTGGTCACGGGAGCCCCGCTCCCGCGATCGCATCCATGCGACCGTGCAGGCTGTTGACCCACAGACCGCCCGTGCCGTCCGGAGAATGTCCGCCACGGACGCCGGTACGGCCCGGTGCGCCGGCCCGGCCGACCACGGGACGTCGACACGGGCCACGCCATGCACACCACACCGCCCGAGGCACCGTCCGGCGACCATCGCCAGGCGGAGCGTGACTGGCTCGAGCACGTCTACGCCGGCGACGACGCCGTCCAGCTCACGCCGCGGGCGGTGGTCACCGGCATGATCATCGGCGGGGTGATGTCGGTCTCGAACCTCTACGTGGGGCTCAAGACCGGCTGGGGCCTCGGCGTGACGATCACGGCGGCGATCATCGCCTATGCCGTCTTCTCGGTGCTCGAGCGGGTGGTGCCCGCCTGGCGGAACCGGCCGTTCACCACGCTCGAAAACTACACGATGTCGAGCGCGGCGAGCGCCGCCGGCTACATGTCGAGCGCGGGCCTCGTCTCCGCGATTCCCGCGCTCTATCTGACGACGGGTCGGCTGCTCGCCTGGTGGGAGATCGGCCTCTGGCTCGCCGCGCTCTCCTTCCTCGGCGTGTTCATGGCGATCCCGCTCAAGCGGCAGCTCATCAACGTCGACCGGCTCCCCTTCCCCTCCGGCATCGCCACCGCCGAAACGCTCCGGAGCATGCACTCCTCCGGCGGCGACGCCCCGGCGCGGGCGCGGAGCCTGTTCGCCGCCGGGATCGCGGGCGCGGTCGTGGCGGTGTGGCGCGACCTGTTCCCGAAGGTGAAGGGGCTCGCCCCCTGGGCCTTCCCCGCGGAGTTCCCCTTCCTGCCGACGGCGGCGGGCCGCGGGCTCCTCGAGCGCTACACGATCGGGATCGAGGGCTCGCTGATCATGCTCGCGGCCGGGGCGATCATGGGCATGCGGGTGGCGGCGTCGATGCTCGTGGGGTCGCTCTTCTTCTGGGGCGTGCTCGGCCCCTGGCTCGTGAACGCGGGCATCGCGCAGCCGGGCTACAAGGGGATCGTCTCGTGGATCCTCTGGCCGGCGACGGCGATGATGGTCACCTCGGGCCTGCTCTCCTTCGCGCTCAAGTGGCGGACGGTGCTGCGGGCCTTCGGCGGCCTGCGCGGCATGCTCGGCGGGCCGGGCGACGCCACCGACGACGCGCTGGCCCACGTGGAGGTGCCGATGTCGTGGTTCGTCGTCGGCACGACGCTCGCGGGCACGGCCTGCGTCGTCCTCGGCCACGTGCTCTTCGGGATCACGTGGTGGATGGGGGTGCTGGCGGTGCTCGTCACCTTCTTCCTGTCGATCGTGGCGGCACGGGCCACCGGCGAGACCGACATCACCCCGATCGGCGCGATGGGGAAGATCACGCAGCTGCTCTACGGCGTGATCGCGCCGGCGAACATCACCGTCAACCTGATGACGGCCTGCATCACCTCCGGCGCCGCCTCGCACGCCGCCGACCTGCTCACCGACTTGAAGAGCGGCTACCTGCTCGGCGGCAATCCGCGGAAGCAGACGATCTCGCAGCTTTTCGGGGTGCTGGCGGGCACCGTGGCGGCGGTGCCGGCCTACCAGTTCATCGTTCAGGCGCATCCGGAACGGCTCGGGTCGGCCGAGCTGCCGGCCCCCTCGGCGAAGGTCTGGGAGGGGGTGGCGCGGCTGCTCGAGAAGGGCGTGGGCAGCCTGCCCGAGCACGCGCTCGAGGCGATCGCCATCGGTGCGGCGGTGGGAATCGCGCTGACGCTGCTCGAGGAGTTCGCGCCGGCGCGGTGGAAGCCCTGGCTTCCCTCGACCACGGGGCTGGGCCTCGCCGGCGTGATCCCGGCCTTCAACTCGATCGCGATGTTCGTCGGCGCCCTCGCGGCCTGGCTGCTCGCGCGGGCGGCGCCGCAGGCCGCCGAGCGGCACACGGTCGCGGTGTCGAGCGGGCTCATCGCGGGCGAGTCGCTGACGGGGGTGGCGATCATCCTCACCACCGAGATCCTCAAGGCGTTCGCCGGCGGCACCCGCTGACGCGGCGGCCGGACGGCCGTGGCCTTCCAGCAAAACGCCTTCCAGCACAACGCCTTCCAGCACGACGGACCACACGCATGCACCGCCGCCGCTTCCTCGCCGCCGCTCTCGCCCCCGCTCTCGCCCCCGCTCTCGCCGCCGGGATCCGCCCCGGCCGTAGCCGCGCCGACGAGCCGCGGGGCTGGAAGATTCTGCTGAGGTCGTCGTGGCAGACGGAGAACATCGGCGACATCGCCCACACGCCGGGCATGCTCGCCGTGCTCGAGCGGCACCGGCCGCACGACCGCGTCACGCTCTGGCCGGGCGGCCTGTCGGCGGAGGTGGAGGCGCTCCTGCGGGCGCGGTTCCCGGCGCTGGCGGTCGCCCGCACGGCGGCGGAGCAGGAGGCCGCGCTCGCGGCGTGCGACTTCTTCCTCCACGGCTCGGGCCCGGGGCTCGTGGGCTGGAAGGCGGCGGAGGCGGCCCACGCCGCCGGCAAGCCC
>Ga0208864_1000222_pt1 | contig 18850 bp, 12 predicted proteins | sample CryBogmetaGMA05M_FD_184542 | JGI IMG/M metagenome (GOLD analysis project Ga0208864, IMG submission 184542) | Freshwater microbial communities from Crystal Bog, Wisconsin, USA - MA0.5M (SPAdes) | ecosystem: Environmental > Aquatic > Freshwater > Lake | place: Crystal Bog, Wisconsin, USA...
GGAGGTGGAGGAGACCTGCGACCACGTGGCGATCCTGCGGGCCGGCCGCGTGGTTCACGAGCAGTCGATTGAAGACCTGCGCCGCGGTCATCGCATCCATGCCACGCTGAGCGGGCCGTTTGCTGGCGTGCCGTCGGAGTTTGCGGGCCGGCTCACTGCCACGCCGCGAGGCGATCGCGGCGTGGTGCTCGAAACGGAGGAGCCGCTCGCTCCCCTCCTCGGTTGGCTGGCCACGCTGCCGCTGGCCGAGGTCCGCGTCGAGCCGGTTGGCCTGCAGGCCGTGTATGACCGCTTTCACAAGTCAGCATGAGGCAGGCTCGATGCACGGCACAGCAGTGACGCAAGCCGGTGACCTCCGTGGCGGGTGGCTCTGGAGCACCGCCATCTGGCAGAAGACCTGGGGTGACCAGCGGGTGCTCGTGCTCTCGCTCGTGGCGCTCTGGGGGGCGTTTCCCTGGCTCTATATCTGGCTCTCGGCGCAGATCGAGATGCCCGCCTTTCAGAACGTGCTCTTGAAGGTGATCCCCGAAAACTGGCAGAAGCTCTCGGGCGTGCCATTTTCCGAGGTGGCAACCTACGCGGGCCGCGTGGCACTGGCCTTCGTCGATCCGGTGGTCGTGCTCACGGCGACGGTCTGGGGGATCACGCGGGGCAGCGACGCGGTGTCGGGCCCGCTGGAGCGGGGCACGATGGAGATGGTGCTCGCGGCGCCCGTGCGGCGGTCGGCGGTGTTTATCACGCAGGCGTTGGCGACGACCGCAGCCGCGGCGGTGCTCTGCTGTGTGTTGCTCGCCTCGGTCTGGTCGGTCGTGGCCTTGGGGCCTTGGGCGGGCAAAGTGGAACCGGAGCGATTCGTGCCGGCCGCGTGCAACGTGTTTGGCTTGATGGTCTGCATGGCGGGTATCGCGGCTTGTGTGTCGGCGGCCGACAGTTACCGCTGGCGAACGGTCGGCATCATGTGCGGCTTTTACGTGACCGCGATCCTCGCAAAGCTCGTGGGCCGCCTGAGCGGCCCTCTCGGCTGGGTGGGGTATCTCTCGGTGCTCAACGCCTATGAGCCGCAGCAGCTGGTGGGAGGCGGGGCCGAGGCTTGGCGGCTGCTCGGCTGGTATGACGGCACGCTGCTGGGGATTGGCCTGATTGCCTATGCCATCGGGGCCGTGATCTTCAGCCGCCGAGATCTGCCGGCCCCGCTCTGATTTCGTGTGGCGGTGATCGGCCCGGCTGCCGCATACTATTCGCTGGCGGCGGGCCGATGTCGGCCTTGATCCCGCCCCTCGCGTCACCGTTTCGAGGTCGTCATGACGTTCGTCCACCGGCTTGCCTGGTCCGCGTTCGTGGCCTGTCTGGTCTGCCCCGCCTTCGCCGACGAGGCGGCCGTGCCCGTGGAGCAGGCCCCAGCCGTGGAGCAGGCTCCGCCCGAGGGCGCGGCTGCGGCCGCAGACGGCCAGGAACTTCTCAACGACGCGATCAATGCGAAGCTCGAGATCGACGAGATCGATGACTTCGGCCGCGTGCTCGACCTCTGCAAGAAGGCGATCGAGAGAGGGCTCGACGAGGGCTCGACGAAGTTTGCCAACGACCTCTACACGGGAACGCTGATCGACCGGGCCGCGATGCTCACTGGTGCGATCGTCGACGCCGACCAGCCCGATCCCAATTGGCGGCGGATTCGGGCGTTTGCGATGCGGGATCTCAACGAGGTGGTGGCTCGCGACCCGAGTTACGGCTCGGTGCACCTCATGATGGCCCGGCTCGAGGCCTTGCCTGGTGGCAATCGTGAGCGTGCCAAGGCCGCCGCGACAAAGGCCCTCGAGCTCCTCGGCGACGATCAGCTTCCGCGGGCGCAGGCCAACCTCGTGCTTGCGGCGCTCGACGACGATCCCGAGAAGCAGCTCCGCTTCTACGACGCGGCGGTTGAGCTCGCCCCTCGCGATGCCGACGTGCGGCGCGCCCGCGGCCTGCACCTCTTGATGCAAGACGAATACGAGCGTGCCCGTGAGGATCTCGACGTGGCGATTGCCGAGGAGCCCGACGATGCCTCACTGCGGGAGGCGCTCGGCATGGCGTGCATGATGAGCGAGCAGTTTGAAGCGGCTCGCGAAGCCTTCGACAAGGCGATCGAGCTCGACCCTGAAGCCGCCGGTCCGCTCCTGCAGCGGGCGCGGGTGTTTGCAGTGGAGGGCGAGCGCGACAAGGCTCTTGCCGACATCGACCGGGCGGTGGATCTGGCCCCGCGCGATCAGTCGGCCCGGCTGCTGCGAGCGCGGATCCTCCAGCAGGCAGGGCAGAGCGAGCGGGCGCTTGCCGACGTGGAATCCGTGCTCCAGCAAGATGCCGAAATGCCGGGGGCTCTCGAACTCAAGGGCCTGATTGCGGCCGAGCGGCAGGACTATCCCGAGGCGATTCGCTCATTCCGCAAACTGGCCGCGAAGAACCCCGACGATCCCACCGTGCTCAGCCAGCTTGGCATGCTCTATCTGGCGGCCAAGCAGCCGCGGGAGGCGATTCGGCGGTTTACGAAGGCCTTGGAGGCCGACGGCGAAGCATTTGTGGCCCTGCGGGGCCGCAGCGACGCCGAGATCTCGATCGGCGACCATGTGGCGGCGATTGCCGACCTGGAGAAGGCGCACACGCTCAAGCCCGACGACACGGGCATCCTCAACAACCTCGCCTGGCTGTTGGCGACTTCCCCGAACGACGCGATCCGCGATGCGGCGCGGGCGATCACGCTGGCGGAGAAGGCCTGCGAAACAACCGAGTGGAAGGAGGGCCACATCATCAGCACGCTGGCAGCCGGCCACGCGGAGAAGGGCGATTTTGAGTCAGCGCAGAAGTTCAGCCGAAAGGCGATAGACGCCGACAAGACGGCCGGCGGTGACGTGGAAGATCAGCTCAAGAACGAACTCGCGAACTACGAGGCTGGCAAACCCTGGCGGGAGCGTCAGGAGATGCCGGAGGGGGGCGATGCAGCGAAGCCGGCCGAGGAGGCAGCCACGCCCGAGAAGAGCGAACCGGCCGAGCCCGCCGCGACCGTGGCCAAAGACCAAAAGCCCCGCCGCCCATTCGACGATTGATGTCCCCCGTCGCACAGGTTTTCAACCTGTGCCTGCCCCATTCCGGCACAGGTTGCCAACCTGTGCCTACGTGTCTGGCGGGCCGTGTTTGCGCTTCGGCCCCACGCCTTACGGCGTTGGGCTTAGACGGCGTCAGTCGCCGGCGGCAGCACAGGCTCCCCAGTAGCACAGGTTTTCAACCTGTGTCTCCCAGCCTTCCCGTAGCACAGGTTTCCAACCTGTGCCTGCCCCATTCCGGCACAGGTTACAAACCTGTGCTACTGGGCTGGTTTTCAGCAACCGTTTGCCTACGCGGCCACCGGGATCATCACACCGCGCGTAAAAATCATCGCCGCGTGCGACTGCGTAATCAGCCCGCGAGCCGCCGAGTTGGCCTTGTAGCCGAAGAACAGCGGCCGGATGTCTTCTCCCGGATAGGCCTCGCGCACCTTCTCCACGATCCGCAGGAACTTCGACACCTCAGTGGTGCTCACGGTCGCCTTGGTCTCGCAAAGCACGGTCACGGGTCGGCCGTCGATCGTGCCACGAACAACCACGTCAAACTCCCGACCGACGCCGTCGGTGGTCGTGAGTTCTTCCGGCCCGGCCGACACGGTCACGAACCGCCAGTATTTCTCGAGCAGTTCGGGCACAAGGTCGCAGGCGAAGTCTTCGAGGTTAGCCCCGACGGCATTGGAGAGCCCGCCCACCTGCTTAGCGAGGTCGGTGACCGCCCACTGCATCTCCTGGAGGGATCCTTGCATGTCCTGCTGAGACGCCTGCATCGCCTGCATCGTCGCCTGCATCTCCTGCATGGTCACGCGCATTTCCTGCTGCGAACGAGCCAGTTCATCGACGTGGATCTCGGTCCGCTTCTGTGCGTCTGCAAGTTCCTCGACTCGCATTTCGGTCCGCTTCTGCGCCTCCCCGAGGTCGTGAACCACCTCGGTGAGCTTGTGGAAGTCGGCGCGGTTCACGAGTTCGGCGTGGGATTCCACGAGCACCTCGGCGAGGAGGTCGGCCTGGTTCTCGGGAAACGCGCGGACGAGTCGGCTGCGGATTTCTGAGACGAGCGTCATGGTGTCACCTTAACACGTGTTGTGGGGCGAGGTGAACAGTACGATACGCCCGTACACTGAGCGTGTCAATCCCCCGCGCTCCCCCGTTCCCCAGTAGCACAGGTTGCCAACCTGTGCCTACGTGTTTGGCGGGCCGTGTTTGCGCTGCGGCCCCACGCCTTACGGCGTTGGGCTTTGACGGCGTCAGCCGCTGGCAGCAGCACAGGTTCCCCAGTAGCACAGGTTGCCAACCTGTGCCTACGTGCCTTCCTCCGGTAGCACAGGTTGCCAACCTGTGCCTACGTGTTTGGCGGGTCGTGTTTGCGCTTCGGCCCCACGCCTTACGGCGTTGGGCTTGGACGGCGTCAGCCGCCCCAAGTAGCACAGGTTTTCAACCTGTGCCTGCCCCATTCCGGCACAGGTTGAAAACCTGTGCTACTCAGATGCCGTCCCCGAGGTCGTCGGGGAGTTCGATATGCGGGTTTGAGCGGAGGGTCGCGACGGTCTCCCGGGTCACGAGTTTCAGGCTCGTCAAGGTGACCGTTCCGCGGTGCTTGACGATCAAGCCGGCACTCTCCTCGTCGAGCGAGTGGATGCCAGTGAGGGAGAGCGATCCACGATGATGTGACAGATGCTCGGCCACGTCCGGCCGGAGTTCCGACAGGCCGTTGAGTTGCAGAGTCGGCCCCTGGTGCCGTGCGATGTGGGCTGCCGCCGCAGTCGTCAGGGAGCCGATGCCGTCGAGGTGGAGTCCGCCTTGGTGCTCTTTGAGCACTCGGGCCAGTTTGCTGGGGAGTTCCTGCAGCCGATTCAGTTTGAGCGAACAGCGAAACCGTGTCAGTTCGTCGGCGGCCGCAAGCGTCATCGACCGTACCCAATGGAGGTCCAAGACATCGGAAGGGGCGTGGGGCGGGAACTGCCGAATGTCGTCGGCGGTCAGCGCGGCAGAGCGGGTCATAGCCGTCAGGTCAACGCTCTGTCTGGGTGCGCGTCCAAGATCCACACGGTTGCGATCGACATCCGGCTTCGTCACGATCGCCTTTCGGACACGGCCGACCATCAGCAGCACGAGCCTCTCGAACGACACGGAACTGAAATAACTCGCCGCGGTCAATGCGATCACGCAGAGGCCCGCGATGACGCCGACAAGCGGGAAGAACCAGCACGTCACACCCGCGGCGACGACACTCACCAGAAGGGTGGCGAGAATGGCATACCCGACGGCATTGCCTTGGCCTGGCCCCTTTCCCCGCGGGCCCGCCGCCGGCTTGGGGGCTGCCGTTGGTGATACGCCGGCGGTGAGGAACGTGCCGGCGGCGGATTCGAGGAAGGAGTTGGTATCCGACCGCCGTTCGATGATGAGCGCCAGATTGTTTCGGCTGGCAGCGGTGAGGGGGTGGTCTGGGCCGAGCGACGCCGCGCGGATGCGAAGCGCTTCTTCGCAGCGTGGCTTCGCTTCGTTGAAGTGGCCGAGTTCCCGATAGACCGATGCGAGCCGGTCGAGGCTCTCTGCCACGAGGGGATGTTCATGCCCGTATATCCGCTCTCGAATCGCGAGCGACTTCAGGAGCAACGTGTGTGCGTCGTCGTGTCGGCCGAGAATGCGGCAGAGGTAGCCGACGTTCGAATAGCTTGCCGCCGTGTGTGCGTGGTCATCGCCGAGCAGCACCTCCCGCACCTGCATGGCCCGGGAGGCATTGAGCATGGCCTCCTCAAATCTCGACTGGCTCCTGAGGTTGGTCGCGAGATTGTCGAGGCAGGTGGCGGTCTCGCGGTGATGCGGCCCAAACGCCCGTTCGCATGTGTGGATCGCCTCGCGATAGAGCGCCTCGGCCTCCGTGTATTTGAACTCTTCCGTGAGGGCCTTCGTCCGCCTCCGCATGTGCTGGAGGCGAATCGTCACGGCTTCGTGGAGATCGTGTTCCGCCTCCAGCCGTCGTTCAAGCTGCTTCAGCACATCGGATCGCTTTTCAAGTGCTTCGGCCACTCGCCGGTCGTGCTCACCATATTCCTCGCGGGTGATGGGGACGAGTTGGTCGAGGTAGTTGAGAGCCTCCGCCCATTGCTGATCCGTGATCAGGATCGCGGCCCTCGCCATCAGGCTCGAAGTTCGCACATCACTCATAGGACGTCGACCGAGGGGGCGGTGGTGACCTCCCCCGGCAAGGCATGGAAAGCCACACCTTCAATGTCTCACCCGCCACACCTCAGTCAAGAGGCGATCCCACAGTTCAGATCAGCAGAATGTCTTGGAGCAGGCCTGCGGATCAGTCGTGGACTGTGGCGATGTCGGCAGCGATCGCGTCCCAGAGGGCGATCCTCGCCTCGATGCACTGCCTGGCGATGGCCGAAGCCTCGGCCCACTTCGCCGGATCATCGCCGCAGAGGCGGGCCATGATTCGCCGGCACACGGGAGCGTGTTTTTCGTCATCGGCCTCGATGTGTCGTTCCAGGTACCAGTGAAACCGTGCCCAGGCGGGGTCGCGGCTGGCGAGCGACGAGACGAGGCTGCGAAACATGTCGGGGATCACGTCTTCGCGGCCGTAGGTGAAGGCGGCCACGATGCCGTGGGTGGAGCCCTGCTCGATGACGGCGAATGATTGCCGAACGAACGCCTGTGCTGCCTGCGGAGCACCCGCGGTTCGCATCGCCTCGGCGACGACCTCTCCGACCGTCGCCGCAGGTGGTCCAACCTGCGGCCTGCCGACTTCATTTCGTCCGCCCGCCAGTGCATCCGCCGTCAGGCTCGCGTCCGTCCTGCCCCCCGTAGCCGCAGGTTGTTCAACCTGCGGCGCCTTCGCCGTGCGCAGCGCCTCGATCATCCGATCGATCGGCCCGGTATCCGCGCCTGCGGCCCGCATACCTTCGAGATACAGCTCGAAGTGCGACGCCGCGCCGCCTTCGGGCAGTTCGTCCGACTCTTCGTCGAGGACGATCTCGTTGACGAGCCGTCGGGCCTCGGGATCGGGCGTGGGCACCCAAGGGATGCTGGTGCAGGTGAGCCGCTGCTGCATGGCCTTGAGCAGGCTCTGGAAGTCCCACACGGCGAAGACGTGGCTCTCCATGAACCGCCGCAGCCGAGCGGCGGAGTTCACGAGGCCGTAGATGCGATGGCGGACGAGCCGCTCACGGCAGTCGGCGAGATCTATCACGGGGCGATGCACGGCGGAGGCAGATGCCGTCCGCTGCGGCGGAGCAGTGGTGTTGGGCATAACGGCAGAGGTGAGAGTGCGGCAAATAACGTCCTCACTTTAGTCCGCTCGCCTGCGTTGGCCATCGTGGTTATTGTCCGCCGCTCATCCACCGCGACTCCCCGGCGACCCTCCGTGCTGAGCCACTGTCGCTACCGAAGGTCGGCATCGGAGAGCGGGAACTTCGTCGCCGCGCCCCAGGTTGTCTGGGACATGGCCGAGGACCTCAAGTGGTTCCATGACAAGACCTGAGCGTAGACCGCGGGGGAGATGCCGTCTTGGAGAAAGCCAGTGTGGCCATCGCAAAATGCCACCACCGCGCCACCAGGATGCTGCGAGGAGGGCTGGCTCAACGTCCCGGGGGCGCCGATCGTCGTGTCGTTGATGACTTGGGCATTTGGTGTTCCCCAAATTCCAAAACAAGGTGGAATTGGACTGGAGTTGAGAAAGTCGAAGGCTCCGGACGGGCTTGCGGATGTAACGGGGATCGAAATGTTCCACGCCGCCAGCGTGGCTGCCCGACCGGACTCCTCCGACAACAACAGCGTCTTCGTCGTGCCGTCGCCGTTCGAGATGTCATCCATCCCGAGCCGTCCCGACGCGGTACCACTCGTGATCGTTGTGTCGAGCATAACACCGTCAGCCCGGCGGGCATTCGACGCGCTGCCGCAGTTTCCAGAGTAGGTCAGCAACGGGCCGGCGTTGCTTTCGATCACCGCCGACGGGCACACGAGCATCTCAATCAGGGGAGTTGTTGCTGCAATAGGATTCAACGCGATCGCTTTGTAGACGTCGTTCTGTTCCATAAAGGGCAGGATCGGGATGGTCCAAGATGGGTAGATCGTTGTGCCGCTGCAGGCCATAGCGTTCCGCCAGCCAGGAACATACCCGTTGGAATCATGGTGTTGGATTGCCGCCATCGCCATCTGGTATTGGTTGTTGGTGCACTTCGTCCGGCGGCCGCTCTCGCGGGCCGCATTGACGGCGGGGATCAACAATCCAATGAGTACGGCGATGATCGTGATCACGACCAGAAGTTCGACGAGCGTGAAGGCCCGTCGCGACGTCCGCGGGAGGAATGACGATGAACCGGTCATGGTGAGGTTCCTGGGCATGATGACGGAATGAAGTGACTAGTCTTTCGTGAATGCGTGGCGGAGTGTGATCTGCCGCACCTGCTTACTTGTCGGTTCGTAGCAGCGAATCCGGACCTCGATCCCCTTGAGTGGCACCGGATAGGGAGGCGAGGTCTCGTACTCGGGCGGATTGTCGGGTAAGTCGTCGCCATTGTCATCCACGCCATTGGTGCCATCGTCAACAACGCCATCTCCGTCTTCGTCCTCACCATTGAACTCGTAATGGAGGCTCCACGTGTCGTAGGTGGCAATGGGCAAGGTGTTGTTTGATGTACTGTTTCGTACGTACCGCCCAGCCGACTTAAATGCCGTCTGCCCGAACGGGGGGAACGTGCCGCTAATAAGCGTGGGCGAACCGCCGCCCCAGCCAAGATCAACATACGCACCCGCCGCGCCTGTGCCGCTGACTGCCGAGGCCGCGTTATACCCGGGGTCACCCGGCAGAAGCGACAGGTTGGTTGTCGGTTGGGCCTTTGCAGCGGGATCGAACACGCGGACGTCGAAAGAGATCACGTTCGTGAGGATCACGTCCTCCCATACGCGGTCGGTGCTATCGAACGTGGCGTCCGCTAGCGCCCGCCCGTTGCCATCGACGAGAAACGCGTAAGGAAACGTTCCCGTCCGCAGTGGGCCGGTGCCCGAAAGGAAGCAGCGGTTCTCCCGCTTGGTCAGGTCGCTGAGGGAGTTCGGGACCGCCAGCCCGCCCTCAAGTCGAAGCGATAGATCGTAGAGTTGGGTCGGCCGAGACTGGCCCGACTGCGAGGCCTGCCACAGGGAAGTGACAGCCGCTGCGTTATTGGCGTTGGTGGAGAAGGGAGCCTGGCCGGCATAGCCGACCACCAGCAACTGCCGGCGGTAGAGGTTGTAAACCGTGGTGGTGGTGGTCGGTTGTGTGCCGGCAGCCCGGCAGAACCAAGCGACCTCCGCACATGGGGATTCGATGGTGTTGGTGCCGTACAGGCCGACGAAAGGCACCCCCGCCGACCGCGTCGTAAACAGCAGGGTGTCGTCGGTGTCAGCCTCGAGGTTCGCGTTGGCAACGAACGCGCCGCTGAACGCCAGCGAGGCGTCCCGCTGCGGACCCTCCAGCAGTTCGAAGTAGCCGGAATCAGATTCGGGCTCCGTCCAGGGGACCACATCGACCGTGACGCCGGCGAGGTCCTGTCGCAGTTGCCAGGCCGCATTTCGCAGCCTCCCCGAGATATCGACGGTGGCCTGACTCTGTGAAAGCGTGCGGCTGAAGAGCGAAAAGAGTTGGGCGACCGCTCCCATGACCATCAGCGCGATCGTGCTGGCCACGAGGAGTTCGACGAGACTGAACGCGGCCCGCTTCCTCGGGAAACCCGCTGACAGGCCGTGTCGGATTTTGTGATGGAAGCCGTGCATGACGTCAGTCCAGGAATCGCTGGAGGCGGATCGTGTCGCGGACGTTGAGGGTCTCGCCCTTGCTGAAGCCGACGGGGATCGAGCGGTCAACGATCGCGAACATTCGCCGGTACACAGGGGACGGCCCGGAGGCCGAAGTGTCTACCACCCGGAGCGTGAGCCACACAGCAAAAACATTGGACCGAATCGTTGCGGTGTTGGCGACACGGATGGGCAGGGCATAGTCGAAGAAACGATTATCGTCACGGGGGGCGGCAGGGGTGTCGCTATAGACCGGGCCCCCGGTCGCATTGAGAGAGAGCAGCTTCCCGAAGGAATCGGCTGCCGCAGTGCCGCCGGCCGCGAATGGATTCATGCCGTTGTTGATGGCGGCGACCGCCGTGTCGGATCCGATAAGCGCCTTCCAAGCGGCGCTATCGAGTTGCGGCATCGAGTTGCCCGTGTTCGATGTGATCGTGTTCACGTTGATGCGGCCCGGTTCGCGCCAGCGAGGAAGCACGGTCGTGCAGACCTGCTCGTATTGGGCGGCATTTTGAAGAAGAGCCGTGCCACCGATCTGCTCGCCAGAGCCAGCGAACCGCGAAGGCACGTGGACGGCGTCAAGAATGAGCTTCTTCGCCGGGTCGGTCGCATCGCACACGAGCGAGTCGGTTGTGCCCGAGGCGAGCATGCCATTTGCATCGCCGGTCGGCACGAGGGCGAGTTCGGCAACGCTGATGAAGGGCCTGTTGGGCCAGTGGAACCATCGCGCACTGACGGGATAGGCGGCGGGGACTCCGGCAAGATCCGACCAAGCCTGCTTCCAGAAGTCGGTCTGGCTCCGCTGCTTCTTCGTGGCCGTCGCCTGCGTCAGCGCGACGTTCAGCGGGGCCTCATCAACGGTCACATACGGGTTGTAGGCGGCGGCTGCCGAATCGGTGTTCGAGGCTTTCGTGGGATCTGCAAGCCGTTCCAACACCACTTTCGCATCGGCAGTACCTGCTGCGGGGGGGAGGAATGTGCTGACGGCGATCGACGGCAGGGATCCACCCACGGATCCCGACTGGATGCAGGCATATTCATTTGTATCGAGTTGGAGTCGCGTGTCGGTGCCTGAGATGACGCTTGCCAACGACGTCGTGCTCATCGTCGTACTGCCGCTCACGACGCGAAGCCTCCAGACTGAGTCGTTGCTGCTCGCCGCCGTGTTCGCGAGGTCCAGCGTGTTTGGCTTGGAGGAGGGGTCAACTGCCAGATTCGGATCGAGCAATTCCGTGGGCGTGGTCCCCGACGTGCTGACGATCTTCGCTTCCCACGGGTGATAGAGGACAACCGCCAAGCCCGAACTGCCGCTGAGGACATCGTTCCAGGCGAGCGTTTCGGTGATCACCACTTCAGGCCGCTCCGCGCCGAACACCGTATCCGTGGTTGACCAAGCGTCCCCCTTGTTCACCTTCGGATCGTAATCGAAGCGTGTCATCGTCGAGTCGGCATCGCGAAAGTCGCACACGTTGGCGACCCACTGTGCGGTTTGCTTCGAAGGCGGCAGTCCCAGTGCCACGAGCAGGGAAAAGAGATGCCGGCAGTAACGCTGTTTGAGGCCCGGAACGTGAGTTGCCGGCACAAGCGGGTGTTCCAGCGGCCGGTTGATGTCGAACCGCAGTCCGGCTGACACGTCGGGCGAGACTATGTCGTACACGTCCGCGCCGTTGCCGCCGCACAACGGCGAGGGTTCGGTCGGCGGCTGAAAAAGCCGCATGAAGTCGCGGACTTTGACCATGGCGGTACCTGACAAAACCGGAGCGTCCCACGAGTCAGTGGTCACAGTCATTCGCGAACGCTCTGCAAAGTCGTCGAGCAGCGTCGCGAGGCGGGGGGGCAGAGATCCGGCGTCTGAGTCGAAAGGCCGCAGCACCCGCTCCATTTCGGCGACAGCGAATACGTTGTCAGTCGCTCGGTTTGTGGCGTTTGGAGGCCCGCCCGAATCAGCCTTCTTGGAGGTCTGTCTGATGCGGAGGCGGCGAGGGGCGTCGGTGTCGAGCCGAAGTTGGTAGGGGCTACCCTCAAAATCGCTCATACTCGAATCCGGCGTATAGAAGTAGAGCGGACGGACGCCGGTCGATGCAGGCCCGAGAAACATTTTCATCCGGACATTGAGGTCGCTCGGAGAGTTGCCGATGAGGCGACTACTGCTCCCTGATCGGGCTGTTCCGCCGATCGAGCACTGGAGCAGCGGGTCGAGCATCGCCCTGGCCTTCCCGGGGCTCCACGTGCCGTCCGTGCCCTGCGGCCCGTAGCGGCCTTCCACATTCGCACCAAGCAGCGGCGTTGGGCGTCGTTGCGAGGTTTGATTCGGCGTCGCCGAAGAGCCGGTCTGGCAAATCTGCTGCCAACGTCCGGGGAATCCTGGCACACCTGCTGGATTGCTGCCTGTGGCCATTACCCGGCTCGCAGCTACGTCGGCGGGGCCATAGCCCATACCCACCGGTACATCAGAGATCGTGGAACTCGCGACCGTCGTTGGCCAGAAGGCAGGGGATCCCGTCACGATCGGTGTGAGCGAACCGGCCGCATTCAGGTTCACGCGACCATCGAGATCAAGCACAAGAAAGGCGAGATCGTACTTTAGCATGCCGCCGAGCGGCGAGGGACGGTCGGGCACGAGCCCGGAGATCCACCAACTGTCGGCGACGCCGTCGTTGTCGTTGTCGCAACCGTCGGCGAGTCCATCGCCGTTAGCGTCGCGATTGAGGGCAGCTATGTCGGTAGGCCCGACGAACGACGCCTGGATCGTGCCGCTCGTGATCGGCTTGCTGTCCTGGAGCGGAATGCCTGCGAGGAATGCGTCGAACGGCTTGTTTGTGCTTGGATTCACACCGAAGCCATCCCAGGCTTCGCACGTGTCACTGGACTGCTCCGGGCAAAACTCGCGCCCATTGATGACCACCGACCCGGCCTTCTGCGGCAGAATAGCCGATCTGCTGGTTGGCACGTTTGCCAGGTACAGGGTGTAGGAGCCACTGCCCGGCATTGACGTCCGAAGAATCCGGTAGCTTGCCACATCGCCGTCTCCGGAGACCGGCTTAAACGTGAGCACGCGGCCATTGAGGTCGCAGGGATGCGCAGGCGCGGGCGTTAGATTCTGGACGTTCAGCGTGAGCACGGGAGCGTAGTTGCTGAATTCGCCGAGGGTCATTTTGACTGGGGGCTGCGAGAAACTGCCGGTCACCGTCACCGAGCCGTAGCGATCCTGGAGCAGGCTTTGGCCTGCAAGATAGACGCTCGTTCCGCTGGGTAGCGTTGTAGGCAGCAGCGTCTCATCGCCCTTGCCGCGGATCAGCGACACCAGGGCCCTGTCGAGGACCTGCCGCGACTGGATGGGCCCCGACGTAGCCGCAGTGGTTCCATTCGCGAAGGCCCTCGATGTGGTCCGCGTCCGCGTGGCGAGCACCAGCATCAGCGTGCCGATCATCATGAAGAACGTGAGCGCCGTGAGGACGAGGAGTAGGAGCACCCCTCGGCGGTTCGGCGCCCGTTGGCAAAATGGCGTAGGCATGGCGACGGCCCTTTGGGAAACCGGCCCCTGAACCGGAGTCCCGTGGTCTGAGCGGTGGTGGCGTACGGTGTGGATGATGGAGGCCTCTAATCCAGCGACACCAAGTACTGATCGACGCGAATCAGGTTCTCGAAAGCGATGACAATCAGCGTGTTACCGCTGATGAATTTCGACGCTACGCTACCGAGCGGGGTGAGGTCGAGCACGACGAAGGAACTCCTTTGCGAGGCGTTCTCAGGCGTACCAGGTCCCGGCGTGGTCCACGACGAGGTGATCTTGAGCCACCTCGGGCCCGGGGAAGGTCCCCCCGGAATCGGCAGGGCAAGCACGTACGAACAGCCCGGCAGAAACTGCTTTCGATCCTGCTCGTCCTGCATGCCCATGCCCGCGCTACTCGAATACGTGAAGAGCTGGGAAGAGCCGGTCAGCGTGATCAACTTGTTGGTGCCGCCGGGCTTGCTGAAGGTCGCGATGCCGAGGACCGCCTCGCCCCCGGCGGCTGCCGGAAACACAGCGGGGGCGAGCAGGGCGCCCCAGCAGATTCCCTGGCGATATTCCCGTGGACCAGCCCCGGCGTTAAGGAACGAGTTGCTCGGAGTGTCGGCCGTCACGGGCGGTATGTAGACAAGGTCATCTTCAAGAAAGAAGCCCCGCGAGGAATCGATCCGCTGGAGGAGGGACGTGGTGGCGGAAGCGAGCGCGTTGGAGGCCGGAGTGGAGCCCTGGAACATCGTGTTGGTGAAATCGAGCCCAATTCCGAGATAACAGGCCTTGGTTTTGTCACTGAAGAGGTCTGGCGAAGCCAGGTTTCGCGTCATTACCTCGGCATAGGCATTTCCGGCGGCGACGCCGGACCGATCCTCGACCGTGGCCTGTGCGAGACGATATCCGGCGGCTGGCATCACTGAAGCCAGGCTGGCGAGCCCGATGACGAGTACGCCGCAGGCCACCAGCACCTCGAGGAGGGTGATCCCCGATCTCCCGGCAGGGAGACGTGGCGGGTGAGAGTAGTGTGATGTGGCGTGCATGGGAGGGTCACTTGGCCCCGATGATGCCGGCGCGGGCACGGGCACGGGCCGCGCGGAGGGCATCGGCGTCGAAGCCCGTCTGGGGGACATTGGTCGCAACGGAGACTCGTCCGTTCTGGGGATGGATCACAACCCACATCGCCTCTGCGCTAGAGAGCGGTGGCACGATGGAGTCATCGATCGTGGCCCGCGAGTTCACAAGCAGGTAGATGGGCTCGATCGGATCGATGGGCGGCTGGGCCGCACGGAGCCCCAGTTGGCTGTACACGTCCTGCATTAGGCTATCGACGCCGCCTACGCTGTCGAACCCGACGGCGATGGCCCCTTTGCCGGCGAGCGAGCCCCAGCCATTCGGAGCAGTCTGCGAAGCCCAGTTCCAGATCCCGGTGGGCTCCTCGCCGATCCCGCTGTAACGCAAGTCGATCGCCGCCGTTTTTGGAAGCTCGAGAGCAGTGTCACCCTTGACGGGATAGCGGGCAGCACGAAATGCGAAAGGGTTATAGTTCCCAGAAGTGGTTCGCGTTGGCTCGGGCCAGATGGTGTTGAGAATCGTCTGGCCGGCTGTGCCACGAAAGGCGATCGTGCCGGAACCATTCATGTCGGACGCCAACTTGAGCCAAGGCGACGGTGGTTGATAGGGGATCGTGCCGCTCGTCACGGAGCCGCCCAACTGAATCTTGTAAGCGTTTTGGAGGTCTTCCGTGTCGGCGTTGGTTGGCATGAGCGCGATCGACGCGGCGGCTGTACCTGACGGCAGCGGGAGGCCCGCGATAGTCGCAGTGCCGGCAATGAACGGTGGCACGTCGGCATTGAAGGCCGTCACGCTAACAGCGGCCGTCAAACTCGATGCCGTTCCAGAGTCAAAGATGATCGCCGCGCCGGCAGCATTCCCAAGCGCCCGCGACTGCGCCGCCGTGAGCACCGAGGCGAGTTGCTGCGCCGCCTGGCGGACCTGGCCGCTTGACCCTGGATTTGATCCAGCGACCACAAGACCGAAGAATAACACCATGATCGAAGCCACGACGAGGAGTTCGACCAGCGTGAACGCGCGACGGTCGCGGAGGCGGTTCATCGTTTCGCCTCCGCGTCGAGGTTGGTGATGTTGTCGGCCGTGACGGCGCTCTCTGGTTTCGCCATCTCCGCCATCGTGCTCGACGATTCCCACCAGCCGCAGTCGTGCCCGGCCGGGTTCGTGCCGGCCAATAGGTTGGAGGCCTCGCCGAGGCGGTTGAACCCGTACTCGCCGTCCGGTCCAGCGGAGTAGATCAACGGCCGCATGCCGAGCGCAGGAGAGGGCGTGACGCCGCGACTCGTTGGAAAGGCTTCGTCGAGGGTTCGGCCACCCGAGGTAAAGAAGCTCGAGGTGGTTCCGGCGGGCAGTTGCAGGCCAGCCGGCCAAAGGATGTAGCCGATCGGGTTGCCCCATGCGTCCCAAAACTCGAAAGCGCCGTCGCTATCCTTGTCGCCGCGGTCGGCAGTTTTGAGTTCGCCACAGTCGATGCAGTTGGCCAGGCCGCCCTGCATCACGATCATGAACAGACATTCCGCGCCGGCGTATTCGTTGCCGGAAGTAGTCTGTTGTTGGCTTGACATCCCGTTCCAAATCGCTTTGTAGGTACGTTGCGGCTGTGTAAGGGCTGTGCCGCTGGCGATCGCAGCGACATCGGTCCAGCGGTCCGGCATGTCGCCCGTGATCAGGTTACGTCGCACATACCAACTCCGATACGACGCGTACGCGCCCGGTCCCGTGAACCCCGCCGGCACTCCACCAGGCAGCACGACAGCACGAGACGAGTAGGTCGCGAACTGCTGCTGGACGATTGCGTCGAGCTTCTCGATTAGCAGTTGCGTGGCCTGCCGCTTCGACGTCGTTCGCGCGGCCGATACAGCTGCGCCGATCAATCCCAGTAGCAAAGTCATGATCGACAGTGCCACCAGCAACTCGACCAGGCTGAAGCCGCGCCGAAGTACTAGCCCGCCCTGGCCAGCCGCCTCGCGGCGGCGACTGCCGGCGGACGCGTGCTGGAGGGGAGCGGGGTTCACGACAGGTCCTGGATCAGTTTGATCAGCGGCATGAACAGAGCGATCACGATGAAGCCCACCGCACCGCCGAGGAAGATGATGAGCAACGGCTCCATCAGGCTCGTCAGGCTCTCCGTGAGCACCGCCACCTCTTCGTCGTAGGTGTCGGCCACCTTGTAGAGCATCGTGTCGAGCTCGCCCGACTCCTCGCCCACGTCCACCATGTTCACCACGAGGTCGTCCACCACCGACTGCTTGTAGCGGGTGAGGTAGAGCAGGGCGCCAATGCCCGGGCAGAAGAACGTCCAGAAGAGCATCGCCACGATGTTGAAGGGCGGCACCGAGTAGGTCTTCAGCGGCTTCGCGATCGCCTCACCGTCGCGAATCGAATCCGACACCTTGGCGAAGAGCCGCTCGAACATCATGTTGCCCGAGGTCTCCTTCGTGATGTTGAGCGCCTCGAGGATCGGCACGCCGCTGGAGAGTAGCGTGCCCAGGGTGCGGGCCGAACGGGAGAGGATGTTTTTCTCGACGAGCTGGCCAAATACAGGCATCTTGAGCGTGAAGAGATCCCAGCCAAACCGGCCGTAGGGCACCAGCTTGATCGCCTTGATGATCAGGTTGAAGCCAAACGGGATCGCCGGGATCAGATACCAGTAGTTCGACACCCAGGTGGAAATGTTGATCAGGATCTGCGTCATGTCGGGCAGCGTGCTGCCGAAGTCGTCGAAGATCTTTTTGAACTGCGGCACGATCTTCAGCATGATGAAGGTGAGGATGCCGACGGCCACGCACACCACCACCACCGGGTAGACAAGCGCGCCCTTCACCTTCCGCCTCAGTGACTCGCTCCGCTCCATGAACTCCGAAAGCCGGCGGAGAATCACCTCGAGCGCACCGCCCGCCTCGCCGGCCCGGATCATGTTGCAGTAGAGGCGGTCGAAGGCCTTGGGGCTCTTGCTCATCGCCTCGGAAAGCGTGGAGCCGCCTTCGATCTCGTCGCAGACGTCGAGCAGCGAGTTTTTCAGCCGGCCCGGCTTCTGCATCTCCGCGAGCACTTTGAGGCTGCGAAGGATCGGCAGGCCGGCGTCTTGCAGAATCGAGAGCTGCCGCGTGAAGAGGGTGAGGTCTTTGCCCTTCACGCCGCCGATCGCGAACGTGCGGCCGGGCTTCTTGCCTTTGCCGCCCCCCTTGCCGGCCTTCGACTTGCCGACCTTGAGCTTCGTGACCATGTAGCCCATCGACCGGATCGTGGCCTGGGCCTCGGCCTCGCTCGCTGCGTCAACGGTGTCGCGGATTTCCTTGCCGGTCGATGCGTCGATGGCTTCGAAGAGATAGGTTGGCATGGGAGTGGGGCACAGGTTGGAGACCTGGGCGAGTGGGGTTGTTCACAGGTTGAAAACCTGTGCTACTGGAGGAAACCTGTGCTACGGGGAGTTTTTCACAGGTTGGAAACCTGTGCTACTGGGGAACCTGTGCTACGTGGGGGTTAGGCGTCGAGGATGGTTTCTCGGATCACTTCGTCGGCGGTCGTTAGTCCGTTGAAAATGCCCTGCATGCCCGAGTCGCGGAGCGTCACCATCCCATACCGCTTGGCCACCTCGCGGAGCTCTTCCGTCGAGGCGTTACGGATGATCAGGTCGCGCATCTCGTCGTTCATGATCAAAAGTTCGTAGATGCCAAGGCGGCCCTTGTAGCCGGTGCGGTTGCACTTCTCGCAGCCCTTGCCGCGGTAAAACTTCTTGTCGGCCGCCTGGTCGCTGGTCATGTCGAGGTCGGCCAGCACGTCGGACCCCGGCATCACCTCCTCGCGGCACGCAGAGCAGATCCGCCGCACCAGCCGCTGGGCGAGGATCGCCTCCACGGTGGCCGTGATTAGAAACGGCGGCACTCCCATGTCGCGGAGGCGAGTGACCGTGGAGGGAGCGTCGTTGGTATGGAGCGTGGAAAACACCATGTGGCCGGTGAGCGAAGCCTGCACCGCGATCTCGGCCGTTTCCACGTCGCGGATCTCACCCACCAGGATCCGGTCGGGATCCTGACGGAGGATCGACCGCAGGCAGGCGGCGAACGTGTTGCCAATCTCGGAATCGATCGGCACCTGCACGATCCCGTCGATGTCGTATTCGACCGGGTCTTCCGTGGTGATTAGTTTGTCTTCGACGTCGTTGAGCTCCGAGAGCGCCGAATAGAGCGTGGTGGTCTTGCCCGAGCCCGTGGGGCCGGTCACCAGCACGATGCCGTTGGGCCGCCTCAGCACCTCGCGGAACTTCCGCAGCATCACCTCTTCCATCCCGATCTTGTCGAGATTCAGCGACACGACGCCACGGTCGAGCACTCGCATGACGACGCTCTCGCCAAAGAGCGTGGGGAGCACGCTCACGCGGAGGTCGACGGGATGGCCGCCCACCGAGAGCTCGATGCGGCCGTCCTGCGGG